>ERZ1034925.92-NODE-92-length-50040-cov-232.004881_pt1 | contig 50040 bp, 43 predicted proteins | sample MGYA00520687_ERZ1034925 | MGnify/ENA primary metagenome ERZ1034925 (study PRJEB33766, sample SAMN09781758) | gut metagenome | biome: gut microbiome | host: Homo sapiens | place: Madagascar | study: EMG produced TPA metagenomics assembly of the PRJNA485056 data set... | reverse complement strand
GTGGGTCAACATACCAGGGCGGTGGTCGCTGCCGCGCGAGACTCAAAGTTCTTGGGAAAAACTACAAGGCTGTATCGCTCTAAATATCAATTATTTAATTTCTCCGCTAGGCTATGCCGTGCAAAGCCAGTTCAGCGGGGAAACGATAATGACACTTAAAGTATGAAAGATAACTAATTAAAAGCCAAATAGTTAGAGGGGGAATTTATTAATTCGTTTTAGTAGTTTAGGTAAGGCTTTTGCCCTTACAGGGCGAAGGAAACCGCACGCCTATACCCAGGGCGATGCCCTGGGCTAGGAGCTTCTGCCCCTTCAGGGCGTGAGGAGCGTGCGGCTTGCTTTTTTTATTATTCAGTTTTTAAACTTCTTTCTTCTGCCGATTAGTCCTCGAACATCGAGAAGGCTTCGGGACCTTCCAGCTTAAAGGCGGTCTCTACATACACCAACTTGTTGATGCAGTTACGGTAGGCATGATAATAGGCTCGACTGTTATTTAAGATGTTGGATAGGGAACCTTTCTCTCTTACATCTCCATCCTCTATGCCGGCATTGGATAGCGTACCTCTCACTATTTCAAAACGATCTTCTATCATCGTATTGTAGCGAGCCAAAGGTGCAAGCGTATCTTCCAGGCTCATAGGTGCAGACTGGAACACCTGATTGCCGAGACTGATGCCGCCACCTGCTACCTTGTGGAATACCTGGCGGTAAACCTCGAATACCGGACGAACCTTGCGGGCGATGAAGAACTCAAGGCATGAAACACTGAGCATATAAGTGTTCTGTGGGCGACCTCCCACATTTCTGCCATCCTTATCTGTTTTGGCGTTATCAGAAGTCTCCTCACTAGACTTATTTTTAGAGTGGAACAAAACCTCTGAGTTTTCAGCATTTTTGCTGAAAACTTGATAATCAATGCCTTTCACGAACAAATTGTTCTTCGCGAGTGCCCTAACTGCATCTGCACGGAAATTAAATACCAGCGGCCAAACCTCATCCAAATCCACCGGAAACTCCTCTTTGCTTCTTGAAAGGTTCAACACTTGGATAAAGTATGCCTTTATCTCGCTATCACTACTCTGTTTTGTTAACTGAAACTTATTGTTTACCATGATTTCTTACTTTTAAAATGAATACATACATCCTTTTTAACCTTTTGGTAAAAAAGTACCCAAAGAAAAATTATCCGTTCATAACCGATACTTTAGGTTGGAACGTAGAGCGCAAACACTCGCACAATACTTCTACTCCCATCGTATAGGAAGTAACTCTGTCGTCGCTCATCTGTGAGAAATCGGGTGGTGCAGTGGCAAGCTGCTCGATTACTGCCGTGGCGGCCTCCTGAAGGTCAGCTTTACCCATCGGTAGGGTAATGGTTGTTTCTGTCATATTTACACTACTAATTTTTTGTTAGACATTGACGCACATATTTATATATAAAGAGGCAGTACGTCCTTAACCCCTTGTCTAATGGTAAAAAAACGCTCGAGTGTATAAGAGCTTACCACGCCAGCGACATTACATCGCAAGCAGGGGAGTTCGTACTGCCATATATCTATACGCAGTCTCTGTATCAGAGACACGTCACGTGCTTCGATACTATACACTCTATTTCCGTTTTTTTATTTTTTAGACGGTGCAAAGATACGGAGATTTCTCGAAACAACCAAACATTTTCTAGGGAAAATTACTTTTTTCTGTAATTTTATGCCAAAAAAACTTGCGTAATACGTTTTTTTATCGTATTTTTGCAGCGAATATAATATATTAATAGGTAACAATATGAAGAAACTGGATATTAAGCGTGCTCTTACCGAGCACAATATGAGTCAGATTGAATTGGCGAAGAAATCGGGTATCATCGCCCCAAATATCAGCGCCATCATCAAAGGCGGCAACCCTACCGTTGCCAAGCTGATGCAGATAGCTGAAGGCATCGGCTGCGACATCACAGACCTCTTCTATCCCGACCCTGCGGAAGAGGCAGAAGAGGCGGAGAGAAAGAAGAAGGAAATGGAGGCGGAGATAGAAAAGAATATGAAACCGCTGGGTATGGATGTGATGAAGCAGATTGCAGGCAAAGTGCCGGACATGATAGGCGGCAATAGCGGGGGCGGCGTTGACTGGACAAACGTTGAAAACGCTGAGAACGGAGGCGAAAATCAGCAGCAGCAAATGATTCAGACTTCCACCTTCTGCCCTCACTGCGGAAAGAAAGTAAGGGTGGGGGTGGTGCTGCTACCCGAAGAAAGATGAATGCTGAATATTGAATGATAAATAATGTATAACACTTTAAACAGATTGAAGAAATGAAACAGAACTTTTTAACTATGATGAAGCGTTCCGTGATGGCCATCTGCGCGGTGGTGGCTATGGGAATGATTTCGGCTTCACTCTCGGCTTGCAGCAGCAGCGATGATGAGTTATCTCAGGACGAAACGGTGACTCCGGTACACAAGCCCGTGGAGAGTCTTCTGGTAAAGACAATGAAGGAGCATCCTGCGGCTGGATGGGAATACATCAAGAATGAATATGGTGGTACACTAGAGATTCATAGTGTGGCTCCTGCTATAGGACAACGCTTCGACAGATGGATCATCAGTATGTTCCTGGAATCTGATCCGGGGCTGGATAAATGGCAGGGCACATATACCATCTGGCAGGTGGACGGCTGTGTCCGCGGTTATAAAGACGGTGAACAGGCGGAACTCCCGAAAGTTTATCTCGACACTGGCGATAATAGCGCACCGGTAAAGGGAGCTTGGATCAAAATGGAAGATACGGGACGCAAGGATGAAATGGGACGCAAGGAATATCATATCCAGCTTCATATCGACGAGCTGAAAGAGGAAAACGGCGACTATGCAAAGGATATAAATATAGATATTACAAGTTTCAGAGAAAGAAACGTGTATGAATACTAATGAAACTGTTCTAAAAAGGCTAGGGGGGCATCTTCTTCTAGCCTTTTTCTGTTTTCCGGAAGAAGATCCTTGTCTGATGAGAAGGCGGAAAAGAGCGGGCGAGGGGACTATCACTAGTGCCCTCGCCCTTTTTAATTCAGATCGAATGAAAAAAATGAAAAACAGCATTCTGCCTTTTTTCTTATTTTAGATACATCGTATGAGATACCTGTAATATCACATCTAATTTTCCAAAAGCAAAGATACGAAAAAGCTGCGTGAAATATCGGACAACATCTGTATGATTTCTAAGGGATACTTCCATTATCTGTATGATTTTTATCAAATAATGCTATTATCTGTATGATTTCCACCGGAAAAATACAGCTCATTCTTCGAGATAAGCCCGAAAATTTACAGATAATTTCTTGTTTTTCTCGGAAATTTTCATAGTTATTCGGATTTTCTTCGTACCTTTGCAGCGCCATAGCCCTCCGATGGGCTATAATCTTAAAGTGTATTAAAAAACAGCGAAGCCCTGCCGTCCGAGAGGATAGCAGGGCTTTTTCTGTGATAGGGGACCAGCGAGGGAATCGCTGGGGACGGGGGCTAGGCTTCTGCCATTACGGCTTCCAAACTCTCCATATCGGCGAACTTCAATCCGCAATCCTTCGCAGCCTTGAACAACTCCTTCTCGTCAACTGCCTCGATGGCTACCTCTACCTCCTTGTCGGCAAGTTCCTTGAAGTATTTCTCGGTCTTCTGCTTCTGATTGAAGAAGTACTCATTAACCTCCGCGAACTTGGCTGAATCGTCCTTGGTGTATTCGTAGCCCTCATCGGCGTGCTTCTGCTCAAACTGCTGGCACTCCTGGAGCTTGCGCTGCATCTCCTCGAACTTATCGTCCTTCAAGCTCTCCTGCGCTTCCTCCACATCCTTGTCGTAGGTGTCGGCAACTGAGCGCAATGCCTTCATATTCTTCCAAACTCGCAATGCGGCATCATCGCTCATTGATGATGTCTTCAATGCCTTCAATGTTCTGTAGGCTGCAACAGCCTCGATTGTCTTAATCTTCTTCATTTTGTTCTGCTCTTTATGTTAAACTTAAAATAAAATTCTTAATACTCCGCAAAGATACGAAAAATATTCTGTATATGCAAGGATATAAGAGGAATTATTATAATACTTAAATTACTTATATTTTATTTCCATGTTATTCTTTGAACAACAATACTACCTACTGCTGGGTAGCTAGGTGGATTGTCTGAATGTACTCTCGTTCCTGCGGCACTACCTTTCTTCATAGAACCAGTAACTTTATAATTACTTACCTGTTTTCTTTCCTTCACGCCCGACTGATATGTAAAGGAGATGAAAGCTTCTATGGTATAATCTTGAGTAAGAACTCCATTTCCATCAAAAACAATATCAAATCCCTCTACAGGATAATTGTTCCAGCTTTCTCCATTTCCCACGTTTATCATTTGTTTGGTTACATAGACTGCTACAGTGAAGTGAACGGTGTAAGCTGCCGTCTTCTTGATTTGCAACGCAAAAAACACCTTACCCTCCGGCACGCAATATATCTCTCCATCACTCTGAAGCTTAGTGGTACAAATCAAGCCACTTACAGATATAATAGCATTCTTGACTATACAAGGTACTGCTGTAGCATAATACTCTTCGTGGCTATTCATGTGCTCTAAAACTTCATCAATAAGTCTTGTATTGCTCATCAGATTCGGGCATATCCATCTCGGTGCTGAAGTCTGCCTTTCTGTATTGGCATTTACCTCTTTGAATGTGGAACTGGATACACAGAGATACCAATTACTTACTCCCCTTACAACAAGTCCCAAACGATAATATCCATTATTAATATCGAGGATATTATTAATAGGTATTACATCTGAACCTACCATTCCGAGTGCTTGCCACGACTGGCTATATAAATCTGAGCCAGCCCATCTACACTTGAAGCTGGTATATAAGAGACTTGTACCTTCAAGGCTTACATTGAGGGCAGAGGAATCTGTCTTACCTGGTGACGTGCTGATGGTTCTAGTCTTGTAGCTATCCAATCCGATTACACCATTGTAGAATCCTCCTAAAGGGGCAGAGGTCTTTGCACTATACCCATCTGTTAATATTTCATTGTTAACGAAATCGCCTAAACGATAGGGCGAACTGCTACCTCCTCTAGGTCTGGAATATGTCCATTCACTGGCAGCATCCAGTACATTTGTCAAGGAATATGTACTCAGGCTAAAAGATGAACCTCTCCGAAACTCATTGGTAAGTAATGAATTGGTGGTGAAATCCAGACCATAACGGCAGTTGGCTCTGTCTCGTTCTGTAATATTAAACGGCTTGGCTATGCTCATTGGCTTGTATTTTGCCCATTTATTGATATTGGCGGACTTGCACAATGTGGCAACATCATTACTTGATTCACCCAGCACCGACTTAACATCATCAATGGATATGGGGGGGGTGATTTTTCCGTTATTTACACTCATATTTCTTTCTTTTTTTTTATCGTTATACTTCTTTTTATATCTACTGCAAATCAGGGTCAATACTGCTGACAAATGGGAAAAGCCCCTTGGCAACCCATACACCGTTGGCTATTACGTATATCTTATATGACTTGCCGCTGGTAAGATTCCTAAATGTTACCGTTTTAGTTTCACCAGCCTTCATCGTGCCTATGGTATTGTAGTATTCTCCTGCCACCATAGATTGACCGGCTGACGGGTCAGTCTGATATACGCAATATACGGTTACGTTGTTTACCTGGCTGGCATCGTCCTTCATCTTCAGCGTTACGATGATTCTGCCAAGCTGCTCTCTTGCCGTAATCTGTGCAAAATTGCTTGCCACGGCTTGCGACTGGCTGATGATGGAGAGCTGCTTGCCTCCTGCCAGATTAGGGATGGCGTAGCAAGTCATCTGATGAAGGGTGTGGTCACTGGAATAGTTGAATGAGCAGAACATCGGAAAGGCAAGGTAATCGCCTACCTGTAGGGCGTTTTTGGGCAGCGGCACTGTGAATGAGCCCACGCTGGATGCGGTAGTGATGAACATGAGGGTGGACTTGCTCTTGTCGGTGATGATGTAGCCGAAGTACTTATCCTTGAATGCAGCAAAGTCGAAGTAGCTTACCTGTAAGCCATCTGCCGATACGGGATTGTACAGAGTGAGTATCTGATTGGTATCACTCTCACGGATGAACACGTTGGTGGATAGATAGTCCTTCACCTCGGGATTGGCATTATGAAAGTAGCCTCTGAAATCTCCAAGGCGGAATGGAGAAGACGCACCGCCAGTAGGCTTATCATATAAAGTGCCATATCCATTATTAGCCTTTGAATATTCCGCTACGAGGTCTTTCCAGTTGTTCTTGCCGTTTTCTACCGTAATGTTGATGCCGTAGTTGCCATCCTTTGCCTTATACCAGTCGTCAGGAAAAGGTGAGGGGTACACGGTAGGCTTATACTTCGCCCAGACATTTATCTTCGGTGACGTACACAGCGTGGCAAGGTCGCCGCTTCCCTCTCCGAAGAGGTTCTTCAGGTCGTCAATACTGACTGGAGCCGTTATTTTTCCGTTTGCTAATGCCATACGCTTAATCTTTAGAACTTAAAACACTAGGCAAGGCAGCTCTATAAGAGCCACCCTGCGTTAATACTCACGATACTTACTCTGCTGCCTCGCTAGCCATATTAGAGGCGATAGCGGAATCAACCTCCGCTATCAATGCTGACACCTCACTGAGCTTGCTCTGAGGGATGCCGCTGATGTTGTAGGTCAGCTCGCTGCCGTTGGAGCTTGCGTTGGCATTGCCGAGATAGTTGCCATTTGCATCACCATAGATACTCATATTGATGCTGTCGATGTTGCCACCCGTCTTGTCAACATTGTAGGTGATTTCTACTCGATAGCCGCCCTTTGTGTAAGTGGCGGTTGTCTGTTCGCTCTTCTTGTTGATTTTTAAATTCTCCATTTTCTTAACTAATTTAATAAATTAATATTCTTGTTATCTAATCTCTTCTTGTTACTGCTGTCCTGTTTTCCGCTCAATCGCTGAACCTCGGATTCGAGGAAGACCACTCGAGCCTTCAACCTGCTGACCTCATCGCCCACCTGCTCGATAGCACCGAATGCCGTTGCAATCAGCTTCGGAGACCAGTAGTTAATCTTGTAATAGCCCTTCTCGTCAGTCTCCACGATGTCCTTTAAGTGAGGGTTGCACAAGACGTGCTGGGCAATCCAACCGATAGACCTTGTGTTGTCCTTCTTCCAAGCAAAGCTGAACGTGCCACCCATTGCCTTGATGATGCCCAGGTAGTCCAGCTTCCGCAAATCCTGCTTCAGACGTATATCTGAGGATGAGTAGGCAGTGACACCTCCATGAGCAAGCAGTCCCCCTTCTGTTTCGATATTTACATTAGAATAAAGCTTGGCGGTTGAGAGTTCCACCGATTTTATGTTCTTTCCGCTATCGTCAGAGGCGGTAAGGGCTACAGTCTTGCCCATCACCTGCGTTGTATATCCATAGACAAGCGCACCTCTACCAATATCTACGCTATTCCAGCTAGCCATTGCTATCAACTGGATTGCCGTACCACCAGTATTTTTTCCATAGAGGTATGAGTTGTTGCTCATCGTGATGTTATCCACGCCAGTAATGCTTCCGTTCACGTTAGCCGTACCGTTAAATGACTGCCCCCATATTGTACGTGCCGTCTGTAGCTTCGTAGCAGTCGCAGCGTTGCCAGTGATGCTTGCCGATGAGGTGATGTAGCCGCTATCGTTGGTGAACTGACTGACTTTCGTAGGTCTTCCGTTCACGTTGCTCCAAGCCACGGAATTGGCACTTCCTGCCGATGTTGCATATTTACAGCTTCCTGCTGACGTAATATAACCTGCTCCGTTTGCAAGCTGGTTATTATTCTTAGGAATATCGTCTGTGTATGCGAGCCATTTGATTGCAGTCCAATTATAATCGGTTCTTCCAACTATTCCAACTCTCTCTAGATTATATGTACTCAGCAGAAATTGACCGAATTGAGTTCCTCTATATGCACCTCCTATCTTTATGAAACAGTAGACTGATGTTTCATAATATGTAGCTGATTCATTTGACCAATTACGGATTATAGAAGCACTGACATTAACATTAGCACCAACACCATAGTTCGGATAAAGCTCATCGAAGAATTTTACTAAGCTGTCCTTATAAGCTTTGACCGTATTGTTTGCAGGACTAGGCAATCCGTTACTACGTATATAATTAGCAGATGATGCGTGAGTTGCAGTTGCGGCGTTTCCTGTAATACTTCCACTAGAGGTGATGTAGCCTTTGGCATTCACCCAATCTTGCGTTGCGTAGCCTGCTAAACTTTGGTGACTGGTGAGATAGCCTTTGTCGTTTGTTAGTTGACTCAGCTTTGTCGGAATATCTTCAGTTCTAGCAATTTTCTTCCAAGCACCCCAAGTAGTACTAGATGTAGCAATCCTAGTCCACAACCTGCCATTAGCAGTATAAGCAATCTGTATAGGATACCCACCTGTCAAATCAGTTGCTGATTGACCATAACTTCTCCAATGTAATACTCCGTGATATTCTCCACCATCCAATAAACCATCGGTAGTGTTAGATATAAACACTGGATAAACACCTCTAAGGTAGCTAGTTGGAGAAAGTACAGTACTACGCTTATCAGTAGAAATAATATGGTCTAGTATTTGATGACTGGTGAGGAACGTGCTGCCTTTTACTACGCTGATAGTAGTGCCATTCTTGGTGACAGACGTAACCGCATTGCCACTGCCCGATACGGATATTGATGTAGCACTGCCACCTTCCAGTGACGTGATTCTAGTAGAGAGCTGCTTAATAGAGTAGGCTGATGCTATCTCAGACAGCGATTCTGAGGTAAGCTTCAAGGCATCATTGTATGCTTTAACAGAACCATTCAACCCACCTCCACCGCTTGATGAAGATGTTCCAGCACCATAAGCAGACACTCCACCACTTGTGTAGAGGTTAGCCACCTCTTCGGTCGTGGTATTCGTAATCTTCAACGCCTTATTGGCTGCGTCATACTCCAACTTTATGTTGCCGATGGAGATATACTTTCCGCTAGGCACGATAATACTTCCATTAATATCAGAAGTGCCATTGAATGAATTACCCCAAAGACTGCGGGCTGTTTGCAATTTCGTAGCAGAATATACATTATCTGTAGTCAAGGCTAATGTACCACTTCCTGATGGAAGATTAACAACATTACCATGATTGCCAGTACACATAAGAGCCGTTGAGTAATCTGACCCCGTAGTGTTATCATAATGAAACTCTAAATGTTTTCCTATATCCATATATCCACCAGCAGCAGTAATAACTGGAATAGTACCCCAAGGCTTATTATTTCCCATAGTGGCATAATAACCATCTACCGTTTCAGCACTTCCTGCCGATGTTGCATATTTACAGCTTCCTGCTGACGTAATATAACCTGCTCCGTTTGCAAGCTGGTTATTATTCTTAGGAATATCGTCTGTGTATGCGAGCCATTTGATTGCAGTCCAATTATAATCGGTTCTTCCAACTATTCCAACTCTCTCTAGATTATATGTACTCAGCAGAAATTGACCGAATTGAGTTCCTCTATATGCACCTCCTATCTTTATGAAACAGTAGACTGATGTTTCATAATATGTAGCTGATTCATTTGACCAATTACGGATTATAGAAGCACTGACATTAACATTAGCACCAACACCATAGTTCGGATAAAGCTCATCGAAGAATTTTACTAAGCTGTCCTTATAAGCTTTGACCGTATTGTTTGCAGGACTAGGCAATCCGTTACTACGTATATAATTAGCAGATGATGCGTGAGTTGCAGTTGCGGCGTTTCCTGTAATACTTCCACTAGAGGTGATGTAGCCTTTGGCATTCACCCAATCTTGCGTTGCGTAGCCTGCTAAACTTTGGTGACTGGTGAGATAGCCTTTGTCGTTTGTTAGTTGACTCAGCTTTGTCGGAATATCTTCAGTTCTAGCAATTTTCTTCCAAGCACCCCAAGTAGTACTAGATGTAGCAATCCTAGTCCACAACCTGCCATTAGCAGTATAAGCAATCTGTATAGGATACCCACCTGTCAAATCAGTTGCTGATTGACCATAACTTCTCCAATGTAATACTCCGTGATATTCTCCACCATCCAATAAACCATCGGTAGTGTTAGATATAAACACTGGATAAACACCTCTAAGGTAGCTAGTTGGAGAAAGTACAGTACTACGCTTATCAGTAGAAATAATATGGTCTAGTATTTGATGACTGGTGAGGAACGTGCTGCCTTTTACTACGCTGATAGTAGTGCCATTCTTGGTGACAGACGTAACCGCATTGCCACTGCCCGATACGGATATTGATGTAGCACTGCCACCTTCCAGTGACGTGATTCTAGTAGAGAGCTGCTTAATAGAGTAGGCTGATGCTATCTCAGACAGCGATTCTGAGGTAAGCTTCAAGGCATCATTGTATGCTTTAACAGAACCATTCAACCCACCTCCACCGCTTGATGAAGATGTTCCAGCACCATAAGCAGACACTCCACCACTTGTGTAGAGGTTAGCCACCTCTTCGGTCGTGGTATTCGTAATCTTCAACGCCTTATTGGCTGCGTCATACTCCAACTTGATATTACCGATAGATATATATTTTCCGCTAGGCACAATGATGCTTCCATTAATATCACCAAGACCATTGAAACTATTGCCCCAAAGCTTGCGAGCATTCGTGAGCTGGAGAGCCTTCTTCGCTGAGCCGTTGGTGAAGTAGCCCTGCAAGGTGGTGATACTCGTCTTATTGACGGATATGCCCGAAGCATTTACCCCTTCTGCCTTTTTCGCTCTTGCTACCTCGTCAGATATAGACTTGTTGATTCCGTCAACAATACCGCTCAAAGTGTCAGTCTGTGCAATATTTGCGAGGAAGCTCACTACCTCGTTCCACTTATTGATAATGCCGTCCGCAGTCTCCTCGTCAGTAGTCATAAGAGCATACCAGTCGTAGGCACTATCCCAAGCTGTCTGTTTTGCAGTAGTAGGAATAGAGTAACCAGAAGCAAGACTGATGGCAAACGTACCACTTGTTGTGATGGTCTTTGTTGCGCACTCCAAACCTGTAGGGAGAGTAAGAGCCACAGATGTAACAGTACCAGTATTCTTTGTATAACCGCTATCGTTAGTAAGTTGGCTTACCTTCGTGATGCGGTCAGTGATGTCTGCCCACTTGTGGGTATGCGCACTAGGTGCGAACGTTGATGGCTTACCCGTGATGTTATTCCAGGAGAGATTCAGACCGCCAAGCTCTGTAGCTATATTGTCAATACGACTGCTGAGAGCCTTGATAGCATAGGCATTCGGAATACTCGTCAGGTCTGCGTCCGTATAGCTTCCCTCTATGATTCTCGCATAGCTGATTACGCTTGCATTCAATCCGCCGCCACTACCTGTACCATCACTTGCTCCGTATGCGCTGATTCCGCCTGTTGCGTAGAGATTGCCATCAATCTTGATTGCCTTGTTGGTTGCATCATAGGTGATTTTGATACCGTGGAAAGTGATAGCACCCTCGAATGTAGCATCGCCCGATACACCAAGTTTGGAAAATGGTGCGTTTGGCTTCAGCGACACAAGGTCGGCAACGCTCGTTCCTGCACTTCCTGACTTCCACGTAGGCTCAAAGAAGGTGAGGTATGCGCCCAAGTTCTTCTCGCTTATGATAAATGACGTAGGGTCTGCGTGAACCTTTCCGTCCACGTCCCACCAGATAGCCCCGTTGGCAAGGTAACCCGAGCCATCGAAGCGAACGAGGGAGGTTGCAGGAGTAAGGCTACCGCTATTGTAGTCCTTATCCACCATTTGTCCGCCCCACCACGTTGCGATACTCTTCTTTCCTCTATTCGGGTCTATAGCTCCATTGATACCGCTCTGAACGTTTCTGTCTGCGTCTCTCAAAGCGAGGAGTGTTGTCATTACAAGACCCCCATCAATATCTGTTGTCTGACCGAGTGCATCCTTGATGTACTTGTATCCTGCAAGGTCGGTGATGTTCTGCTTCAAGTCACCATATATCTTGCTAGTGATATATGCGTTCGCCAAACCCAACTTGTCGTAAAATGCGCTGTATGCTGACTGGAAGTTGGTGAACTTCGTTCCCACGGCTGAGACGATGGTAGCCTTTCCGTTTGTATCAGCCGCATTATATCTCGCAGAAATATCTGAAAGATACTCGATGAGTTCTTTCTTGGCAGTAGTGAGTGTTGTGAAAGCAGTATTGAGGTCGGAGAGTTCCTTTGTGCTCTTCAATACTTCTGCTCCCTTCACCTCATTATACGACTTCTCGGCGGCTGCGAAATCATCCTCCAGTCGCTTAGAATCCTGCGCCATTGCCGCAATCTCGGAAGGCTCAAGATAGCCATCCTTGACGTAGTTGTCGAATGCCTTCTTGTTGCCAGTAACGGTCTTGCCGAGGTTCGTAATATCCGTCTGTGCGGTCTGTGCCGCCTTCTGAGCATCTTCTGCTGCCTTCTTTGCTGCGTTTGCCACAGTATCATCTGTGTACTTAACCTTCTTTGTCCAATCGGCTGCGCTGAATGAAGCATTGGTCTTGGTTGCCACGACAAGCTCGCCCTTAGAGTATGCCACACCACCGAGAGTATATGCTGCCTCCAAAATCCAAAGGTCACGTTCCTCATAGGATGCAGGCTTGCTTACATAGATGCTGGATTTGCCATCTATCTTGTCGAAAACCTCGGTAGGCACGTCCTGCTTATCCCATTTCGTACCATTCCAAAAGAACGTCTGGTTATTGCTTGTATTATACCACAGGTCGCCCTTATGCTCCTTCTTCGCATCATCGGTAGTCCAAGATGTACTCGGGTCTGTTGCCTGATACCAAGTCTCAGCCTTCTTGTCGAGCTGGTCTTGTATTCCATTCAGGCTTTCCTCTATGGTCTTGGCGAATGCGTTGAGGTCGGAATCATTAGCCTTTACCCATTCTGATGAGGTGAAGCTGCCACTAGTTCTGCTCTTTATGCACACCATCAAAGTCTTGCCATCATCTCCGCCGCTAGCCCACAGGTCGCCCTCGTCATAAGGAACAGTAGGCTGAGAGGTGAAAACGGTACGCTTTCCATCTGCCGTGTCCTGCGCCTTGCTTGCTGCGGTCATAGCAGTGTTGATGTCGTTATCCTTGATTCTCGCCCATGCCGTACCCGTCCATCGGTATGTGTAACCATTTGACGTATTATAGAACAGGTCGCCAGCGTGCTGCGACTTCAACGTATCGGTAGTCCAGTCAGAAGCAGGCTTATTCTGAGTAGTAGGAGCATAGTTGTAGAACCAGGTCTCCACCTTCTCATCAAGCTGCTCCTTGTAGCTAGCCATATCGTTTTTGTACTCTTCCTTGAAGGTATTGAGGGCAGAATCATCGGTGTACTTGGAAGCCTTAGTCCAGTCAGCGATAGCAAATGACGAACCTTTTGCCTTGGCAGTCTGGCAGCGCAGGATTTCATTCTTGTAGATGCTACCATCTGTAGGATAGGTAGCGTTTACCCAAATGTCGCCCAACTGATAAGGCGGAATAGGCTGTGTGCTGAATACCTTCATCTTGCCGTCTGCGGTCTCCTGCGCCTTAGCAGCATCTGAGAGAGCCTTGGCAATATCGGTGTCCGTGATGACTGTCCACTTATAGGTACTACCATCCGTGGCAAAGCGGTATGCCTTGCCCGTCTTGTTGTCGTAGTAAAGGTCGCCGAGATGGGTATCTTTATCCTTATCGGTCGTCCAACTGCTTGCTGGCGCATTCTTCAAGGTAGGCACACCTTCATAGAACCACGTCTCGATAGCACCATCCACCTGATTCTGCAAGTCGGCAATGACCTGCGAGTTCTTGATGAGATTATTTACCTGCTCCTCGGTCAAGCCTCCTGCTGAGTTATCCTTGATGTACTGAGACAGTTCCTTGCCATCCACGGTTGATTTGGCTGAGATTTTGCCTTTAACGGATACCTGCTTGGCTGCGCTGTCATACTTGATGTAGCTACTACCCTCATAGCCATTCTCCTTAGTAGGTCGGTCGCCTACATACATATCACCATAAACATTGAAGAACGCCTTGTTGGTCTGCTTATTCACACCATATTCCACATATTCCTTGTTTACAAAGGAGTAGCTGTTGATGCCGTGGTAGAGGCTGATGGATGGCGAATAGGTATCTACCGCCGAGAAGATAAGGCAGTTCTGACGGTCAACATCTGTTCTGTTACCGCATTGCGACAACACGTCACCTTTAGCAGGAATATCGCTTGCCGTAGCGCAATCGGTATCGGAGAGGTCGATGTAGTGATACTTCTTTCCTTCCAGCTCTACAGGTTCCTCATCACGACCGATTATCAATCGCCAGTAAAAGTGATTACCCACCTTATGATAAGTGCCCTTGCGAACGTTGAATGACTCTGAACGCACCTGGTCGCCAATAGCGAAATCATTATCCACGGCATCGCCTTCCTGCTCTGCTAAGAAATAGCAACGATAAGCCTTCTGTGACACATTATTATATGTCACAGTAACGGTTTCTACCTTATGAGCCACCACACCGCCAGCAGGAGAGATTATCTCCTTACCGCCGATTGTAGATGTCTTCTTGATTACTAATTCCTCGAAGATAGCCTTCATTCTAACCTCCAGGTAGTCGGTAATAAGATGAGAACGACCTTCTGCATCGGGAGTCCACGAACCGCCGTTCTCTAAGTTGGAATCGCCCACATTCAGACCTGCCAGGAACTTCTGAAACTTCTCGAAGGTAATCGTGCCATGGGCTACATCATCCTTGTCTTTCGCCAGGAAATGCTTCACCCCAAACTGACCCAGATATTGAGGAGTAACCACCTTCGTGTTATCCGTCTCCAGGCTGAGATCATCGGCTACGCCATTCAACTCGCTACCTCCGAGGAACAGCTTCGTGATTTTCGCAACCTTGGCAGTCAGCGTATCAAAGGTGGCAGAGAGGATGGTTTTGAGGAAGGAGATGGAATCGGTGACGGAATTATACTTCCACCAGGTACCATCGATACCGCTCGAAAGGGATTCGTCGGTATTCAGTTTTCCACAATCCACGTGTTGAAGCCAATCACGCTTGCGGGTCTTGCCATCTGCATCCGTCTTCACTTCAGAGATGATGCCCTGCAGATAGATGTAGTAGTATCTCTCATCGCCTACCAGCTTGGCGGGATTGGCGATAGAGTAGCCGTACAGGTCGATGCGCTCGCTCGGATATACCACCACGGCGGTATTGTTGTCGGCGGAGCTCGTGCGAGGGATGGCTGCATAGATGTACTTCCGCTCGGAATCAGGGAAGACGGAAGGGTAGGCAGCAAGAGGCCAGCGCTGGTAGTTGTGACCGGCATCATACTCCAGACCCGGAATGCCCTGCATATAGCAGAGGATGGATGCGCCGGAGACTACGCTACACTGGATGTAGTCTGGCTCACCCATCGCATTAAGTTGGATATAGAGCGCACTGCTCGAAATCCAATAGTTTGTATTCTTTGCTTCTGTTGCCATTTTTTTTTGGATTTTTATTCTTTTATAGGGCAAAGATAAAGGTTTTTGCGGTTTTAAGGGGGACAAAAAGCTTTTGCCCTTTCAGGCGCATTGATGCTGCTATCATTACCCAGGGTGTTACCCTGGGCTAGGAGCTGCTGCCCTTTCAGGGCGTATAGGCGACGATAGGGGCAGCAGGGCGTACTGGCTAGAGGTAGGGACTTCCGTTGATGTCGAGCTTGGCTGTGAAGGAAACAGAGTACATATTCTGCGTGGTATTATCGCTGATCGTTATCTCGTCTTCCTGGGTGATGGTGCAGGAAAGCCAGGTATCTTTTACCTTCAGCCAGACGTGCTCACTCATCAGAAACTCGTGAAGGTACCAGTAGAGCCAGGCGGTATCGAGGGGGTCGCTCTGATAAAGCCATGACTCACGGTTATTCTGCTTCTTGATAGCGGACCGGGAGAAGGTATTGAAGGTTTCCTGCACGGCTATCGTATAAGGGGTAGTTTCTACCGAAAGTTTCTTGCTGTAGGCTTTCGGGATATTGATGCTCTCCAGGCAGCCACGGGCATTGATGAAGCGGAAGGTACTGCGGTTTTCTGCTTCCGAGGATGGCAGGGCATAGAGGGCGTGACCGCCAATAGTCTGCGAGCCTTCCTTTGTGATTTTCTGTTCGGAAGAGGTAGGAGCGGTGAGTGCAGTGCTGGATGCCAATATCTGTGAAGAGGCATAGGAGACTGGGTAGGAGAAGGATTCGCCTACAACGGTGACTTCGGGGATAGAAGTTGGCTTTCGGGAGAAGTCTTTTACTGCTGGGGATGGATTGGATAGAATGCGCTCCATATCCGACATGGCTCCTGCTATGCAGCGAAGGTCAGTATCGGTACCTGCGACAGGCTTCTGGGGATAATAGACCTCGCCTACACCGGTATGCACTTCGCCGTTTTTGTTCATATACTCATCGTAGGCTTTTATGTACCATCTTACGAGCGGGAAGGTTTTTGTGGTGGCTGTGTACGGGAAATCGTCGAGGGGGATGCGGAGTGCAGAGGAGACATCCAGGGCTACGTTATTGCCTTCGGTGGTGACGGGTACCGTGAGCTTCACGGGTTCGTAGCTTCCTCCGTTATCAAAGTTTACTTCTATGATGACACGGTGGAAGGAGGGGCTATCCAGCGTTTCTGGCTGGATGGTGAAAGTGATGGGGTTTCCGGCAAAAATGGAACCCGATGTGAGATTAATTTTCTTTGCCATGTTATTCTTTCTTTTTAATTACGAGATTAACTACATCGGAAACGAGCTTGCAGTCTTTTGCCTCTTCAGGGGTGATCTTGATGTGAAACATCATTTCTACCTGTTGAATGAGATCGAGGAAATCGATGGATTCTAGCTGAACCTCATCACGGAGATTAGAAGAGGGAGTTACCTCGTGGTTAACCCACGAGGTTTTCAGGCTGTTTACGATGGCGATAATGCGAGGAGTTATTTCTTCTTTTTTCATAACTATGCTTTTGAGATGATAAAGGATGAATTGGTACCGCCAAAACCGAAGGCGTTACAGAGAATATGGTGAGGAGCATAGGACTTCGGGCGCATCACCAGATTGAGGGATGGGAAGGCATTCTCCTCGGTGGTTACAGCGCCAAAAAGACGGCCGTAGGTGAGCATCATCACGGCTTGCACGGCTTGCGATACGCCTGCCATCCAACACTCATGACCCGTTAAGCCTTTTGTGGCTACTACGTTCGGGCAGATTGGGAAAATCCTCTCTATTGCCTTTGCCTCGGCTTCATCACCCATCGGAGTACCGGTGGCGTGGGCAAGAACTACGTCTATCATACCTTCGTCCAAACCTGCGTTCTCGATAGCATTCAGCATAGATACTTCTTCCTGATAGGTATCAGGAGTAGTGATGGCTTTTCCATTGGTAGAGAAGCCATAGCCGGAAAGGGAAGCGAAAGAATACACCTTCTCTTCTTTCAGACGAAAGCTATCCGATGGTTCGAGGATGATACAGGCTGCGCCACCTGATGGTGCCAATCCATTTCTGCCTTTACCAAACGGCTGCACATTATCGGGTGAGAAAACACCGAGAGCATCGAAAGCTTCCATGCAGTAATTAGATTCGCATTCCTGCGCGCCAATCACGATTACCATTTCCGTCTGCTTGCTATCGAGAAGCATCTTGGCAAGACCGATGGCGTGACCTCCTCCGGCACAGGCTGCGCTTACGGTAAGCGATAAGCCGTGGATATGAAGGATAGATGCCAGGTTCATACTGATAGTGGAGTTGAGCGAACGGAACAGGGTATTTACCGGCAAAGAGCGGTTGTGACGATTTTTATTCACATGGTCCACCACGGTTTGGCTCTCATAACATTCAGAGTCATTGCTTACGATGATGGAAACGTTATGATTTTCCAAGAAATCCTTGCTGACCTTTGCGTTCTTCAGCGCTTCAAATACGGCATTGAGGGCGGTGAAACCATGCAGAGGCAGGCAGGCATTCTGCGCATGGGTAAGGATTTTCTCGTAATCTTCTGCCCAGCTAGGTACGTCTCCGCACAGATCGGAGTTATAGTAGTTGCGGCACATATCATGAACCAAACCGCATTTGCCCTGGGAAAGATTGAGGGCTACTTCTTTTATATTTCTGCCTAGGGCAGAATGAATACCCGTTCCAGTGACTAAAATTTTTCTATCCATTTTATTCGTTTTTTATGTTATAAAGCATATACCGTTAACTCTACCTCGCCCATACCCGTCTTGGCATCAATGGTGGTATTCACCTTGTCTATGAGGCATTTCAGACCGCCTATATTCCACCAATCCTGCCAGTGGTTCGGTATATCAGCCACTTGCGCTACGGTGGTGGTGCATCTTATCATAAACTTCTTTCTGTTCAGAAGGAAATAGGCGTAGGGGAGAATGAAGGTATCGAAGAGACCACGGGAGCGGACCTTCTTAACTACCTTACCGTTTTTATCTACTTCATCGGCATTGCAGAGCACCAAATCCTTATACTTCGGATCTTTTAGCCACGATGGTTCCTTGAAGGCTCGTATCTTCAGCGAGAAACGTTCGCCGGTGCCTACACCTTCCTGCACACCATTATAATCAAACACATTGCCCATCATATCCAGCGAATCGCAAGCCAGGGCATACTGTCCTGCATTGGTTCGCCATTTGGATGTGCCGAAATGGTCGTAGTTATAATCGTAGGGTTGCAGGGTGGCATCACTACCGCCACCACGCATTAATGCCATGGCAAAGCCCCATCGTGACTTATCCTGCAAGGGTGAGTTGCCATCATCCGTGCCCGAAGGGTCGTAGCTTTCCACGAGCTTTAATTTCTGTTTCATGTAGAAATCACAGAAAGAAGAAGAGATAACCTGGTTAATCTCCTGCAGTACAAACTCATGCTCCATATCCTCATCTACGTAAGCGCAGAGGATAGGTTGCTGAGCCTCTGTAATCTGCACTACACTTTTTAGCAAAGGCTTACCTTCAAAGTCAGTCACATCAGCGGTATGCGAACCATAGGCTGCCTTTACCTCCTTGAAATAGTTTACATCGTTGAAAGGTACCGGAGTGAAATCAATGGAAATATCGTGGATAAAGTCTTCGTTCTCCTCACTGCAATCTCCATATTCCACGCCCTTGAACTGACCTACCTCGAAGAGTACTGGCTTTAACTCGTTGGAAGTCTTTGCCTCCTTGTTAACCTTTACACAATAGGCATTGCCGGTATTGCGGTCGATGTAGCAGTTTTTATCACCAGGGTTATGGATGTTATGGAAGAACTCAATGTACTTCATATCGGTGACGGTTCTACCCATCTTGCTGGTGTCGCCATCGGGCAGTGGATAGTCGATGAAGTTGTAATCGGTATCGTAGCTGGAATCCTTCAATTCGCCCTTGGCATTGCGCACATAACTCTTCTGTTCCTTGGCATCAGCTTCGGCAGAGTAGCGCATACGCACACCGGTAATCTTCTCGGTCATCGGAATCATCGAATGGATTTCGCAGTGGAAATCCCTAGTCTTTCTACCGCTCTTTCGCATCACATCGCGGGTGAGATAAGCAGTGACCTTCTTCTGCTCGTAATCGTAGGAGAACTTGATGCCGAATGCGTTTTCTAGAGAAGAGATAACGGTGCTTACGCTCTCGTCAGGGAAATTCTCGCTGTTGGCAACCATATAGAGCACATTTGCCTGCACCTCAAACTTCTTGATATTCGATTCGATGGTGATACCCGTCACCTTCATTCCTTTTCCTGGAGGAAAAGCAACCATCTCGCCCACCTGAATATGACGGGTAGTTGCCACACCGTTTTCAGTCAGCGTAAGGTCGAGTTCCTGCACGTCCTTATCTTCTGCCTTTACAACCTCTATCTGACCGCCACAGCCACGGCTCTCCAGCCAGGAATTGATATGATCCTGATTCTTGAAAAAGCCAGTCTTGATTTCGCCCACCGATTTCGCTGCAACGATTTCCATCTCGGGATTCGAGCCTTTTACGTAGCCCTCTTTATTCACGATGTCCTTTGCTTTCTGAATTTCACTCGCAGTGTAATAACTACCGTGGTGTGGATGCTCGAGGGTATCATAACTGCAAACGGTAGTGAAAAAACAGAGATGCTTCAAGTCTTCTATCTCCATCAGCGCATCCTTATCGAAGGTGACACCCAAATAGGCAAAGAGACAGTCGAGGAAATAGAGTACATAGAAGCAGATGCCCGATTGCGGACGTTTGGCATCCAACACCCAGTAAGGATAGAGGTCTTCATTCGTCCATGAGCACTTATCCATTTTGATGAGGTCACTCGATGTATTCCCTTCATCATCCAGGGCATGATGCTTGTAACAGATTCGGGCATTGCAGTAGGTAGCAGGTCTGCCTGCTCCATCCGTCTCGTCATAGGCTGCCGAGGTATTAATATAGTTGCCGTTGGCAGTCTCTTGCGGTACATTGATTGTTATCGCACCAGAAGAATAAGATTTCTTACTCTTGTTGTAGGCATCGCCGATATAGTGTGCCGTATCAGTAGATGTATATTCCTTGCAGCTTGCGGGATAGGAGAAACCGAGTGCCTGAGGTTCCAGCACCTTACTAGCTCTCAATGGGTCAGTCGTAACGGTGGCGGTGGTATTCTTTCCACCTTTCTTACCATCGGAATGCAGGTTGACTTTTACTACCGGGTTACTCCAAATATCCACCCTCACATTACCAATTTTCTCACCGATGATAAGTTGGTCCTTTACCGGAACATCACGGCACTGCAGGTCGCTGATAAGCTCACTGAAACTCTGCGTGCTGGCATTGATGCTCATAGAGAGAGAATTGGTTATCTCCTCACCATCCTGCATAATCAGTGGACCGCTACGGAATGGCAATCCATCGGCATAGATACGGGTAGGCAGGTGCTCCATGTTCGCGGCTCTCACGGCAGAATGCACGTCTTCTATATTTTTGACGAGCCAGCGGTTTCCATCCAGGGGGATGGAGAAAGGATAGGAGAACATTTCCGTATCGTTGAATACGGGGTTCTGATCCTCAATATCTATTGAGAAATCATCGGGGAGCGCCACCGGCTTATCGTTGATTAATATCGTAAGATGCGAGTTCATATTCTGATTTCTGATTTCTGAACCTATGTTCTAAAATTTATTTTCTGATTTCTATCCTAGCGCTATCATATAAATCTATGAGGCGATGGGTAAAGGTGTCGATGAGTGCCGTACCAAAGGCATTGATTTTTTTGTGCCCATGGTCGTGAAGGATGCCATCGGTGATGAAGACTACACTCTGGTCGTAGCATTCCGCTTCCTGACAAGTTACCAGATGGGCATAATTCCGGGCGATGCCGTAACCTGCCTTGATGGTTGCCTTGCTGCCATCCAATAACTCTACCTTGCAGCCTTCATTCATTACGAGGGCGGTAGCCGCATTATGGAGAATGACATGTGCCTTGCCTAAGACGTATATCTTTCGGGAGGAATAGAGATGGATTTCCTCATCGGTATCGCCTACGAGGACGGTACCTGTAGGCGAGTCTTCATTATAGAAGATACCGCCCTGGTTAATATCTGCCTTAAACTCCGGATATACGGTTTTGAAAGCATCGATTACCTGCTGCGGTACCTCGGTGATTAAGCCGTGCCAGTACTTGCGCCATGCCTCGCACATTTCGGGAATGCTCTGCGTGCTCTTGAAAGCATGCTGGGATTCCTGGCAGTTGCCGCTCTGGGCGAGGATATTAACGCAAAGGGTCTTGAAACGCTGCGTGCGCTGTTCGGAGGTTTCTTTATTCTTTGTCATTTTTTTATGCTTCGGAATCCTCTTTGGCTTCTTCTATAGTTTTTGTGAGAATAGCTTCATAGCCGGAAAGCTCCTCTTCGGTCACGATGTCAGAGTAATCCTGGCGAAGTTGGTCTATGCGCTCCTTGATGCCTTTCACTCTCGTTTGAGTAGATAGCTTATCCTTACGAAGGATATACTTGATGCGAGCATCGGCTTCAGCCTTGTGCTTGGCGGCGGCATCACGAGCTGCCTTTACTTCTGGGCGGTCATTGGCAATCTTCTCGGCTACCTGCTCGGCAAAACGAGGGTCACGGGATTGTGCCTTCTCGTAAAAAGGCTTAAACTGGGTACGGAGGGTCTGAGGGTCGATAGTGAAAGCCTTCTTCGCGTAGGCGATGTACTCAGGGTCTCCGGTCTTCTCGCTCAGTCGCAGATAGCATTCACCCATCTCTCTATCTACTGCCTTGAAGATTTCCGGAAGAATATCGCTCTCGATTTCTACGGCTCTTGTGGCTAGTTCGGCAATCTCAGCCTCGGTATAGATGGCGCTCTTGCCTTGTGAGATGGCTTTCTCGTTGGCTTCTGCCATTGTCTTGGCCTGCTCTGCCTTGCTTGCCATCTCGCTACGGAGGTCACGCACGGTGTTCACCTGCTCCTGAAGGGATGTAGAAAGGAACGGACGCAACTGCATAAGGTTTGGCATGGTGGCAGCGATACTTTCGCCATTAGGGTTGGCTACGATACCGTTGTAAGTGAGTGGCTGCAGGGTGGTATCCGGTTTCAGGCTAGGGAAGAGAGACTGCTTCGCCTCTTCCAGGGCTTTCTGCTTCTGGAGTTCGGCATAGGCTGCCTGCTCCTCCTTGGTAGGTCTGCCCACACGTCGCTTATCGGTAGCAGATGATGATGCAGCGTTGGCTTGAGAGCTGCTGTAGCTATTCAGATAGGCGATCATCTGTCGGGTACGGCGATGATAGTCTTTAAACTTACGTGAGTTCTCGATAAACGAGCGTGCATTACTTGCACCTTCCAGGAGAGACAATCCCTGCTCATAGGCATCTTTCTGCTCCTGGGTAAGCATTCTAGCACCGATGGCAGGTTTCAAAATGTTGATGATTTCCTGTAATGATAAATTTTCCATAAATCCTTGTTTTTGTTGTTTATTTGAAAATTACGAATATTTTTAGCACAGAATAGGGGTTACGAAGATACGAGAACCTTTTTGGTTGTTGTCGTAGCCTTCGCTGCCGCCCTTGTCATTCGATGATGAAGCACTGGAGGCGTTACTCATCGATGAGGAGGAGCCGCCTTCTGTGGCGCTATCAGCGTTGGCTGCATCGAGTTTCGCTTGCGCTTCGGCTTCCTCTTTCTTCAGCAACCGATGAATGCTTTCCCTTACGGTAATGGCATCATTGTGCGCGGTGGAGCGGGTAAGCTTATCAAAACTGATAACTGATGTACGTTCCTTGAGATAGGCGGCTACAAGCTGACGTGCCTTCTTCAGCATCTTGTCGTTCTCATCGGCTTGCAGGAGACGAGGAATGAAATCTTCGCCAAATGCTTCTTCCAGATATTCGCTCTGAATAAAAAGCATATCAGGGATGAGACGGACGAACTTATCTCTGTTGCCGTAAATATCGAGATACGGCTGCAAAGACTCGCAGGTAGGGAAAAGCAGATCTCGATGGTAGTAATAGTACTTGCTCTCCTGCCAAAGGGTTACGATTTCCTCTATCGCTTCATGCCGTTTCTTCTCGGCTTCGTCTGCATCATCTTTGCCGCTATCGGTTCCTTCATCTGTTCCTTCTGTACCATCGCCCGCTGCCTCGATGGGCATAGGAGTATTCACTTCCTTTGCCCATCCCTCCAAGAGGGAAAGCAGGTTATTGAGCGAGGTCATGGCCGACTGGCGGTAGCTTTCCTTGCCCTGCGCTATCTGCTTGTCGGTGGCTACGGCATAGTCGTTGCTGGAAGCTACGTTGATGCCGGAGCCATTCACAGAAAGTGCTTGCTTCTCGATATTCTGCGCCATCGCATCATTCACAATCATGCGCTGCGCATAAAGCAGAAGCTCATTCCATGGGTCGTTAGTATAGGTGCCATCGGTTACAGCATCGCAGAAAACAGATGGATCTAGGCTCGCATACTGCTTGCAGAGACGGCCGTATAGGGATGCTCCCAGGCGAGGTTTCAAAAAGTCCTTTTCGCTGTTGTCGAGCATACCCTGCAGGTTGGCTACCTCGTCCACGGCATTGCTGGAGAGGTGAAGCCTAAGTTCTTGATTCGTAAAGAGTATCATATCCTTATTTTTTACCTTTTTACTTTTTTACTTTTAAGAGGTCTCTTGTTTTGCCACTCCGGTCTTCGAGTTATCGAGGGTAGTCAATACCTCTCTGTCTATCTGCCACACCAGGTGCTCGTCCCAATCGTTGAATCGGCTCAAAACTTCCAACGGGCGTATCATCAATTGCTGCAAAGGGGCAAACTGGATTTGCTTGACCAGGAAACGCTCTCTCAGGTCGGTACCGCCCGATGATGCTGTATCGCCAGGAGTATTGCCGATGAGCTTGGCATCAAGTCCCATGGCAAAGAAAATGATGCTGCTTATTTCCTGCAACTCGGTTTTGTCGGCATTCGCCTGATCATTTGCCTTGGTTTCGATTTCCACGATTTCCCAAGCCTTGTGCTCCTTTCCGTCACTGCCCGTAAAGGCAGAGGAGATGAGCGCCTGACCTGCATTATCGGGGTTAGAAAGCCAGGTATTGATAGAGGTGAAGATTTCATTCTGAATCTCGCCGTGGGTCTTCTTTTTCTGCTCGCCCTGCTGCTGATAGAGCCTGCTGATATAGTCTTGATGGATATAGATAACTCTACCGATGATATTGCTGTTGCGCTTTCGGGTAAGGCGATCATCTACGATGGTGAAGGCATACTCGAAGATGCTGCCGGCAAAGATGGAGTGCCAAAGGGCATCGGCATAGTATGGACCACCGAAATCTCTTGGTGACATGATGAAGCGGGTAGGGCGTTTCTTGCGGCTTACCTGCTTCTGTCGTGCCTCACGGATATTGCGCTGCAAATCCTTCACGGCTGATGTGGTAGGGAGATAGGGGATAGCCGCTATCTTGCGGTCTTCCTCTTTCTGCACGCCGACGTATTGTGTAGGGTCGAGCCATTGATTGCTCACGTAGGCATAGTTGATGCGGTAGTTCTCGTCCATGCGCTCCAGTCGGGTGGTGAAGATGCTGCGATGCTTCAGACCGATTACCTTCGGGGTCCACTGTGCAGTAGGAACGGCTTTGCCGTTCTCGTCGAGGGAGCGCTGGTTAAGCTGAAGTTCTACAAAGCACTGCGACATCAAAGCCATATCTCCTGCCAAATCGAGGAAGGTCTGCATCAGGTCGTTGTTTTCGATGAAATCGCGAACCTGGGCATTGGTTTCTTCCCATTTGTGGAGGGCTTCTTTCAAGGATTTCATCTCCTCGCTTTCCTCTTCATCGGAGGATAAGACCTGCGATTGAACCGCAGAGAACGGTGACTCCTCCTGCTGAGACTGCCCGTTCTGGTTCTGCTGCTCGTTCTGGCGCTTGGCTTCGGCGGCTGCCTCTTCCTTGGCTTTCAGGTCAGCTATCTGACCACGGAGCAGGACTCCTGCACTCTCGTAGGGGATATATTTCTCCGTGATATTCCCGCCTACGTACTGAGTGTAATGATACTTGGCTGCGGGACCACGACCTACCAGTATCTTCTTGATGTAATCAACTCCTGCTGCCGTGAAAGGCGACATGCGGGAGAGCATCCAGATAAGGTTTGGCAGTCGGTTGGCCATACCCCATTCCATAAAGCCTAAGCCTTCGGTACCTACGCCTTTCGGTTTGCCCAGGTTCTCGCCGCCACTTGATGCAAAGATAGTGGAAACCTGCTGCCGTGCTGCAGAACCGCTTGCGTCGCCACCACTTGCCGACATACCGGCTGTGGTTAGGAGCATGCCGTGAACGTAGTCGTTCCAGGAAAAGACTTTACCGCCGCCATTTTTAAGCGGCGTAAAGGCATCCGGGCGAACGGCTACATAGCCTGCATCTTTCAGTTCCTCACTACGATTTTGGAGCTGCTGCAGGGTGGTTACTCTGTTTTTGTTTTTGCTTGCCATTTTTGCGTTTCTTTTTATATGTTATCCTGAATGTGATTGAAAGAGAGAATGGTGGCGATATACGCACACCCGCTTTTTCTCTTGTTTCTGAGTGTAAAGTTAGGGCTTTTTATGGTTTTAGTGGGGACAAAGAGGGGATGGGACCAGCGATAGAATCGCTGGGAACGGATGCTCCTCTTCTTATTCATAATTGATAATGATCATGAAATCCTTGGCGATGGAGGAAATAGCGTTACTGATGCAGTCTCCGATTTCGAGCCTTTGAGAGTGAGGGTTGGAATACCAATCTCCATCGGATCTGCCTCTGCTTGCGCAGGTTCTTATTCGTATTGTTGCCATAAAAGATTATCTTTTGTTACGGTGGAAATGCAGTTACTCCAGGGGTAAGAGCTTGGGCGATGATACTTATCCTTATAACGACAACCGCCTCTGTCGCCGTGTATCTTGCGATATGCCTTCGCTTCCTCAGTTCGATAGTGGGTGATGATGGCTTGCTTAATCATATTTTATTCATAACTAAAGGCAAGGAGATTGTCCTTTGTATGGAAGGTGCCGATACACTGCATCAAGAAGCTGTCACGAAAAAAGATGGCTTTATCCCGATAATCGTTGGTGCCGGTTTGCTTGCGTACTTCCTTGGCGTGCTCGGTTCTCGCCTCGTGAATGGCTAATATCTTAATCATATTCATATATTACATAAGGCGATGTATTACCCAAACCATCTTGATCGGTATAACTATCGCCGCTATTGAATTGGGTTACTGCATTCGCAATATCCTTGCGTGGGCGATTGCGAACCTTGCCTTTATGGTCTCGGGACCATTCGATATAATACTTTTCAGTCATATCTTAATAATAACATTGTATGTTGCCCGTGGTTGTCGTACAGCCCACCCCATCCATCATATCTCGATGATAGAGCGGTGGAGTAGCCTTCTAATCTTGGGCATAACTCCTTAAATCGTTTTACGAAAGGAATAACCTTATTCATACTCTAATAATATTTTCGGTTTATCTACATCATGCCCTTTGCCCCCCCACAAAGGCATAGGGCAATACCTTTCGGATGTACGACAATGCCGTTTTGGGATGGGCTATACGAGCCAAGGATGATGGGACGATTATTATTCATACACAAATATAATTCCTGTTGCATCAAATCCATCACGTTTTGTGAAGAGAAAATTGCGGATGCCCATTTTAGAGTAATTGGCTTTTATCGTATGAGATAGCGTAATACCCCCCCATATACTGGATTGATAGCTTTTTTATTCAAACTCATTTTCTCTCCAAAAACTGATGATACATACTTTCCAACTTAGGATTTGAGAACTTGCCGTTTTCTTTCCAATCGTTGAACAACGTCATTACGTCGGTATGGATGGAAGAAAGCTTTTCCTGCATCTCTTTCGGAGTGTGATACCAAAGATGCGACTCTTTCGTGAAGAGGGTGAGGATGGCTTTTAATGCCATCGCATTCTCATGGCTCGGCTCTATCTCAAACTGATGGAAGACGCAGGTGTCTTTGTCGTTCGCCTGAAGGAACTTGCTGACGGCTTCGTCTTTCAGGAAGAACCTTGTATCTACTTCTTCCTGCAACACATCTTCCAGCTTTCTTTTCAGCGGAACTGGGTCGGGAAACTGGTAATCGAAAGCTACATCTTTTCTCATCGAGAGACAGAAAACACGGTCGCGGTTCTGTGGAACACCATAGTCTTTGGCATTGAGTCTTGCCCATCGGCTTACGTAGCCGAGAGAAGAGAGTTTATCAAGCCACTTCTGAAAATCGGGCATAAACTTTTCGCTTACCAGGGCTGCCACATTCTCTTGAAGCAGATACTTCGGGCGCAACACTTCCACGGCATCGGCTACTCGCCACAATAATGCCGAACGGGTATCGGAACCTTCCTTCAAGCCCATCTGCTTGCCGGCTTGCGATATATCCTGACAAGGTGAGGAATAGGTGAAAAGGTCGATTTCTTGCCCCCCCCACATTATTCTTTACTTGCTGCCAGTTGATTTTGGTTATATCGCCCAAAGCTTTATCGGCAAACTGCGGAAAGATAAGGTCGTGCATCTGACAGGCGTATTTGTCTATATCGCTCCAGCCTACGCACGTCCAACGGAAATCAGGATGCTGCTGGGCGAGAACATCGGCTGCCATCAACTGCGAGTCGTAACCGGAGAAGGTGGTGAGGATAAGTTTTTCACCGTGGTTCTTATCTACCGGATAGAGTGGAAGTTGGTCTTCTGGGAAGAAATCGGCAAAGAAAGAAGTCTGTGCCTCACGCTTCGGTTCTTTCGGGTACCAGAGTTGCTGATAGATGGCTGCAAGTACATCTACCACGATGGAGTTGCCTGCCTGCTTATATTGCTGGCTGGCTGATACTGCCATATCATCTGCCTTTCCCTTGCTCTTATAGCCAGCTACTCGCTCGGCTGCCTCGGCATTGGTACTCTGCATCGTGCGGATCACATCATCTCGCACACCCATGAGTCGGAAACACTCGAAGGGTGTCAGCTTTCGGATGGCATAAGACTTAATGGTCTTATCCTTAAAATTGAACTTTGTTATCATTTTGTTTTGCTCTATAAATCTTTAATCAAAGGCTATTGTCTAACCATATACAAATCAAGAGAACGAGTCAGGCTCCAAGTTGGCAATATAACAATAACGCTGCACGTCGTTTTTGCTAATAAACATTCGCCAATTCTGTTCGTCGTGGGAGAAATGTTCATGCACAAAATGAGTGCCATTGCGTCGCCAACAAAGAAGCGACCCTATGCAATGCGGTTTCTCTATGGCTGGGTGCCACAGTTGAACAATGTTGCGATATTCTGCTGTTTTATTCACTTCTTCATCACAAAGGGACGCATTTTTGATGCTTATGCCATTTGCTTCATTCTCAAGACAAACTACATCTTCTGTTGTCTGACTTTCTATCATTTCAAGAGTCTTTGATGATAAGAATATCACGTTAGGCAGTCTGTTGTTTCTTTCCATAATCTTATTGTTTTTATAATCATTATTTTCCTCTCCTCATCTTTTCCATTTCCTCATTCTCTTTCGACAACCTTTCGAGGTGTTCGAGAACGAGAGAATAGGATTGGGTGTTGACCTGGTCTTCCGTTAAGCCAGCATACTTCTGCATCGTAGCGGTGGTGGCTGTGTAGATTTCCATCGGGGTTTGCGGCTTTTTATTATCTACCTTCTGCACCTTAAACACGTGAGGGTAGCGACGGGCTAAGGTGTGCATGATGCCGATCCACCAGAAGAGGATAACCTGCCAGTTGGCTTCCGGATATTTGACGAAATAACCCGCGTTCTCGGTGAACTGCTTCGACTCGTAATGAAAATCGTATTTCGTGATGCCTGTTGTCGGATCGACGTACTGGGTGGTGGTGTTAAAGATGGTGGCAAGAAACATGTTTCTTGCACTGGCTACGCTCTCGGCTTGCGTCTTGAGTTGTTCCTCGGAGAATTTATCCATCTTCTTCATCTTTATCAGGTTGTTATCCAAACGGGTGTAGGTCTGCATCATATCACTGGCAAAACGGTATTGTTGCCAGGAGAAGCCATCGAGGTCTGGGTTCGGACCACGGAAAGCTTTTGCACGACGATACCACTTGGCTTTCTGTCCGATAATAGGATAGGGGAAGCGGGTGAGGAAATTACCGCTATCTGCATCCAGCCAGTCGAGAAGACCTGCGCCCTGAGCGATGTACTCAGGGGAGGTCTTATCATCGGTCTTGGCTTTCGGAGAGAGCCAATAGTTGAGCTGCCAGAGATAGAGGGGGAAGGGGCTGCCGGACTGCGAACCAGCGGTAGAATCGCTGGGAACGGAGGCGCAGAGGGAGAGGAGCTTCTTAAAGAGGCTCTTCTTCTTCGGCTCTATGCTTACCAGGTAGTGCTGCTCATTGATAGGCATGCGAGGGTCGGGATAGGCATTGATGCCTATTCCGGCAAAGAGGAAGAAAACGGCTATCTTCACCTTCTGCATATCGAAGGGGTGATAGCGGTCTGCCTTGGATTTCTCTATCTGCTCTAGCATGATGAGGGCTATCTGCTCTAGCTGGAAAGGGGTGCATTGGTTCCAGCCCTTGGGAATTGTAAGATTTATTTGTTCTTGCATATTCTTAATTTTTAAAGGTAAAAAAGCTTTTGCCCTTACAGGGCGACTTGCTGATTGCTATTATACCCAGGGTGCTGCCCTGGGCTAGGAGCTTCTGCCCTTTCAGGGCGTATGGGGTAATACTTGCCTCTTCTGCCACGCAATCCCGCCAGGCTCTTTTTACCTTTTTACCTTTAGAACGGCAGGTCGCTGTTAGGATCATCGTAACCTGGCATTGAAGAGTAATCATTGCCTCCATCTGCTGGCGGTACATAGGCGGTAGCGTTGCCAGCGGCTCCATAGGCTTGCTGTGGGTACGTCTGCTGCTGGGTAGCGATCTGTGGCTGATAGAGGCTGGCGATACGCTTATTCATACGAGTACGGATTGCCTTGAAGAGGTGAGAGTTCTCATCTTTGAAATCCTGATTCACGATGTCAGGGTCACGCTCCTTATTGGCTTCCTTCACCTGTTCTACGAGCTTAGGGAAAGCCTTGGCTACTGCCTTGACGTACTCGGTAGAGAACGAGAGCTGCATTTCATGGGTAGGCACGCTCACTTGGGTATCGCCACGCTCGGCTGCACTCTGGCGAATCTTATTCTTATACGCCTCATTGAAAGGCCAGATGTTAACTCTCAGTTTTGCCTGAGTTTTACTTGCATCATTCTTTGATGTATCTACTCGAATTTCGTTCACATCGATAGGAATGCAGACGTAAGGACGCTGCGCATTCTTCTCATCGATACCTACTAAGACCTTTGCTCCATTCAGAGCCAAAAGGTCAATGTTTCCATTGTAACTTGCCATAAATCTTTTATCTATTTATTGTTAAAAACTTATTTCCATTCCACCATTGGTGATGAGACTGCCGTAACTGATGGCATTGAGGCGACGGAGCCAGCCTGCCTCAAATTCTTTCTGGCTAGGACGCTTGGCGAAGACGCGTGCGATATACTGCTTGCGGCGTGCCTTGATGCGCTCGAAGAACTGCTTAGGGGGCTGGGCATTGAGCGCTTTGAGGGTTTTGCTGCCCACGATACCATCGGCGGTTACTCCTAGCATTGCCTGTACGAGGGTGATGCCTGGGGTACCACTAAGCCATACCCAATCTACCAGGATATTGGCGATGCTCTGGTCTTTGATGCCATCGGCTTTCCATCGGTTCCAGTAGCAACGGCGAAGGATGGAGATAGCATCGGCTTTGGTGATAAGCTTCACATCCTTTGCGTCTATGCGGCCATCATGGTTCTTGTCGTAACCTTGGGTTTGCCAGGTTTTGAGGGTTACGCCCATGTTGGTAGGACCGCCCTTGTCATTGGGGTGGTTGACGTAACCTCCCTCGAAGGAGAGAATGAAATCTGCAAGAGGTTGAATCTTTGCCATATCTTTTCTGTTTTATCGTTTTTATTTCTTCTGAGGGCAAAGATAGGGGTTTCGATTTTATTCGAGGGGACAAAGAAAGCCTCCCTGCGGCTTTTACAGGCGCAAAGAGGCTTCAAAAAATGTTATCCCAATCTTTTTACTTTAAATACTTGCACTCGCTAGTGCGTATTACCTATATCAAAACAAACTACATCGTAGCGTGAGCGGACATATAGTCCCATATCTTGGTACAATCGTCTTCTTCGGGTTGCCAGTCTGCATCCTGGAAATAGAAGAGATAAGCTGCCTTGATGATTTCATCTTCTGTCATATCGCTGCACAGGTCAGCGTACATGGCATTAAAGGCAACATATTTATCCCAATCGTTCACCTTTTCACGGAACTTCATGCCCTTGGTGGCATTCACTATCTGCGATTTTGTCCAATGCGCGCCGGATCCTATCAACTCACCATTCTCACCTTTCTTGCTGTACACAAGATGGCAGACATCATGGTTGGCCATTTTCTCACTGTAATGACGATCATAGAACACTGCGTGCTGGTGACGGAGGATGCACCAGTACAATTCCGGATTTGTTTCCTCCAGGGAGGCGAGGTCGCAGCTCAACTGCTCCATCGCCTCCATCATCTTCTTCTCAGTAGCCACGCCGTGAGCGCGGGCCTGATCTATCAACTGAATATACTTCATCGTCTCTTACCTTTCCTTTTGTTGGTGGATAGTCATGCGATGGTGAGTGTTAACGGAGCATCGCACACGAAAGTCTTGCTGCAGGAGCAGCAGGCTACCTTGACAAGACGGTTTTTCACGCTGCCAAGAGATGTGGTAACGTTCGTGATTGCCGTAGCAGAGAAGACAGGAATGGTGAAATCCTGACTTACTACCTGCGAGCGGGTGCAGCAGGAGCCACAGTTGCAAGGCACGTAACTGATAACACCCTCTACATGAATCGTTATGAGATATTGCGAAGTACCCACGTTGTCAATACTCTTTACAGAGAACTGAGGGTTGAAAACCGGAGTCTCGTCCACGCATGAAGGAGCACAGAGCTGCTGCGTGATATTTACATCATAATAGGGAGCAGTGGCGGTTGCACCTACTGCAAGCGTAGCCATGATGCAGGCTGGAATTGTTCTTTTGTTCATAGTCTTTTCTGTTTTAATAGAGCGACGACTTCACCGCCGCATTAATGTTTCACCTGATAGCCCTGAGTCTTCTCTACCGGAAGGTTCTTCTGAAGAAGGTCGGCGAGTTCGTCAAGATCCTCCTCGTCAAAGGTTATCACACCCTCCAGGATAGAGAGCGGTCCTTTGTAGCGAAGCTGCTCTACCACATCGTGCGCCATCTGCGGAATGCTCTCTTCGGGAATGTTCCCGAAATACTTGGCGAGCATCGGAGTGACAAGCGCATTGACCACAGGCTGAATCATCGGTTCTATATCGGCTTGCAGAGAATAGTTGCCGCTCACCAGTCCCATGCTGCCGATGGTAGCCTGGAGAGACTGGAGCATAGGCAAGTGCATCAGATTGCCAGCCGCTATCTGAGAGATGGCAGGGCGTGCCCATTCGGACACCACCGCTGCCAGGATTTGCGAGTTCTTGTAATCCATATCGTTTCTTCCTTTTATCCGAAAATACGGTTACTGGTTACAAGCGCATCCACACCCCATCTGACAAACATTGCCCGATGGAATCATCAGCTTGGTAACACTCGTGAGTGAAGCCACCTGCGATTTCAGCACGTCGATGTTGGCGTTGGCAGCGGCATTATATGCCATCTGCTCTGCGTTGACCGCCTGCTGTGCATCCTTGTTGGCGTCCACCTTGTTTTCGAGCTGGCGAACCTTACCGTCGAGATACTGAGTTATCTCTACCATCTTCTTGTCGGCATAGTTCTCGCTCTTCTGGATAGCCAGTTCAGTCTTCAATGTAGAGTTCTCCTGCATAAGGTTGGCCTCACCCTTGGTTACGAAGCGTGAATCCGGATCACTCGGATTGGCAGTCATGCCATTGTTGCCTCTACCGAGGTTAAACAAGGATGCACCGCCACCCAGCAAACTGGTAGCCAAACCTGCGATACCAAGTCCAAGGGCGGTATTACCCAATCCCTTGCTGGCAACATCATAGTTGCCAGCATTCGTTTTTACCTGCATAGTTTTTTGTGTTTAAATTCTTCCAATATCGGAATCGTATGCAAAGGTAATAGGAATGAAGTAAACAGAAAAGTGATGTTCATTAGATGTTCTTGCGGATAAATCAGGAAGCAGGAACACTAATAGACAGATAAGAAAAAGTACAAACGTACAGAAGTACATAAGTACAAATGTACTTTGGTACTAAACTACATGGTTTCTTCCAAAGCCTTGATATACGGAATGGCTTCGTCCCTGATAATGTCGAGGAAGAGTTGTGCAGAACGCTTCATAGGTACATCCTTCATACAGTGGGCATTGCTCATCAGTTCTTCTCCTATGCCATGGATAGGACGAGCTATAAGGGTAGGGTGGTTCTTCAGATACAGCTTCGGCATAAAAGTAACCAGGTGAGTATCTTCTATGATGGCAAGGTCTTCGTCTGGGTCGCTGACGATACACTTTACGCTTAATTTGGTGAGATCGTTCTGCAAATATTGCTGAAAAGTGTTGAAAACACGTTCGCCTACATCGGGCATGATGATGCCATGCTTCAGCAGGTCATCGTATGTTACCTTATCTTTCCTGGCAAGAGGGTGTGTGTTTCTCATGATGGCACAAATACTGAATGGGATGCAAGGATGGCTCTCGATGCCCTCGTTGGTATAGGCTTCGTTCATCGTAAAAGCGAGATCCAGCATGTGGTCTCGCAACAGGCGGTTCAGGCTCGTTGCCTTGGAAAATTCGGCATTCACCCTTACGTTAGGGTATCGCTCCATGAATATAAGTGCAGCCACACGGATATAGGGTGCGATAAAGGAACCTACACCGATGCGCAGTTCTCCGGTCATGCAGTTGTTGAGTGCATTGATATGCTCCTTGCAGTCTTCCGCCAACTTCAGTATTTCCTTGGCACGGGGCAGAAGTGCCTCCCCGTTCTCTGTGAGCATGATGCTGTGCGATGTGCGTATCAGCAGCTTGCATCCCAGTTCATCCTCCAGAGCCTTGATGTGCTGACTGATGGCGGATTGGGTGACAAAACATCGGGTGGCGGCGATACTGAAAGAAAGCGTCTCTGCCACATACACAAACGAACGTAAATGTCTTAGCTCCATAATCTCTTACTATTTTAGTTACACTATATAAATTAAAATTTTATGCTGCAAAAATAAGAAAAATATTCTATGCGGAAACGCATTTTGCATAAAAAAATCTAATTATGGGATAAGATATTAAAAAATGAAAGATATGTGCAGTTTTAAATGCGAAAAGCCCCGGTATCTTGCCTTATTTTACTAAGGATCAATACCGAGGCTTTGATTTATAGAGTAAATTGCCAATGGAACTCATTGGATAGGTGAGCGATTATTCATCGTTCTCGCCGGGCGTAGAGGTTTCATCATTGATAGATGCTACCTGCTTGCTCCGCTTAGATGACTGCCGGGAAGCGGAATTGGTATCGCTCTTGTCAGTTCCGCTTACACTTCCCCCGCTGTGCCTGCACCGTTGCAGAGAGAATCCCAGCCACTTTCTGGTGCGGAAATCTCGTAGCGGCCGAAAGTTGTCGGACTGAGGGAACCGCTCAGTGTGACTACACGATCATCTTCTGGTTTTTTGCCCGTGTCTCCTTTAATATTACCGGAGTCGTACTTGAAGTCGTGCTGCTTGTCGTAAACGATGATTGATTTATCACCATCCTCGATGATATAACCACACTTGAGGTTATTGAGGCCACGAGCCACATAAGCAGTCGCGGCGTTTACGCTCTCAAGAACGTAGTCCAAGGTCTGCTTGAAACCCTTCTGGAAACCGAGGTTCTCCCAGGTGTGACCCTGACCGCCATCCTGGCACTCAAACTTGTAGAGACCCTTACCTTTCTTGAAGGACGCAGCAGTCAGCGCTGCATAGGTGTTCTTACCTGCCTCTGGTGAGAGAGGGGCAACAAGCTCACTCTTGATAAAGACATATACGTTTACGCCAAGACCGCCGAAGTTTTCCAAGCAATCGTTCTCGGAAAGCAAATCCTTGATCTCTGGGCATGTTACTGTTTCTGCCATAATTGTATCTTTTTTGATGATTAAACGAAATGGCGACGGAAGCCATATTCCGCCAGGTCAGGCGACCGCCGCCGAGGATTTATAGAGGACTGCCTTTTTGCCTGTTGGGCCAGCGATGGAATCGCTGGGAACGGAGGCGAGAGGGGGTTAACCCTTCTTGAAGAAGGCGGTGATACCCATGCTCATACCGGTAGCGGCGAACTGGATCTTCTTCTCCTTGCTACCAGTGCTCCAGTGAGAGAATACATCGGTAGTGCCCTCTGCCTCCAGGGTAATAACCTGGTTAGGGGTTGTGGCTACTGGCTTAGTGTACTCTACGCCGTTTACCTTCACCTTACCATCGGTAACAGGAGAAGCATCCTCCATTGCGGTTGTTACCACGAGGTTAGAGTTTGTATAGTCACCAGCCACATACTCTGCTGTAGCAAGGTTGCCGTCTGACATCGCAAAGGCGTATTTGAACGGATTGCGAGGTGCCAACGCTCCCTGAATTGACTGAATCTGGAACTGTACGGCACGCATATCGGTGTCAGTGCCGACCCTAACACCGACGTAAGTCTGGTTGCTAAGTGTATCAACACCGTAAACGAAGTTCTTCTCGATGGTAGCGTACATACGATCGCCCTCACCGAAGTCTGCGATAGGACAGAGTGTTACACGAGAGAGACCTGGGAGCTTGAAGTTACCGCCTACCTCATAGTCAACCTTGAAGTTGCCGTGGAACTTGTTAGCGTAACCTGCAGCGATGTACTGGGCTGTCTGCTCGCTCATATAAACGAGTGTATTCTGCTTGCGCAGACGGGCATCCCACTTCATGTGCCATGCCAAGAAGTTGTCGTATGGGGAAGAGTCGTTGTTGTCAGAAGGCTCTGCGATTGACTCACAAGGAATCAAGTTGCCGTTAGCCTCGCTGATGATGCCAGCCTCGATGTCGTGCTTGATACAGGTATGGAAACCGTCGTAGAGAGCCAAAGCCTGCTCTGAAGCAGGAGTGCTCTCGTCACCCTTATCAAGACTGATGTCGCCATTCCACAAGCAAGCGGTAAGGTTGTCGGCATAGTTACGGAGAATTGCGGTAGCAGCCTCGATTGAGAGAGGGTACTGACCCTGTGCGTCTGTGCCGAATACTGTCTCACAGTACTTGTCGATGTTATCAGTATAATGATCCCAAGCGAGCTTGCAGACGATTGTACGTTCTTTCAGGAAGCCCGCCTCACTGTTCACCTTAGTGTGAACGTCCTTGCGACGGGTAGTACCGCCCTTACGGAGTAGGATGTGAGTTGTACGCTTGAACTGAACACCAGTGATGATGTCAATCTTCAAGCGGTCCATCTCCTCTGCATCGGTGTAACCTGGACCCATAAGGATTTCCTTAGTTACCTGCTCGGCTACGTGCTTTAAGGCAGTAGTGCCGATAAAATCTTTAGGAAGTGTTGCCATAATTTCAACTAATAATTAAAAAATGAATAAGAATGTTTTAACCTGAATACGTTATGTTATCCTGATACTGGAGAGATTACTCCTCGCCACGAGTAAAACGCTCGAAGGCTGCCTTGCGCTCGGCATTGGTCTTATACTTCGATGGGTCGAACTCACGGAGGTTCTGAGCCTTTGCACCCTCACCGTTGTTCTGAGGTGCTGCGCCCTGTGCTGGCTCCTCACCTGGGTTCTCGTTCAACTCAGCAATCTGAGCGTCCTTGTCGGCGATGGTCTGCTGGGCAGTAGCAAGTGAAGCCTGTGCAGTCTTCAACTCCTCATCTGCCTTAGCCTTCTCCTCATCAGCCTTTGCCTTAGCGTCGTTGAGGGCTTTGATGTCCTCATCTGCCTTAGCCTTTGCCTCTTTCAGGTTCTTAATCTCCTCGTCCTTCTGGGCGATGGTTTCAGCGAGTACGTCGTGCTTTGCCTGAAGGTCAGCAAGACTCTGCTCTGCTGTGGTGGCTTTCTGCTTTGCATCAGCCACAGCCTGCTCCTGTGATGCGAGATGAGCTTCGAGGGTGTCGAGCAATGGGGCATTCATGAATGCGCCTTCCTCCTTCACCTCAATCTGCTGACCATCCTGCATACCGCAAGCGGCATTGATCTTTGGATAATTTGCCATATTGATTGATTTTTGATGAATAGTATGTTGATGATTTTCTTGTGCGTGTACCTTTCTGATGATAGGCTCGGCTGTGCCGTTGTAAAGGTCGAAGGAACGCTTTACGCAAGAGAAGAAGTCACTCTGATCATCCATCAGGATTCCCTTCACCTCCTCGGCATCGAATACCTTACCATGAAGGTGCTCATCCTTTGCAGCAGGACAGGCTTTCTTGACGTCAGCTCTGAACTCCACGCCTAACTCGGCAAGTTCTTTTACCAGCTTCTCGCTATCGCCATCATTGGCAATATCACGGAACTCTCGGTTCTTATCAAAACTCTCAGGGTCGTACAACTCGTGATAAGTTTCATCGGTAAACTGGTTTTTGCTACCATCGGCCTGCGTATAGAAGGATGCCATCACACCGATGCAACCGATTTCGTCCTTCGGGTGCATGTAGTAACGCTCATCGCAGAGAGATGCGAGATACATACCTACCGATGCACACATGCCATCGATGAAGGCGATGACTGGCTGACCCTGCGAACGGGCATAATTGATAGCCTGCTCATAATCGTTCTTTGCCCAAGCGGAACCTCCAGGAGTGTTGATGATAAAGATGTGACCTCGACAGAGGGGATGATTGGCCGCATTGATCATCATGTTGCGATGGTCGATAGAACCATACGAGCAACCGCCACCATTTCGGGTGATAGGACCATCGACGGTGAGCACAGAAACAAACGGGAAGTTCTGCTCGTTCTCATCCTCCAATGCCCACTGACCTCTCACTTTCTTTCCATCCTCGGAAATCTGATATTCCTCCGGGTAATAGATGGAGCCATCGGCTGCCTTCACGGTTACGAAGCCGCAAGTAGGTGCTGGGCGTTCATATACGGCATGCGCATTCAAATTCTGCTCCAATGCCTTTCTAATTCCGTGAACAAAGTCAGGCGAAATCATCCACTTCTTTTCGGTCAGAATTTCATAAAGACCTTTCATTGTGGGTAATAGAATTTTAAAAATTAATGTATGTTATCGTTATCCTGAAAACAAATCTCCTTACCTTGTTATTATGCTTAGAAGACTATTGATATTTTCTGAGGGCAAAGGTAATGGAAATGCGTGGGCGTATAGGGACAAAATAAGCCTATATGCCGAAATAGCTATGATTTAGGGGAAAATAAAAAAACCTGCGATCCTCACGGACGGCAGGGCTGAAACTCAAATCTAATTTAACATTATTATGAATATAAGCTTTTAAAAAAAACTAGAAGATAATTAGATACTGATTTTTCTGTAACTAATTAAGAAATTGTTATCGGAATAAACTCCGACATCGCCTGACAGATAGCCGTAATACTACGGGTCTCAGCATCGTTCTGACTGGTTACGGAATCGGTGATACCGAAGGTGCCAGGCAGTGTATGGCACAGATAAAGCGAGTCATCCTGCTTGCGCAAGACTATATAATAGTCCTTTCCGTGCATATTCTTGATGATTTCTGGTATATTTCCCTTTCCGTCACTGATATTGGCGGTAATCTCGAACTTGAAGACGGTACCGTTGCCACCCTCTGAAGAGGTCTGCTTGGCGGTGATGACATCAGATATTACATAATTATTGCCCTCGCTGGTGGCAACATGGAGTGCTTCGCCGGCAAACTTGCAGCCGTTTATCTGCAATATCAGCGGTATGAGGAAGGGAATAGGGACGGAACTATCCCTTACGGCATAAAAATAAGCATCGGTTACTCCCTCAAGAAATAACTCTCTGCAACTATCGGGTAATTTCATATCGTTTCCTTGATTTATCTATTATTTAACGTTTATTATCTTATGAATTAACACCTATTATATAAGGTGTAAAATCATAGCCACTGCACTTCATCGATGCGATTGGGCTTATCACGGCTATCTTTATACTGCATATCCACACAGGAATAGCTCTTGAAGAAGCAGTGCTCCGTGCGGAACCATCTGCCGATGATGCGGCGCAATACGTCTTTCTCTTCCTCACTGGCTTCTATACCATATCGCATCAGATAGCGCTCCAGCATGGCATTATGGGAGCGGGCGATAACCCTGCCTTTGGACGTACAAAAGTCGAAGGTGGATAGCGACCATTCTACGAGGCTGCGCTTGAAATCGTTGTTGAGTGAGACCGCCAGCGCACGCATGCCGTTCGTATCGAGTGTAAAGGTAGGCTTTACGGAATAAACGGTATCGACAATCTCTACTTCGCTGGGTAAGCGGATGCAGAGGTAATCATCATTGGCTCCCTTGCCGTCGGTCAGGCGACCGTTGAGCTGCTGAACCTCTCGGAAGGTGAGCCAGCTTCCGGCATCACGGCGCATCATTACCTTGCCTCCGGCAGGGTGCCTGCCCGTGAGCATATTGCACCATTGCTGCTGGGAGAAACAGCCGAGGTCGATACGGCTGCTGCGGGCTGGGGCATTGATGAGGGAGTTGCGCATGATGAAGTGCTCGTGCGAGTAGTTACTGAACACTACCGGCTCATCCTTTGCCAGGGTGAGCTTGGGATCGCGGTGCCGGAAAAACTGGCAGCGGGAGGTGGGGAGACGAAGATAGATATTTGGCATTGTTTTTTTACTTTATTGATTAAGCGAAGGCGATGCCTTTCTGCTGGGCATAGTAGAGCATGATGGCATCGGTAACGTTCAGGCAATACTTCTGGATGGAGTTGCCTTCCTTCGGCTTTGGTACCAGCTTATCGAGTTTCTTGGTCTGCTCTTCGTCGATGTTGAAGGAGAGCTTTACGGCATCGATATACTTGCCTCCACTCTCGGTAGTACTGATGAAGCTCTCATTGAACTTACCGTTCTCCTCGAAGAAGAGGTTGAGGGCTTCTATCATCTGATCCTGGGTGAAGCCAGGGAGCTGGGGATGCAGCTTGCGGTATTTTGCCGAATAGGTCTGCATGCGCTTCTCCATATAGGCATTGATGCTGTCGGCATACTCGCAATAGAGGGCATTATCTTTGCTGTTGATGTCTTTGGTGCGGGAATAATTAAAGAAACCTTCCAACTGCTTTAGGCTTTCCACTACACCATCAAACTGCTTGAACTCGGTAGTGCCATCGAAAATTTCTCTCATATCCGCTCTTGCCTGGTTAAGAAGGTCTTCCAGACTATCGGCATAGAAAGTTATCTTGTCGAGATTGATGGAAAGGCGGGAAACCGTCTCACGGATGCCTGGCTTGGAATAATCTACGTAATAACGGAGCAACTGACCGAAATTGAGGAAATCGAAAGTTACCTTGCTGTGCAGGTTAATCTGTACGAGTGCGGCATATACCTGCTTGGCAAGTTTCAGATCCTTATCCTGGATAGCCTTGATAAGCAGGGGCATCTTAGGAGAGTTCTGAGGAATGCGGCAAGCAGAACGTACCATCTCGTTACGATTCTCCATCAAATTATAGAAATCGGCATTGGAAAAGAGAGTTTCCAATGGTTTGATATATTGCTCTGCAAGTACATCCTTGAAGTTGAAAGTATAAATGGTCGGCAGATTTCTGATCTGCTGCTCACGCTTGGCCAATGCCTGCTGCTGTTGTTTCTTGTTTTTTGTTCCCATTGCTTTTTATTGCTTTTTTACTCTATTAATCATAATCTCCCTTAACGGGCGATTATCTTATTTCTTTTGAGCCTCGAACATTTTCATTCTCTCACTGATGATGTAGTTGATCTCGAAACCGATTTCCTTGGCATTAGGATGCGCCTTGCCGGTGGTTTCTCTGAAGCGGAGGTCGAGAATATGCTGCCACTCGGTGATGGTGTAGGTGTAAGCTACCACCGTATAGGTATCGAGAGGGAGAATACCGCGGGCATCCTGCGGCTTCATGCCCGATTTCAGCAATCGACGATAGAGCCAGTCGGCAATCTTGCAGCCGGTGAGATAGAGGAACTTCTGCCATTTCGTGCCCTCATGCAACCAGTGCGGGCGGGCAATCTGCACGCCACCTTTCTTCTCCAGGTTCACATAGCGAGTGCTCTGCTCGCTGATGCAGTTAGGCGATGTGCGGTTCAGCTCACGGCTGGTGCTGATCTGCGTAGTAACGACTAACGTCATACGGAGGAGATTGAGTGCTTCCTTGCAATCATATTTCAGTGCCTTTTCGATAAACTCGGCTTCCTTCACATTGAATGGAGACAGCATTTCGAGTATATTGCCGTGCTCGCAGAGAAACTGCATATTGCTGCTGATCCATACCTTCTTTTCCTGCACTGCATAACTGATGTAAGGCGATGCAACGAGGAAAGACCAGAGGTGTTTTGGCAGCCTACTATCGTTCTTCACGAAGAAGTAAAGGGTACCATGTCGGTACATGGAGCGGTGCCCGCTCTCAAAAAATCGGTTAGCCAACTTTACTGCCTGTTCTTCCAGGAACTTCTCTTTTTGCTCTTCAGAAAGATTCTTGTCAGGCTGCTTGCCTTTGCTCTTGTAGCAAACTCTGCCTACTCGGGCAATCTGTTGTGCGGCGGTCTTCTGAGGCCACCACTCAACACCAGGAATTATCATTTTCATATTGTTTCTTTATTTGATGTTTATATATTAAAAATCTATCATGCCATCCCGATACCGCTTGGAGACAAAGGCAAAGATATTGCTTATCTTATGCTGCGCCTTGTATTGGGCGAGCATCCACTGATAAGCTTCCGTACCCTTGTCGCCGTCACGCTGCGGAGCATTGGCTTTGAGCCATGCCGATACCGTTTTGCAGCGAAGGGCAAATGCCTTGCGATGCGCTATCTGCTTTTCGCTCCATGGGGCAGACTGCTTCCTGCTTCGATGCACCAGATAGACCGTACCCGTGCGGCGTTTGGTTGCCACATAGAAATCATCATCGGGATTCAGCTTTCCCGAAATGGATGAGATGGGTGAAGTGGTAGTTATTTTCGTCATTTTGCCATTATTCTATCTATGCTCAGTCTGTACTCAGTCTGTATTGTAACGGTACTGGATATTCACTTTGAACTTACTTTACAGCATGGTTGGGGATGCCCAGTTCCTGCTCTCTTATCTTCTTGGCTACGAACGCCACGAAGTCCCAAAGATGGAATATCGAGCGGTTGTTGGGTATCACATAGTCATAGCTGTTGAAATCAATCTGAACACGATACTGGTCTCTGTCGGTACGTTCCTCAGAGATACCGCGCTTCTTCAAAGTTTCCGGCTTTGCCGAAACATAAACGGTGATGATCTTAGCCTTCGGGCAGCGCTCCATCAGCTCCATCAGTCCTTTCTCGTCGATGACGTAAATGGCAGCACCATCTACCTGCTTCTTCTCCGTCCAATACTCATAGTTTCCGTATCGGGTGTAGGCGAGCATTTCGCTTTTAGGGACGTTGCATTCCTAGACAAAATGATGCTCCTTGCCGTCCACTTCACCTTCACGCATAGGTCGGGTGGTATAGGAACAAAGCACTTCATATCCCAGGATGGCAGACAGCATAAGTGCTACCGTGTCTTTGCCAGCCCCAGAGGGACCAATAATCGTTATCAATTTCATAATCTTATCATTTTACTTGATGAGTTGTCATCACCAGTCGGAAGGCTCCATACCTCGCCAGCGATGGGTATTTCTGCAACACAACGTTTCGCAGATTACCATAATCATCCATATTAACTACATATCTTTTCAGTCCGAAATCGAAGTTGCAGGTGAAGTCCAAATTGATCTGACGGATGAACTTTTCACCCCCCCCCCGAAACCGGACATTACATCGAATATTACTTTCATCCATCGCTGACCTTTCTGGTCGAGCCATGACCCCTTCGGGATTTTTACATTTCTCTTTGCCATAATCTTTAATCTTTATTGTATTAAAAATCTTTCTATGTATTCTGATATATTTCTTTCCAGTCTTCCTTGGTAAGGATGATGCCCGAACGCTTGCAGTAGTCGAAGAAAGTTGCCTCAGAAATTCTGTTGTAATTAGCAAACTGATTCCATCGCTTACGGAAATCCATCTCATTGTGGCCGCAGGTGGAATCAGCAGGACGGAAGCGGGAAACTCTTCGCCATAGGTCGTAACCTGCTACTCTATCCACATGGTAGAGCGACATGCCGCATTTAACCCAACCCAGATAACCGCTATTAGCATCCTTTCCGGCACAAATATCTATACCTTGCGCCTCAATCTTCTCCACTAATCGCAAAGCTTTGCGATAGATGATTTCCGGCGTATCTCGTCTATAGGCACCCTGTCCGTTATGCGGATAGTTGCCGCTGAAGCCAGCACCAGTCGGATGACTGCCACTGAAATAGGTGTTGGTATAGTTCATCACGGGCATCGGAGTCGGTACGTTAACGGGCAGCCTGGTGTAAGGTACCGCACGTTCATTAATATATATATGCTGTGGATCATCCCATGAAGCAAAGCGCACACGACCGATATTTCCACAAGAACCATCGAGCATAATGCCCAAAGCTGCGTAATCCTGCAGCAATGCCTTGAACTGCTCTTTATGATGGTCGGGATAAGCCAGACGGACCAAACCAAACAGTCCTGTTCCGGAGCAGGAACGCATCAGCAGGGCTACCTCAGGGCGAAATGCCAATACTCTGCGGATATTCTCGAAATCGGCAATACCCTCGTTGTCCTGAAGGTCAATATCTATCGCCAGCCATCCCGTATGCTGCTGAAGATGTGTTTCACGGCGTGAAACCATTACCCGCTGTCCTGGGTGGGTCAAACTATCGTCCTCGTAGGTAGCGAAGAGACCGCTCAGTGTGGCACCAGGAAGCATCTTCTTGGTATCAATATACTCCGGCATCTTCTTCGCCTTGCTGCCAAATTCCTGCCGCATGGCTCTCAGCTTCTCTACATACGGCTTCCACCTATCCGTAAGACAGAACTCACGGATAGACATCTGCGTGATGCACTCGCCCGTCTCCATATCGACGTATCTTCCAAGTGCATCCTTCGCATCCCGATAGATGGAACATATCTCGTCAAACATACCTTACATATATTATATTATATAAAATCTGCTGCAAAGATACAAAAATAAATCGAAAAGAGTATAGGTAAGCTGTACAATATATAATATAAGTTATATTTTTAAGAAATATTATATATTTAGACGGATTTTTCGTGATCCCCACACGCCCTGAAGGGGCAGAAGCTCCTAGCCCAGGGCATCGCCCTGGGTATAATGGCAATCAGCAATGCGCCCTGTAAGGGCAAAAGCTTTCACACCCGAAACTTCATTTTTTCAAAAATGGGACCAAACTCCCGATTTTGGTCTCAAAAGTCTCATTTTGGTCTCATTTTATTTTTGAAGGGTGAAATGTTAAAGTCCCTTAATAAAGAAAATGGGGGATTTTGCCCCACTGCTGACCCACCATTGTCCCACTGCTAGCCCACACCGATTTTTTGCTATCTGCTTGTTTTTCAGCGATTTGCTTTATTTTTGTCTCATTTTTTAATTAATTTCTATAAACTAATGTACGCAGGAATGCAAAAATATATTTGGAATATGTAGAAAATATGTAGAAAATCCTGCATTTCTCTCGCTAGCTGCCACTCTCTTATATCCTCATAACTACCTTATTGTCTGATGTTTACGGCATAGCCGTTAATGCTACTAACTTCTAGTTTGAGGTTAGGGGATTTTGATTTTAGGGAAAAGAAAAAATACACGGAAAATTTTATATATAGTAGTGAATTTCGGCGAAAAATGAGACCAAGATATGCTTTTGAGACCAAAAAGCCCACTAAATCAGCGAGTTATCAAAAGCCCACTAAATGATGGGCTTGGTCGCAAAATGGGACCAAAAAGAAATTGTGTCCGTTAGGCGTTCCTGCGGATTTGAAATCCGCAGACAAAAAAAGGCTGCCTCGCTTCACAGCGAAACAGCCTTACTAAACTAATAACTAATAATCAACAAAACCTTCTTCTATTTATTCTTCATAAACTGATTAGCCTTATTCAGGCTATCATACAGCTCGCCACGACCAAACATATTAATCTTGGCGCTGATAGGCTCATTCAGGCGCTGAATGAGCGCATTCACGGCTTGCAGGAGCGCCGCATTGCTTGCAGCGCTTGCAGCAAGCAATCCGTCTGCCGCTGACGCGCCAGGCAAAAGATTACCATTGCCTGCTTGCGTGCCTGCTGCAAGAACATCACCCACATTGCCATTGTCAAATGCCCTTCTTGCTGAGTTTCTTCCTGAATAGTTGCGGTCGTAGTTCACGAGCGCTTTCAGTAAGCCTGGGTTATTCATCATCATGGCGTGGGTAGTTTCACGGCCAATCACGATTTCCGGTCCTCTCTCGGCTACGAGAGACGGCTGCCCGTTCACGGTAGTGGCGGTTGGAGACGTGAGCATCTTCACACCCTGCATCTGCTTGCCATCATCTTCCTTCGCCCAATACACCTCGCCATTATCAGCCATGAACGGTTTTTTACCCATTTCCTTATCATTATCATCAGCCATCCAGTACAATTCGCCATTGTCATCTACAAATGGCTTCAAGTCTTGAACGTTTCCGGAATCGTAGGTAAGCATACCAGTTACAAGCTTGGTATTGGTAGTATTGGTATTACTCTTTTTCTTGCCGCCGCTGAATGCAGAATTGAGTGCCCACTGGAGCAAGCCCATCAGGGTAGCCATCACACCAGCAGCAGCAATAGGACCCGCGATAGGACCTAGGAAGTCGAAGCACTTACCGATGGCACCAGCGATAGAGAAGGTCATTCCTGCTCGCGTGCGGTCAGCATCCGACTCGATAACAGCTTCGTTATTGGCTTGCGTTTTCGCAAGGTTGGTAGTGAGCGCCGTTTCCGTCATAGCCATACCTGTATTCAAAGCTATCTTTGTACCCTCGGTCTGCTCCTTGTTTCCGGCATCAGTTACGTCTGTGATGTTCTTGACACCCTGCGTGGTAACCTTCTCACGTTCCTTATTGCCCTTCTTTACCTCCTTGCTCAGTTCCTTCTGGTGTTTCTTCTCCTTCTTCAACTGCTCGGCTTTCTCCTTATCCTCCTTTGATTTGCCGCCGCCAGTCTTGAACTCGGTATTCATTACGCCACCGATGAAAGAACCGCCGATACCGGCTGCGACATCGGACCAGGAACCGCCACCTGCGATAGCATCGGCTGCTGCCTCAATACCAGGCTGCGCTTTCTTCTTGGCTCGCTTGGCACCTGCATCGTTGATAGCCTTCCACATCTGCGTATTCACATCGTTGAGCGCCATATTACCCCACGATTCGAGCATAGACTTCAGAGCGTTCTTGATAGCTTCCTGTGCGCTGCTTACATCGTTGCGCATTTCGGCAAATGCCTTTCCTACTTCCGCACCGAAGGTTTCGATAGGCTGCACAAGCTGCTGCATCTGAGAGAGGCGGTTCTTCATCGCCGTTGCCACCTGGTTAACATAGGCAAGTTCTGCCTCCTGACGAGCCTTGTCTGCTTCATCGATAAGCTGCTGATTTCTCGTATTTTTGAAAACGAAAGCATAATAATCTTCTGCCATCTGCATCTTCATCTTCATCAGCTCCACCTCTGGGTCGGCGGTGAGATCACCGAGACCGAGGTTCGACCACATATTGGTTCGCTTGCCGAAGAGGGCGCTTTCCTGCTGCATCTTGCGAAGGGTTTCCTGGTTGGCAAGATTGCGCTGATTGACCTTCCACATCTGCTCGGCAATCTTCTTTGCCTGGTCGTAGGTCTTCTTCTGTGCCTCGGTATATTCATCGGAATACTGAATGAGCTTGTTGTAGAACACACGCCAGTCTTCCGCATTATCGCCCAGCACGCTCTGAATACGGGCACCCAGTGCATAAGGATCATCACCAAAGAGCATCTGCATCAACAATCCCCTACCCTCTTTACTGCTGACATCAACTGTATAAAGGTTGGCAATTTGCTTTCTAGCCTGCTCGTACATGGCGATGATATGCTCCTTGCGTTTTTCTGCGCGTTCCTCATCCGCTAGCTCAAAATCGGTCGGGTTGGTGAAACCCATCTGATTGAAATCATCGTACATGCTCTGCTGCACGGCTCCAGTATAGTTGTGCTCTCGGGCTATCTTTCGCCGAGCTTCTGCCTGTTGAGCCTCCAGCGTTATATTATTCTGCTGATTCTTGGTAGCCTTGGCAAAGATTTCAGACGTGATGGAGTTCATCGGGCGGTTCAGACTGTTACCCAACTGAGCCATCTTCTCACGAAGTGCATCGACGTTATTCTTTTGGATGGAAGCAAGGAGGTTTTGAGAAAGATTTACTCCAGTCTCATCGGTCTTCTCAACAAGATCATTATCCATCGTCTTCTTGAACTCCTCCCAGGTGTTAGCCTGACCAGCGATAGCAAGGCGCACTTGAGCAAGAGCTTCATTCATACGTCTCTTTATCGGTTCTATGTAGAATTTCTGCTCTGTCTCATCCCTTCCGAGGCTTACTGCCTGGGATAGCTTCTCATTAATCTGACGCTCATAGAAGTTGCGAACGTTATCCATGATGGCGCTCGCCTCGTCCTGCTTCTGCTTCAACTCATCACGCCAGGAACGCTGCTGGTCACGTTCCGCCTGTTTCCGTTCTCGTGCCTCCCGCTTCGCAGCAGCGATAGCATCAGGATCGGGTGCATTATTATCAAGAGTACCAGGACTTTCTTCCGGATAATCAGTATATCCTTCTGGAACCCAATTCGCATAAGCCTTCTCAATCTCCTTCTCTTTATTACCTCTACGATGCGTAGCGTTTGTGTACCAGCGAGACGCAGAAAGCAAATCACGAAGTTTGAATGCCATTTGCGGGTCACTGGAAGATGGGGAAATCTTTCTGCCGTCATAACCCTGACGGTAAACGAAACCCTTATTATCAACCTTCCAATTTTCGCCGCTAATCAGACCTGACTTATTTTTCGGAAGTTTTTTAGCTAAATACCAGAACACGGAGGTACCGCTTGCACCCTTGCTGACCCATCGGTCTATATCCTGAAAAGACACTCCAAGCTTATCAAGGCCTAAACCACGAACCTTTTCCATCAAAACGTTTGAAGCAGCGTTTCTGTCAGAATCAAATTTCGGCAAAGCCTGTTGTTTGGCTTTTTCACGCATACGGTAATAAGTTGCCCTCTGCGCTTCCTGTGCCAACTCTGAATAATGGTCACGAAGGTCTTTTACATTCTTTATCTCTATACCGAGATTAGCAATATAAGAGCGGAAATCTCGATTGAATCTGGATACGAGACCTTGGCGTTCCTTTTGTGAAAGGTTCGCCTCATTCATCATTCGCTTATAATTATCGAGTTTCTTGTTAAGGTTACTCGTTTCTACTGCCGCCTCGTTAAGAGTTTTTTTCCAGGAATTAGCTTTGCGCTCTGCCTCTGCTTCCGCAGCAGCAGCTTCTCTATTCGCTTCCGCAAAAGACCATACCACACCTACAGCAGTGAGAATCGCACTTGCAATAGCTACATAAGGATTTACCTTAGCTGCTGAATTAAACAACGTTTGCGCAGCTGCCGCGGCTTTAAAAGCCTTGCCCAGTTCCCAAAGAAACGAAACGGTTTTATAGATACCAAGAGCAGCAAAATAATTTGCGATAAGAGGAAGAAGGGTTATAAATACCTTGCAAGCAGTTATCACGCTCCACAGGGCTGCCTGAAGCGTATTCTTGAACACCGGACTTTGCAAGATCATCTGCGACATATCATACCAAGCTTGCGCCATAGCCTTTACACTCTCCACGCCATCAGGGTTGACAAATGCCTTCTCCCAAAGGTTATTGGCTCTATCCAATATACCTGCGGCAGACTGCTGCTGCATTTTGTACTCATTGGTTACAGCGCTTGCCTCCTCGAATGCCTCCTTAGACTCGTAAAGATGATCCTTTAGCACATCCACGTTCTTTGACATAGTTACCATAGCGGTAATGAGTCGCTGACCATCGGAACCAAGGTCTTTGAAGATACTGCCAAGAGCATTCATATTGCCCTTATCGCGCATCTTCTCCAAGACAAGGACAATGGCATCCATTGCATGCCCGGCTGCATACATATTCTTGATAGTACCCTGCTGAATGCCCAAATCCTTCTCGATAAGGTTATGGTTCTTCTGCAAAGCTACGATGAACTTAGACATCGCCGTGGCACTCACCTCCGGCATCAGGAAGAGAGAATCAGATGCAGAACCGAGAGCCAACAACTGGTCGGTAGTGATACCTGCAGTACGGCTCACACCGGTTAATCGCTTGGCGAACTCCACTATATTGGTAGATGTAGAGGTAGAGGTAGAAGACAGTTTGAACATAGCCGAACCCGTAGCAA
>ERZ1034925.85-NODE-85-length-52754-cov-177.539270_pt1 | contig 52754 bp, 69 predicted proteins | sample MGYA00520687_ERZ1034925 | MGnify/ENA primary metagenome ERZ1034925 (study PRJEB33766, sample SAMN09781758) | gut metagenome | biome: gut microbiome | host: Homo sapiens | place: Madagascar | study: EMG produced TPA metagenomics assembly of the PRJNA485056 data set... | reverse complement strand
GTAGATGTAGAGGTAGAGGTAGAAGACAGTTTGAACATAGCCGAACCCGTAGCAAGCATCGCTTTTTCGATACCCATCTTTGGGATAAGACCCATTGTCTCCACCATCTTAGAAAGAGCTGGCAGCGCCTCCTCTCCCATTTCCTCACCGATTGCTACATTAATCTTATCAGCAGCTTTAACAAACTGAGCCATACCATCCACACCATACTTACCCATACCGAGTTTTGCTCCCTGATAGGCAAGTTGAGCCAAGCCATCAACAGAAGTACGAGTATCTATCTTAGCTAACTCCTCAGACAACTTATTAACATCCTGCATCGTGAGTCCGGACACCTTACGAATATCCGTCAAAGAAGAAGAGTACTCAAAGTTCTTCTTGATAGCAGAAGTAACTGTGCCCTTAACAGCGTTAAAGACTTGGAAGAGACCTGCGTATGCCGTAAGGTTCTTTAATGCAGTACTCCACGCATTTCCATGCTTGTTTACCGAACCCGTCAGCTTATCAATCTGAGCCTGCAATGTTTTTACGTCCTGTTGGCGCTTCTTCAGATTCGGATCATTCTCAAAGGTCTTGCCTAATTCACTCTTGGCAGCTACCAGGGCACGGCGAAGTTCCTTGAGCGAAGTGCCGGAAAGATTGTTGATAGCCTTTCTTATTCGCTCTGTATTCGTAACATTCTGCGTCACGGCAGAGTTATAGGAAACCAGCTCTTTCTCCAGTTTCTTAAACTCCTTCTGCCCCTGCTTCGTGGTGGTATCAAGCTGCTGCATCTTCTGCTTGATAGCATCGATGCGCTGCTGCAACTCGTCCATCACCTTTTTGGCGACGGCGGCATTAGCCGTAATAACTATCTGAGTTTTTTTTGCTGTTGCCATTTTCTTTGTTGTTTATTGATCAAAAAAGTTTGATAGGGCTACAATCGGCAATGGTGTTTATCAATCTTACCTCACCCTCATATCCGTAGAAATCTACCAGGTAATTAGCTATGCGCTGCTGTAAATGGCGAAGCTCCATCATAATGGCAGGACGCTGAGATTTACCGCTCTTTCTATCCCATTTTGAGATGTATCGGGTTTGATAGCGAGCCTTGCGGGCATTATCCACATCCTCGTAGCTGGTGCCTTGACCAACACCCATATCCACAAAGCGCATATAGTCGTTGAACTCAAAAGCCATCGTCACCTTGCCATAATCGCCTGCCTCTATAATCTTACCCGCAAAGGATTTTGCACCCTCACCAGTAGAATACCATCCACCCATATCCTTTCGCTTCTGGTTTACTACGGCATAGCCGTTATACACCTCCTTGGGGTAGATGCACTGGGTCATGGTATTTACTTCCAACTGATTGATGGTCTGCTGGAAGAAACGTGATGCTACCCTACTGAAGGGGAACATCGGATTCTTGATAGGTTGTCCCATATCCTACGCTCCTTTCTTAAAAAGACTTCGCCCTACCCCAACACCATAGGCAAGGATAGGGCGATATAGTCAAGATACAATTATTATTCTTTAATGATATACTTGTCGTTACCGCCGCAACCAAACTTGTAAAGCGGTTGCAGACTTTTCCAATCCACTCCGGCTACAAGCCAGTGTCCGGAATACAGCTCACCTATCAGTCCGCACGAAATAGAGGGAATATCAATAGACTGCAATTCGGACATAATGACCGGATCATCAGCAAAAGACCGTCCTGTTACTGGGCAAACTCCCTTTCGCTTCACCTCCACCATCCAGGAAACGAGGTCTTTGCAATACTCCATCAAATCGACGGATGCCTGCTCTATCTTTGCACCATCGTATCGTCCGAGGGTTTGAGGCGAGTCTTTTACCTTAGTAAGAAACCACACCTGGTGAGATACCATCATCTTTCCGGCTGATTGAAACTCGCCTGTACTCAATACGCTATATAGCATGCAAGGTGAATGCACGATATTGGCATTACGAGAAAAGATATTCTCCAGGTCAATATAGCGGATGCGGAAGAAACTCTGATCCTCCAGCTTCTTGCTTGTCGGGTCGTGGGACAAGGGCTTATATATCGTAGCCCAGTGTTCCAAAACATTTGATATTGTCATAATTCAAAGAGATTTTAACACATTATTAACTGATAGCGTACAGAAATTAAGAGATATTGGCACATTACATGCCCATTACTGGGTCTGCAGGTTTCTGCGGAATCCAGTCGTCATTATCATCTTCTTTCTTCTTATCCTCTTCCGGAGTAGCCTCTTCCTTGTTGCCCTCTTCTTCTTCCTTCATCAAGTCTTTCAGCTTCACGTTGAAGTGTCTTTCAGTTTTATCAGCCACAATCTTCTGCATCACTCTTGCCCAGGGTGCCCCATTACAGGTACTCTCGTTTTCGAGGATACTCACGAGCTGCACGCCACAATAGATGGCGGCAAGATAATTAGCGAGATGGAAAGGATTTTGGAAATCGAGTATGACGGTATCTACCATCGTGGCCAAGAATATCGCAAGGATGAGGACGGAGAAATCTTTCACCATCTTTGCCATTTTCTTAGATTTCAGTTTCCCATCGATTTTGCATCGAGGGTCTTTCTTGATAGCCTCCCGGTAGCGGGAATAGATGCGGCAGTTGCAGCGCCAAGCCGTGTAGCAGTCGCAGATAAGGGCGAAGAAGCATACGGCGATGTAGTTAAAAGATGGTTCCAGTGTACACCACACTAAGCCGATAATGGCTGCAAGAAACCTTGTAAGAGTTGGAATTAAACTTTGCATTTCTTTTTTCTTTTTATTGTTATCCTATGTTTTTTAATACGATACAAAGGTATCGGTTTTTTATTGAGAGATGGGGACAAAGGGATTTTCTTGTCCCAACCATTTAGGGGAGATTTCGTAATTTTGCGGGCAGATAAAGAAATTAAAAAGGCGCAAAATGATAAATGAGCAATTACAGAAAAAGATAGATCAGTCTATCCGACTCCTGCAAAGCGTACAGAAAAGGTACGATGGAGAGATAGAACTGGCTTATTCGGGCGGCAAGGATAGTGATGTGATCCTGCAGCTTGCAAAGGAAGCTGGTATCAGATACAGGGCGATATACAAGAATACCACCATCGACCCACCGGGCACTATCGCCCACGTGAAGGAGATGGGTGTGGAAATTCTCAGACCGAAAGAGAATTTCTTTCAGCTTATCGCAAAGAAGGGATTCCCTTCTCGCTTCTCCCGTTTCTGTTGTGAGGCTCTGAAAGAGTATAAGGTGCTCGATAAAAACGTTATCGGTGTGCGCAAAGCGGAAAGCAGAGCGAGAAAGGAAAGATATAACGAGCCTACCGAGTGCCGATATTTTGGTGCAAAGAAAGAAGAGAACCATGTGGAGCAGATTTTTCCTATCTTAGAGTGGACTGATGAGGACGTAAGGGATTTCATTCTTGATAGAGGTTTGAAGCTGGCTCCACTCTACTATGATACGGGGGGGGCAAATCGACGTTACCCGAAGACTCGGCTGTATGTGCTGCCCGCTGGCATCAAGACGCAAGCGCCTTATCGAATTTCAGAAGCATCCACGCATAGCGAAGGCTTACCTGCGTGCCGGACAGAAGTACTTAGATACGCATCCTAACTGCACGGCGCTGAAAAGATATGATAGCGTTTATGAATGGTTCACACGTGATGTGTTCTATTCTAATAATAAGGAGTGGAATAAGGTGAACGGACCGCTATTCGGCAAGCCCGATTACAAGACGTTCCTGGAAGGTCAGTTTGGTATCGACCTTACCATATAACCTTCCGGGAGTTCGGGGTTTTGAACACGAATGACACGAATTTTCGTCTTCCTATCCCCCACCAATTATACATTATACATTAAACATTAATAAGGAATGAGCCAATTAACACAGAACACCCTGCAGAGGATAGACAAATGGCTATCAAATGGTCTCAGCATGGAGACGATGTTCCCCAAACTGGAACAGCGATACCGCATGCAGATTTGTGCTGAGTTCTACAAGCGATGGGTTCAGAACAACGACATAGACCCGCGTACCACCTGCCGCAATATCGCACGACGCGATTATACGCTCTTCGTGAACCAGGCAGGACAGGGCAACAAAGAGGCGCAGGAAATGGTGATGGCGCTGCATATTGATATTGACGATGAAGGAAATATCAAACCTCGAACGGTTACGGAACTGAATAATGATGTGGCGGTATGCAACCATATAATCCGCTTCTTTCAGACCGACGAAAGTCCTCGACACAAAGCGATGTATCTGAGCAGCGCTGAATGGCTCATCCGCACGGGTAAGCAGCAGAACAACGACCGCGCGGTGGATAAGGGTATGCAAGCCCTGGCTAACGTATATGGTAACTTCGTGGAGGATAAAGATGCTACGGATGAGATGCCGGATATGAGCCGCATTGCCATTACCCAGGATGTAAGCATCGTGAAACACGACCGCATCAACTATACCGATGAGTATAAGCGCAAGATGGCTCGCAAGTACGGTCTTACGGTGAAGGATATGCAGCAGATAGCCGATGAGGAGAGTCTGAATGCTACTCCGGAAAAAGCTCCTGATTACTTCGACTACATGGAAGAGGTGATGGAAGAGAAGGAGGCTGACAAACAAGCTAAAGAAATGAAGGAGGGACCAGCCGATGAGTAAGCGATACGGAAATCATCATCCCAACAAGATACCTCCCTTCCGTCCTGATCCGGAACACTGGACGAGAAAAAGCAGCCACGGCTGGAAAGCCAAGGTTGCCTACGAGAGTGAGGATGAAGCCTGCGAGTTTCTGAAGCTGCACCCTAAAATCATGGCTGCCGGATATACGGCTTATCAGTGCAAGGTTTGCTCGAAATGGCATGTGGGAAAGTTAAGAGTTAATAATTTATAGTTAATAGGCTTTATGGCAAAAGACAAAATACTTGAAATCATTTCACTTCAATGCCCTACTTGTGGTGGGGGTATTGTTTGGTGCGGAGAGAATGACGTACCAGATGGTCGAGTAGAAAATACATATCGCTGTGACCGATGCGGTACCACATTCACTAGCTTGGAACCAACCGAAGAAGATAAGTTTAATGATTATGCCGATTATTGGAACGGAAATGGTGACGACCTACTGGAATGCAATAGGATATACAATGAGGATTGCTTGAAGGGGATCAAGAAGATTGGCAAGGATTCAATCTCGCTGATAATAACCGACCCGCCATACGCAATTTCTCGGGATTCTAACTATGCTAAGTCTAAGCCAACAGGAAAAGACACCGACAGATTTCGTATATCCATTGATTTTGGGGAATGGGACCAACCTGACGCTTTTGATATAAAAAAGATGATTAAGGAATCATATCGATGTCTAAAGGATGGCGGATATATCGTCTGCTTTTACGATTTGTGGAAAATCAATATCGTAAAAGAAGCGATGGAGGAAGCGGGCTTTAATCAGCTACGATTGATAGAGTGGCAGAAGACAAACCCCGTTCCTATTAATAGTAAGATTAACTATCTCACGAACGCCAAGGAATTTGCCGTTTGTGCCGTAAAAGGTTCGTCTCCTATATTCAAAAGCGAGTACGATAATGGCGTATATTCTTACCCTATCTGCCATGAAAAGGATAGATTTCACCCTACCCAGAAGCCAGTAGATTTGATTCGGCAAATCATAGCCAAGCATTCTAATGAAGGTGATTTGGTTCTCGATAACTGCATGGGCAGCGGCACTACTGCTATCGCCTGTATCAGAGAGAAGCGGAACTTTATCGGCTTTGAGGTGAACAAAGAATATTACGACAAGGCTTGCAAGCGTATCAAGTTAGAGTTGGCACAGCCTACTCTATTCTAAAATCAACATACATTCAGGATAACATTTTTATTATTATGCAACAACCACATCAAATATATTTAAACAGATTCCAGCAAGAACTCTTTTATATGGGGGCAAAAGACGAAATCGTCATAGCTGGACGACGCACCGGTAAAACAGACGGATTGGTAGCGCCACGCGTGTGGGCAGTGTCGGACTCTATGCCAGGCATGCTGGGCGCTTGGCTTGCCATTTCCAGACAACAAGCTTTTTCTAAAACTATCCCTGGCACAATGGCGGCAATGGAGCGAATGTTTGGCTTCACAATAGGCATCCACATGGGATGGGGAAGACCACCGAAACACGCCCGTCCTGCCATTTTTAAGCCAAAAAATTATGATAATATTATATGGTTCGCCAACGGCGCACAATGGGCTTCCATATCCCTTGCGCAAACCGCATCAGCAAACTCATATACGTTCTCACACGCCATTTTGGATGAAGGTAGATTTGCAAACAAAAAGAAAATCGACGAGGAATTTATGCCTTCTCTATCAGGACAAACTCACCCATTAGGTAATATCGAGTTTTCTGAATATAATCCTTATTATAGAGGCAGAATGTTTGTTACAGATGCCTCTTTGACGGCGAAGGGAAGCTGGCTGGAACGGGAAGACGAAAAATTGGAGCTTATCGTAGAATCCGGACCTTTCAAAGGAAAGACATATCAGTGGGTGCAAGATAAACTTGAAGACTACGCCAGAAAGGTAATACGTTATAATGATTTGCTCTATAATTCAAAAAAGACAGGTCATACACCGCACGTAGTACCAATAGAAGTGAGAAGTATGATCCGAGCTATTGCACTCAAAATGATTAAACACGAAGGTCAATTCAAAATATTACCTAATCACGGAAAGCAGCTTTCTAAAAACATGGTCGATATGGCTGTAAATTATCATCTAGTAAGTACAGATGATGCAGAGCTAATATTCGATTATGAGTACCTGCTTACTCCTGAAGAGTATTGGGAAATGCAAATGTTTGACAAGTCGGATAAATTCAGAAACGGTTATCTTCGAGAATTAAGAAGGGTCGGATTTGTAGTTAAGCGTGCATCTACATTAGAAAATATTGACATTCTCGGTGAAGATTACATCAAACAGCTAAAACGAGATCTCCCTGCATATACCTTCGCTGTATCTATACTCAACGTGAAAGTCAAGAAATCTAATGATGGCTTCTACTCAAATTTAGACATAGACAGAGTGCATGGTTATATAAATGACAACGAGATAGACCCTCTTTCGGTTGCTAACTGGAGCACTCAGAAAGCAATCGGCATCATCGGTGGCAAGAAGATTACATCAGAGAGCTATCAGCCAGACTTGAAGGAACTGTCCGAGAGAAACGACTGCCGTATGGATGCCGACTGCGTGAACGACCTTCCTCTCTATCTTGCGTTTGATTATAATGCCAACATCAATACCCTGGTGGTAGGTCAGGTATATCAACGTGACGGAGTGGAGGCTGTGAATGTAATCAAGAGCTTCTATGTGAAAAACGAGCGCAAGCTGAGAGATTTGGTAGATGATTTCTCACATTATTATGCTCCGAAGAGAGCCGTGAACCGTGATGTGGTTTACTACTACGATGCCACCGCAAAGCAGGGTGCATCGTATGCTTTGACCGATGAGAAATTCTACCAGGCAGTCATAAAAGAGTTGGAGCGCAATGGCTGGAACGTGACGGCGATAGATATGGGTGTGCCGGAGAAGCACGAGGTGAAGCACCGTATCATTAATAATGGTCTTGCCGGTATCGAATATCCTGCCATCCGTATCAATCAGCCCCAGAACCCTGATTTGATTATCGCCTTGCAGCTCTGTGAGGTGAGCATCGGCTATCAGGGATTCAGAAAGGATAAGAGTCAGGAGAAGAAACCGGAAACGGAAGACAACCTGCCGTTGCAGCAGAGAACAGACTTCACCGATGCCTTCGACTCACTATATCTGGGATGCAAGTTCTGGCGAGGAAATATCGGCTGGTTTGTACTGCCGGACGGAAGAAACGTTTAAAGATAAAAGGGCGGATGTCATCACGACACCCGCCCTTCTGCGTTTTTGGAAATTAATACATTATCGAATATATATAAGAAATATCTAAAAAGTAAATGGGAAAAGGCTCCCCTGCTTCGCAGCGAAGAAGCCCTTATAATCATAATGAATAATCTAAGAACGAAAGCAGATAACGCTGATGCCTTCAGCTATCTTTTCTATCTGTTCCTTTGTAAATTCAATCTTTTCCATAATCTATAAATCTTTTAATCATTAAAATGCGTCTTTAATATCGCATCCGGCTACTGCCTTGTATTCTGCCTTGAGGAAAGCAATCTCATCCTTCAGGCGCTTGATTTCTGCGGTAGGCTGATTACGCTCTACACACTTTTTCCAGTTGCGGTAGGCATAATAAAACTTATCGCATAGCTTCAGTTCCTCATCGGTGTACTTTTGCAGATGCAGACAGTGTGCCTGTTTTATCTCATTCAGTTTACCATCCGATTTAAGTACAATCAGCCCGGCATAATCAGGAAGGAGAGGATATACTTTCGCACTAAGGTACCAAGGTACGCAATAATAAAAGAAATTCGGGCGACAACGTTTCTCATCTCCATTCTTCAGCAATTCATGCTTCTGCCGCTTATGGGTGAAATCGTTCTTGAAATCAGCAAGGGATATTTTGCATTCCACCTCATACCAATATCCGCTTCGGGTCTTGATGAGCATATCACTCTCCCAGCCGAACACATAAAGGTTTTCTACGATGAACTTAGGGTTCGATTTCCAGCCGCGCAAATGCTGCTGAAGAAGCTGCTCTGTTACCTGCTCCTTGGTAAGGAGCGATGTTTGTTTACGCTTTGGTTCCATTGAGCTTTTGCATTTTGCCATTACTAAACTCATAGCCTATTTCCCGCAGTTTAGATTCTAACATCTGAACTTGCGCCAGAGAAGGGTGATAGATGGAAACACTATCAAAGTTATTCGTCACGAGGTTAGGACAAATATTGTTAGCGAAGCCAGAAGACCGCTCGCTGCAACAAAAATCCACATCAGGATCGCCTACATAAAGCGTAGAGCAAACGCCATCGCTATTCCAAGAGAAATGCAGCGTGATAATCTTTCTTCCCCGCCACTCATTATATTTTACGCAAATAAAGCCCTTAATCGTACCGGCATCAATATCGCTTCTCAAAAGATAGATTCTATCCTCCTGTAAATCTTCGGGAGAGATAGGCGTGGTACCGATATTCTTGCCATATTCACGAGGCTTGATACGGTACTTGCAGTTCTCGGTATCAATATCGCAATTCTCCGGATCGAAGTCTCGCCAATCAGGTTCCTCCAATAGGCGAAACTCCACCGGCTTCCCCTCCTTGATGGCTTGCAGCACCTGCAGCAAGCCATCAACGTCAAACAAATAATTCTTCTTCATAACTATTTTTTATTACTTCTTTCATGTCGCCATGAGATAGTCAACTTACACTCACCATCTACCCCACACCAGGTTTCATAACCGAGTTCATCAAGATATAACCTTACGTTACTTCTGTCTTCATCACTATCGAACGTTACAGTATCTTCATACTTTAAATCATCACAAGCACGACGGATGATTGCATCTACTAATTCGAGCTGGTCTTCATATATCTCCTTGATGGCGTTAAGGGTTTTTCTTCTTGCCTCTTCTGCTGTTGTCATAATCTAAGCTTTATACCATTACTTATGAATACGGATGAGACTAGGGATATAGCAATCGTAACCTTTATATCCTGGTTCTACATAGCTAACCTCTGGATTTGTATCACGCATAGCGTTTATTTCATCCAGGGAGTAAGGACCCAGGCAGTATTGAGTGAAACCTATGTAAAGAATAGAACCTTCATTGTCATAGCCAGCAAGACGGCCGAGAAAATTTCCCTTCGCCTTACCAGCCGTAATCAGAACTTGACGACCGTGATAGAGATGATAAATCTCTTTAACTGTCAGTCCGGAAATATCCTCAAACTCGGAATCATCAGGTACAGGGGTATTCTCCTGCTCTGCCATATCCACTTTAGGCTCTACTCTACCTTTTACAGGATCTACACCCATAGCAACAAAGATTTTAGAGGCTATTTTTTCTTCTTCACGTTTACATCGATGCCTTATCTTTAAAGCCATAAGCTTTGTCTTTCTCCAGCTATCTGTCCAGGAGAGAAGCCAGAAACCTACGGAGAAACCAGCTAACACCACGATGGTTGCCTCTAGACAGCAATCGTATATCTCCTGTGACAGAACGCAAGGGTGGGAACAGATGTTCTTCAACTTGCCGAGACCATAGATAAGGACAACGGCAAGAACGGGTACCAAAAATGCCAACAGGTTAACACCGATAACCTGGGCGTAATACTTCAATTTACTTTTCATCATTTTCTTTTTGTTTTGATTCATAAATTTTTCTTATCTCATCAAGTTTTGTAACACACAAATCTCGATAAGCACCTTCAAAAGTTTCAGCCTGCTTATACATACTATTCTTTACCATGAAACGGCAATCAAGACCGCGTGCCAGGGTTTTAACCGCGATAATGAAACCGACAAACTCGCTGGGATCATATCTATCTTTCTTGATAGGAGATTGAGCACCGATACGTATCTCATCCGTAATCTTGTATGTTTTCTTGATTACTTCCGATGCAGTATGAATACTTGTCATCGGCTCTAGAGATACAAAGGTCTTAATCTTGTATTCATCGTGCAACTTGCGTAAAGCTTCGATGCGCTTCTCTGTAGAAGGAGCACCAGACTCCAACTTATCTTTACCAGTGATAGTAAAACCGATGGTGAGGTGGCGGGCTATATCCTTATAATCTGTTGTAAGGTCTCGAAGTGTACTCTTCCACAAACCCGTCTGCATCCAATTTACGTTTTTTGTTAATCTCGTGACCGGAATGCGATCAAATAGCAAATGTAAAACTACCTGCTGCAGGATAAACATATCTGCCTCTATATCGAATGGGTCGCAAGTGAAAGAGAAAAAGATACCACCATCCTGACATATTCTATCTATTCCTATCTTCTCTAAATCCTTCGAGATAAGGTCAAGGGCAGCAACGAGACTTTCAAGGTTTACAACACCTTTTTTAATAGCATCATGTGCAGTCATATTGTTTTTCTTCAGATATTCATTGAGCTGCTTATCTCGCTGCTTGATGATAGGTGCTGCCAGTTCCGGCTTATCACCAAAAATATGGCTCAACACCCCTCTGCGGTTATAACAATACGTGCAGCCATTAGAGCAACCATGGTATAGATTGATTGCCCACTTGGCATATTCACCAGCCGCACCCTGCGGCTGGTAAATCAATGATCCCTTTACAGGAGTTTCTTTCGTTTCTGTTTTCATACACTACTCTTTTTTATCTTCTGGCTTTTCAATCAAGAATCCGATACCAGCGTGGATATTACCAAGCTTATACCACTTCTGACTGAGAGTCATCACATAGCTGCTGAAGGCATTCTCTTCGATGTCCAACTCGAAGGCTTCGTCAGTATCAGGCTCACCGTGTCTGATATAACCTTTACCTGGGGTATAAATGAGACGATAGTAAACGCCATCTTTGCAGAGATACAGACCGCTGTTCTTGCAATCCGAACTCCACCATTTCGGCTTACTTACATAGCAAAGCATTACATCACCATCGTAAATAGGAATATATGATTTCTTGCCATTATTCTCGCCTACGTAATCTTTGGCATCAACATTATCTACCTGGCGGGCGGTAGCCGTTAGCGTATAGCCGTTCTTTATCATTTCGGCTATATCAAGATACGCAACCTGCCATTGCAAATTAAACTCCTGCTGAAAACGCTCACCGCCTCTTTTAAAGAATGCAAGGATATTTGGCTTTCTATCCTCGCCAATGGCTGCGGTATCTTCGATGAGAGAGTTGAAGACTTGAATCTTGCTAGCTTCCAACGCCATGTTTATCATGGAATAAAGATACCCGTCCTTCTTATCTTTGATACTCCAATACTGACCCGAAGCTATCTTACGCAGATCACCGTACATATCCATCGCTTCACGCTCCTGAATATTATGCAGATGACAGACAAACTTGTATTGGTCGGGATAAACGCATTCCACCATATTACTAAACTTTAGCATATTCTTGATGATGCTTACATAATCATTTGTTTCCATACGCTCTAATCTTTGCTATTAACGAAATCCTCATACTCTCCTATCGTGATTTCCTTGAAATCAGGATTCTTTTTCTCGGCTCGGATGCTGTCATCAAAGTAAACGAAAATGCGGTCTTTATGACGGAGGAGCTGAGTAATAGAGAAACGGCTAGTTTGAGGGACTTCTATATTCAGTTCCTTCATTACCTTGAAATGGTTAGCAACTGATTTATAGGAGAGAAGAACGGAGGCTATTGCCTTGCCTTGCTTATATCGCTTATTAGGCGCAATAGCTACATAGTAACCGTCCTCCAATTTTACACCGTCTATCTTCTTCCACACCTTCTTATCTAGCGTATCGTAACGCTCAGAAAGAACCCATATAGCAGTAATCTCGTACTCTCTTGTGAGAGTTCTGTTAGGCTGATAGCCCTGATATTTTTCAAACTCGAAGCCTACGGCTTCTTCTACTCGTTTCATGTAGGCTTGATGTTCTTTAAATTCAGCATCGAGAATACCTTTAATGTATTCGTAAGCCTTTGTTTCTTGTTTTGCTTCGTACAACATACGCTATTTCTTTTTTGTCTTTATAAAAACATGTATCATTTTTAGCAATAATACTCTTGGAGTCAACGGAGGAGAAATGAGAGGAACATCATTACTATCATACTCCTCTGCTGACTCCTGAGACTTGCAGGGTAATAAGACTTAATAGAGCTTTTTTCTTCTTGCTTCATATATCTATCATTTCCGATTAATTACCCGTCATTTTATCGTACTCCTCCTGGGTGATTGCGCCTTTATCCAAAAGGCTCATCAGGTAGAAGCGGGCCACGGTGCCAAGGGCGATTTTCATTCCCTCAAACGCCATACCGATGGTATTATCATCGGTAAGGATTTTCAGATCAGACTCCTTGCCATCCTTCTCGCAAGTTACCTTGACGGTGAACTTGTCGTCCTTCATCTCGTGATAGGAAAGGTTGAGCTGAAAAATCTGCTTGCCGCACTCCTCTTCTTCTGATTCATTCTCTACATTCTGTTGTTTTGTTTTTTCTGCCATAATCTGTTTTGTTTTTATTTTTGTTATTACTCTTTATTTTTGACCTACGATGGAATCGTAGGGAACGGGGGTGAGAGGGCGACGATCTCGGAAATTATGCAAGTTATCTCCATCAAAGGCCGACCCGACAACAAGCATATCATGAATTACATTATGATCCACTTTCTTGTGACAAGGCAAGGCCTGCGGATTAAAAATATCGCTATCGTCTATCAAGACGAATGTGCCATTAAAGTAAATCACTTCATACGTACATAGCGTTTCCGTGTCTTTAATAAGATCATGCTCAAAAATCTCAACACCATGTCCGTCTTTTAACCCCGTGTACTGACAGATGGTATAGCTCAATACCGGAATAAAGCCGCACCCAAGATAAAACGCACTTTCAGGTAAATCCTTACGTGGCTCGAATGTCAAAATGCAGGCTGCACCAGGGTATGTATTACCTGGAGCTGGCAGCCCATACTCCCAATCAAGAGTATCCTTACGTTTTGCTCTAAACTTAATATCTTTCAAATCCATATCCTACTCCTTCTTTTCTAAATCCTCACTCTGTTCAAAGTTCTCGTTCCAACAGATAATGGTACCATTTTCAGGTATTCTGCATACGAAACCTGGGCAGCACCAGCATTCAGTGGAATCTGTTCTGACAGGGCAATCGTTTACTTCATCCTTTTCTCCGTGAGGGCACGGGATGTTCTTAGGGTACTCCGTGGCTACGACTTTCACCGCATCATAAATAGAGCGAAGTCTGTAGTTTAAAGCGCTGATCTTTTCATGCAGCTTACTATTCACTTTTTCTAAATCGCTGTTGCGTTTATACTGATGAAAATAGGAATCATCCTTCAATCGTTCGTACTGCTTACGGAAGCGATGGTTGGTGTACTTACGGAAGAACTTAGACTTACTGCCCGATTCTATGATAAGGTCAAAAATAAAGCCTGCAATCTTCTCCTTCACCTGTTTCATATTTATCTTCATATACAATCGTTTTTAATATCTATCAACTAATCTTTTGTGCATCATATAATAATGAAATGGGCGAGGGTCGTTTGGCTCGTCTTGGTGATAGCCCATGCCGGCAAGCCACTTATCTGCCCACGTCTCGGGTTCTGGCTTAATATCCCAATTTACAAACAGAATATGCACGCCATAACCTCTCGCTCTAGCCTCTAATGTTTTTATCATTAGAGAACCAATGCCCTTCTGCCGATATTCCTCGCTAACGATGAAGCTATTGATGTAGCCACACACCGGATCTTTTCTTATCGGGTTATAGGCAGGATCAAACTCCATTAATGCGAAAGCGGTACCAGTTAAATTTGTAAGGGTAAGAACATTTTCTGTCCAAGAACCATCGTGAGCGTTCCAACATTTAATCTCTTTAAGATATGATATAAAAACGAACTCCGGTTCTCTGGCTTCATTATCTGATAAAATTGCAGTTTTAACTTCTGCCTCATGAATGAGATTATCTGCAATTCCATCAAGATAATTTTTCTCAATCGCTAACAAAAATGCCTTCAATCTCGCAGCCAAGGCTGCACGCTCTTCTTTTTCCATACGCTATTTCTTTAATTTAACAATATAGGTAATCTTCTCCACACCCCGCCATTAGGCTGGAACTTGTTCTGCCAATCACGATACTCTACGTCGAAACGAACCCCAAGGTCTATGAATTGTTGGAGATTCAATGTAGAAAGAAGCTCGTCATTTTTCTCCTTGCGGTCCATCAAGATAAGCCTACAGCTTTTCATTGATGCGAAGATATGAAAGAAGCAATCGAGTGCATTCTTCCCTAACATACCTTGTATAGCCCAACGTTCGCGGTTGGTTCCTTTAGGCGAAATATTCACGCCATCAATATCGGTATAAACCTTGTTTTTGTTCCATTGCTCTACGTTGTGGTACATAGAATATCCCGAAGTATAAACATAAAGGTTTTCTATGTTCTTATATTGACCTCGCAGGTTTTGTACGAAATCTGCAAAGTATGGAATCTTGAAAGGTTCACCACCTGTCAGCAACACGGTTTTTGCGTTGTTAAGTTCCTCTACCGTTACAACCGGAACAGAACTTAAATCGTATTGGTCATTACAGCACAACATGCAATGATTATCACAATTTGTATTTAACATCAGATGGATAACGGAATGATCCGCATTTTCTTCGTCTTCATATACTCTTATCATACGCTACTTCTTTTTTTTCTTATTACGTTTATTCTGCAAATACTGCCCGTAGTCTTTTGGGGTAGGAATCATCATAAATGATTTATCCACCATTGTAAATTCCGGGTGATAATAATAATCTCTAAGACTTTCTTTCATACGCTATTTTCCCTTTTCTTCCTGTTGAACATCTTCTTTTTTATCCTCCACATATTTCTTGCCACAGAAAGGGCAATACTGGGGGAGGATATTTATCTGGTTCCACTTTTCACAGAAGGAACCATCCTTCTTCTGCTTATGGAATAGACCATAGATGTTTACCATCGCAATGCCCGATGGGACACCGATACTTGTATCAAGGCAACCGCTCTCGTTAGTCTGTGCCTTAACCAATTTCTCTACTCTGCTAATACAATCACATGCCATAATCTTTAATGTTTTTATTTGTTTTTAAACTCTTTGCTCTTTATCCAAACAGCCCCCCCGGAAGCAGAGGTGCGATGTCGATCTTTCTCATTTCATCATCTATAAACATATAGCCCAAACTGCGAAGGTTGTCTAGGACATCCTTTACCTGATCTTGACTAGGAATATAGAAATTATAATCATCATATCGCATTAAACCTATATCTTTATATATAGCATTGGCGCAACGTGAAGACGCAACGCTTTGGTAATTCTTTGCGTGATGGTCTGAAATATGAACCGTCATTCCTGCTCGCTCAATATAAATACCAAAATGCAATACAATACCACCATCAGAAGGAAGAACCTGCTTTACGCAAACATACGCTCTCAGAAATCTTGTCTCAGCTCTCGGCGTTTCAATAAGGTATATTCTACCTTCTGCCAGCTTATCCGCATCTACACGCTCGGTGTAGGTATCATGAGGATATGACTTAATATAGTCTTCTTCTTTCATACGCTTATCTGTTTAAGTGATTACCACAAATACTACCGCATGACGTTTCGCATTGCTCATCGATGCACCAGCCTTGGCCATAAGCATCCTCGTTGTCGAACCAGAAGCAGTTGCCACAACATTTTTTTTCTTTCTTTGCCATACGATTACTTGAATTTGATGATGAAAACATCCTTGCCTAGCCACTCATCCGGACACATACACTTCTGCGGTTTGCCGATGGTGATGCTTTCGATTTTCTTTTCTACTACCTGACGGTCTTTTGCGTAACCAGCATAGAATAGGACGTGGGTGAAGGGTTTATATTCCGGCTCGCCTACCACACGACAATAGCCACCGAACTCATCAAAACGCACCTCGCCGCTTTCGGCTTGCTGATTAACCAGTCGGGAAGCCCAATAGGGCTTAATTTCCCGATACTCTTCCATCTTCTCGCCCGAAACGATTTTCTCGAACCATTTCTTTTCGAGGATGATGTGTAATACTTTCTTTTCAGTCATAGTTTCCTTTCTTTTTTCAAAATGCTGGACGATGTAATCAGGTGCAGGGCGCTGCTGGTATTTCGTATCTTCAGAATAGAAGAAATGGCATGCTCCTTCTCTTGCGAGATTAACACCAAAGTCTAAAGCAATCTCTACCCTACGTCGGAAATCATCTGCACCTTCCAGATACTCGAACATTCCGTGAGTTGAAGTTCTTGGAATGCAGAAATCTTCTCTGCACCATTCTCGATTGATAACTGCACCTTCATCGAGAGCCTTGCGTAAACGCTCCTGCTCTGCCCATAGACCTTTGTTCCAATAAACTGGGTCTTCTAGGGGACGCTGCTTACCTCGCCAAAACGTATCATTCGCCAAATCTTCGAGGGTGTAGGCTTGTTTCAAAAAACTTTCATCTGCCATACGCTAATCAAAAATATTATGCTTTTCCTTTATAATCTATACCTTCCCTTTCCAGATACTCTTCGGCTTCCTCTTGACTGTCAAACTTCATTGGGTGCCCGAACAAATCTTTCATGTATCTGTATCTCTGCCACCAATGCTTTTTATACATGATGAAGAACTTTATTTTATCTGCAAAAGCAGAGAGCCTATCCCCGTTAAAGAAACTGGGGAAATATAACGAAACAATTTTTATTTTCATACTACTATTTTTTTTAAAATAACGATACTCTGCTACCTGCTCCATCAACACGATAAGAAATATTGTGAATATAGTGAGAAGCATAAGCTGCAAATCAGAACATTGTTCAAGTGCCATAACTATTCCTCCACTTTCATACCAAAAGGCGTTCCGTCGTAAAAAGTGTTGTCTTGATAGCTATTTTTTGAAGCCAGCAGGATGGAGCTACCATCCGGATCTGCCAAGCCTGCATAGTCATCATCGACATAAACGATATTAAAATAACCTTCTTTACATTTTATCCACCCAAACGGTTGATGTTTTGACATCTCCTGCCAGCACTCTTCTGCGTTCTTAAAAGAACGGTACTTTGCTTCCGGCTTAATGCGGTAGCATTCGGGGCACGTTATGAGCGTAGAAGCATTTACTCCTTCCCCGCCAAAATCTATATCCATCCAATCGTCTCCAGACTCGACTTGAATAGTCTTGCCTTCAGCTATTGCCTGAAACAAAGGATTCAACTTCTGGATTGTTTCTTTGTTTATTTTCATCATATTCTCTTCTTTTTATCCTCTCCCTGCTGACCAGCGATGGAATCGCTGGGGACGGGGAGGTATTCATAATTGCCAAACTCTTGCGCTGTTTCTAGCCTTTCAAACAACTGCTCTTCTTCAGATTTCTCAGAAAAGGAATGAGAGAAGAAATTTCTCATTGCCGCATAAAAGAAGTTATGACGGTTGCGATACAGCGTTGTGTAGCCATCAGCCAATCGAAATGGAAGGTGAGGGGGAGTTACGGGAAACAGCGACTTACCGAATACCGGCAGTACGCAGACTACCAACATCTGAGCATTATAACGTTCTTCCTGCTTATCTACTATAGTGAAAGAACACCGGAAACTTCTTTGGGGTTCTTCTGCTTGAATTGTCGTATCACTGGTGGGGTCAACCGGAATGAAATGAGAATTGTTAGCCATCAAAATATTTCCGTCATCAATCAAATTCTGACCCGACATTTTTTCAAAATCTTCCTTTTTAATGATGAAGCACTTAGCAGATAAACCAGCCAGACGGTCTAAACCGTCCTCACCTAGCGTTTCTTTTAACATATTCATTTTATTATCCATAACTATCGCTTTAAGTGATTTTTTTCGCAGGGGCAGGAGGCTGAATGAATGCAGCAGGTGTACCCTCTGTCGGTTTCAAAGATGATGTACTCGTGACCTTTTGAAGTTACGATGATGCTACTACCTTTTATGCGGTTGTCATCCCTTTTAGCATCGGTGATAATCGAGTGAATAAGCAGATAGAGCATGCCAAACATAAATACTGTAACTATCACATCTGAGGTTGTTGCTTTCACCTCATAAAAGAGTTTCTTTAACTTTTTCTTATCCATACTTGCTTTGTTTTTATTTATTACATTTCTTCTGCATCTTCTCTACACTATCCTCAAGAATTTCCCTCAGAAGATCTTCGGGGAAATTAGAGATATTCATTTCTTCTCCGGAAATGTGTCGATGAAACTCCTGATAGTAGATGTCCTTGATTTCATCCCTATCAAGAGACTCGTATGTTACGAAATCAAACAACTCAGCAGAAACTATATATTCATCCTTGAAGATGCACCGAGCTACGGCTATACCCCCGGGGAGTGCCAGCATGGAATAATCTCCGATAACTGACTTAACGCCTTCAAATGCGAAGAAGCGGGATAATTCCTGCGCAACCTGCAATTCGGAAATCTGCCTGTAGCCATATATCGACGAGATATAAGCATTTGTAAAACAAGGCAGAAAAAAGATTCTGAAGTTATGAAACTCCCACTTAGAACTTTTCGCCTTAGTCAGCATATCTGTGAGAACCTCGCCCTTTTCGTTGTGATAAACCACAGCATAAACGCTGCCAAGCTTGTTTCGGAAGACAAATTCAACATCCGTTTCTGCGTGATCTACTACTCGGGGCTTCGACATACGTTCTGTAGCGTTGTTAAATTTTATGCAGCCGAACTCTTCGGGGCTACCAGCAGGAGTAGGCATCAGAACGATGTTGTCCGTTCTTTCTACCCTTGAGAGAAACAGACTCTTTGGATTGATGATACCCTGATCCATACGCATTTCTACTTGTTGTGGTCGATGATGATGTTGTATTTGGCGAGGACGGGTTCTAGGCCAGTCATTACGCCTTTGCCCAGAAGTGGAACGGCATCGAGCACACTATATGGGATAACCTTCTTCTTAGGAAGCTGCTCACGGTTGGCTTCCTCTTCGAGGAGCTTCTTGTAGGTTTCCAACTCCTTGTCGGCATCATCGCGCTCATCCAGGGCTTTCTTGTATTTGGCATTCAGCTCATCGTACTGGCTCTGGGCTTCCTTTACTTCCTGCTTCAGCTTGGAGATGTAATCGCTGGCTTTATTCGCCGTAGTATAGGCATCATCGATTTTCTGCTGCAGGGTGGTGACTTCTTTCTGATGCTGAGATTTCTGATCTTCTAGCTGATGCTGAAGTGTGGCGAGCTTCTGGCGCAAGGCATCGGTATCGGTGGCGGTGTGAATGAAATCAAACAGGCGCTCGATGTTCTGCTTTAGCTGGGAGCAGGTATCGGAGGTGGTGGCGATGAGGGCTGCGGCTTCTTCGGCGGTTAGGGTATAGCCGGGGGTTTGACCAGTGATGGAATCGCTGGGAACGGGGGCACTCTCCTCGGCTACTTTTTCGGCGGTCTTTTCCTCGGCCTGCTGCTCCTGCACCATAGCGATGGCGGAAGGCATATCGGAGAGCTTATCATAATAGGCTTCATCCTGGGAACCCAGGGAGAGGCGGCCTTCATAGGTTTCCCATAGGCCGTTGTCGATGAGGTAGTAGATGGCGGAGAGGACGATGCGGTCTCCGTGCTCCTCGATATAGGTATTGAGAGGGGCTATCCATTCTTTTTCTACGCATTCTTTGAGCCATTCCTTGTAGATAATGCCATTCAGCTCCTTCTTGTCTTCTTCTGAGGCATAGCAGGAGGCTATGCGGGGGAGAATATAGAGAGGTTCGGCTTTCTGCAGGAAATTCTCGAAGTTGATTCCGAGTGCCTGGCGAACCACGTTGCTCACGCTCTTGTATTTATACTTCTTGAGTAATGAGCGGAGAATATTCTGTTGTTTCGTGTTCATGTTTTTATTATTGTTTATTTTGTATTTCTGAAACTCATGCTTCAAACTCTTGTGCCGGGTCTGCTGGCCAGCCATCCTCTTGATGGCACGAATTATGTTCCTCGGCTGACATCTCACGGCGGTTGTCGTAATATACAGGCTGCTCACCTGCGGCTACTCGCTCCTTGTTGTACTCAGCAAAGGCTATGGCTAACTTATCCATATATTCCTCGTTGGCACGGCGTTTAGCAATCTTGTAGTCTTGGGTAGTTTTCTGATACTGGGCGTGAGCATCGGCACGCTCGGCATCCTGCAGGACGAAGAAAGATTTCTTTTCCAAGGTCTGCTTGCTCAGAAACTCTTTCAGGCAGGATTTCTGATGCTCCTTGAACTCCCCTTCTTTCTCCACGATTTCCTTCTTACGCTTCGCAAAGGCAGCCCCCCCATCGGTCTTGATTTTCAAAGCTGCCGCATGCTTGTCGTCTCTCTCCTTACGCAACGGCGCAAGGACTTCTTTCTGAAATTGTTCTAATGTTCTCATTTCTCTATAAATCTTTAATGTATTAAAAACTTTCTTTCTAGTCAAAAAGCGAAGGGTTTTGAGCCTTCAACTTCGCTTCTTTCGCTGCCTTCATTTTCTCCTCGTAACCTTTCTTCACTTCGGCAGCATCAGTGAGACGTTGCTTCAAATCCTTGCGGGACATCAACGAATTTGCCTTGACGATGGAGATAAACAAATCTCTGCCCAGCTTCTTGTAGAGAGGAATAAACTCCTTATCCACCAAATCGGCTTGGACGTTTTCAGGTGAGAGGTCGCCACAAAACGGCTGACCTTTCTCATCCACAATCAGAAAATGGCGCTTGTCATCTCCTGGTTCTGATATATCTATGCCTCCGGAATATCTGGCTACACTCAGTTGGCTATACAGCCAAAATCCCTTGGCGAATATAACTGCTCTCATAGGCGAAAACTTTAATTGATGATGCAGGATGATTACTGCAAATCGTGCTTAATATCATCCCACATTGCCATTTCCACCTTCTTGCCATCAAAATGACCAACGGCTATCAGTTCGCCACCTTCCTGAGTAGCATCAGCAGAAGAGGTAGCTTTGCTAAGAATAATCATGATGTCAAACTCATTGATGGCATCCAGGATGCTCTTCATATCGATGTGTTGCATATTCTCACGTGCATTCTGACGGATGCGCTGTATATCAGCATCGGTCAACACGCCGGAAGTTTCCTCCTGCGCCTCTCTCACAGCCTGCGTCTCGATAGTGATGCGCTGCTGTTCATAAGCATCAGCCAGCAGTTCGGAGTTTTTCATCTGAGCAGCAATATTCAGGAACTTCTTGAATATATCACCCTCCTGCTTCAGCAAGACGGTAGCCAAACTCTGCTCAATTAGAAGAGTCTTGCCTTTTATCTGCCAGTAAATCAATCCAGCCTTCTCCCACTTCTTGATCGTAGCAATTACGCTGGTCAGATCACTCAGTTGCTTGAGGGCTTTCTTCGCTTTATGTCTCTTAAATGGATTCCACATTGTTTATATCTTGTTTTTAAAATGAATACTCAGTTAAGAAAAAGCGCCCTATTCTCACGAGCCAGGGAGGTGCAGGTACATGGTAGAAACCTGCATTGCTTTTTACCTTACACAAACTTTATTACCTTGTTATGCTGCCTTTCGCTAAAGGCTTATTTCTCAAAATTTCACCTAAAAAAAGATGAACACTTTAGAGTTTAGAAACCGTATTTTTATCTATTCTGAAAACATGAAGATGCTTCTTTAATGGGTGATGAACCTGGTACCATCTACTTCCAGTACCAGAATATCGTTCACTACCCTGATTTCTCCGCTCTTGACGAACTGCACCTTTCTCTGGTGGCGCATAATATCCACCTTCAGACAGACGCATTCGCCCTCATCTACGTGTCCGGTCTTGGTAAGGAATTTGATGTAGAACGGCTTGCGCTCTACCTTCCTCGCTGTCTGCGGATGCACATAGCCAGTAACCTGCTGACCGCTGCGTGGGTCTATCCACTGCCACTTTTCGCAGAACTGGCGGAGGTTCTGATAAGACTGATGATATTTTGCCATAACAACACATTATTTATCGGTTTATAAATGCCTACATCATTCCACCGAAATCGTGATAGTCACGATGACTTTCCTGCTCCTTGTCTTCCGGATAAGGCGGCAAGTTCGCATGCAGAAATCGGTCGAGGATCATACTTTTTACCTCCAGCTTGCTCTTGGCTACCCGCTGCCGGTGTCGCAATATATCAGGCAAACAGATATTTCGCAGCGGGTTCGACCAGTCGGAGGCATTGCTGCAAGCCGAATAGTCAGGATAGAGGACCATCGTATAATGCGACAGTTTGCCGTTTTGGGCATCGAGCATCGGACCCGCCAGGGTGAAAGCCTTCTCCTCATTGTAGAGAACCAGGTGCGAGGTCTGAGTGCTTACGTCCTTGTGGCTGATATATAAGATGCGATCCTTATACTCCTGCAGGTGAACATCTATCCAGTCTTCCACATTCTTGTCGGTGGAAAGCACCAGGTGGGTTATCCATTTCCGCTCGAAACAGGTGCGTAGATACTGGACCATATATCCAGTGGCAGATGTTCTGCTTACGGTCATCGCCAGTACCATCACGCAGAAATGCTTCTTCGCTGGGCGGTTGGGAGTCGTATCAGCCAAATATCCGATGGCGTGGAAGAATTTATCCAGCAGCACATCGCCATGAGTGTAGAAGGTCAATGCTCGCCGTGGAGCCTGCATCACTGCCTTGGGCAGCTTTTTATCTACACAGCAGGGAGGTATGAATAACAAAGTATCATCCATAATCTTATCAGTATTTCTGAGAATATATTATTCGTTCAAAATCATTGGCATGAGCAGGGTCAATGCTCGTGGTGAAGACTCATTGGCAGTGATTACTCCTGCACGGCTTGGATCGCCCAGGTGCAGGGTAACGGTATCATCTGGGATAGGTGCCAGGGCATCGAGCAGACTGCTTGCCTTGAAACCGATGCGATGACCTTCCGGACAACTGCCGTCAGTGATGAGCACCTGGTCGTTGGCCGACATGTTGAAGTCTAAGTCCTGGGCGGAAATATCGAGGAACATTCCATCCTTCTTCAGAACGACCATATTGCTGCTCTCACTGGAGAAGAGTGCCACACGCTTCACCACACTTGCTAACTCCCGCTTATCTACTGTAACCTTATAAGGATTGTTGCGAGGAATCACGGAGTTGTAGTTAGGGTACTGTCCCTCTGCCTTCTTGCAGACGAAGGTAATATCATCTCCTGATGTGAAGCGTACCACCTTCTCGTTTGCCTCAATATCAATATCCTCGCAGTCGTAGAAAACGGAAAGGGTCTTGAAGAAGGAGCTATATACGAGAATTTTTCCCGGTGTTCCGCTACGGAAGAAGTTGCTGCCTCCCGTTTCGGGATTATTGGTATGGATCAGTTTAATGAGGACGTGGCCGTTTGATGCCACAAAGATAACCTCACTTCTATCCTCGGCTACATCGATGCAGAGGCTTTTCATCACTGGGCGAAGCTCGGAATCGGATACAAACTTGCCGGCATGAGAGAGCACATTGCTGAAGGTTGCCATCGGCAGGGAGATGTGAAGACTGGAATTATCGGGCTGCGCTGCACGAGGAAATGATTCTGCGCTGAAATATACCAGACTGACGTTACCCTTCTTGACGTTATCGCCATTCTGAGTGCAGTACTCGATATTCATTGAGCGATTCTTATCCTCAGAGAGGTCCATGGTGACTACGCAGTCAGCAGGGAGTGTAGAGAGGAGCGATAACAGAGACGTGATAGGCAGAACGACATTTTCCTTAAAGCTGCCCTCTACGATGCTGAGAGGGGCAGGGATGGTGAGTTCGGAATCAGTGGTAGCTGATACGAAGAAGAACTTACCGTCTTCCTTGCGCTGGGTTAAGAGCACGTTGCTCAAGATGACGATGGTTGACTTGCTATCAATACACTTCGCAGCTTTCTGCAAAGCCTGACGGAGCAAGAGAGATGATTGCGCTTGTATTTTCATTTTGCTTTTATTTTTTTATAGAAATTCAATTTCCTTGTTTACAAATTTAAGATATGTTTTGAAGAACTGCGTTACCTGCTCGCAGGCTCCGCTACCGGTATAGGTGCATCTGCCCGTGCAGTTGGTTCGGGTACCGTCTGGATTCTCACAATACTCACCGGGGCCTGTACCGCCTCGGTGACAAGGGCAGAGATACACAAAGGTATCTACCCAGGCTTGCCGATTGGCTACCCGGATGCCTTTCTTCTTTGTTTCTTCTTTCTTTGCCATTTTTGCTTTCTGAGTTTAAGATGACCAGCGATAGAATCGCCGGGAACGGTGACTAGAACGGCAAGTCGCTCTTATCTATTTCGCCTACTGTAGCTGCTGCATTGCTGCTATCGCTGCCGTTAGGTATCGCTTGCCTTCTGCCCTGCTTGCGGGAGGTGAATGCTTTCCAGCGTTCTTCCTCTTCTGGGGTGAGGGAGACGATGTTGCCATCATCATCACGGTACGGTAATGGGTCGGGACCTTCTACATATTCCTTCGCTATCCGTTTCAACTCATCATAGCTTTCCGGAATGTGATCCTTACCCTTGCGGAAGAAGAAATAGACGTGCTTGCTCGTCTTCACCCTGCGGATATGCTTCGGCTCTACACTTTCATCATTCTCCCATTCCCGTCCTACGAAGTACTCCTCCGTTATCCAGGCTCGAAGCTTGAAACAGCCATGGCGCTTATTGTCCTCACCTATCAGAAGATTCTCCGGATTGCAGTCGATACTCATATTCTCGCAATACTTCCTGATTTTCTTCTTGAAGGTGGCTCGGCTGTATTCCTTACTCTTACCCTCACTTGCATCAGCCCAATCTCTCATAAACTCATTAAACATGTCGTCTGCACAGATAGGTGCTGAATAGACTTCATTGCGACTGAAGAACCACTCGAAGTAGTTCACCGTGTTTTCGGTCAGCTCTCTTACCATCAATCTTCGCTGAACGTTCTTCTGAGGAGCGACCGCAAAGGTATGATAGCGCATGATGAACTGCACGGCAAGGGCACAGATATATATCGCCTGATTGCGGTCTCGCTCGTTCAGTTTTTCGGGGTCCGAGGCGAGATTTTTCATCACTTCCTTGGGAGAGCGCTCCAACTTATGTTTCATTGGGTTCTCACCGCAAAATCTGTCGGATAATGACACCAAAGGGAAACGTCTGAGTGTACTATCTTCACTATCACTTAGCTGATAGTTACTGGTAATCACGTTCAATGGCGATTCCTCCAGCTTGAAGACGATAGGGTCGCCGAACTTTCGCTCAACCTTGGCACCTGCCGTTACCTTAATATAGAAGTACTTCATCGGGAAACCCGAAGGCTTATCTTCCCAGTGTATTACTCTAAACTTACCCGGATATATCAGCAAATCGGAAAGGCAAAACTTTGCGTCGGCAATCGTTACAAACTCTTTCATATCGACACGCAACACATTCACTGCTGAACCTACCACGAGGTTTATCATCAATGATTTGCCTGAACCGCCACTTGCCTGCTTTTCGTCCTCCACCGCATCTTCGAGGAGATAGGGACAGATACTCTGCATGTCAGCCCATGAGCGATAGCAGATTCTTCCCAAGCAGGAAATCATGTTGGCGAAATGAGAGTTGATGTCGGCGATGGCTTCAGCGGGCATCGGCTTCTTGTTGCGAATACTATCCTGCTCCAGTCTCCACTGCACATTGCAGCAACCGCGTATCACTCTCAGTACAGGCCAAAGTTCCTTCTCCTGCTTGCCTTGCCAATCTACTTGCCAGCGGAAGGTTTGCGCCCAATCTTTGAGGTCTTTCTTCTTCTGGTCGATTTCGGCTCTCGTAAAGACTGGTGAGCCATCCTCATTAACCTGCGCTTCCTCTTGGGCAATGGCAGCCACTTTATCCTTATATTCCTGGCCCTCGCTGATAACAAAAGGAGGATTGAAAACCCTCATCGTGAAATCATACGGTTTCTTTGCCAGGGCTGGGATAAAGAAATTCAGCTTCTCGTAACTGACTGGCGTGATGGCTTCGGGCGTAATCTTTAACGCTACATTACGGAAGAAGAAATATTCCGTATGCGCATCGAAACTCTCGGTGAAGTCTATCACCATGCTCTGCAAACCTCCAGCCGATTTTTCGCTGAAATTCTTATCTATCAGGTTAGCGCAGTCTGACATCATCTTGCGCTCCTGGTTATTATGCCGCCAACTCTGTTCGGTAAACTGCAGAAGTTGGTTTTTTGTTGCCTGGATGATACTCTTCTGGTCGATGTACTCTACGAAACATCTATCCAGGTGGATATACTGACCTACGAGGTCGGTACTCTCGGGATCTACCATTCTGTAATAGCCATGGCAGGTCATAAAGAGCCAAACCTTTGTAGGCGATACCTTGCAGGTAGGCGGTTTAAGTTTGCCGCTTCTCGGATCACGAGGATATTCTATCTCGAATGGGTCCGTGTTGTTGGCTCCTCGCAGTCTCGAATATAGCGGCAACCTTATATCGTGGTCGAACTTGAAGTTGTCGGCATCATCCATGTGGTAACACATCAGATAATCTCTCACGCTTCTTGGAGAGCAACCGTACAACCAGTTCCACCTTTGATTATATCTGCTTCTGAAGCCGTCGGGCAGCGTGGCATAACAAATATCGCAATACTTGGTTGCGATGGCTCCACAATCCCTTTGGCTGGCGATGTCATTAGGGTAAATCATAATGACCCTTTCGGCAAATCGCTTCATTTTCTGATACTGCACGGCGTTGAAATCCAGTTTCTCTTGTCTCCACTGCCCACGCTCGATATACCAGAAGTTTCTTCTGCCTAGCGAGAAGGCTACGTGGTACCAGCAGTATTTCTGAAAATGCTTATCCTGCGCCTTATCCTGACGCAGGGAACGCATGGCGTAATAGATACTCAATGCGTCTTCGGGTGTTCGGCAGAAAACGATGTTCTGAGCCTTGATGTCACCTATTTCTATAGGTTTATCCTCAGTATGGAAAGTACCTTTCGGTTCTCCGTCCTTGGTTTCGTTCTCTACCCATATTTCTTTAGTCTCCGTATAAACTTCTCCCGGTTGTAACTTTTCTATTGCCGAGTGAACGGCAGTAGAGTTGTTACTCCGATGGTCCATGGCATAGGTGAAAACCTTGTCGCCCATGAGCCATTTACTCACCTTCCTCACGCTGTGATCCTCGCAAGTAGAGAAGACTATCGGGTCTTGCAGCATTGCCGGACGGAAGAAGCAGCCGCAGCTTCCTTGCGGGGCTATCACATCGGTGGCGAAACAGACGAACAGCGGATTCCAGGGTGTTCCGTAAATCACTTCACTCACCAGTTGCCCGTTTCTCACCACATTAGGCAGCGTTACCTGGTCCACGGCATAGATTCGGAAATCTTCGTTCAGCATTCTTGTATTGAAGTCCTTGCCGAAACCGTATTGCGGAATGCCTTTTACTGATGTGACCTCGCACCCCAGGGCTGCAAGCTCCTGGGGATTGAAATCAGTTTTTGGCATGAAAGAGAATGTCTCTATCGTCTGTGCGGCAATAGTTCGATAGTCCATCTTAGCAAAGAGCGCAGGCCATTTGGCTCTCGTCTTCTCGTTGTCGCCATACGCCTTTACCACGAGGTCGTGACAAAGGCGAAGCAGACTGGCTCCGTGCATCGGCAGCTTGCGCTTTGCGGCATAGAGTTCCAAGGCTCCGTAGCCATACTTGCCGGTCTTGGTACACATCCAGCGCAGGGCACCATGCTCTGCCTTGGTATTATTATCCACCCCTACGCCGTTATACATACCGCCACGCTCATTATTGTATATAATGAGGTGTGGTGTCTGTTTTGCCTTGCCCTGCTCGCCATCGTCTGCCTCTTCCTTCTGGCAGAGCGGACAGAAACAGGCAGTCTGTCCCTCGATGCGCTGCTCATCGACAGGTTTTACGAGGAAATCCATGTCAAGATTGGCAAGCTGGTTCAATATAGGGTGGAATAACATATCTTATATCAAGAGTATTTATAGAGTTATAAGAGAAAGGGAAGGCACCACTCTTGACCATTGACCAGCGATGGAATCGCTGGGAACGGGGGCGCAAAGGGTAGGCCAAACTTCAAGTGTTTGCACCTTTCCAGGTTATATTCCAGAGCAAGCGGTCGGAGCATTTGAAAATCTGTGGTACTCGCCCGCAGCAAAGATGCAGCATACGTAGTCGTGGGGCATTGCTGACTCCCACTACCCTTGCATAAGAGCGTTTCCAGAATGCCTCCCCCTATTCTCTTAATATCAATGTTTCAAAGAAAGAAGAACTTTCGGGGTAATGCCGACAAATTTCGAGGATGCCTTTTTACCGCATCGATAAGTATTCCTCAGGCTTTTTAATCAGACTTTTCACTTATCGTTCCGAGGTTGCGGTGGAGGGTATCAACTTATCTGTGAAGCTTTGCAGCGTTCACTCATTACCCGTCCAGTTCTTCCAGCCATTTAACCGATGGCTCGGTTGTCTAATAAAATAAAGTCGGATCGAGTATATCGTACCGAAGTTGCATGATGTCATGCAGAATATCTTTTATTTCTTCATATCTTTATGTTTTATAAATTCAGAAATGTTTCCAGGCGATAATGCCTGATCTTACAGTTGCAGATAGTTTCCATGCGGTGTACTATCATCTGCGAGAGACTTTCCATCGTGAGGAAATCGGTATCTAGACCGATGATCTGCACCTCCTGCCTCCAATAGATCTTGCCGTTCTTCCGGCGGCAACTGTGCGAAGGCGTGATAATCATATCTTCCACGCTGCCCGTCATCATCCTGCAAAGATACTCGCAGGTATCTTTCAATAGGGCGAAGGGAGCATAGAAGAGAAGAGTTGGAATGTCATCCCTCAGTCCGCTCATCGTCTCGGTATAGGCGAAGCGATGGAGCATCTTATATCGGGATAGATTCCTGTGCCTCTGCTGTATGCCCGTCCGGTTAGGGATATAGGGCAAATCGAATAGCCTAGGCATAGGCTTCTCTTATCTTCTTCATCATCTGCCAGGTACTGTAGATACTTCGCTTGCAGTCGAAGAGCGGGTCGTGTGCCGCACCCTCGTCATCGGCGATGTCCTTGTAGTCCGTAGTCAGGGCGTAAGCCTTGTCTAGGTCGAAACGTTCCTCGTTTGGCTCGGCTGCATCCCAGATGATTCTCGCAAGTTCAAGATAGAACGTGCGATGATCTCTCAGTTGGGTATGCTTAATCTGGAACTTGATGCCCAGCTTGTAACAGATATATCTCAGGATAGCTGGGTCAAAGTCGGTACCCTGCGCCCAAAGGCAAAGGTCTTCATCACCGAGTTTCTTCTTCACATCTTGTATCCACTCGAAGAACCACGTCACTACCACATCAATAGGCTGGCAAGGTGACTCGTCGCTGTCGCTATCGAGCAAGGCAGCTTTTGCCTCGTCACTCTGCTTTGCCCACCAGTCTGCCGTCGATTGATCAAAGGCGAACCCATTCAGGAACATGCTTCGCAGGTCAACGTGGGCAGAGAATGTGGAATTTCTCAACACGCCGTCACCTTCATCAAAGAAGGGACTCTCTTTACCGTAGCGCTTCCATGCCACCGCGCCGATACTCATAACGGCTGCGGTGGGAGAAAGCGAACAGGTTTCAAAATCAACAGTTACATCTATCATTTGTAGTTATGAATGTTTCATTAAAGACCAGCGATAGAATCGCTGGGAACGGGATCGAGAGGAATATGACAGCTTAGGCTACTCTTGTCAGCAAGAGCGCCCTGATGCCTTCCTGCTCCCACGGTTTCCAATCATCGGCGGTAAACCGCTTGATGATGGTGGTGCGGCTCATACCGCGTTCCTCCATGAAGGCAAAGAACTTCATGCAGAGACCGCTGCTGGCTTTTTTCAGACAGGTGTAGAATACACCTGGCTCCTCGCTCTTGGCAGCCTCTGTCAGATAGCCTTTCTTACCTATCTCGTTACCCAGGGCATCAGTCTCCACATACTCGGACAATAGGTTAGCTACTTCCGGTATAGCTAAGAACTGCTTTTTGCAGTTCTTGATGCCCAGGATTTCCCAGGCATCGAAGCCCTTCTGAAAGAAACGAAGGTAAAAAGTCGATATAGTGAAGCCTTTGGCTGATAAAAACTCAGCTAAGTTCTTCTTTTCGTCAGCAGAAATATCATTTACCTCTAACGGAGTATTATTCTGCGTAACTTTTTCTATAATTTCCTTTGTCATCTCAATTTTATTTCTTAATTTTGGTGCAAATTTAGGAAATAAAATCATAACTACCAAATGTTACCTATATTTTCTTTCAAAAATTAGGGGAATTTAACATAGGTAAGATATATTAATTGATTTTCAGATGAGCAGATTAGAGTTTATTCACCTTTTAAATATACTTGAGATATGAAGTACTTTTATAACTACAGCTTCCTCGACAAATGGATGGAAGCCAACAGAAAAATCACCAATAAGCAAATTATGAAGGCTATGGGTACCACAAGCAATGCGTGCCTGGATAGCTGGATAAGAAAGAAGTCGCCACTGCCTACCATCGCCCTGCTGCGCTTCTGCAATGCGTTTCATGTTCCGCTCTCGGCTTTTATTGTAGATGCGGATAAGGACCTTCAGGAGAAGGGAGGCTGCTGCGAAAGGGGGTATGTATGCCCTGGCATAGATGACCAGTTTGAACCGGATGGCGGATATATAGATAATAATGAGAAGCGCAAGCTGGGCACACGTGCCCTGCGCAATCCGCTCGATGTGGAGAGAGTGAAATCGGTGGTGCCGGGGTGGACTAGCGATGGAATCGCTGGGGACGGGGGCGCAAAGGGGCGCAAGCAAAAAGAAGAGTACAAAAGAGAGGATGCCCCTGCCCCTATGAATGAGACTGCCCCTACTCCGATTGCGGAGCCTGCTCCTGATGCTGATCCGGGCATCAGCATGGCCACCCTTAACCGCATGCTCGATATTATCGCCGAGCAGCAGAAGCAGATTGGCGATCAGCAGAAACTTATCAGTGAGCTGACTCATCGACTGAACATTCAGCAGAACGGCTTGGGTATGGTGGCGGAAGATATACATCATCAAGAGTAGTTAAGGCTTTTGCCCTTGCAGGGCGCATTCCTGCTGCGATGTTTACCCAGGGCGAGTGCCCTGGGCTAGGAGCTGCTGCCCTTTCAGGGCGTGTAAAAAAGCAGCCAGCTATCCATCACGGACGGCTGGCTGCAACAAAGTATAACCTTTTAAACTTTTTGAAAAAACTAGTTAACCTAAATAAAAACTTAAATAAAAACCTTAATTATATATGAAATACTACTTTTGCTCATTGGTTGCTGCCATTCTGCGGCGAAGGAACTCCTTCTCCTCGATTACGTGGCAGTCGGCGCTTGTGCTCTCGTAAGGCACATCGGTATAGTAGAAGCCGTGATGCAGGAAGAGCGGTGGCGTTGTGGTGCCGAAGGTGAACGGAAGCTGCGCTCCCTTTCCATCCTTGCCCTTTGCCATCTTTGGTTTGAACTGCAGGATAGCGATGAGTGCCGCTTCATTTACGATAGGGAGCGCCATCATTTCCTTCTCCAGGTCACTGTTCTCCTCGGGAATGAAGAGTGATGTGCTCTGCATTCCGTCTTTGGTAGGCATCTGCACGTTCTTCCATCCCTCCTTGTGGATGGTGTTCTTGAACTCTACCATCACAACACCTCCGGCAAAGCCTTCGGGTGATTCGTAATAGGTATCGGCTCCCTGCTTCTCTGCCCAGGCTCTCGCCTTCTCGCTTGCTTCACTGCACTCGGCAAGAAATGCTTTCAGCTTCTTGCCTGTCTCACTCTCCTCTGCTATCTTCAGATAGTTGTGAGGTCTTTTATCTTTACCCATAAATCCTTGTATTTTAAATCTATTATATAATTTTTGAGAAAAATTGTATTTTTAAGTATATATTTTTGGCGAAATATTGTATTTTCTGCTAGGTGGGGGGCCGCTAGGCGTTCCGGCGGATTTGAAATCCGCCGTCTAAAAAGGCTCGACATATTTCCTTGCGGATTTGAAATCCGCAGCCATAAGGCTTTTTAAATCTTCGCCTTGCAATAGATGACTGGCTCCCCGCTTTCATCGTTCCGCATTTTGAAGCCACGATAACCTAACTCCAGGAGATATAGGCTCAACGGGTCGCCAAGCGGACAGACTACTGCTTTGAAGTAACTTCGCAGTTGGTAATCGGTGTAGGTATCGCAACCTTCCGTCCAATGATCCTGCGGTTCATACTGATTGCAGAAGGCTTCTATCTTTGCCGGAATGACAAAATCCTGCAGCGTAACTTCTCCCTGCTCCTCGTTATCTACGAGGTCGTAATCATTTCTGTTCTTTCTTCCCTTGCCCATGGTCGGTGTACTTATTGATGGTAGTGAATAACAGAATGGCGATGAGCGCCAGGAATAACCCTAGTGCGTTCTTTCTTGCCGTTTCCTGCCAGGTTGCCTTTCTCGTCTCCCTGGTGTTCTTATCCTTGGTGTCGGATAGGCTGTCGGTGGCTTCCCAGTGGGTGCCCACGTCGCTGCGGGTGCGGACGGATAGGCTGTCGATGATTTTCTGCTTCTGATTGATTTCCTGCTGCTGGCGCTGCAAACGTTCATCGTAGGATGAATAGTTGTTGTGGCTGCCCCTGCGGTGAGTGGTGCGATTGGTCGTCTTCTGCTTGTTGCCGGAAGAATCGGTAGTCTCGGTGATATGTTCCTGGACGGTTTCTTCATATTCGCCCGATTCCGAGGCGGTGACAGTGGTCTGCTTATCCTCGATGAGCTTCCTGGCTGCGCTATCGCTTGCCGCTACCTGCTTATGCACGCTATCCTGCAGCTCGGTCTCCACGCTATCCTTCGTCTCCTGGTGGTTATCGCTAACCACCCGTCGTGAGGAGGCACAGGCCGCAAACATCATCATCGCTACCGCTATCAAGAGTAGATGAATAATCTCTTTCCTTTTCATACGTCTTCATTTTAATGTTTCTGATGCAAAGGTACGAAAAGAAGGGGAAACGGGTGGGACAAAAATAAAAAGGGGAAGTGTCGTAAGCTGCATCCTATACGCCCTGAAAGGGCAGAAGCTCCTAGCCCAGGGCAACACCCTGGGTTTTAGAATAGACATAACAAAGTCGCCCTGAAAGGGCAAAAGCTTTCAAGTTCAAAAAAGCTTTTACTCTTCCAGGGCGACCTTGCCGCTATCCTCGGTAGAACACCGGAGCGAAGGAACCCTTGCAATCGAAGAACTCCTTTGCCTTGTCTTCAATACCCAACTTTCGGATCATATCAAAGTCATCATCACTGCACTCCACACAGAACCTTCCGTTCTTCATGCCGACGAAGGAAATGCGGGAAATCAGTGATTTCTCAGCATCGCCTATAACGAGCTTGCAGAATGCCTTCCACTTGTCGCTGCCCTCGCCTACCTCGGTAACGAGTTTACCTTCTGTAGGCTGATGCACATGGGCGAATATATCACCCTCTACTGGTGTGCCTTTTTTCGGTGTGCGGTTCTGTTTGTATCGCTCATTCAGAGTGGCGGCCACGTCCATATTCTTATCTTTTGATAGATGATTCTCGCCAACAACCGTGCGTCTCACATGAAACCTGATAAAGTCGGGATCACCTTTTCGCTTACCCGATTTATAGATGATGTCATCGTCTTTCAACTCATCAAATACGATGTCCGTCTGTGATAACTTCTCCATCCTCTGCAAATCCCTACATACCACATCGAGAACCTGTTTTCGGAACTGCGAGAACTTGGGATATTTGTTCATCACAGGCTCGCCAAATTCGTTTTTCAGAATTTCTTTCTTGTCGGCATCAATCTCTACCAAACCGAGATAAGACTTCAGTTCCAGGAAAGGCACCGATATATCCATACTGCGGTTCAATCCTATCTGGCGCAAGAGATAGATATATACGCGCGGTGTATTCACGTTCTTTGCAAACTTCGCTATCATAGATATATGGTGAATATACCCCTGCCCCATATCAAACACCCGCTTAGAAAGTTTCGGGTCAATCTCAAGCATAATATATCCCAATATGCGGCTCACTTTCTTTCCGTCCTTAGTTGTATATCCGTTCTTCGACGATGGAATACTCATTCGGCTGAATATATGGGCAAACTCGTCGCTACCATCGGGCAGTGTACTCCTTACTGTCATATCGAGAATGCTTGTCTTCAGTTCCGCTCTCAACTTCTGATAGCTCATATTCTCGCAAGTAATGAAATCATGAATATCTATCTTGATAGGTGGAATATTCATCACGATATGATCTACACCTTGCTCAAAAAGAAAATCAGAACGAGCGTCGCCCAACTGCCTCTTCTCCAAAAAGTATTCATCTACAAACTTCTGCAGGTGTGTGCTTGTTATCATCAACACATTCTGCTGAAAAAGAGAGTATTGTCTATCCAGTTTCGTGAGCGAAAAAGGAGTGTTTATCCAAGCTAAACCATTGTTTTTATTTTCATCACTCATATCAAATCTGACTTTTCGTTTACCACAATCTGACTTTTCGTTTACCTTAATCTGACTTTTCGTTTACCACAATCTGACTTTTCGTTTACCACAATCTGACTTTTCATTTACCACAATCTGACTTTTCGTTTACCAACAACATTATAAATACTTGAATATCAATACGTTAGATTTTTCCTAATATATATAATATAAGTAATACTATAATTTTCTATTTAAAGACTTCGTTTTGAGGTAAACGAAAAATCAGATTTAGGTGGTAAAATTGGTTCCAAGAACTATACCCTTAGGTACCGAAAACTATACCCTTCGGTACTATTTCGGTACCTCGTCGAGGTAAAAGACTTTAGTAAGATTTTACCTCAATCTGACTTTTCGTTTACCTGCCTACCTGGTTGGTTGAACCGGTCGATAAACTCCATCACGCCCTGCGCAGCCAAATCCTGAAGGCTCTTGCCCGTGCAGGCTTTTATCTGCACGAGCTTGAAGTAATATTCCATCGGGAGGGAGATTTTTACACCCTTCTCAGCCTTCAGTGGCTTCATGCCAGATGGCATTCCGCTATTGAGAGATGATGAGGGACCAGCGATAGAATCACTGGGAACGGGGGCTATCTCCTCGGCGTTTTTTTTCTCGGCTGGTGTCTGCTCGGCTGGTGTCTCTTCTGCTGGCTCCTGCTTTGCTGCCGGAGCATTCTCTTCTGTTGATTCCAAATCCACTGTCTGGATCTCAGTCTTTTCCGGCTCCTCTGCTGCCGATGACTCTGAGTCGTAAATATCTTCAATATTCCTCATCGCCTTCGACTTTGTAATATCAAACTTTGAGAAGCCGTTCTGTGCTTGTCTTGCCATAATCGCTAAACATTAAATATTAAACACTATTTAGGCATACTTGCCAATATCTCTTTCGTGAAGGCTGCATAGTCGTTGCCTACCCTGCTGTATGGCGCATAGGTAAAAATATCCTTCGACATCGCCTGCGCTTCCACCATCTTGGTGTCTCGGCGGGTGTAGGCATCGAACATATAGTCATCGAACTTATCGCCCAGATACTCCTTGAACTGCTTGGTAGCCTTCGTCTGATCGTTACTCATTACCATCAACAAACCTCGAATATCCAGGTTAGGGTTCAGGTCTTCCCTCGTCTCCTTGATGGCATTCAGGATTTCGGCGATACCCTTGGTGGCCAACATTTCCAACTGTACTGGAATAACTACGCTTGTGGCGCAAGAGAGTGCGTTATGGGTGAGCAATGACATAGCTGGTGGGCAGTCTATCAGGATATAGTCGAACACATCTTCTACCTTCAGCCCGTCCTTGCCGGCAAACTCGTTTTTTACCTTCTGCCCGTCCTTGTCGGTGAACTCATCATCCTGCATCACGGCAAAAGGTTTTGCCAGCAGTTTTGTGAGTGCCTTGCGAGGTACCGGCATCTGATTAAGGAACGGATCAATGCTTATCAGATTTGCCGACGCAGGTGCGAGATGGATGCCTTCTTCCACCTGGTACACCGTAAGCGGTGACTGCTTGATGAGCGCATCATATACCGTAGGCTTGCCCGGATTCTGCACTTCACTCCATCCGAAAAGGAAGGAGAGACTTGACTGTGGGTCTAAGTCGATGAGCAACACGCGAGGCTTACGCTCCTTGCCATCCTCGCCCTTGCCGAAATAGCCCTTGCCATAACGGCGCAAGCCAGTTGCCAAACTCTGAACTGATGTTGTCTTGCCTACCCCACCCTTGTGATTCACGAAGGCGAGAACTTCTTTCAATCTAATTTCTGCCATTTCTTGTAATGTATTAAAAACGTTCTACTTCTAGTTTATTCTTTAAAAGTTCAAAAGTACAATCGTACCGAAGTACTAATGTACCAAAGAAGAAAAGTGCTAAAGTGGAAATCCACCAACGAACGTAAGAAAAAACCTACTAACGAACGAAAGTGGAAATCAACCAATGTACGAAAGTGGAAATCCACCAGCTTCTTACATCTCCGTTTACGACGGTTGCAATTTTTGAAACTGTCATATCGTAAAATGTACTAAAGTACTTTTCTACTACGGTGCAAAAGTACTCATTTTTCCTGAAACTACCAAATAAATAGCCCTTAAATTCTAAGAATTTAATCTAATTTAAGTATTTAATATTAAAAGTACTATTGTTCTTTTTCTCTTTTCTTCTTCTGTACAAAAGTACTAAAGTACTAAAGTACTAAAGTGCTAAAGGAGGAAAAGGGGAAAGATGAAAAGAAGAAAAGTATTAAGGTGGAAAGGTGGAAAAGTGGAAAGGTGGAAAGGTGGAAAAGAAGAAATCGCCTGGATATTACAAGCAATACCCAGGCGATCATCTGTTTTATCTTTTCATTTTATATCTCATAGTCATTCCCTTCACTATTCCAGGCATCCTCTACCGTTACGCTCACCCCCTTCTGGTGATGATAGAAGCTGCCGGAGATGGTCGTAATCTTATTACGCTCCAGCTTTACGCCAGGTACCAATATATCAGCATACGGCTTATCGCTGGCCTTTCTGCCCACTAGGAAGGAAACATCAGACGTATATCCCTCTGCTGGCACCAGCACATAATAGGCGATACTCTTATTCTGCTTGCCCGCATTCACAGAAGCATCATAGACTCTCTGATTTTTCGCAGCCTCAGTAACATCAAAGGTCTACCACGCAAAAGCCTTGTACTCATTCAGGCTGGTAGTAATATCCCCGGCATCATCAGGATATACATCTGTAGGCGCTACCACAAGCTGCGCCACGATTCTATCCAGCGCAATGCTTGCCGACTGCTTGCCAACTCCCACCGTAATATCCTGCACGGCTCCGAAGGTATCGGAAGTCTTGGCAGAGGTCAGTACTGCCGGAAGGCTCTCGCCTACTGCCGTGAGCACATTATCGCTCACAGTCCAGTCAACACCCCCGGCATCCAGCAGGGTAGGGGAGACGCTTCTGGGGGCAATCACCTTCAGGGTGTGCTCGCCGTAATCGAGCGTCAGATCCGGTTCGGCAAAGTCCTCGGCATCGCTCGTCTGGTGGAGCACCTGCAGCAGAGTACCAGTCTCCTTGTCGTAGTCGAAAATGTAGAGATCAGTAAGCACTTTGCCTTCTGCGGTGAGGGCTGCACGGGTAAGGGCAGGAGATGAAGATGCCTTGCGGCTCTGCATCGTAGAGGAAGAAACGGAAGGGGTAGGGGAGATGGATAGCTTCACGTGGCCCTTTGCTTTTACCGCAGTCTGCTGACCGTTCTCAGGGTTCAATACTCCATCGCTCTGGGCGCAAGAGCCGAAGCCCGCACCCGCTGCCATCATCAGTAAGGTGGTGGCAAACAAAAACATTCTAGTTTTCATAAGCCAAAAAATTTAAAAGGTTTGAGTTTATAATTTTGTCGCAGCAGGGCAAAATCCGTGGATTTTCCCTGCTGCTATAATAATTGTTCCATAATGTATATCTGAATAACGCAAAGGGTGCAGGAATATTGCGCCCATTGCGATATTTTTCTATTTGAATGCTCCAGCCAAAAGCGGCAAGAAGAACACTGCCACACCGATGGTAGAGAAGAGCAGCACGGCTACACCTACCAGGGCGATGGCTGCAACGGAATATGTGATTGCTTTTTTCATAATGCTATAATCTTTAAATGTATTAAAATTGAAGTTTATAATTTTGTCGCAGCATCAGTGAAGTTTCACCGATGTTATAACGAAGGCTTCTTCTGCGCCTGTAAGGTCGCAGCCTTGATAGCGCGGAAGGTCTCTGTAACATATCTGCTGCCACCGTGCTTCCTGATCCAGTCGTGAACGTCATCAGGCACCACATATTTGTGAACCTTTCCCTCTGCTGCAGGTCTGCCTTTCTTATTTGATGTTTTGATATTCTCCATTTTCTTTATGAATTTTAAAAGTTACTATAAAATGTTCTATTTTTCCGAAATAGAAGTTTGGCCAAAGCCTTTTTGTGTTCTAATTTTCCTCATCTTCTTCTTCGAGTTCAAAACCTTCAGCTTCGATAATCTTGCTATCATTACCCATCGCCTCGGCTTGTTGCTCTCGGGATAAATAGACCGGCCAACAGATAAGATCATCTGCATAATTGCCAATATCTATTTCTGCCTTATCCTTGTAGTTCCAGAACACGGAAGCCAGACAAAACACCTCCATCGCCTCTTTATCTGATAGCATAGATACCGCGCCAAGGAGCCGGGTAATCTCCTGCTCGGAACAGAACTCATTTTCGCCATCGCCCGTAAGAACGTAATCGTGAACCTTGTTAAAGAGAGTATCAGAAGCTTTGGCCATATCCACATCGTTAGGAGAGATACCCTTAATAGCCTCAGTGATGACTGTCAGGCTGTGGGAATCGTTCAGCAGCCAAATAGCACGGAATCGGGCAGAAACGTTACATACAGCCAGATCCAGGTGGTTCTCACCTATCCACTTAGTGATATTTGCAACGATGCCATCAATATTCTTATTCTTGCATTTTGCTTTGTCGATGACAAAATATCTACAAGTATCAAACAAATCTCCTTCTACGAAAGTGATGCCTATGCCCGACACATTATCTTCAACCGTCCATACTACAGATTCGGTCTTGCTGGATTTTACAACAAATCTATCTTTCTTCATATTGAATCCGCTTCGCCGTGATGCGGTAGGGCTGAAATAATTATATTACTTTTTCTTCTTTAGCCAGGGAAAGAACCAGGAACCTTCCAAATGTTGTTGCGCCCTGATAGCGGCATACTCCCTGGTATGTATGCGCAAATCGGACGGAATCTTCTCTATTATCTTCCCTTCTAACTCGTGGTCGTAATTCACCCCGCACTCTTTCAGAAGCTCATAAAGAGGATCATCGAAGAATGAAGCAAATATATGATCCTGAGTGTCGAGATTCAGAAACTCGAACGAGCAGAAGGGATAATCTAGGAAGGCGTGCAATATCTTAAACATCTTTGTTCTCCTCCTCGTCTTCCTCGTCGATTAATTCGTGCATTTCGCTGGCTGCTTCGTCCTGCTGCTCTTTAGTTAGCAATACAGGCCACTGTGTCAAATCCCTTGCCCATTTTCCTATCGACACCTGCCCGAAGTTCTTCCAGAAGGCATGAATGATACACACAACCTCCTGCGCCTCGGCATCAGTTAATATCGAGATAGACTCTGATAGGTTGCTTTTCTCAGCCGTAGTTAGAATTTCATCCTCCATCATCAAATCGTCTTTCATCCCTACCTTCAGATATATAGCGTACTTCTCAGGCTCCCAGTTTGCCAGCCGAGCTTTCATAGCTACAGCAAGGGCAATCCAGTACTTTTCGTTAGCCAGGGTCCAAATGGCACGGCAACGGGCTGAGATTTTGCAAGATACTAACTCATTATGATTTTCTGCCAGCCAATCAGCCATTTCTCGCAAACAGGAAGTCAGCTTTGGAGATAGTGTGTCGTCGTCAAAGCGCTTTTTAAATTCAAACTTCTTGACCTTATCAATATTTGAGAGACCTTCACGAAACTTAAGCTTAAGACCTGTTAATCTATCAGAAACAATCCATATCGATCTTCCATCATAGCACAACGTAAATTTTTCTTTCTCCATACTATAATCTTTTTATTTATTTTCATTCTCTATCTGCTCCAGCTTCATATATACCAGCGTATTCTTGTCGTAATACTGGCGAGGAGCAGCACAGGAATAATACAGGTTCTCACTCTCCTTGATACATAGCGCTGCATCTACGATACGTTTGCCGAAGCTTTTCAGGGCGTGAGTCTTGCCGATGATGGTAATACCAGACTGGTACACCTTACGAACCTCGACAGCAAAACGATGCAGGGCAGCTTTTGTATTCTTCTCCTCCTTCGTCACCTTCTCCAATACATTCAGATGATCGGCAGGACGGGGGTTTCTGCGCAGCTCGACAATACCCTTCTTTTTGTAATTGATGCAGACGGAATACTCGCCAGGCTTCAATTTATCCAGGTGAGCCTCCAGCAGGTCGTAACGCTGGAGCACAGCACAGGGAGCGATGCTGATACTATCTTTCGTGGCAGAAGATGATGCCTGATTTTTAACATTCTCCATAAAAATCCGCTTCGCCGTGATGCGGTAGGGCTGTTAATATCTTAAAATTCTATAATAATTCGGGTAAAATGATACACCGTATTGTTTTATTTCTTAAATTTGCACTCGTCTTCGGAAGGCTTTTAATCGTACCTTTATGGATATTGATTCAATCGTACCTTTATGGAATAGAAAGAGCAATAAAACTTCCGTTGACGGTCAGACTCCTCAAAAGTCTGTGGATTCAAACGCTCTTAATGAGCAAAATTTCTACTATAGTAGATTTCGAGCCGGAAGGCTCGCAGTGCCCCGGCTTAGGTCGGGGCTTTTTTATTCCTCCTCGTCGTCTGAATCTTCCGGCTCCTCTTCGATAGGATTCTGATACTTATCGCTATTAGCAACAAGATTATCAATAGCTGCCTTAAAGCTGAAATCCTCCCTTGGATAGCCTACTTCATCGCTTTTCAACTCATCATAAAAGTCAAAAGATCGTTCATCATCAGAAGAGCGAAGGATTCCGCCTTCAGGGTCTATCCAAAAGCTGAAATAGTAGAAGTTTCTGCTCCAGCTATAAACGTTTATCTCGTAGCCTTTATAATCAAGTGTAAGAAAATCAGCCATCCGAGCAAACTTGATACCCTCTGAGTCTCCGGCGACAATATAGAAATTTCCTTTCTTTCCCTCTCGCAGATCATACCAGACTTCATCTTCTTTCTTCTTCTTCCATTCTGAAAACTTCGTTCGTCCGTCTGAGCTTTCCGAAAAAGAATTAAAGCAATCACGAGCAGTATCTTTTACGATTTCACTATCAAAGAAATCTTCGCCAAACTTCGTATATTCAGTATCACAAAGAGGAGCATTCACGCTAAACACATTTTGATATACCCCATTAATGGTAATTCCCATATTTATTGACTTCACCGTGATGTCGAGGGCTGAATGATTATTACTTAAAATCTACACCTTTGAGCGGATCATTATCGCCGCCGTTCTCAATCTCGATGCCTTCCGGCTTAGGTCGGGGCTTTTTCGTGATTTCCGATACCTGCTATAAAGCGCGCCAAAAACAAGCTGTCTCGTAAACAGGTTCGTGAAAATCTACCACGTTCCCATCTTCATCAAGAATATCCTTTTCGCCATCATAAACCTCATAATGGAAGTTGTCGCTGTCTCCCTCGTAATAATTCCCAGTACACTCTTCATACTCTTTGGTGTTCTCATCACAATAATGCTTGGCTTCGTCCAGGGTATCGAAATCGGCTACCATATTATTTTCTACCCAGATATTCCAATATACTTTAAAACGCTTCATATCTAATTGACTTAACCGTGCTGTCGAGGGCTAAAAACATTATTACTTAAAATCTATACCTTTGAGCGGATCATTATCGCCGCCGTTCTCAATCTCGATACCTTCCGGCTTTTCAAGAAGGAGCTTTCTCGTTGCTTCCAGCATCATAATGGTGTGGATGGTAGCCTGGCGTGCGTGATAGTCTGAGCCGGCATCGTCCACATACTGCTTATTCATACGGACCAGCGTATTCAGGAAGTCAGCACACTCCTCGCGGCTCGGATTGTTCACGTGAACCTCGCAGGTAACAGCCTTCAGAAAGTACTCCATACCCTTTTTCAGCAAGGTTCTTATTCTGCCCGTGTCAGGATGCAGCCCTATCATCTGGTGAATCTTGATTCTCAGGCTACACCCACGGCGAGGAAAGCCGATGCGGTAATCATCGCCTACCTCCTCCTTTTCCTCGTCGATGTAATCTACCTTTGCGATAAAACCGCAATCCTTATCAGTGCAGACGAGGAAGTCACACTCACCACGCTTGTGATTTCGCAGCGTGTCTATAATAAACAGTGGAATTTCTCTTTTTGCCATATCTCCAAGTATTTTATGATTCTCTGTAAAGCTGGCAGTACAGCTCTGATCTCATGCGCTTGATATAAAAGACTACTTCGCCCGGTGCAGGCTGATAGTCTGACTTTACAAACATCGCATTCTCGCCATCTGTGGCTACATACTTCTCCATCCCGTAAGTGTTCTTAGGGATGCTACCCTCATAGTAGCTTTTGGCTACTGAGGATAGCTGCAAGGGTGATAATATTATTTTTTCCATATTCTATAAAGTAATATATAATTCTACAATCTGTTCATAACATAGCGGATAACACGCTCGGTATATTCTTCAAGACCGAACTTCTTACCATACTTACGAAGGTCGGCAAGCGAAATCTCGGTGGCCTCGTGACCGATGGCAGCCTCGTAGCGGTTTTTGAAGTTCTGAGTACCAGGACGGCAGTTGCCGGAAGCCAAAGACTCCTCAAAGGTGAACATGTGATTTCCTACCTTCTGGTAAATGAGCTGATTCTTGCTTCTGGCATTCAGCAGACTAAGAGCCTGCTTGGTTCGCTTCTCGGCGCTGATACGCTGCGCCTCCTTTAATGACTTAGTAACGATGTGCTCACCCCTTACCAAGAAGCCCTTCACGGTCTTAATATCAGCGATAGCCTTGCCCTGCTCAATCCACTCGCAAGCCACGCCCTGGCGCTTGATTTCACCACGCACGAAGGTAATCAGACCGCCTACGATATGGATATAATATCCCTTCTTCAGATACAGGGTGAAGGAACGGCGCACCATGGTAAAATTGCATCTTTTGCTATATCCGTCATAATCTTTCCACTCGTAGCACTCCACGCCGTTTTCCTCGGCGATTTTTGCATCGATACCTCCGTGATTTTTGCCCAGTTCCAGACAGCGGCAGATGAGCTGATCTGCACTGAAATCTACCTTTTCGCCAGCCTTGCCAAATACACAGATATGCTCCTTGATATAAGCCTGTTCCTTGGCTCTCGCTTTCGCAGCCTTCTTCGCAGCCTTTTCTTCCTCCTTCTTCTCTGCTGCCTTACGTGCAAGCATACTCAGATATTCGTTTTCGTTAGCAAGACCTTTCTTTTCCAGATACTTTTTAAAAGCCTTCTCTACAAGAACGATATACTTATGAACCTTCGCTGCGCGCTTGATCTCATCCTTCTCGCACGCGCCGATAATGATAGAACCTTCCAGCAGTTCTACTTCGGTCTTGCCCTTCAGATAGTTGGTAAGACGCATCCAGGTAGCGCAAGCCACGGAAACGGAAGAAATCACGTAGTTATTGATGCAGCAGTGCTTATAATCATTCTTGCGCTTGTAAGCCTTCTCGATGTCAGCGAGGAAATTTGGAGCGATGATAAAGAACGTATCAGCGTTGAAATCTACAGGCGCATCCTCCTTCACAAAGTTGCTGCCGAAAGATGTCTCATGTTCGGTATATACATCCATCTTGTAGCTGTCTGAGAGTGGAAGGTCGAAGAAGATAGAAGCATCTCCGTAGCGGTACTGTTCGTCCTTACCGAAGCGATGAATACTAACCTCACGACCCTTGCGCTCGTCTGCCTCTTCAAATCTGAATGATCCGAAGCATACTGTAGCGTTTTTGCGAACTCTGTCCTTAAACTCCTTGAAAGTGATAATCATAATTCTCTGCTCATGCCCTTGAGACTTATTTGGCTATCTGGCACAGCCTGTTATTATTATTGTTTTTATTTATCTTCTTGTTTTTTCTGTTTGCAAAGGTACGAAGAATTTCTGAAACTACCAAATAAATGCACTTTAATTGCGCTTTTAGGTGCATTTTTAACGTTTGTTTTATTTACAAAGTAAATTCTCAACACCTTTTTATCTTCTTTTCTTCTCTTGTCGCCCACCAGGGATTCGGACCCTGAAGGATGAAGCATATCATCCTCGGCCAACCGTAGGCGAAATTGCTGCTGCTATCCTCACAGACCGCAGACAGCGTGTAAACTAAAACAAATGCGGACGCTTCCGCAGTCAAACATTTAATTTATTAAAAGTTATAAAAAACTAATGGTCCCCCGCCGTGGTGTCGCTCCACGCTGCCGGTCTGTCGGACGGGGTAGGGGAAGGCTCTCAAGCTTTCCCTGTATGGGTGATAGGGCATCATCAGATAGCCTCGAATACCGGAGCGGCTGCCGCAGCTCTTTGCGCATGGCGCTTAATGTAAACTGCCTTATATTCTTCCTCTGTCATACCTTGGAAGGCAAGAAACTCCTGCCAGTCTCTGTCTCGGGTGTACTCTGCCTTAAACTCCTCGAAGGTATGAGGAGCGAAGTAATCGGCAACTTCAAACGCCTCATTTTGCAGTTCGATACCATCACCGACCCACTGCCCTGATAAGATTCGATTCTCCTCGTCTGGAGTTTCTTCATCCTCCTCCAACTGCTGGTCGTAAGTCTCGATGGCGTACTTGATAATCGTGCGAATATCCTTTGCCCAAGAGCAGGTATCGTCCGGCTTGATATTGCATTCCTTCAGCACCATCTCCACAAGCTCATCGATACCCTTGCGGCTCATGATGTAAGCATCGTGATAGAAATCGAAAGGGATAACGTGATCCAGCTTCCATCCCTTCTCCTCGTTGATGGATGGTCGGCCGTATGCCTTGCGGCTCTCTTCTGTCACCTGCACTTCGTTCTCTACATTCTCTATAACGTTCATACTGTTCTTATTATTATTCTTTGCTTCCATAATTTCTAATTTTTTAATGTTGTTATAAAATTGCTATAATGATGTTTTGTTTAGCCTGTGCGGGTTTCCGCACAGGTAGGATTTGTGATTCCCGAAGCCTTCTATAATGAAGGTTTACGGCTTCTGAATATCTCGCCATACCTTGCGAGCCTTGCACTGCGATACGCTGCCGATTGCCCATCCCTTATGCTTGGCGGCAACCTGATTAAAGCGGTACCAGATGTTTATATCTGTAAACTCAAAGTGCATCGTACCTTTTTTGTAAAACTTCACGCAGAACCAATCGAAGTAGAACCATTTGCCGAAGTCGGTGCAACGGTGTACCACATTCTGCTCGAATGGGCGGGCGTACTCATCAGTTAGCGGCGTTCCATTCAAAAAACTCATAGCCTTGTAGAAATCTTCTATCTCTCGCTGTCGCCCGTCGGATGAATAAAAACTGTAATCTAAGTACCCGCGGAAATTCATTTCACAATCCAGGTAATCTACAATAAACTTCTGGTTCACCATATAGTTACTATTCGTTTTCCACTTCTCGCCCGCTGTTGAGTTTTCGGCGGATAAGCTGCAAATGGTGTCGAACGCCTTAACCACGCACTCCTCCATGATATTTCCGATGTTCTGTAATACGGAAGACACGACCAGATAGATATTTTTCAGGTTGAAAGGGCGAGCCTCTGAGGTCTCCACAAATCGGGCGATCTTCTCCTGTAATACGTTGGTGGTGTACTTCTGCATGTTGAGCAACTGGAAGACGTTATGCCACGCCGCGTGCTGCAACTCCTTGCGGAAGCGGTCGCGGGTGATGTTTTGAAACTTGTTGCCTCGACAGTCATCCCCGTGAGCACCAAAATGAATGCGGCAAGCCGTGAAGGTTTTTATATCTTCATTTATTTTTTTGCTTGCCTCCTGCACTGCATCAAACTGCGCCAGGGCTGAGTTATAACGCTTCACCATATCGCGTACAGCATCGTATTTGATTACACCCTCCTGGCCGTTGCCCATATCGTCCCAGCCTTCCGGGGTCTCGTCAAATTCCAAGTCCTCGAAATCCTCTGTTTTGTCGGATGGCTTATAAAGACGAAGGAGAGAGATTTCCGCATCTGTTCGGCGGTCGGCGGTCGAAGTATTGAAAACATCGCCCAATTCCTCACGGCTTCCATAAAGGTCTGCCAGTTCCTTTAATTTCTTATCGTCACCATAACAATGGGCGAAGCGAGAGGAAGGGCAAAGGGCGAGGATGGTGCAACCGTCTGGAGCAATCTCCCAAGCGTGCAAAATATGCTTTTCTACGCTGGTAAAAGGTGGATTCATAATAATATAGTTTATATCTGCCACCTGCTCACGCTGCACCGTCAGGAAGTCGGGCGCGATAACGTTGCACTCATTATATAGGGCGCTCCGTAGTACGTCGTTTATCTCGCAAGCTTTTACATATCTTGCGCCGTCCTGCTTGCAATATCTTACAATATCGCCAGAACCTGCGGAAGGTTCAAGAACTACGGCATCCGCCAGGCTCTCGCCCTGGGTCATCATATCGAAGACCTCGCGGGGTGTGGTATAAAAATCACGGTTAAATATATTTTGATAATCTACCATTTTATTTTTTTTATTGATTCTATAATATGTTTTTAAATACTATGCTTTCCGTACTGCATAACATGTTTGCAGATAGCTTCGGCGCGATCACACCAGAAGTCTTCTTGCAAAATAAAAGCTAATCGTTCCGGTTCACTAACATATATAAATGTTTTGCGCACACTGCCAAAATAAGCATCTAAAGAATGTTGAATCTTTAATTTAAGAGTGTACCCGTTAACGGTTATTTCTTCATCATTCACGGAAACATGATACACGGCGGGGGCAAAACGTTCTATTTGCGTTTTGCCGTTTTCGTCTTTATCGACGCGGTAACGTCGAAAATTTGCATCAAAAGAGCACAAATTAAACGCCTCCGTATCTTTTCCGCCTTCATTAATGAAGGCACAAACGGCCTTATAAATTTGTTCGTCGTCGATATAATTTTCACCAAGTTTCAAAACTGGATCGGTTATTGTTTCACCTACAGCAAACAAACTATCAATAGTAATATAATCATTCACGGCCTTGACCGCGTTTTTTGTCTTAATACTAACTACATACTTTTTCATAACTTCAAAATTTAAATGTTCTATAACGAAGGAAAAATTTTTCTTGCGGCGTAATTTTTCGGTGAAGAATTACGCACGCTATAACGTAGGATTTCCGAAGCTTTGAGGGGTAGAGGTGAGGGATTGAACCCTCACCCGGTGCCCTCGGCTCTCGATTTATGCGGCTTTGCCGTTGCCCGCCTCGGTCCCCTCGTCCCAGGTGTAAAGGGTCTGTAGCTCCTCGGCACTTAAAACGACCTTTGCGCGGGTCCTGGCGCATCGGCGGATCTGCGAATGCTTCGCCCAAATCTCCGGTGCTGGCTTATTCCCTAGCGCCTCGGAAGTGTTCAGCTCTCGCAGCTCGTCGATGAGGTCGCGAACGTCAACGCCGCAAGCACAAAGGGCGTATAGTTCAGCGAGTGCCGCACGCCCGTGCTCGTTGGCATTCGTGAGCCGCTCCACGTCTTCCGCTGCTGCCCGCAGCATTGAGAGATCAACGCCAGAACAGCCGCCGCTTTTCTGGCGGCTCTGTGCGGTTGTTTCGCCCTGATGGGCGGTTGCGTCATCTTGTGCGGTTGCGTCCGTCTGCGGCTCTTCTGCTGCCTCCTCGCTCACGTCCTGCCCTGATTCCAGGGCGTTCAATCGCTCTTGCATCTGGGCGAGGGTTCCGGCCAGGTTCGCCACCTGTTCAGATACTTTCTTTATCTGTTCGCGCAGGATGGCGGCGGCCTCCTTGCGTTCTTCCTCTCGGTGCTCGGCTTCAAAATTGGCGGTAGCTTCCGCCGCTTCTGCTGCTGCCTGTTTTAATGCCTCGTTTGCCTTTTCGGTTGCTGATACGATAGCACCGACCAAGAAGGAGATGGCAGACGCAAGAACGCCAACGGCTTCCACCTGCTCGCAGGTTTCCGCATCTGTTGCGGTTGCGGTTTCGCTCTGCTGTGGCTCATCTGCTTCGCTCTGCCCAGTCATCCCGAACCACTCGCGAAGGGCTGCCACGGCCTCCGGTGTGGTTGCTTGCCACTGCTGCGCCTCCTTGTTCCATCGTGCGCCGTGCGCTTTTATCTGCTTGCGGTTCTTGTACGTCGTGTGCTGATCGCCTACGACTGCCACACCGTCGGCAATCTCTACCAGTTCCAGCCCATCGGCTGGCGCTTCGTACATATCCACACCCTCGGCGGTCTTCTCGTTCTTCTCCGTCTTCTGGCTGCAGTCTGCTTTGCTTGCGCTCTGCTTGCCGTTCTTCTGCTCCTCTTCCCACGCCTTGCGCTGCTTCTCGACCTCCTCGGCATCCTTGCGAAGCTCTGCGAGAACATTTGCGGCAAACTGCAAAATTTCTACATCCTTGTAGCTGTTGAAATCATAGCAAGATATTGTAATACCTACGGCCGCGAACTTGTCGGCGCGCTTGCGCTGAACCTTAGCACCGCCGAGATTCACCCCTGACACTTCCTTTTCGCCCTCATACATCCAAGGCTTACCAAGATATACGGTTTCGCCCTTCGCCACCAATTCGGCAGCCTCATTTATTGAGATCTCTTTGCAATGATACTTACCATCTACGCGCACACAGAAAACGTTTGCGCCCAGGGCTTTTTTAATTGCCTGCCAGGTTTTACCGTGCTTTTCCTCGAAAACTGGCGCGGCTGCTGCTTTAGCTGCTGCCTGGGCGGTCTCCTTGCTGATGGTGTAAAATTTTAGAAATACATCATATACACGGCGAAGAGAAGTTTTACCATCACACCAGTTAGGATCACTTTCTAAGCTGTCGCACGCTCTGCGCTGATCATAAAATCTACTATTATAAGTGTTTGCCTCCTCTCTCTCTTCTTTGCTCATATCTTGCCACTCCTTGCCGGATCCCTTATAGTAAAAGCCGAAGAACTGGCAAAGATAAAACGTATCATCTGCGGAAATTACGGCGGCATCGTCTCGCTTTGTCATCCCGGCGAACTGTGGGAAAACCTCGTAAATTTTTGTCATTACTTCAGCCTTTCCGAACTCGGAAAAAGTACGCGTAAAATCGAAACGATTTGCCGAGATTTGGCCATACATATCGCGCCAAGCTCTTGTATTTTTCAACTCCTCGTCGTGGCCGTAGTCCTCGTAAGGGTCGCAAGTGTGGAAATAAGCGATAAAAAAATATAGTTCTTCCACGTCCTCCACCTGTTCAACGGTTGGGCCATCGGCCCAAGTGATAGAAGCAGATTCTTTCCAGCATTCACTTTTAAGCGATACGGTAAATTTGACCCCCGGGAAGTACTCGCCCAATATCTTTTTAATATTATATTTAACCGCAGCGAGATAGTCAGAAGATGGGGAACCGTACCAACTGCCGGCAGGAGTCACGGTCTTTAGTTTACCTGCCCATTTTTCGATAATAGGGCGCATCTTTGCAGCTGCCTTGCGCGCCTCTTCCTCTTCCTCGCGCTTGCGCTCCTCTTCTGCCTTGCGTGCCTCCTCGGCTTCCCTGCGTGCTTCCTCCTCGGCTCTTGCCTCCTCCTTTGCGCGCTCGAAGTTCTTGATAATGTCGTTATACTCCGCCATCATCGTTTTGAACTCCTCAGGATCGCCGCCCTTATCAGGGTGCATGCTTACACAATAGGCGCGGAACTGCTTTTTAATTTCTTCTGCTGTGGTAATATTTTTAAAGTACTTCATAACTTTCTAAAATTAAATGTTTGTGTATATTGTTTTTGTTTTTACCGTACGCGCCTAGTTTTTAGGCGCTCTTTTTCTTCCTTTATGCCTCGTAGCTTTTGACTATTACCGCGTAATTGTAGCAAGACTCGACGGGGGCACTCTCTAAGATATACGCCTTTTCCTTGCGGTTATAAGCATATCCTTTGCGCTTCAGGTCTGCCAACTTCTTGCGCTTATCGTATAACCCCATACGGATATTATCTTTAAGGGTCCAGGATCCATCCTGCAGAATAACATAAAACTCAAATAAATATATCTTTTTCATAATTTTCTAATTTTAAAATGTTAGCGTAACGTATAACTTATAACTTGATTGCGAGCAGAAGGAAGCAGGCAAGAGCCACCGCCCCAACTCCCAGATACTGCAACCCGGTGAGCGTGACCGCCTCGGAATCGTCCCCGAATAGGTGGCGAGTATTAAGCCATCGCCAGGCGATGCGGGCGAACCTGTCCGCCATCCTTGCCGCTTTTACTGTGCCCTGAATCAAAAACAGGGCGCAGAGGGTGAAGAACTCGACGAGGGCGGCGAGCACCTCGACAAATGAAATATTACTGCTATGTATTGTTTTTGTTTCCATGATGTTTTGCGTTTATATTGTTATTATTATATGCTTTCCTTAACTAGACGATACCAGAACGGGAAAGGCTTTGTAAAGCCTGGCTTCTGCGCTGAACCAAAGAGCGACGGGAAAAAGTAATCTATCGCCGCCATGGTGTTGAGTTCTACGAACACGCATGTATCAATAATGACCGTGCAGAAGAGCAAGAGAGAAAGGGCAATCGCTGCCCAGCTTCCGCACTCTATGCCGAACAGATCCAGCAAATCAGGGATAAAGTAAATCAAACCAAACAAAGCCGTAAAGGTTACGGCCATAACCAAAACAAGCGCCATTATTAAGGCCACCTTTTCGCACACCTTGCGGGCGCTGCCTTTTACCTTTGCCAGGATGCCGGCGAGCTTGGAAGGCTCGCAGGCTGCGGCGTTCTCGCCGTTCTCGTTGCTCTGCTCTTCGTTCTCGCCGTCCTGCTCATCTGCTGCGGGCTCTTCGCTCTGTGCGTCATCCTTTGCGGTCTGCTCAGGAGTTTTAATTGCACCACCTTTCAAAATGTACGTGGTATAACATTCGCCGTCGTCTGTAACGTTGAACTTTCTGCTCTCATACTCCAAGCCTGAAACGTCGCAGAGTTCGAGGAATAAATCTATTAACTCACTATCAACATCGACCTTGCCAGTTGCCATAAATTCGCGGGTTAAGTCGATCGCAACGTTAAACGCAGCCTGCACGTTCTCGATAATCTCGCCCGCTACTCTCTCCGCATCCTCGTTGTGACTAGCCAAAAAACGGTTACCGTCGCGGTCGATGAAGTAGTAGCGGCCGCCCTGCTTCGCAAATTCTACTATTACGTTATATTCTTGCTTACTGATGCCGTAAGCCTGTACGCCATAGATGCGGCATCTAATAGAATCGGTTGATCTATTGATCATCCACTTTTTCAACTGCTTGATATTATTCTTTTTCATAACTTTATTATTTTAATATTTGACTTCGTTTTTGTTTTGTGCTGCAAAGATACAATAAAAAGTAATATCCACCAAATAAAATGCGGGAAAAGTTACGAAAAAGCGTATTATTTAACCTTTGCAAACATAAAAATAAAAGAATATTACTATTTTATGTATTATTTTTCGTATCATCGCTATTATATATTGTATGTTAGTTGTTATATTATATACCTTAATTTATATATAGAGAAAGAAACAAAGCAAGCAGAGAGGGGAAGAGAAGGCAGCAGACAGGACAGGAAGAGAGAGAACCAGGGCGAAGGATGCCGCCGCCATCCTCGCCCGTTCCTCGCCTCGCCTCCGTTCCGTCTGCTACATCCACCGTCCACACTATCGCCATCCGCTCACTTTCACCCGGTCACACCATCACCAAGGGAGAGGGAAGGACGGCCACCCTGCCGGGGCTCTGGGTGATACTATCGCCGCACCTCGCCGCCACCTCGCCACCGATCGACCAGCAACAGGGCAGCCCCTCGGCTGTCTGTCATCCTGCCCGCCCTGTGCTTTTTCTCTTCCTGCCCCTCTGTCATCCTGCCCGCCCTCGTCCTCTTCCCCTCTTCCAGGTGGTGAGGGTGAGGGCAGAGCCCCAGCCTGGGCGGGTGATCCCCTGCCGCTCATCCTACCGCCCCTCTCCACCCTGCCGGGGTGCCGTCCGCATAGTTCCTGACGAATCCAGGCAGGCGGGCAGTGGGTCAACATACC
>ERZ1034925.82-NODE-82-length-54389-cov-9.080557_pt1 | contig 54389 bp, 88 predicted proteins | sample MGYA00520687_ERZ1034925 | MGnify/ENA primary metagenome ERZ1034925 (study PRJEB33766, sample SAMN09781758) | gut metagenome | biome: gut microbiome | host: Homo sapiens | place: Madagascar | study: EMG produced TPA metagenomics assembly of the PRJNA485056 data set... | reverse complement strand
TCATTAAACTTCTCCCCGCCGCATACAAGAATTTTTTCAGCGACAGCACCTTAATATCGTACGTACTTTTCAAATTCTCCAGCTCGACATTAACCCCGTCAGAGCGATATTCCGCCATATCCAGTGCATACCGCATCCGCCGATCTGCAACACCAGGGCTGCAATTGAACTTATCGGCCAGTGATGCCTCGATATCTCTCATGGACATAAATCGGTGCGAGTTCAAGTCATCGACAACCATCTCCACCGCTTCGCCAATCAGTTCCCCACCAAAGGTCAGCATGGGAACCTTCAACTTAGCGAGAAAATCATACGTTCTTTGCTGCATTTCTTATCACCACATCCTTTCCCACTCAGGTTTTCATAATAGCATTTGCTGCATGAACCAGATATGTGGTACCGTCAATCGTGATTTGCAGCTGATCGCCTTCGTAGTCAGTCCAGTTGTCCACTTTGCCTTGAACAATAGTTCCATCGGGCAACTTAATCTGTGCCCAGGAATATGTAAATGTCGTATTAAACATCTTATAGTTTCCACAACTGCATAACCCGAGGCAGCCAACGAGCATCATCATACATGCAACGACGCAAATAATACGATTTTTCATAGTTTCACTCCACTTCCTTACTGATTTTCACGAGTTTAATGGCGAGCCGCAGAAGAAGAATCTGGATTTCCTGAGCGTTCTTGAGCATTGCCGAAATATCCTGCGTTGACGAATGACTTTTTACTGTCCAGGACACCCAGGTATTCGGATCAAACGTTTCTGCATAGCTTACCAGCATATCCACAAAGTCTTCGCCATTAAGATTGGCCATAAATGTTCCTGTTGAGATAGTATGGTAAATATTTACACCGGCTTTAGTTCGGAACATTCCAAAACCGAACTCATCAAGTGCGGCAATATATCTTTCATCAATTTCTTTCATAGTTACTTCACCATACTCCCCTTCCGCGTCTGGTCATCCGCAGGCCAGAACGTGCAAATATCATCGAACACCGCCGGGATCTTCTTCTGCATCTCGAGCAACAGCGGACACATCAACTGCCGCATCTGAGGATGAGCCGCCACAGGAGTACGCAGCTTGAAGATGTTGCGCCACTCGCGGTAATTGGCCGTTACCACGATCTCGGTCTTCAGGCATAGCGGCAGAACGCAGCGGGCCTGTTCGGGGCGCATGCCATTACTCGTAAGCTGCCTATAGTCAAGTTCAGCATTGGCACAAGTTTCATGCCAAATTTCATAGGCTTCTCGTTCTTTTTTAGAAATGTCATAGTAATTCGGGTCCCTAATATCGAAATCCGGAATCCAATACGGTCGAATAAAGCTCAACTCCCCGCCAAACTTTTCCTTCGAGTAGTTGCAGTACCGGGTACTCTCCTGCGCAAAACTAGCAATACGGTGCCGCACCAGCTCATTCGCCACACCACGGTCACAGGTAAACAGCACGGACAGCTGAGAATGCTCCAGCATAGCCTCATGTCCCTGCTTCACCAGAAAGCCCACCAGCTTCTTAGCCGACTCACCATCCGGCGTGGTCTTGTCCTCGCTCTTGTAGCAGACCCGGGCCACCCGCTCGATCTGCTGGAGTTCCTTAATGCCTCCCTCAGAAATATCAGTGAGGATTTCGTACTTAGGTTCAACGATTTTCATAATTAAATCTCCTTTTCATCAGTAAATCCACTATTTCGAGCTGACTGAGGCTCTTTCCGTTGCCTCTTTGGGCCACCATGCTGATGCCAATATCCTCGATCGGGATAATGTATCCGAGATGAGCCAGTTGCTTATGGTCGCAAGTTTCCACCTTCGGACACTTCTGGCATTTAGGTGCAAGTATCGTAAGCGCTCCGAAGTTGTTGTTCATGTTGTCCACTCCGATATCATTTTGCACTTCCAATCCCCACAGATATCACCCGAAGCATGTTTCTTTGCAAACGCCATGCCCTTCTTGATGGCCTCCTGCTTATTCTCTGCTTTGACTTCAAAAACCTGATGCCCACCACCATTGTCTGTGCAGGAAAATATAAAGGTGTACTTTCTCATACTTCTTGCCTCTCAAAATTTAATGGATCATACACATACCCCATCGGCCAGTACAGGCGTTCCAACCAGCACGGATAATAGCGAAACGGAAGCTCCAATCCGAACCAGTTTGCGTTCAGAATCATGGCTGCTTCTCTTACAACAAGCGCGAGATGGAACCTGAAATATTTTTTTGATGCGGATTCCACTCGGTAAAATTCAAGCCCTGGAAAGCACATAAATAATTCTCCTAGTCCTCTAATGCCATAACGATAAAGCCAATAATGCTGTTCAAAGCACCGACGATTTTGAACAAAATATCTTTCACGAGATTCTGTCGTTTTGGGGTTATTACAGGCGCTTCATGCCTCCAAATATATACGCTTGGGGTTTTAACGACGTACTCTATCGGCTCATCATTTACATACAATGTTTCCACTTCTGTGTATTTGTCAATCAAGGCCATGTATTCTCGCATCTCATTCGCGCTCATGCCGCCGTAGCGAATGCTTTGAAGTGCTTGATTATATAAGTATTCCTCCAATGTTTCTCACCTCACAGCAGAATCCGGAACAAAATGAACCAGATCACCTTCAGCGTGAACGCAATAATGATCAGCCATGCGCAAATAACCAGCGTTGCCGCCAGAATATGACCCAGCATATGGCCGATCTTCTCCCATACATCATTCATCCTTATCGACCCTTTCGAGACCTGTAAAATATCCAATGCCAATATGACCACCATCGCAATAATGAATTGGGCGGAACGCCATCAGACCGGTCAGATTGTTCTTCGCATCTTCGAGATTACAATAGGGATGCCCATCGTTAAATTCCCTCTCGCAAAATCGGCACTTGTAAGTCGGATAATAAAACGGCTTCACCCCACACACCTCCTCGCCGCATCCAGACGGCTCTCCGCAGCGTTCAGCTCGAAGATAGCAGTCGTGATAAACTCCGGATCGCAGTTCTCAAAGTGGTTCCGGGCCACCTCAAGATCCCGCAAAGCCTCCCACATGGTATTGACCGTCGTCGGAATCGGCTCCATACGGAATATCTTTTTGGTGAAATCAACAATTTTTCGCAGCATTTCTACACCTCCACATCTTTGTAACCTGACGAGCCGTGAGCCAGCCCTCAACATCATCAAGGCCAAGTGTCTGCCTACCCATCACCTCGATAAGCCCTTGCTCAAAGCCATAGGAACCCCAGCCCCAAATGCCATCCCAGATACGATTTCCAGCAGCATCATATGCAGTGATTTGCTCACCACCATCGTGTCGTCCGCCCGGGAGATATTCCTGACAGTCCGGTCTGTCCATCTCTGGCCAGCGACGTTCATAAGTATGCGGAACCTTAGCATGCTTCAGCAGAGTATCCAACTTCTGCATCTCGGTCATGTGATTCCAAACCCGGAGTTTCCAGGTTTTCTTAGACATGTTTCTCATTTCTGCATTTCCTTTCGTCAGCATCCATGGTCTTTGCGATTTTATGCTGAATATAAAGCACACAGCCAGCCTGACTATCACACCCGAATGAAGCCAATAATCCGGCAATAGCATTCAAAGAGTTCAAATCCTCTTCAGCAAATATCATTTAGCGTTCACCGTTCCTCCTGATACTCTACAATTTTAGATTTGAAATCAGTCATATACCTTATATTCCATATTGCTCACATGGGCGATGGTATCGTAGTTATCACCCTCAAAGCGAAACCTTGCCATACCGTTCGAGGTTAAATCAGAGAACTTTTCTAAATATCCGCTTCGTCCGGGCCAGGGGCGGATGATTTTCATGAAGACCTTATGGGTCGTGGCTTTTTCCTGGATTTCGTGCATTTGAATCGCTCCTTTTTTGTTACAGTTCAGAAAAGAAAGAGCCGCAGATTTCTCCACGGCCCAGTTCTCTTATTTATTGAGTTTTGTATTTGTCTCAACAAATTCTTTCCTAGCTTCAATCATATAATTATTGAAATATTCACTCCCATTATGAGCATTCATATACAGGTCATTGGCACCCATCAACTTCCCTTGATAAAGTCCAAGTACATATCCCTCATCATATCCTTTTCCATAGCGTTCGCAATATACTTTGCGAACCGCTGCATTGTGAATACGAATCAGCACACACGCCCCGACAATACCAGCAATAGTGCTAATACCAATTTTCCACGCTTTTTTCATAATAAGTATCTCCTTTCAAATATGAGTTTACCTCATAAAGGAGCCCGTTATTTTCGCGTCTTCTCCTCAAACTTCAGAGGCTTGACCGTACCCTCCCGCGCACACTCCGTCAGGCATTCGTTGCAGGGTTCATCCGTCTCCAGCACCTTGAAGCTCTTGCACTTCGGACAGTAGGTCGCATAGTCCACTTCGCGCATCCAGTCATTCATTAGTGAACTCCTTCCAATTTACTATGGTCACTTTCTTGCACTTCGGGCAGCGGAGCATCCATCTTAACATAGGTAAGTTAATATCTTGTTCAACGTCACGAAAAGCACGGCCATGCTCATCCGTTAAGGTTTTGCCGCATGTACACGTAATATCCTTCATCGACTTTTTGTTTTCTTTTATCTGGATTGCAAACCTATCATCCAACTCCGGGTGCGTCTCTCGCTGATTCAATGCCCAGAGCAGGTTCCAGCAGGCAGCACGCAGGTGGTCCTCGTCGTCCATTCCGACCATGTACTTGGCCAGATGTCGTGCAGCACTGTCCAGAAGCGAATGCAGCGGGATACCCTTATCAACGTTGTGCTCGCCGTACTTCAGTGCGCCCTCCTCGCAGTGCTTGCTAACCTCCATGATGCCATACCAAGGCAGAAGATCCATCCGTCCCTTCCCTGCGTGCATATCACGCTTTGCACCAGTTTCAAATTCGGTGCGATCTCCGGAATCTTTGATCACAAATATCAATCCTTTCTATTAGCAGTGTTTATGAATCCGCCCCTGCATAACTTTGTTAACCATATCGGTCTTAGGAATCTTGCATTTCGAATAGCTCGGACGGAATCCATTGGCAGCTTTCCTGTTATTTGCAATTCTCATATAAAACTCGTCCTCCAGTTCGTCTGTGATTTTCTTGACTTTCTCTCCCGCGCACTCAAAAGAGCGAATCAATTCGGCAAAGACATCTTGAAAGTTAAGTTCCTCCATAAAATTTCCTTTCGTTAAAAGCTTTCTTCGAGTTTAGCGCCCTGGAAATAGCCAAGTCGATACCCGCTCTACTTTTCAGGTGATAATAATACAGATCCTTGTAAGGTGTGTTCAGACGGTCAATTCGCCCAGATGCTTGCTCCATAATCTTATAGGAGTAGTTCTGCGAATAAAATATAATGGTGTCCGTTTTAATGCAGTTCCAGCCTTCGGCTCCAGCATTGTACTGTACCAAATAAACCCATCGGTTTCCATCTGGAATCGGCTGATGTGCATGGCCATTCCATTGCGCAACCTCAACTTCTGATTCATATTGCAAGTTTAATAAAATATCAAGCTCATAATCGAAGTTGTAGAAAATGATGACGCGCGGCCTGGTCATACAAATATCAAGGACTTCCTGCTGCCTACTTATATCTGTATTAACAAGCTTTCTGAGCAGATAGCAGAACTCGCTGGCGGTCTCGATTGGCTTGTTCTCCCAGAGGTTCCACCGGTTCTTACAGATCGACAGATACTTCACCTTGTCGTACTCCACAAATACATTCTCATGGTGCGAGACAGTCGGCCGCTCGAAGTCCATGTCAACCAGAATTCGTTCCCTCAGCCGTACCAAGCGCTGAGTATTCAGATACCGGTCGATCTTCGGGTATTTCGTACAAAATTGGCTGTATACCACGTGCTGATTGTTGAAGTCCGTTCTGTTTCGATAGAACCCATTGGCGATGAACACCGGGATATAATCCGTCCAGCAATCTCCAGGGGTTGCACTTAATAAAATCCACTCATTTTCTTTTGTGATTTTTAAGAACGTCTTTACCCAGGTTCCACTCCCAACAACTCGCTGCTCATCGAAAATAAAAAACGCATTTCTCACACCAGCGTATTTTCCGATGTTATTCCACGAGTCTACAATTACTGTATGCTCGTAAATATCATGCTCGGAATTTGTTGACATGTAGAAATGCGCCAATTCTTCGTCCCATTCACCTGTATCACGTTTTCTCGCTGTTGTGATAATATACAAATCCGGTGGTTCTGTCATTTTAACGTAATTTTTTGTGTTCACCTCTCCATCGTATAATTTGTAGTAGAATGCTAATCCAGTTCTCGATTTTCCGCTTCCTACGCCACCACATAGGATGCAGCCAATTTTCATTCGATTGACCGCATCTAACTGGTAGTCGTAGAGCGTCACGCCTGCCATCAGGTCGCTCACCTCATTTCCAACGTCGTATGAATATCACTGGGCTTACAATCGTTTTCATAGGCAAGGAGCGCAATTGTTGCTTCTTCCTCATCTTCGCCCTCTCCTCGGACGGTATAAGCCAAAAGCTCTTTCCGATTCTTTCTAAAAACTTTATAGAGCTCTTTTTGTTTAGTAGAGCCCGTGCTTTTTGCAATAGGCCGCATACTGTAACCCCTCCTTATTCGCCTCTCGCATGATCTCCTGCAAAGTCGGCCCGTTCTTTTTATTCGATTTTTTAGGGGTATCCTCCTCCTGACAAGGGAATCCAAACTTGCAAACACTGCATTGCTTTCGGGCGATCGGAACATTATACATCATCCGACCGCACTTTTCGCACTGTTTATCAGTTCTCATCTTACTCATAAATATCAATCCTCCTTAATGATGAGCATTGCGCTCATGGTGGGTCATGCAGGATTTGAACCCGCGATCAAGCAGTTATGAGCTGCCAGCTTTTACCAAACTAAGCTAATGACCCAAAATAAAAGAGCCGCAGAGACTTTTCTCCACGACTCTTCATGCAGGCTGATTATTTCGCGCCGTCCTCTGGTTTGCAAGGATGAACATCCAGACACATCTTTCCATGCGCGTCTGTCCGAACGGAAAATTCTTCCGGGTTATGGAACAGCTTCTCATACTTCTCAAGATGCTCCGGACTCAGTGATCCGAAATCATCTTCCGTAAGCCCAACGATTATGAATGTCCCTACAACGATGTCATAAGGCACACCAAGCTCAGTTGCGAGAACCCGATTATAATGCTCCACAGCATTACTATCCAGTTTACCTTCTTCATTGCAGATCAGCGCCACAGGATCATCCCACGGATATACCGCCTGAATCGGTCCTCCAACTTCCTTCTGCAAGGAGTCCAGACTGAGCGGAATTCGGACGATTTCAGGATAGCAATGCGATTTGATACGGAGCACTTTGATTCGTTTCATGACATCAACCTCCAAATCGTTCATAAATATCAATCGAGCTGTCCCCTGCTAAGAACGCCATTTGCGACGTGGGCACTCATAGGACTGGTGCATTCAACCAGAGACCGACTCCGGCACTCGAAATATCACAGATCAGTAGCCGAAGCAGCTATACTTACTAGCCTTTTTTGCCCGTGCTTCGACGACATCATGAGCCACGTAGCTCAGGTTGATGGTGTAACTGGGAATACCATAAGCTTTTGCGACATGGTTCTCGACCGCACAGCCACGGTATGCCTTTTCTTCATCGTATACGCCAATGAAGTAATCTGCCTCAGACAGCATCTTCATGTTTTCGCCGAGACACCAGAGTGCCTGGTTCGTGCCACTCGGAGGATCAGGAATATAGGTCTGGATGACCTCCAGCTCTTCGTCGAAGACAGCCTCTGCAATGTCGTGCATCTGTAACATGGTCCCACGGATCTGGGCTTCGGTACGGTCTTTCATCGGGCAGCTGATAAACAGTTTTTTCATTTCATGACTCCTCCTTAGAACGGCAGGTCAGGCCCTTCGGTGGGCTCGACAGCTGGCGCATCGTACTTAGCGTAACGTTCTGCATACGGATCAGCATCCGCATCCTGCTCCACATACATCACATCCGCATACAGACTGTACTCGCCGGGTGCGTTCCGCTTCTCGACAAGGTTTGCCTGGAGACAGACGTTCTTGACCCGGATAAAGTCCAGCTGGCTGATCGTGTCCGTGTTGCAGAGCAGGCGCTTGCCGGAAGTGGTGACCCAGTAGATATGCGGGGGCCACTTGGAGTCCATATTGATCGTCACCGGCACGAAATAGGTCGGAACGAACGGCTCGTCGTAGGTACGCTCAGGATTCGGATTGGTCTGACGAACCTTCACGCCGAGGTCCATGAGGTGATTCACCAGCTCCATGGTCGGGATCACCACGTTGACCCGGCGCTTGTCCGAGCCAAAGCGGTCACGGCTGGGGTCACCGGAGAAGTTGGTGGTAAAGATGAAACGGGTATCGTCGATATTGACTTTCTGGCGCTTGGTGTACATAAATATCAGTCTCCTTTTTACTTGTTGAATTTGAGTTCCAGCATGGAAAGCGCGGCCGACACACGGCCCATCTCGGACAGAAAAATCGCAGGATTTCCTTTTGTTGCCGCCTCCAAGGCTGCTTCGTAGCTCTTCTTCGCCTGAGCGATGTACTTCTTGAGCGCATCATTCTCGACAGAAGAGTTTTCCGTATAGGGCTTACCAGGATACTTCTTCCCGCTCTTCTCGACCCAATTCTGGATCTCCTTGTAATAGCTGCCCTTGTTGCCGCCGCAACGCTTTGCGATTGCCATGGCCAGCCCCTTCTCCGGGTCGAAAACATCCTTCTCGCTGCACTTCACAACGGTCTTGGAACCATCCGACCAGTAAACGATCGTGGCCGGAGGAGCAAAAATCACATTCTTAATAACCGCTGCATTCATTGCCGTCGCCTCTTTTGCATGTGCGGTGTTCAACGTACCCCGGTAATAGGGTTTGTTAATGAAGCAATTATGTCCCTTATCCCAATAAATGTCATAAGACTTGAACTGGAACGTATGGCCTGTGTCCAGTGTAATCATCGTCTCCCCATTCACCGTTCCAACAACATCGGTAATGTTACCAATCACACGTTTGTTACTGTCACAAAGTTTGAACGCCATAAAAATATCACCTCACGTCAAAATTTCTTGCTGCTTCTTCCTGCGCATCGCTCCAGGGAAGATCCGGCGCAGTCCAGGGAGCAACACCGTCATCGCCAACGAACCAATTGAAGTCGCCGTACTTGGAGATTTCCTCAACTGCCTCATCGACTTCCCGGTTGAAATATCTTTTGTCGATATCCTCCTGCATCTGAAGCTGATAGACCGCCTCGCTTTCCAGCCAGCGGTAATCCTTTGCTCCGGTTACAGAAGCATATTTCCGTTCGCCGGCATCCGTCAGGCCCGCTTCCCGCAGCAGCAGAGCGCCACCCTTTCCCGGCATGATCGGGCAGAACTGTCCCACGCGTCCCACAAAAATATAATTGTGTTCGCCTTCGGGCAAGTCCTCGTTCTTGTCGAGATAGATAGCGCCCTTGGAAACGGTCTTTGTCTCGCAGAGGTCGGTAAACTCGATCTTCTCCTTGGAGAACAGGGTCTTGAACACATACGGCACCTGGAACTGCGTGCCCGTCGCCGTCCATTCGCCGCCTTCGTCCTTGCAGTCGCCCGGGATGTAGCCGTAAAGCGCCGCGCACTGGTCCGCAGTCATGTATTTTGCAATATAAACGGCATTGTTTACCAGGCACATCCGCTCGTAGGTTGCCTCATGTTCAAACGTGTAGCCGTACTTTTTTGCAAAATCCATGCAGTACGCAATGATTTCCGGGGTCGCATCGGGGATCTTGATCGAATCCGTTTTGATATGCGCGACCTTAAAGCCGCGCTGCTGCACTTCATCCTGCAAAGTGCGCATAAATAAAGCCCCTCGAAGCGCCACAATGTTGTTGACGTTCTTGGGGTTGCGGAACGGGTTGTCGAAGCTTGCACTGGTCAACCCGTAAACCGAATTGATGGCGATCTTCAACGCCTGCGCCAGAGCCTTTGCCTGCTGCGGATCATCGAGGTACTTTGCCAGTTTGCCGCCAAAGAGTCCCTTTGCCTTCTCGTACTCGCCGTGCTTGACGTAGATTCGCACATCCATCAGGTCGTTGAAATGCTTGGTGTACTCGCCAAAGTAGTTCATGGCAACAGCCGAATGCGGATGCAGCGACGCAACGTCCAGCAGGGCTACGTTCGTGTACATCCCGGGCTCAGCGTAGACATAACCACCCATGCCCAGGTCCGTGCCCCGGAACATGTTGTGGTACTTGCCGTCCTCACCTTTGGCCCACTCGTAACCGGGAAAGGCATTGATGATGTTGCAGTCGGTCAAAATATCAGGCTCGACTTCCACGATCGCATCGGATTTTCCAGTAGCAAGGTCGGTGTAGACCAGCCGGGGGTGCTTTTCCTTGCCGAAAATAATGCGCGTTGTCAGCGAGTTTGTCGTATCGTTCACCGTCATCCCGGCAAGGTCCGCCAGGATCTCTCGCGCCACAAAATCCGCTTGACGTTTCTTCGAATAGAACAAAGTTTCGGTCGCAATTACGTCATTATCGCAATATTCCGCAACTTTATCCCACAGACTCTCAGGCACCGGCTGATCCCACGGAAGTCCCAGCTCCTGATGGTGGATGCCCAGCTCGATCTCAAACTTCTTCAGGCTCTGCTTTTTCGACGAGAAATCGTAAATATCAGTGTAGGACAAGTTGTACGCCTCACCAAAGAAGCCCGTGTGTTCGTTGATGATTCGGTTGGACAGCGCATAGATTTGCTCCACCGACATTCCGATCATGCGGGCCCAGAGGATATGGTTGTCGTACTTGCGGTTGTTGAAGCCGACCAGCCGATACTTTGTCAGGCTCTCGATCTCCTCCGGTGCAGGATTCACCATGCGGTGTACAGGCTGCTGCTTGGCGAACTTCCAGTTTACGAGCAGCAGATTCGGGAACACCTCCACGTCGAAAAATATCAATGGCGTTTCCTCCCCCGCAGGGGCCTCCCGCTGAATATCATCCTTCGATTTGAAGTGCATCTTCGCCACGATCTTCAGGCAGGTGTCCGCCTGGTTCGTGCTGCTGGCGGCAAAGCCCAGGATCGCATTCCGCATGTCGTCCACGTTGTAAACGACATTGCCCTCGTAGGCTTCGTCCATGATGTGCGCAATAAAGTCAATGCTGGGCTTCGTATAGGGGCTGATCTCTTTGGCAAGGGCTTTCTTGATGAGGATACGCAGGTGCCGCTCATCCTGGATCTGCTTTGTATCAACCATTTTCGTTTCTCCCTTCAGTGGCAGGCCGCTGCTGATGGTCGCAACCGGAATATCATTGCATTTCGACAGTTTTCTCCGCAGAGAGGACTTCCCCGTGAACACCTTGACCTCGATGTTCTCGTCGTAGATCCTGCTCAGCTTCGTTGCATCGCCGGTGTAAATATAATGCAGGTGGATGCCCGCACCAGATTTGCTCAGCTCCGCATAGGTCTGGGGCCATTTGGAGGCAGCTTCCAGGTTGCGCTCGAAGCTCTTTTTTCCATCCGGCCCGGGAATATCAAAGTCGATGACAATGTGATTCTCCGGAACTTTCACGTAGTGCAGTCTCGAAGCATCCAGTTCGGCCAATTTTGACTTGACATTCTCCCATTTTCGCATCGGAATGCCATCGTCTGTTGCATATTGTGCAGGGCAGTCCTTGCAAATATCATTGAAGAGAGAATGCTGCTCCTTGAACTCGATCCATGACGTTTCCGGCTCGGCAGTGGGTTCTTCTGCCTTCATAGGTTCATCAAGGAACTCTTTGAATTTCTCCGCTTTGAAGCCGCTGTAGTAGCTCCGCACCCGCTCGCCATTCACGGTCTCCGCGCGTTCCTTGTACTCCTCGAAGTAGTTCATCAATTCTTCCCGGAACGCACGGCGTGAATAGGGGTACGCCACCTTTGCCTCGTCATTGTAGGTGTTGTACATCGCCCAGGCCCGCTTCAGGGATACACCGTCCTCCTTCTTGAAAATATAAAAGGAATCCAGCATGAAGTTGTAAAAGTCGTTCGATGCACCCAGCATACGGGTCGGAATATAATCATCATAGAGATGCTTGTTCTGCTCGTATACCTCCTTGCAGTGCCATGCGATGCCTCCCAGCTCAAAGTCCACCTTCGCTACAAGGTCACGGTACTTTTTGGCAGGGATTTTCTCTCCGGTCGGCTCCACATCGATCAGTCGGCGAATCAGGCCCGATTTTGCATCCGTAATCTTAACGGGCTTGTTGGTGCCCAGAAACATAAAACACTTGAACTGGCTGGAATACTGGCTGCGGAACTTCTCGTTCACCAGCATGGTCTCGTGGGATACCAGCGAGTTCAGACGGGTGTTGTCCTCGATGCGGGAAAGGTCACCGTCGTGCTGGATCGCGATCAGCGGGTTCGATTTGAACGCCTCCAGCGCAAACGCATTGGACGATGACCCCAGCACCTTGGAGTCGAACACCGACCAGTACCCGTCGAAAAGTTTCTGGACGATGTTCAGCACGGTCGATTTACCGCTTCCGGGCGGGCCATAAAGAACCAAGAATTTCTGGATTTTCCGCGAGTCCCCGTTCACGATTGCCCCGACTGCCCATTCGATCTTTTGACGTTCTTCCGGAGAATATAAAGTGCTCATAAGTTCATCATAAGCACTGATACTCCCCTCCTCCAGCAGATAAGGAAGTCGTTTGGATGCATAGCTCTCTTTTTTGACCTGTGTATTGCCAAATATCAATGTGTCATCGAGGGTGTGGTAGTTGTCCCGCATCTGACGCTGGCAATATTTGTGCCAATTGTCGATCATACCGGACTCTGCATCCCACATGTGGAGCACTCGGTAGCTGTCATTGAACAATTGCTTGTGCTCCTCAACATAAATATCAAGCTGACGGTCGATCAATTGGAGTGCATCCTGTTCTTCTGTACTCCATAAGCCGCGTTCTTCCAGCCAAATCGCATAGAAGTCTGAGCCCCGGATCATCAAATCTTTCGATTTCTTGATGACGAACTTGGGATAAATTTCGATCACGTTGCGTTTTCCCATCCGCGTCGCGATCATCAGGAAATCAATCATGGGTAACTGACTTCCTCCTTTCTATGAGGCTTTTAGACTTCTTTTTTGTCGATGGTGGCTTTTCCGTCGCAGCACACATCTTTGGACTTGGTGTCAGAGACCGCTGCTGCGGCCAAGGTAGCCTCCAGATCACGCACCCGGGCCTCGGATTCCTGACGTTTCTTATCCACGGCATTCAGTGTCTGATATGCGCTCAGGCTGACCCACATCAGGCCAACGAGGAGGATATTTTTGCGGAAGCACTTGCCACGCAGTTTCCGAATGCTCTGGTTAGCAACTTCCAGTGCAGCCTTGCTGTTGCTCAGGTCGATCAAAATATCAGTCAGTTCCATTGTCATTTTTCCTCCAGTAATTCGGGTCAGCCAGAATCAGCCGACCAATGTTATTCTCGTCTCGACACGCCGTGATTCGCAGCATCACATGGGAATCGTCGAGTATCTTCTCAACGAATCCTTCCATAGGGATGCAGATTTTTGATACATATGTCATCAAAACTCATTCTCATTCAACCAGTTCATCAGCTGGTACCAAATATCAATGGTACGCATGTCGATGGTCGGACGGGTCAGCGTAAAGAGTCCGCCAGCGCCGTTCGGCTGATAGTCCCGATCCATAAACCGGGCCAGGATCGGTTCTGCGCGCTCTTCGCTGAAACGGGTGTCGTCCATGGCAGCCAGACCCAGGCTGACGACCATGCTCCAGAACCACTGCCCCACACGGTTGCCCATGCTGCGGTCTTCCATGATGTGCTCCTCGATTCGGATGGACAGACCAACCATCATTTCGAGCATACTGCACGGAACACCGTGAAAAATCGCGTCGATCTTCGCATAGGGGACGTTGTTCTCGGTTGCAAAACGATACCGCAGGTTTGTTCCATCGGTTGCTCGACAAATATCCATTTCACAGGCAGGGATATAGTCCCGATTGAACAGATACATCAACAACCGATGAAAGCTGAGATTCCGCGGCTCCCATTCTCCGCAGACAATGTGGTAGAGCCAGTCATAATACTGCTCCTTCTCCCTCATAAAGTTCATTCATCCTCCTCATCATCGTGGTTGCCGGGCCAGTTCTCCCGAACCCGGAGAATCTCGTAATCCTTGTGGTAGTTGTGGTTGCGGACATGAACAGCGCTCGGTGCGAACTCGCCAATGCGGTCCAGTGCCTCGTTGCCGATGATCTTCGGAATATCATCTTCGTCCACGGGCTGATCTTCCGCGTCGAATACCAGCGCTCCGTCCGCGTAGTAGGTCAGGAAGGAAGTCTCGTAGTCGTCCAGCTCACCAAACTGATCCGGCTCGATGACTTCGATGGCCTCATGTGCCACCACATCTTCCGGGTCAGATTCGGTACGGTACTTCCCGGCCAGCTGTTCAAAGCTCTTCTGGGTCGCCCTTTCTTCGATGGTCTTGTCCATATCGGCTTCCTTCTGCCGCAGATTCTCACGCTCGGCCTCGTACTGTTTGCCGTAATAGTTCTCGTATTTCTTCTCGAAAACAGTGTGCATCACAAGGGCGCCTGCCCCAAAGCCTGCTGCAAAGAGCAGAATATCACGCACGGTCTTGTTCATTGTCGATGTCTCCTTTGATCGTCATCATGGTAAACGCCAGTCCGCCAAAGAAAAGGGAGACACTCATCAGAATGCCTCCCACCATGTGGCGTTTGCGTTTGGTATCGGTCAGATAGTCCAGAAACAGGAAAGTGCTTTCCAAAGTTTCCATCGTTCCACCTCACTCAGAAAGAACCGCCAGACCAGAGACGAAACAGACTCCGGCCATGGCAGCAAACAGGTAAGACAGTCTCTTAACGAATCTGGTCATAGCGTATTCCTCCAAAATATCAGTCTCAGATTTTGTCGATGATGGGCCCGTCACAGTTGAACCGCAGCATCACCGAGCGCTCCCCGCCGTTGATAAAGCTGTTCAGTGCCTCGTCGCCTTCGACGTAGTTGGTCACACCAAAATCCACGTGGCTCTGCCGGGTCGGATCGTTCGGATCATAGATCCAGCCCACGATCTGCCCTTCCGGGGTCTTCAGGGTCACACCGCCGTGCGTGCCAATGCTGCTCAAAACGTCGTTCAGAAACAGGTGCCCCTGGGTGCGCAGACGCTTGTTTGCCGCCTGCTCCATCAGGAACAGGTAGTTGCGGTTCAGCATGTTGTCGGGCTGCCAGGTGTCCACGGTCTCGTCAAAGATGCAGGTATAGGGGCTGGTGTGCTGCATGGCGATGTCCTTGTACTCCTTGATGGTCTCCTCCACGCACTGCTCGTTGGTGCGCTTGCTCTCGAACTCCACAGCCTTGATGTTGTGCTCCAGCTCCTCCTGCACACGGCTGCCAAAGCGGTCGGATACACGGCTCTTGTATTCCTCAAAGGCCTTGTCCAGAGCAATATAAGCCGCAGTCAGGCTCGCGTTGCGCTTGGACATGATGTGGTGGGAACCGAACATGCAGCCCAGAGATACCGCACCCAGGGTGACCGCAGGCGCATACACCTTTGCCAGCTTCAGGCCGGTCTGGACGTAGGTGGTCGTAATATCGCTCTTGTAATCCTTCTCGGTGTAGGTCTCGCCCTCGCTCAGCTGGATTTCACCGCTCTCGATCTGCTTCATGGTCGTGTGGATGCTCTCGACCTGAGCATTGTGCTCGGTCAGAATATCCTGTGCCTTGATGGTCGCCTTGCAGGCCAGCACAGTAGCAGTCACCCCACCAATGGCAGCGCCAACGATCATAATGGTGGGGCTTGCCTTCTTCAGCTTGTAGCCGCACTTGGATGCAGCACGGGTCATCGTTTCCACGATTTCGGTTTTGTCGATCTTTTTCAGGAACTTCATAAATATCAATCCTTTCTTATGGTTCAGCGCAGCGGTACAGGGCGAGGCAGCATCAGGCGATATCCGCCCGGGATGCCCTTGATAAATGCCCCGTCAAGGTTGTACCAGCCGTAATTGTAATCGGTGCTCTCGTTGGAAACGCCCATCAGATCCCACAGGTCACCCACGGAAACCTGACCATACTGGCGAATCGCATCGTACATCTGGGAAAGCGTGTCGTCTGCATCCCCGCGGAACTCAAAGTCCAGGTTCTGCAAGCTGCGTCCTGCGGCCCGGTTCGGATTTCCCTGCCGGTTGCCGGAGCCTCCCTGATAATAGGTGTCGTAGCTGTTCCGCTGGGTGCGGGAGCCGGAGTAGTTGTTCGAAGAGCCGCGAGAACGGTCCTCGCCGAACAGTGCAATGCTGACGGCCGAGTTGAAAATGCTCCACAGGCCGTTCTTCAGCATGGGCAGCAGATAGTCCACCACGATGCGGTTCTTCACGGTCTTGAGGTCCTCGGCCAGGAACTCGTTGGCAATCTTCTGGATATCGTTCTGCTCCTTGAGGGTCACTTTTCCCTTGACGACCTTCTGGAACTTCTTCTGAGGCTCTGCGGCAGGCTGCTGTCCGATGCTGCTCTTCGGCATGTTTACTTGTGCCATGTTGTCATCCTTTCAAAAACAAAAAAGTAAGAGCCGCAGATTTCTCCACGGCTCTCGCCTTACCTAACATTACTTCTCTTCACAAGTTTCCTCGTCAGAAGCCACATCTTTCGACTCGACATCAATGACCTCGTTTTTCTTTGCCTTCTTGCTTGCGATCTTCTCCTTGATGTGCTTAAATCCCTTCTTTACCAGCGGAACGCCATACTTCACGCCAACAGCAACGACAAGCACCACACCAGTGCCAACCTTGGCAATCGTGCCAAAGTCAACCCCGGAGTTGCTTTCGCAGTCGTTGTTATAAGTAGGGTTCTCTGCCTCAGCAGGAACAACACTCTCAACAGGAGCGACCTCCACAGAAGCCTCGTTCTCCATAGTCACATTATTCATTTCGTCCATTTTTGTTACCTCTTTCTTTTATTAAAGTATATAATGTCGGAGTATTACCTCCATAAAGGAAGCTGAATTTTTCGCGCCGGGTCAAATATCAATAGCCGCCCAGCCACTTCGGAGGCGTGTGATACTCCAGCGTCAGACAGGGCATCCCGTCCTCGTCCAGCCGGGACGCATAGAAAATATCAACGTTAAGCCCCGAATCCGTGTCCCAGCCAAGCAGGTCACCGTTGACGCAGTGGTCGATGCCCAGATAGTCGAACAGATCATTCTCGCTCACCCGGAAGTCACTGAGCAGCTGTTTGTTGACCCCATTGACGGCCTTTTCGATCATGGCCTTGGTCGTCCAGAAGTAGGTGTTGGTCAGGCTTTCCCAGCACTTCACCCGCTGGTCGTAGGAAACATCGGTCGTGGCAAGGCCCTTGGCGGGCTGGATGGTTGCCGGTTCGGGGCACTTGGCCATCTTTTCCAGCGCAATGGTCTCCCGGATCTCCTGTTCCTTCTCGGGGCCGATGGCCTCCAGCACCTTATCCTGATAGGTCTTGAGCGCGCTCTCAGAAAGGGTGCACGCCGCGGCCAGTGCAGCATTCCGCCGCTCGTCCACATGGATAGCCCCGATGACGCAGCCCGCAGACAGCACCATGCTCAGCGCAGTCGGCACGTACACCGGGCCTGCCGTCTTGACAATGGTCTTCACGTCCAGCTTTTCCACGCCCAGCTCCTGCTTTTTCTCGTCCAGCAGGATCATGGCCTTGGGAGTCGCGGTCACAGCGAAATAGACCGCCGTGATGCTTCCCGTGATCGCCAGTCCACCAAGGATCTTGGATGCGTTCTTGCCTGCGCTCCTGCGCACTGCCTTTGCAAATGTTTTCAGATTCATGTTCGTGCCTCCAAAAATTTATAAAAAGAAAGAGCCTACGATTTCTCGTAAGCTCTCGCCTTTCAGATGTGTCCATTCCGTTACAATCTCTTGAATCGGATCATCATTTCGCTCTGACTCTGTTCTTCCGTCTTGATCCTATCAGCAATGTACTCATACAGCCGGTACAGCTGCAGCAACAAATAGTTCACAAGAATTTTCATTCCCATAAAATTTGTCCGTGCAATGTGCTTCAGTACATGCATCATTTTCTGATCAGTATCTGCGTAAAACTCGAAGTCGTACATAAATATCAATCTCCTTTGTTTGTCAGTTTGGATATATCTTCCATAAGGGAGACTGAAATTTTCGCGTTTACCGGTTCTTTTCAGCCAGCTGACGGCGCACTTCTTCCTGCACCATGTCTTGCAGTTCTTCTTCGCTGCGCTGGTCCTCGATCAGGTCATGACCAAAGCTCAGGATCGCGCTTGCAGCCATCATGGCCACGGATGCAACTTTCCACCAATTGATCTTCTTCATAAAATATCAGTCTCCTTTTCAAAATTCAAAATGGTTCCCGTCTGGTCAGGTCGTAATCCAGATACTCTTTGATCGGCTCCTGGAATGCTGTCACATAGTACACTTCCAGTCCATCATCCGTTGTCTGCCGGGCATAGTTGAAGTCTATCCAGTAATATTCCCACTCGTTGCTCAGATACTCCGCGCACCAGCCCAGCATATCTCCTTCCGGTATAAAGTCCAGTCCGGGCAGGAAGGAGTAGAAGTCATTCAGCGAGACTTTTCCATTCAACGCAAAGTTCCGGTTCACGTTGTAGAAGGCATCCATCAGCTCCGTTTCCGTTGCATGGAAATATCTTTTTGAGATAGGCTCGTAGCAGAGCAGCTTTTCTTCGTCTGTGCCTGCCGGGGTGGGGGTCTCCAGAACATCCTGCGTGTCCTTGTAAATATCTTTTTCTTCTTCCACGCCGATCTGCTCTGCCACCTGCCTGCGATACTCCTGATAGGTCTTTCCCAGTGCCATGTACGCCGCGGTCAGGCCTGCGATCTGCTTTTTGTTCAGCGCGTTGGACCCCAGGATGCAGGCAATGGTACCGCCGCCAAGAATCGCAGCCGGAACGTATGCTTTCCAGCACATCTGAACAATTTGTTTCTTTGTCGGAGGCTCTTCTGTCACTCCAAACTCGTTTTCGTTGAATTTTGTCAACTCCTTGTCAACTTCAAGTATGTGCTGTGCCTTCGTAGTCGCCCGCCCGGTCTCGATGGCAGTTGCTACCACACCTACGGATGCCACCACCGCCAGCATGGTCCCGCCGTACTTTCGCAGGAATTTCGCACACGTTTTCGTCAGTTTCATTGCTCAACCTCTAAAACATCAATTGCGGTTTTCGGTTTTGCGTAGCTCGTCAAGAGCCCATTCATACTCTGCCAACGCCCGCAGGATTTCATCGGTTCGGGTCTCACCAAGCAGATTGTTTAGCTTGTCGAGAAGTTCATACGGATCAAAGTCGTCTGTGGATACAGACAAGGACACCTCGTCTTCGTCAATAAGTACCATCGTATCGTTCATGTTAAACGTACTCCTTTAATATAAAAAGACAAAGAGCCGCAGATTTCTCCACGGCTCGTAGCCTTATTTATTTGTGATTTGCCTTCTCAAAATTCTTGTTGATGTCATCATTCATGGCAGTAGCAACTTGCTTGTACATCTCATCGCCAAGATGCTTGTGCATGAGCCGGCCGAGATAGTCGCACTCACAGTTTCCTCCTGCATCAAAGCCCAGGTGATAAACACCCCATGCTGCGATTGCAAGCCCTGCAATAGCACCAATCCCGCCGCCGGTTGCACCAGCAGCATAACGATACCAATTTTTCCAAGTTTTACGTACTTCCATTGTTTGTACCTCCTAAAAATATAATTCTGAAACTAAACATCTCATAACGCACACTGAAAATTTCGCGTCGAAAAAATAAAAGAGCCCACGATTTCTCGTAAGCTCTCGATTTGGTTAGCGCTTCAAATACTTTTCAGCCTGATCCGTTCTCAGGAATTCATACAGCTTCCGTTCCCAATCCGGACTCTGGTCTTTCATAGCGTTATCGAGCGCATCTGCCGCCAAATCTTCATTGCGCATCATAAGTTGTCTCCACATGATAGCAACGGAGTAAACGCAGAACAATTCGGTAATGCCATAAAACGCCACTGCGCCCAAAGCAACTTTCACCAATGTCTTCATAATTTCGTACCTCCAAAATATAATTCTGAGACTAACCATCTCATAAAGCACCATGAAAATTTCGCGTCAGATCACATCAGCCTTCTTGAGAATATCCATCAGCTGCGGCTTGGTCATCTCTGCATCCACTACAAGATGAATCTTCAACTTCTGCTCTTTTTCACTCCAGTTCGCCTGAACCTCGCCCAACTGCACCTCTGTGCCGGGCAACTGCTTTTTCAGTATCTTGTTGATGACCTGCGAGATGATGCGGCGCAGAAAACTCGACCGGATCAGCATAATGTCCTCCATAATAGTTCAACCTCCAAAAGTAAAAATGAAAAAAAAGAGAGTGGAGATCGAATCCACACCTCCACAATGAAGTGGTGCTCTACCATTTGAGCTATCTCTTCCATAAGGGAACATGAATTTTTCGCGTTGCGGCAAAAAGAAAAGAGCCTACGATTTCTCGTAAGCTCTCTTAATCATTTGGTGAAAACCGTTATGATTTCTGTATCTTCGTCGAAACGTTTCATAAGCTCATTAAATTCTTTCTCGCTGCAACGTGCATCAAATATAAAGCGTACAACGCCTGTGTGCTTATCTTCAAAGTAATCATGACGTTCGATATAAGCGCCAATTTGTCTTGCTTCTTCTTCAATTCGCTTTCCACAGCATGCTCTGCAATGAACTCTGAAATATTTTTCAACGTTAATAAATACCATTGTTGATCACCTCCATAAAGCAAGAAGTAATTTTCGCGTTACCTCACTCCAAACGAATTTTCCACGCTCTTGCGACAAATACCTGGCATTTCTGCTTCGAGAAAATTCCGCCAAATATCATCGGATTCCTTATGTTCCAGCGAATATCCGAGCAGCCGCATCGGACTTGTTTCAAAGGTCTTTGAAAAAAGAGAGGCATTATTGCCCCTCTAATTCTTTTAGATGTCTCTTATAGTGTTCTAACATTGTCTCATGAAACTCTATCATTTTTTGCGTTTCCTGTATTTCCGTTTTGCGCGCAGTATTCAAAGCGTCCACGCTTTTACCACGTATTGTCAGCAAATCTGTTTGGTTAATAACATACCCATTCTTTTTGCTTGACATTGTAGCCGCCAACTCTCCACCCCGAATCCATCTGCGCACAGTTTCCGGATTCACGCCAATTAAATTTGCAGCTTCATAAACAGTATAATATGTCATAATATCGACACCTCCATAATATAAGCTGATTTTATCGCGTTTATTTTTTGTTTCTCTCTGGCTAACCAGATAAGGTAGTCATTGGTTTCAAGCTCCACGGTATCATGAGCTTCATGTTTTTCAATCGTCATAGTGTCATTACAGCATTCACACATAATAGTTCTCCTTTGTCAGATCAAACTCCGGTCAAACACGGTCTCCCAGCGTTCTTTCTTGAGGGGCTTCATACGCAGTGCCCACATGATTTGGCGAACAGTAACGGTCGGGTATTCCCCTTTCGTGTTTCTCTGTTTCGCATGGCTGTCGAAATACTGCTTGAAGCCGTCATGCAGGTAAATCTTGTCTGTCAGCCACGGATCAATCGCGCTCCAGTAAGTTACTTTTGTCTTTTCGTTGTATCGCTGCTGGATCACGCAGAGGCCTTTTCCCCGCTCCCGATACAGAGTACAGACACGGTAAACAGGGTGGTTGCAACGATAGACAGAGCCGTAGTAGCTCGTCCATTCTTTGGGCGGAATATCATGGTATCTCATAAAAATAAAAAGAGTCCGCAGCTTTCGCCACGAACCCTCCTCGGTTCCTCCTTTACTTTCTATCTGTAAAGCCTTTCTTGATTTCACGGAAACCCTCGTTCATTGCTCTCGAAAGCGGCATCACGCCACCTGCCTCGCAGATTGACCAGTAAAACATCGCACCAACTGTAAACACGCCAGATACCGCCTGCATTGCGATCTTTGCCCACTCAACACGCCGCGCTTTCTCCGCCTTTTCCTGATCGTTGATGACCTCCTGGCCCTTTCGCCGTTCTTCATCTTCTTTCAGGTTTTGGTCACTTTCCTGCGCCTCGCTCTTGAGCTGCATATCGTACAACTGCAACGCCATCTTTGCTGCGTTTGCGTATTCGTCAGTTCCCGGTTTCAAGTCTTTAAGACTCTCCAGTGTCTGCTTTGCCGCTTCTTTCAGCAATTCTTTGTTTTCATAGTTTTCCATTTTTCATTTCTCCTTTACAAAGTAATTTGGAGTTTCCTCCATAAACCACGACGTTATTTTCGCGTCAAATCAAGCTTGTGGACCCGCAACATGATGTACTTGTCCCCCTCGAAATCTTCCACTTCCTCGTCCAGGCTCAGACTCAGATAAGGCCAGTCAGGATCATCTTTTTCGCCGATCAAGAGCTCCCCCACCTCGAAGATATCACGGTAGTGGAACCAGCGGTAGAGCGCCATCCCAAAAAGCAGCCCAAGGATGATTGCGGCAAACAGAACAGCATAATAGATGTACAGCATTTTGATTTTCTCCTTTTAATAATGTAATGGGTAAAACGGTCTTGTGCGTGATGAAAAAAAATAAAAGAGCCTACGATTTCTCGTAAGCTCTCTTTGCTAGATTAGATGTCGTTGCGAATCAGGAACAGATCATTTCTGCTTCGAGTTGCTCTCACAATTCCTCTTGCCCGGATCGATGCAATTGCCTTTACATAAGCCGCGCGTGCATTTTTTGCATCCTTGTACTCGTCAGTATTTACATACATGACTTTCTGGTTGCTTTCGATGAACACCCGCACTTTGTCCATTGCGTTCACATAGCCCCGGTCAAAATTCGTTTTTACTCGATTGTTCATAATACTAATCTCCTTTCGTTATTCGGAAGACATCTTCTTCCATAATACAAGGAGAAAATTTCGCGTTGAATCGTTACAGTCTATCCTAGAATAGAAAAAAAGAAAAGAGCGCATGTTTCCATACGCCCGTTTTCCGATCAGCTTTGCCAGTCTGACTAGGATCACAACGATCAAGATCCAGATAATCAAGTTAAACATTTTTCATACCACCTTTCTCATAAAGGCGGCTGTATTTTTCGCGCCTAACCCCAAAATAAAAAGAAAGAGCCGCAGATTTCTCCACGGCTCAGTATACTTAATCCCCAAATTGAATCCAAAGTAATTCGTCATTTACAACATATTCTTTGGGATTATCCGAATCCGTAGTGCCTTCTTCATGCTGGACAACTGCACATCCACTGCCGTCTTTATAAACCACCTTAAAGCTTATATCAGTCACATCTCTACCGCAGCAATCTCCTTCTGCCTGAAAGACTGTTCCAATTTTCGCAGCTTTAAGTTCACCTATAAAGATTTCTCTGTAATTGCAGCCATTCCAGCTCGAATATTTTGCTACCAGAATCGGCAACTCCCTAATTGTTAATACATTCATATTAAATACTCCTTTCTAATATGGGTTTACTCCATAAAAGAAGCTGTTATTTTCGCGTCACCCACGTTCGATGCTTAACATCCAGAAAAACTTCCTGTACTGCTCGTAGTAGCTTTCCCGGCAGCAGGGGCATCCACGAATTCGCAGAATATCATAGGGAATGCACTCTGTCACCCCTTTCAGTACATAGGGCGCAATCGCCGGAGAAATATCATGGAGACAGTGTTCCACCAGATCCACACGCTTGCTGAAGAATGCTCTGGCAATGGCCGTTTGCTCTGTTGGGTTCGACTGCTGACTCCCTTTGGCCGTGTAGGTCCGCAATTCTTCTGGTTTTGCTTTCCAGGCATCCAGCATGACCAGAGCCTCTTTCCATTCAGGATACTGTAAGCAGAAATGTTTGAGCTCGTAATACCGATGCTTTGAAATATAATATGGATTTTTCTCAGATAGTTCAACGTGTGCCATCTTTACCCCTCCACAAAAATCCAGTTTGCTCATAGAGCGCTTTCGGTGAGATGTAAAAATTGATACGTCCGAACTTGGAGTTCATTTCTTTCAAATCTGTGATTTTCTTACCGTCTCTGGTAGCTGTTCCGATTGGGAGCCAACCCGAAATTATTCCTGCTCGAATCCATGATGGATCACGTCCGTACACTTTTGCGGCAACTCGTACCGGTACCGATCCTACTGGAAAAACAAGGTCGTTCATAGAGCTTTCCTCCTAAAAATCTCTAAGGACATCTTACTGCATCCTTAATGCAGATTTTAGGGAAGAAAGTGGGGCAGTGCGTGATGCTTTTTATTTTCTCGGTAATGAACTATTGACAATTGACGTAACACCGTTTAAGCTAGAATAGAATTCAGAGCCTAAAAGGAGGTATTTTACTATGCTAACAACCTGTCCAGAGTGCGAATTGCAGATTTCAGACAAAGCCCTCGTCTGTCCACACTGTGGTTTTCCCCTCAAGAAAAATGCCCAAGTCTATCCTAGGAAAGCGAATAAGCGCCGTAGACTCCCGAATGGATTTGGACAGATTTCAGAGATTAAGGGGCGCAATCTAAGAAAGCCGTTCAGGGTACTTGTCACAGTGGACAAAACTCAAGAGGGGCGGCCCATCTGTAAACCGCTTCAACCTCAATCTTATTTTGAAACTTATAATGATGCATATCTTGCTCTCATCGAATACAACAAAAATCCATACTCGCTGGAATCCAGTATTACTATGCAGGAATTGTTTGAAAAATGGCAGTTCGAACATTCTAAAAATGTAAGCGAGGGCACAATTCGTAAAAACCTTTCCGAGTGGCGTTATCTTCGGGCGATCCACCATCTCCCATTAAACCAGGTTCGCACTCCACAGTTAAAATATGCGTTGGATAATGCTACCACTGTGGATGTTCACGGTGATACTCGTCCGCTTCCGCGTACAGGAAAAGCCCGGGCCAAAAATATTTTGAATCAGATCTACGACTATGCTCTCTCGAACGAGTTGGTTCCTCAAAACTATGCTCGTTCGTTCGCTCTGCCAAAAGAGGACCAAGAAGCAATTACTCATGCAGAAACCCCACATATCAATTATACAGGAGAAGAACTTCTTCTGATTCAATCGGCTATGGAGTCTGATCCAAGTATGGAGATTTTATATATACAGCTTTACAGCGGTTGGCGACCAAATGAAATACTCGCTTTGAAGCTTGAAAACGTCAATTTAGATGAACGTTGGATAAAGGGTGGTTCAAAAACTGATGCCGGAAAAAATCGTATCGTGCCAATCCATCACAAAATACTTGACATCGTTACTCGAAACTATCATCATTCAAAAAGTATCGGCAATGAATATCTGTTTACTGCCGAAACGACTAATACTTATCATCGTTTGTATTATACATATCACCGCTACCATCTGCTTTTTACAAAGGCCAAAGATCAATTAGGGCTTAACCCTGAACATCGTCCTCATGATGGCCGTGTATATTTTGCCACTGCTGCAAAAAAAGCCGGAGTGGATGAATACGCCCTGAAGCTGATGATGGGACATACCATAAAGGATGTTACCGAATCAAAGTATGTTCGCCGTGATCCTGAATGGCTCCTCACCGAGATTGAGAAGATAAAATAACCCCCCGATCAAAATAATAGACCCTGAAGAAAACCATCTACGAAATGTATGGCAATCTTCAGGGTCTTTTTGTCTTTTCGGAGGTGTATGAATGTGTCTAAGCTCAGTTCACTCGTCGATTATTTCTACATTTTAGCTAAAAAGCATCGTTGATTCGTTCTCATTAAATACGTGGATAGAAACTCCCCACCTACGCCGTATCGTCAAAAATCACATACCATCGTTTTACTTAAACGCATTTAGCCGTCCTAAAACGTAGTAAAATGCACATAACTCATTCATTATTCCTGCACTATTCCTCCTCTTAATTCCTACACCCTCAAAAAAATAAAAGCCCCTGAAAAATCCGCGTCTACACCGGACTTCTCAGGGGCTTTTTCTTTGCGAAGGTTCCGAATATCAATCTGAAACTTTTTCACTTTGCATTTGAGCGAATATCATTGAAGTTATCTCAGACAGCATAACTCAGTGCATCGTGCAAAATATCAGTCTCCAATAGTTCAGCGCCTTTCGCAAATATCATATCGCCGTAGTCCGCGATCCAGTTGCAAGCCCATTCTTCTGCATCGGTCCAGTAGACCGGCTTCACCATGCGGTGCAATTCAGGCAGCAGATCGTAACTGACCAGGGCAACATGGCCCAATTCGTGGATCAGGACCTTTCGGAGCATCGGCCCGCGCAGTCCTCGCGCCACAAACACATGTTGCAGCTTTGGGTCTGTCACGGCTAAGGTCCTCCGTCCAGTCCTGTCCACAAGATATGGGCTGTCCGGGTCTACAAATCGGACGCGCCAGAGCCGCCCGTTCATCGTAAACCGTTCCATTTTGAATTATGCGGGCATGTCGGCCACAAGCTTCGTGAAGTCGGCCTTGATCTTCTTGCGCAGCTCAGGGTCTGCGTCGCCATAGATGGTGCGGATGGTCGTCATCGCGCTTACCAGATGCTCGCTTGCTCTGCGGTCCATCTCCGCCTTGTCCATGGCCGTGTGGCTCTCGGTGTAGTGTTTGCGGGCCTCCAGGTACTCACCATACGGTTTGCCGTACTGCCGTCCCTCATGCTCAAACTCGCCCCGATGCCGCAGCGGGAACTCACCGTAGTCCTTGTCCCGCATCTCGTGCTCGAACTCCTCCGGGTCGCGCAGCCACTTCTCCATATAGCGGTGCTGCTTCGTCGAGGGCGTATACCCCATCCGATAGTCTTCCGCTTCGTCCATGGCCTCGGCAACTTTCTTGTAGTAGCACGCCTCATGAAGGTTCCGCTTCGTTTCGGCAAGGTCTTTGATCATATCGGTCACTTCGCCTGCCTCGTGGGTGTTCACCTGCTCGATCCCTTTTGCCAGCTCCCCGCTCAGGGCATTGGTCAGGGTCTCCATCATCGAGCAGATACTCTCCATGCAACGATCTTCCATGTTAACCCCTCCTTTACGACAGCTTCCGGATGACAATATTTGCACCCGGAGCCACCGTCAGAGCACTTGCACCACTGTTCACGATCCGGATCACATCATACATTCCGCACCCGGTTCCAAGCAGCATGGTCTTGGCCACATTGTTGGCATCCCCGGCTGCGGTGCTGGTTGCGATCATGGTCGAACCGGGAAGCACTGCATTCCCTGCGGAAATGCTAAGCTGAACAGCACCGGCCGCCACACCCGCGATGTTACCAGAAAAAGCCACTTCATAGATGCCCGGAATCCGGAGCTTGATGTCGCTCATCCCCGCACGATGACACTCAGCCGTGCAGAGGGTCTTGAGGTTCGTCACATCAAACAGGATCGCCTGCCCGCTCTCCAAAGTCTGCGTGGTCGAATTGGATAACTCGATCATCTGCGTATCCTCCTTTATTCAAAATATAAAAGGAGAGCGCCAGTTTCTCCTAGCGCGCTCCATTTTGAAATTTACGCCCCCATGTTGCAGCAGCCGGTCACACCGGTCATCTGGCAAGGCAGCGTTCCGGTTCCCGCATACGGGTTCTGTACCAGATAAGCAGGGCCAGGCGCGGGGCGCAGCTGATTGACCAGGTAGTTGTTCTGAGCCTGCTGGCTTGCAGCAAGGGTCATCTGGCTCACCTGAGTCCGCAGCTGGGCAATGGTCTCGTCCTTGTCGGCCATGCGGTTCGCAACGAGTTCGTCATGCAGCTGGCGATAATTTGCATTGTCGTTCTGCATGATCTGCTGGGTCTGGTTGGCGATAGCGGTCGTGATCGCACAGGTGTTCGTGGCCAGGTCATACTGGATCTGGGCCTGACCCTGCCGGTTCTCGCAGCAGCAGTTCGCCAGCTGGGTCTGGAGGGCGTTCGTGTTCTGCATGTTGGCCACGGTGTCGGCATTGATCGCCTGCTGGATGCCAAAGTTGCCCTGCATCATGGCAGTGTTCACACCGTTAAAGCCCTGAAGCATGGCGGTGTTGGTGTTGTTGAAGCCGTTCAGCAGGCTGGTGTTCATGGCGTAGAAGCCGTCGCACAGGCCGCTTTCCAGGCCGTTCAATTTGTTGATGACGCTCTGGTTGTCGAACCCACGCTGAATATCAGCCTGGGTGGCAGCGTCGGCCACAGCACTGCGGGCAGCGGAACCGTGCCCACGGCCGCCGAATCCGTTGCCGTCATAACCAAAGCCGCCCCACAGTGCAAACAGGATCACAATGATCCACCATGCACCGCAGCCATCGCCCCAACCATTTCCGTTCCGGCCGCCGGTCACAGCAGCAATGTCAGACAGGCTGGGGATCATGCTCATCATACCGTTGTTAAACATATCATTTCCTCCTTGGAAATATCAGTGGATGGATGTTCGGATATGTTCACTGAGCCTCTTTTCAGGCCGCGCGTATCCTGAGCCGAAGCTCAATTCACATCACTGGAAATATGTTTAACGTCCTTGTGTGTTTTTAACGACTGCCAAAGAACCGCATCGCCTGGGCGTAAGCTTGTTCAGGGGTTACCCCATAACTTTCGCACAGATTCCGGGCGATTTCCTCCCCCTTTGCGGAGTCTCCATTTTGAATTGCAGACAGCGCATTGCGCGCCATCGGGTTGTTCCGTAACTGTGGGTTTTGCGCCAGAAGCCGGTTCACAAAGCCCATCTTCGGATCAGTCGGCACTCGGTTCATGCTTCAGTCCCTCTTTTCCGGTTTTGTAAGGTTGTTTGTGGTAGGGATGCCCCTTTTTCTGTACCAGCTTCTTGATCTCGTCCAGCTTCTCCCGGATCTCCGCCAGTTCGCCATTATTTTCGGCAGGCTGTTCCGCGGTCTGGGCCATCGGCACAAAGATCAGCGTCTCAATTTTTCCGACATTGGAAAGATACTTCGCGTACACACAGCTCATGTCATCTTTGGGAAACAGCGCCAGGGTGCCATTGTTGGGCACCTCGTTGGGCCGTACTTCCTGGATGTCATGCACCATCCGGCCGGGAATGGCCTGGATGAGGGACTGCGTGTATCCATTTTGAATTCCCGTTCCCTGGTATCCCAGGTTCTGGTTGTTTTGCCATCCTCCCAGAGCAGCTGCCTGTTGTGGAGTAAGGCTCTGCGGAGGATATGCACCGTAATATGGGTTCATAGTGTCCTCCTTTGCATCGAATGATGATTATTTCCTGTTTTCTGCCCGCAGTTTCGTGTACAACTCGTCAGCCGCGATCGCCTCGGTGGTAAACGAGTTGTTCTGCCACCAGTTGATGATCGCCACCACAACGGTGATCAGAGTCGTCACCAGCTGCTGGAGCTGTTCGTTGTCAATGGGCAGCGGGCTCTTGCCAAAAGCCGTCAGCAGGCTGTTCAGCAGCGCCACGATCAGGCATACGGTTCGCGCCCAGGTGCCAATGGTCACATTTTTCAGGTTCTCCATAGGTTCCTCCATTTTGAATTTTAACGGTGTGTCGTTTCTTCCTCGTTCAGAGGAAGCGCTTTTATACGTTCAAACAAGTCTGTTCCCGTCCCATTTCCTTTGAGTTCGTGGTAAGATTCATAGATGAACCGGGTGTTTGTCAGTCCATCCAGGTCTACCCATCCCTGCTTGATATAATATTGGCAGCTCTGGTAAAGCCGGTCGTGGAGCATGGCTTTCACGCCTTTTTTCAGCGCTTTCTGCTCGTTGATCATAATGAACAGCGTCTTGCCCATCCAGCCCATCACGCTGGCGATCAGGATCGAAACGATCTCATTCAGGTGTGTCACGATAAAACCTTCCGTCGGCTTCACACCCCTTTCACGCAGCCCAGACAGGCTTTCCGAATGACGGCAGGGTAGTCTTTATAGACGTGGCTCATGTCCACCGGGCCGTTGACGCCTGTTATCCTGCCGTGGTTCGTGTACTGCCACATCCCGTGTTTGCGGATCGGGCGCTTGTCACGGTAGTCTGCGATCCACAAATCAAAGTCTGCCAGCTCCCACATGTTCAGGTTGTAGTCGGCAAAGTTCGAGTAGGTGTACAGGATCGCGTACAGCCCACACTTTTCGATCTCCCTGAGTTCCATTTTGACAAGTTTCGTCAACTCGGCTGCGGGCAGACTTTTCAGACAGGGGTCCTCCACGTCCATAGCAATGGGCAGCTCAAAGCTCTTTCCTTCCAGGCAGGCTTTCAGCAGGTCCAGCTCCCGACGTGCATAGGTCTCGGTGACCGCTTTTGTATAGGAATAAACCCCCACCGGCAGACCCACAGCTTTTGCTCCTGCATAGTTTCTCTCAAAGGTCGGGTCCACATAAAGCTCACCTCCCTTGGTGGAAACTGCCCGGATCATCACCCCGCCCACAGTTCCGGCAGCCTTGACTTTCGCCCAGTCAATGGTTCCCTGCCACACGGAAACATCAATGATATCAAGCATTCCCCTGCTCCTTCAGTTTCTCAGCCAGCTGGGTGCACAGCTTATTGTACTCATCCTCGGTCAGGCGGTCGTTGGCAAAGAAGATATCCAGCTTCTTCTGCATCCCGTTGGTCTTGCCGCGTTCGATCAGGCGTGCACAGGTGTTGTAGAGTTCCATTTTGATTCCTTTCTGCTCACGTTCTGCATGAGCCATCTTAATGTAAAAAATCGCTCATCAGCATTCCTTTTCAGTGGGCCAATAAGCAAAACGATACAAACGGACTGACCCGACTCTTATTCCTCCGGCGTAACCCCCAGCTCCAGCAGCGTCAGCCGGTACTCCTGGTCTACCATCAGGCTGTCCGTGTCGGTCTGGGCGGCGGTCAGGGCTTCCAGTGTCTCGGGCAGCTTGTCCAGCGCCTCCTGCCGCTTGCGGTCGGCTTCTTCCTGCACCTTCTTCTGCGCCAGTTCCTCGGCGGTGTACAGCACATACCGCTGCACTTCCACCTCTTCGTCATAGGCTTCCTTTGCGGCCACGCCGGGCACGTCCACCACCTTGCGGACATCACGGCCTTTTTCGCGACCATCTGCGCAATAGTAGATCGCAGGGGTTCCGTCCGGCAAGGTTTCGGTCTCGTAGTGGCTGACCTCTTCCACGCCCGCTACAGCATCGTGGTGGATGGTCTGGGTTTCCTGCTTGAGGTAACCTTTTGTCAGGTCGGGGTTTTCAATCGGGCTGCCGTTTTCGTCAATGATGTTCATCTGCGCTCTCCTTTACTCAATGCGTTGCCAGACGTACTTTGCGACGTAGGTTGGCATAATGTCCACAGCTGAATTGTTGTCATATCCAACATTAACGTAAAGTCCATCATAAGCGTTGAATCCATTTGGAGAGTCTATCTGTTTAACAGAAGCTTTCCAACCCCACTGATCGACATGAAAATTATTTCCGCTTACATCAAACGCCAGAAAAGGACCCCACAGTTTCGGGATATTTCTTGCTTCTAGCGTTACGCTTGCTTTGCCACCCGTACTCCCTGCCGGGTAGGTATCATTTGCGCCCATGATAAACTTACCTTCGACGCGCTCCCATGTGCCGCCGATAAAGCTTGCCGGGGATGTGGGGTCGTCGCTGACCCAGTACCTGACTCTTTTGTAGTCCTCTTCCCGCTGGGCGGCGAGAATTTCTTTGATTTTGGCTTCCACCTCAGCCTTGCTGTAAAAAACAAGCTCAGGGGGATCTTTGGTTTGGTCGAGAATATACCTGCCAACAACAGCCGCATCCGCCGGTGCGTTCTCAATGCTTAGGGTCTTGTCCGTGCCTGCCCGTGTCCCGGCAAGCTCTGCGCTCTTTTCCGCCGCCTCTTTGCTGGCCTTGGCCGCTGTCTCACTTTTTGCCGCCGCTTCCTCGCTGGCTTTGGCTTCCTTGGCCTTGGTAGTGCAGGTGGCTACGCTGGTTCCCATGCTGTCAGCGCTGGCCTTCGCGTTGACCTCACTGGTCTTCGCGTTGGTGGCGCTGGTGGCAGCCTTTGTTTCGCTCGTTTTTGCGTTCTTTTCGCTGATTTCGATCCGGGTAACACTCTGGGTCACGAACATCTTTGTCCACTCAATGCTTTGAGCCATGTACTCACGCACTTCGTAGCCATACAACGCCTTCCGGATTCCCTCAACGATCTTATCATAGTCTAACATCGCCATTGATATTTCTTCACCTTTTTTCTTACAGGGGGCACTCCATTTTGAAATTTCGCACAGTATTATTCGGTTCAGCCCTGTGCATGGCGAATCAGGCCCTCTACGTTGGTTTTCGTCTGCTGGGTCGATGTCGTCGTTTTGTTCTGCTGTTTGGTCAGTTTTTCCGGAGGCCGTCCAAAGGTAAACTTTTTCTGATCAGGCTTGTCCAGCGGCAGGATCTCTTTCGTACACACCATCCACTCATCGATGCCGTGGGGCGTTGCGATGATTCGAGTCTTCTTCAAAAAGCCCAGATGGTCAGTAGAAATACCAGCGTCGCACAAATCAAATGCTTCCACCCGAACGGTCTTCTCGATGGTCTGCTTGTAAGTAGCAAGCGCTTTCTTACAGACCTCACACAATGCAGTATCGGTCGTTGCTGTGTCATCGACAATACGCCGGGCATATATGCCGTACTTTTTGATTGAAGCCAGATCTTGTGCGTTTCCCGAGATATATTTCGTCTGACTGGTCGCGAAGATCCACCATCCTTTGGTCGTAGTGTTCAGACGGTCGCTGTACACCACGTTCACAAAATCATCGGGGATGCGGCTGGTACACTCGAGATCGAGCATGTTCACGCCATACTTCACGGTCTGTGTTGTGGTGGCCGAAATATCGGTCGTGTAATCCAGGTAGAACGTGATCTCGTTGTTGGATTCAACATACCTCGCCCGGAAATAGCCGTCATAGTCGTCTGTCCAGCGGCTGTTGATGGCATCCCAACAGATGGAAACATCCGTGCCATCCTTGGAAAAGTCCTTCTGGGCATTCCGCTGAACGTTTACAGTGCCAGTGTTAAAAAACGGAGAGCGCAGGGGCGAATCATTATTGTCCCAATAGGGATTTGTAAATTGAGCGTTTATCCATAAAGATCGCTTTTCGATATCAATGTCGTTTGGCAAAGTAATGTAATAGGACATAGGCCGGATGAAAACGGAATCCCGCTTCAGGAATCCAAGTACATCCTCAACAACAATACTCTTGCTCAGATCAAAGTTCAGTGCGACTTCATTCACATATCCGATCCAGTAAAGTGCACCATCCTGATAGACCGCAACGACTGTAACCGATTCGGTGAAGCTGTTGTAAAAGGGGTTAACTGCATTCGACACGCCTTGCGGCCCCAGAAGGAGTTTCGGCACAGTAAAGGTAAGACTGCCGATCTCATTTTTTGCCTGCGTCAGTTCCGGATCTTTGATATACTCCGGGTGGTCCATGGACCAAATAAGGTCTTTGCTGGTCCATTTCCATTTTGCATGGCCGGAGCACCGTCCCGCATACACCTGATACGCCATTTTGAACATTTCTCCTTTCTCACAGGAATTGTGGGTTGCCAATGGTCACGGTCACGGTCGAAGCTGACTTTGCGGTGACCTTCAGCTCCCAGTAGGTATAACCCAGGTCATATTCCACGCCGATGGTGTCGCTGACCGTCAGAGTGCTGTTTGCCCCTAGCGTCCATGTTTTGGTCTCTGAGCGCACGTCCGGATTGCTGCTCGTGGCATAGCTGTCGTATCTTCGCGATTTCAGAAACGTCACTTCTACGCTCGACCCGCTTCCCGTGCTCACAGTGATCGGATAGCGCACATCGCTGGGCGGCAGTTGCAGGGTCAGTACCTCTCCTGCGGCCAAGGAGCGATTCTTCAATTCTGACTGTCGATACCATGCGATATCCCGTTCAAAACAAAAATCATCCCATTTCCACAGGTCATTCCAGTGAACGGTGGCATACGGATACAGGCTGTAGTTCAGCGTCAGCACCGTATGGCCGTTCTTCCACTGGATTTTTTCATCTACCCAGACACGCCCAGTGTAGGTAAAGTTCGGGTCGTCCTCCAGAACAACTGTCTGGAACCGCCCGGCATTCAATCCGAGCCATTGCGCAATTTGTTCTGCCGCGTAATGGCCCGATGTTCTTACAACGACACCATAATTCGTTTCGTTAGGGCCTTGCCAGCTCTCATTTTCCACATAGAAATCCCAGCTCCCCTCCCGGTTCTCAAAAACAGGATTTCCCGTCAGACTGTGGGAAAGGTCTACCGTTCCGCATCGCCCTGCCACCGTTACAAGGATCATCCGCTCTGTCGGTGGAGCCACCACAGGCATTGTGCAGGGGATCAGATGCCAGTCTTTCCATGTGTTTTTTGTGCCGTTGATCGTGATAGAATGGTCCATCTTTTACACCTAATCGTAATATTCTTCCTGGTCACAATACGGCAACCCGGGCTGGATATCGTAAGAAACTGTTACCGTCGTTCTTCCGGAATTATCCGGTTTCACCTTGCTGCACCACATCCGGATGGCGTGCGGAGCCTCGGTGTATCCAATGTCATTATCCCCAAAGCCACCCTCTTCTCCCGGGATATGCAGCCTGGTTCCGCGTCGTCCCTGCAAGAAGTGGAGCATTTTATGGTATTGTCCGAAGAAGCACCATGGATGGTCGTGGTTTTCATCCGTTCTTAGGTTGTTCCCAGAATAGTACACGGAGTGCGCATACAGGTCATAATCCCACAAAATATGATTCTTTCCATCCGGCAGATAATAAAAATCGAGAGACCCTGTGCGGGCCTCCCAATTCTTATGTGTGTTTGTCGCATCCAGGAACACTGGTTGGATCAGACTGCCATGGACCCCAGGCAGGGTCACGGTTGTCACCTTTTCCTGAATTTTGGAAATATAGGGCTGCTCTACGGGCATGAACCCATACGAAACAAAATCGAAGTATTCATCGTTCCAATACTGAATGCTGGATTTATAATAAGGCCTGACCGGGGCGATAAGGTTCTGAACACCGGTATCTCCCGTCTCCGGGTAAATATAGCCTCCTGCCATCTCTTACCTCCTGCTGGCGATCTTCCCCAGCCCCTCGTCCACGTCGTTGATGATCTCGCCCACCAGTTTCCGGCCGTTCATCTGGACCTTCATGTTGGCCACGGCCCGGGCAATGCTGTCGATGTGCTCGCCCAGTGCCTCCACGCTCTCCACGATGTCAGCATTGGGGTTTGCCTTCTGGTCAGCCTTGTTCGCCTCTTCCTGCTGGGCCTTGGTCACCTCGGCTCTGCGCACCACGTTGGCGGCAAGGCCTGCGGTGCGTTCTGCATTCAGGGCTACCGTGCCGTTCTGGAACAGGGTGTCATTCAGCCAGTCCACTCCATTTTGAACGTCGCTCATGTCCACTACGGGCTGGATGCTGGGTTCATACTCGAAGTCATCGCGGGCAATGTCGCCCACACGCTGAGCCAGATCCATCATGGTTGAAAGGGCAGCGTTGCTCACGTCCTGTACGCCCTGCACCACGGAGTCGGTCTCGTCGGTGATGCCCTGCGCCAGACCGAGGCTCAGGTATTCGCCAATGCCCGCCATCACGCGGCTGGGGGAATGGATTCCAAAGAAGTCGCAGAATCCGTCCACCACAGCACTGCCGAAGTCGCAGATGCCGTTCCACACCGCACCCGCTGCGCCGGTAATGCCCTGCCACAGGCCGGAGATCAGGTTTCCGCCCACGTCCACCAGACCTTTGAAGCCGTTGCTGATCCAGTCCCACAGGTGCGAGAAGGCATTTCCCAGCCAGTCAAAGAACCCGCTGAAGAAATCACTCACCTTGTCCCAGTTGGCGATGATGAGGCCTGCCGCGGCCACCACCGCTGCAATGACCCAGCCCTCGGGCCCGATGGCCGCCAGTGCGCTCATCAGGGTCTCGCCCAGCCCGCCAAGGGCCGTGCCGATGTTCCCGATCGCTCCGGTGACGGCCGGGCCGATGGTTCCGGCTGCTTCCCCGAGCCAGCTGAAAATGTTCATCAGGGCGCTTCCGGTGCTCTCGACTGCTCCGGCGGCCTGCACTGTCTGCCCCATGACCGAGACAGTGGCTCCGCCCGCACTCAGGGCGCTGAACGCTTTGGGCAGCTGCCACAGAGCATCTCCCAGCATGGACATCAGGTTCCGCCCGAACTCACTTCCCACGAAGTCCAGCACGGTCGCAAGGCCGGTGGAGATCGCCGAGCCCCAGTCCCCGATGGCCAGATCCTTGAAGAAGGCCAGCAGGTCGGTTGCCACGTCTCCGAAACCGTCTTTCGTGGCGATGCCGAAGCTCTTCGCCAGCTTCTCCGCTGTCTCGGGGAACTGCTGCTCCACCCGGTTCCAGACCTGATCGAAGCCGGACTGGATGGGCTCCCAGTTCTTCGCGATGGCGTATCCCAGTCGGCTCATGATCTGCTTGCCGGTGTCGTCCATCTCAAAGGCCTCGCCCAGTGCCTCGGCAAAGCCCACAAAGCTGTACTGTTCGTCCTGCAAGTCGGCCATGGCGTCCAGAGCCTTCTCGCTGTTCTTTCCGAACTGCTTCACGGCTTCGTTGTACTTGGCCTGTTTGTTTGTCACCTTCTTCAGGCTGAAGCTCATGCTCTCCAGCGACGACTTGACCTCCATGATGGCGGTCATGCTGCCGGTGGCGGCGGCCCGTCTTGCTTCCAGAGTTCCCTCGCCGTACTCTTCCACGGCGCTCTTGTAGGCTTCCTCTCGGTTGGCCAGATCGCCGTCGTTGTAAAGCTTTGCCAGCATGTTCTGCCGGTTGGTCACCAGCTTCTCCTGCTTTTCGAGGTAGGACACCTCGTTGTCGTAAGCTTCCAGCTGGGCGGCGGTCAGGTCGTTCTCCAGCTCCTGCCAGTCGGTCTTTGTCTCCAGATACTGCCGGTAGGCTTCCTGCGTCCGGACATCCGCCTCGCCAAACTGTTCTTTCGTGTCAAGGTAGTCTCGCTCCGCCTGCGACAGGATCTTTGCCTGCACGGTCAGCTGTGCGGTGATGGACTCCAGCTTCCGGTTGGTCTTTTCGGTCACCGCGGCGCTGTCTTCGTAGATCGCGCTCCACAATGCGTACTCATTCTTTGCCGTCTCGCTGTCGGCTTCGTACCGCTCTTTCACCATTTTGAAAATGGCGTCGTTCTTATCCCGCTCCAGCTCCGCCAGCGTGGTCTGTTCGCTCAGCAGGTCGTTGTAGGCGTCCTTCGTCTCGTCGTTGTCAGCTCCCACTTCGGCAAGCAGGGTGTCGTACTTCTCTTTCGCGATGGTCACCCGGTCCGTCTGGACGCTGATGGCCCCCGTCAGGCTGTCGGTCTTCCGCCGGATCAGCTCCTCCACGCTGGCCGTGTTCGCGCCGGTAGCTTCCCACAGGGCGTACTCGTTGTCCGCTGTGTCGGAGGTGGTCTTGTTGGCCTTCAGCTTCTTGTCGTACAGATTGCTGAGGGTCTCGGCCAGTGTCTTCTTCTGATCCCGCTGCAATTCGGCAAGGGTCTTCTGCTCGCTCAGCAGGGTGGTGTAGGCATCTTTGGTCTTTTCGTTCTCCGCGCCCACCTGCCGCGTCAGCTCGTCATACTGCTCTTTTGCGATAGCGACCCGGTCTGTCTGAAGGCTGATCTCCTTTGCAAGGTTCTCGCCCTTCTTCCGGGCCAGCTCCTCTGCCGTTGCGGTCTCTCCGTTCTGAGCCTCCCACAGGGCATATTCCCCGCTGGCGGCATCCATTTTCGCCTTGTTCGCCTTCAGCTGCTTGGAATATGCCTCCGTCAGAGTGTCCGCCAGCGTCTTGCCGGTCTTGGTGGCTTTGGACTTGGTGGTGCCGGTCGAGAGCGCATCATTGACTGCATCCTGTGCTTTCTGGTACCAATTGCTCAGGATGCCGTACGGGTCCTTCAGATTCTTCTGCGCATCCGCATTTCCCTGTTTTGCGCCAGCAATCTCGGTCTTTGTTGCGTTCCGGCTGCTGCCTGCTCTCTTCAGGCCTGTCTTTCCTGGGATCACAATGGTATCGTCCATGGCATCGCTGAAATCGTTCATCGCGCCGGACAGCCTATTTTGATACAGCAGATTGCCGGGATGCAGGCTGCTCTGCTTGAACGCGTCATAAAGTTCCGGCATCTTTTTCTGGATGGCAATAACGGTCTCGTCCATGGCCTGAAGGACACCGTCTTTCATCACCAGTGCGCCAGAATAACTCGCCTGTCGCAGTTCGTCCTGTTTCGTCCTGTCGCCAATGCCCAGGATCGCACCCTCAAGGATGTTCTCTGCATCGCTGGCTGCAACGTCACTGGGCGAATGGATGCCCCAGAAGGTGGTGAAGACATTCCGGATGGAGGTCGCCGCGTGCAGCATGTTGGCTTTGGCCTGCGCCAGTGCACTGGGGTCTGCAATGCCCTGTGCCAATCCCAACGTGACATATTGGCCGATCTGTGCCATGACCTTGGACGGAGAATTGGTGTCGAAGGCCGTTTTGCTGGTATCAATTACGGCGTTTGCAACCTCTTCGGAAGCGTCCGTCGCGTCTTTCTTGCCTTCGAGCTGGCCTTTTGCCACGCCTTCGCTTGCATTTTTGCCAACGCCTGCAAATGTCTGATAAATTCCGGCTGCGAACGAATTGCCATTCTTCAGCTCGTCCAGAATATCAGCGAAAGGCAGCACAAAAGTCTGGGCCGAAACACCTTTATCCTGTCCGCCCCAGTTTTTAGGGTCAAGCGGATTGTGGTTTCCAGCCCATGTTGTGAACTTTTCCCATAGATCATTCAGTGCAGGCTCGATCTTCTCCCAGACATACGCTGTCAGGCTGACCACTGTATCAATAACAGTCGTTCCCAACGCATACAATGCCTGGCCGATTGCCGGAGCTGCCAAAATGATTGCATCGCAGAGGGCCTTGATGATCTTTGCAATGGAAGTCACCAGACTGCTGGCAACTTCACCCAATCCCTCAAAAATACCGGCAATGAACTCAACCAGCATCCATGCCACGGCCTTGATGCCGTTCAAAAATACCTGAAAGTTCAGGCTATTCAGCAAACTCAGGCTGGATGCCAGATTGCCGATGAACATAGATACCGAATTCAATGCCAGCAGTGCGCCAAGGCTCAGCGCCAATGCGCTCAGAGAAAGGCTCAGTGCTACGATCACCGGAGTAACAGGAGCTAGGATCACTGCTGCACCGCCCATCACAGCAAATGCACCAATGAGTGTCAACAGCCCTTTGCCGATGGTCTCCCAGCTCAGATTACCCAGACCCTGCAATGCAGGAACCAAAAGATTCACAGCTCCTGCAATTACGGTCAGACTGATCGCACTTCCCAGTGTTCCTTTTGTCAGGTTCAGCGCGATTACAAACGCACCTAATCCACCCGCTATTGCAAGTAGTCCACGCCCTATGGAATCAAGATCCATTTGACCAAATTTAGAAACAGCATCCTGGAGGATTTCCATGGATGCTGCTACCAGAACAAAGCTTGCACCTTTTCCAATCCCGAACCTTACACCGTCCATCAGCTTGGCGGTGACTGCCAGTTCAGTGCACAGAGCCCCTATACTGCCGAGTCCTTTTCCAAGCTCATCGAGTTTCAATCCACTCAGTGCCTTTACACTGGATGCCAGGATACGGATGCCTGCCGCAAAAGCGATCATGCCCGTAGCACCCTTGGTGAACCGCCCTCCATCTCTCGAGAGGATGACTGCAACTAATGTCAGCTCTGCCATCACGCCGCCAAGTGCCACCACACTGCCGAGCAGCTTGTCGGAATCAATGGACGAAATAACTTTCAGTGCACCCGAGAGCACCAGCACCGCAGCTGAGACAGCCACCATACTACCGGCCAAAACACTCAGCTTCAGGATTTGAACATTCTTCGTCAGATGGGCCATAACGGCCATCACGCCCAGTAGTTCGCCGAATGTGACCGTCAGTACACCAATGGCCGCACCAAGTCGATCTGCTTTCACCATGGAGAGAACAGCCAGTGAACCGGCCATCAATGCCACAGCCTTTGCAATCGTCATTAGGGTGTCTGCCTTCTTGGCTGATTTCCACGCATCGACTGCTTCGCCCAGAGATTCGATGCAGTCTTTGATACCGCCGACCACATCCTTTGCACTGGAACCGATGGACTTGATGCTTTCAAAGAACCCCTTGAGGGAGACCAACATGCTGGCTCCCATGCCGCCCAGAATAAACTGATTCAGTTTCTCTGGGTCAAATTCATTGAATGCTTCTTTCGCACCCTGTGCAAGCTGTGCAAAGATCTTGTCCGCAACAGAGCCAAAAGAATAAAGCACCGGAGCAGCCGCATCCACAAAATTGGTCACCCAAGTACCAATGGCCTCCAACGGGTGAAGTCCTTTTGTGATCTCCGATGCAAATTCACCGGCAGCCGATGCTGCGTCCAGCAGAATATCGGCCAAAGGCTTTGCCAGGTTCAGAACCCTTGCCACACCGGAAATGATGCCTTCCAGAATATCTTTCCCGACTCGCAAAACAGAGAACACGCCCTCTGCGGTTGTCTTGATCTTCTTGGCCGTATCATCACTGATGATGAGTTTCTTCGTGATGCTGTCCAGCCATTGCGCAAAGCTCTTGATCTCCTCGCCTGTCTTTGGCGGGAAAATATCTTGAAATGCCTCGTGGATGGGCTTCACGATTGCACTTACTGCATCCATCAGGTTCCACAGGCTCTGAATTAGATGCTCTCGTCCCGAGAGTTCCCGGATCTGTTTCGAGTATCCTTCCAGATCAAGCGTTCCATTTTGAACCTTTTGATTCAGTTCTTCAAATGCGCTCGCCTGTTTCTCAATTTCCTCCCGCTCAAGTCCTCGTGCTTTCAGTTCAGCATCGCTCAGGGTCAGCATCTTCTCTGCACTTGCCTGAGCTTCGTCCAGACCCTTTTTCAAAAGCTCTGCGCTGATGCCACCCTGTTTGATAGCCTCGCCAAAGCTGCCTGCATCTGAGATCTGCTTTTCAGTGATTGCACCGGAAGCCAGTGCCACCTGCTCCATGGTGTACGCATACGCATCTGCCTGATCGCCCAGCTCATTTTCAAGCAGTTTATTCCAACCGCTGTTCAGTCCCTCTTTCAGCCGGTCATTCAATGCTTCGACCCCCGGCACAAAAATGTCGTAAAGACGATTGGAAAGCTCTGTCCAGGTATCGGTGGCCTCCTCCTTGTTGCCAAAGAGGGTCTCAAAGACTTTCATCCAGGAGGAGCTGACCGCGTCCTTGGTGGAGTCAATGGCCTGCCCAAAGCTGGTTGCCTGCTGGGCCGCCAGTGCAGCACGTTCTGCCAGTTCTCCATATTGGCCGCTCAGCTTCTCCAGCGCCTCCGAGCTGGTCATGCCGGGGTTTTGCTGGATCATCTCGTACGCTGCTTCCATCATGGAGGCGTACTTTTCAAAGGTCTTTTCCATGACCTTTGTGTTGGCCCACTTTTTGGAAAGGGAGCTCTCAAAGGAGGCAATCGTCACCTCACCCTTTTTCAGGGTGCCCAGCTCCACCGCTGTGTCAATGAGCTCCTGCTTCAGGGCCTTGGTGGCCGTGCCCATCAGGTTCAGACTTTTCCAGTCCTGAAGCTGCAAATGTCCGGCGCTGTAGCTCTGGGTCAGGTTCCGGATGGTGCTCTGGAATGCAAAGCCCATCTTGCCCGCGTCTGCGGTGGCGTTGGCGATGCCCATGATCATAGGGATCGTCTTGTCGATGTCGCCGCCCGCCGCCGTCATCTGGGAAAGGGCGCTGGTCATCTCACTGAAGCTGTAGCTGGTCTCATCGGAGTACCACATCAGCTTGTTCAGGTAACCGTTCACCTGGTCAATGCTCTTGCCGGTCGCATTCATGATGGTCTGAACGTTGGAGGTCTTTTCGGTGTACTTGTCCCAGCCGCTGGCCACCTGATCAATGGACAGGTTCTTGACCAGCTTCTCGCCCGCGTCCACAAATTTGTTGGTGATGTTCACCAGCGCCGTGGTGGCTATGATATTCAGGTTCGAAAACTTGCTTTCCAGTGTGTCCAGGCTCCGGCCCATCGTGGCAAAGTCCACACCCTCGGCTGCCGCATCCAACTTTTCAAAGCCTTTTTCTGCGCCCTTGAATTGTAGCTTCTCCATCAGCCGGTCGATGGAGGAGATCGTCTTTTTGGTGTTTTTCTCGAAATTTGCGTTGTCAAATCGCATTTCAACAACGCGACTATCTACTTCCTGGCTCATTCTGCCCTCACCTCGCCCCATGCCCTGGCCGCGATCCGCTCAAAAATCGAACGCATAGCCGGATTGATGTAGTCTATCCCCTCAACGTATCCGCCGTTCCGGGTCCCATGCCCGTATTGCAAAATCACCGCAATGGGCACTCCATCCACGATATTGGAGTTGTTCCAGGTGATCACGATGCTGTCGGGTCCCTTGGTCACGCGGTAACTCCAGCTGTCGGCGGTCTTACCAGTCGCTTTTGGGGTCGCACGACGCAGTTCTTCCACGCCCTCCTGCCCGTACTGGTCCAGGATCTGGTCCAGCTTCAGTGCAGAGCACCGCTTCAGAAACTTCCGGGTCTTCTTCCAGTCGCCCTTCTGACGAAAGACAATTACTTTTGGCATCTTACCCTCTCGTCTTCAGCCGGGCCTTTCTCTGCTCGTTCAGCATCCGCTGCTGGGCCATCCGGTCGCCCTTGCTCATTTTCTTCGCCGGTGCCTGGCTCTCCTGGCATACCCGGATCAGGGTCAATAATCGGTTCAAATGCCACTTCTCGCACTCTTTCGGAATGCAAAAGCTGAACATCTGGCAGTACAGCACCTCGGCCGTGGTCTCGGTCCCGCTTTTCCGGGGCGGTCGTTTGGGCCGGGGCTTTCCTGCGGTCTTTCGTTCGTTGGGTCTCGGCTCCCCGCTGAACCATGTTGCGGTCATGGGAGCTTCCATATATTCGTTAATGGAACGGTACTGTTCCCGTGTCAGTCTGGCGTACACTTCGGGGTCTACCCCCTTGGTCACCGTCATGCAGCGGATGTAGTCCAGCCACTGCTCCACGGTCAGCTTGTCCAGATTGCTCAGGAACGGGATGTTCCAGTTGCTTTCCCAATGAGCCAGGGAGAGCAGTGAATGTTCCAACTTCAGGACCACGGCAGGCGTGTAGACAAATTCCTCTGTCTTTTCGTTCCACCGCTGCTGTCCCGGTATCGTAAGCGTCATCATTTGCTTTCTCTCCCTGGTGTGTGTTCATTGAGGTGCCCTTCTCAGAGCACGCTCCATTTTGAATGTTCTTCTAAACAGAGCTCGCCCCTTTGGGGAGCTCCGCGACGCGCCGCCCTTTGGCGGACGGAGCGGTGAGAGGGCATGTTTTACTCCTCAGTGCCCTTCACGGGGGCTTCCAGCACCTTCAGGCCGGGCTGTGCGTTCACAGGGGCGGCCTTCTTGGTTTCCTCCTTCATGTCCTCCGGCAGGATGCCCTCAAAGAATGCGGCCGCTGCCTCGCCGTTGGAGGCCAGTTTGTAGTACAGGTCGCTGTATGCCTGGGTGGACATAAAGTCCGCCAGCACCGCATCGTTCTTGATGAACTTCCGGCCATCCGGGCTCAGCACACCGTAGCTCTTGCAGATGATCTGCTTGAACAGCTTGGCAAGCTCCAGCTGGCTCTGGGCGGCAGTGATGCGGTTGATCATCTGCACAAGGCCGCCCTCGGTGGTCAGCTCCATCTCCATGATCTCGGCACGGGTCAGATTGAAGTAGTAGTCTTCCGTCCGCTCAGTACCGCCAAAGTCCACGGTGGTCATCGTCTTTTTCAGCATTTTTCTTCTCCTTTCGGTCAGACGCCGCTTTACGCAGCCTCGTTCGTGGTCACCAGCGCGATCAGCTCATCCGGGGTCGGCAGCGTTGCCTCGGTGCTCTCACCGCCCCAGAGCTTATCCTGAATGGCCTTTACGGTCTTTTCTTTCAGCTTGGCGCAGTTGATCTCCAGATGGCTGGTCGGGCGGTGATTGGCCACGTTCACCGGGGACGAAGAACATTCCCAGCTGAACGTGATGGCATCCGGGTTATCGTTGATGGTGGCATAGCTCTTTTCACTGGGCGAAGCGGTGCTGTTCCAGACCACATGAATCTTCTGACCCGCCTCATCGGTCACATCGTTACCGACCGTCGTCACCCAGCTGAAGCCAAACGCCTTGCGCTTCTGCTGACCAATGGTCACACCGGTTGCGACCTGAGCAGAACCATCGCAGGGCTCCCATTCCGGCGGGTAGGTGTAGGCCTCGATGGTAAAACCGTAATCTTCGGCACTGCGCAGAGAAGCATACTTGATGTCGTCGGCGTACAGCTTGGTCTCCTCGGCACCGGAGGGGCTCTCGGTCACAGCGGTCAGACCATTCCAGGCCACGCCGTTCTCATAGGTGCCCTCGTTGTTCATCGGGTAGAGCACACCCATCTTGGTGCCCATTTCGTAAAATTTCTCGCCAATGGCATCCCAAATCAGTCTCGGCATAAACTTCCTCCTTAAATATAAATGGTAAATACAGTATGGTAGAGTCCATCTGCAATAAAAGGGCGGTCGTAGGTGCATTTTGGCAACGCACTTACGGCCGCTTTGATCTTGCTGTCGGGGTTTTTATCGATCACAGTCACCGTATAGAACGGATGCTGGATATATACCCCATCGTTTGCGTGATTGTTCCGGACACGGTTTTCGCTGTATACGATGCAAGGGTATTTCAACTGGAATCCAGCAGGAGGCTGAAAATAGAGATGCACCACTCCGGCCGTCTCTTTCAGCACCTGCCGCAGTAACGCATCAAGCTTCGGACGTGCTTCCATTCCAGATCCCTCCCAACGTCAGCAACAGGCGCGGGAATTGTACTTTCACCCCGGTCACCTGCCATTTCTGGCCCATGAACGTCGCATACCGGAGATTGTAAAGATGGTCCCGCGCAAACGGGTCTGCCAGAACGCTCAGCTGGTTCCCCACGGTGATCTCCGGGTTCACCTGGTCGCCCATCTGCATCTGCCGTCCAAACTCCAGCACGTCCCCGTAGTAGGTACGTTCCGTGATTGTTTCGGTGTAAACGCTGGGTGCTGTTTCCTCAGTCACGTCGGCATACCCCAATTTTCCGCAGTATCGCATCTTTCTTCGCTCCATTTTGATTAGTCGTAGCTAACTTAAAGACCTGAAAAATCAGGCCTCGGCTTCAGCTGCGGTCCAGGTCGATGCGGCAGAACCGTCGTAGGACACAAAGCCGCTGGCGGTCATGCAGATAACCTGAGAAACATTGGTGCCATCGTCCACCATCAGGCGGCCCAGCTTGAATGCCTTTTCAGCATCGGCTTTCTTCACATCAACGGTGTGCGCGGCATCCTCGTACAGCTTGTTGTCGGAATGACCGTAGGCGACATAATTCGCCACATGCAGATCATGACCGGTCTCGTAATGGGGTTTCAGCATATTAGTGTTCCTTTCTGCCTGCCTTCTGTCGCAGGGCTGGCATTTCTTGTTTTTTTGTAGAACCTGTTCATCCAGCAGAACCAATACCGGCCTGCCAATGTCTCCACCTTAGTAGTGGAGCTGATGGAGAGGTTCAGTGCGGTCAGATGCTGTTTACGCTGCCCACTCCACGGCCATGGCGCTGAACGGGGTGGTCAGAGCGCCGGAACAGCGGGTCTCGATCAGGTACTTCTGGGCGTTGAAGTCGATGTCGAAGTCGTCGAACATGGAAACAGCGCCGCCCTTGTCTGCGCCCACGGTGTAGTCGGCCAGGTTCACGATCAGGCAGACCAGGTCACCGCCCTTGGCACCCTTGCGGCCCTCCATCTCGGGAATGGTCACAATATTCTTCACACGCAGCTTGCGGGCCAGAGCAGCCTCGTCAGCATACAGCGGGTGACCGATGCCGTCCTCCAGCAGGAGCATCTCGGTCAGAGCGTCCTCCGTGGTGAACATGGTGGGGGTGCCGGAGCCGCGGTACTCCTTGCGGCTGCGCAGGATCTGCTTGATCAGGGCCTTGTACTTGTCCTCCACGGTGGTCAGGCCGGTGGTCTTGCACTGGACCTTGATGGTAAACAGGTCGCTGTCGTTGAACACAGGGCGGATGCAGTTCTCATCGATCTTGTCCTCAGAAGCTGCCAGACGGCCGTCACCCAGCAGGTAAGCCAGAGCCAGCTCACGGTTCAGCTTCAGGCGCATCTCCTGCTTCAGCCATGCCACAACGTCAAAGCTGGTAATGTCGATCACGTCGTCGCGGTCCAGCTTCTGCTTCTTGTACACGGTGGTGGGGCTGGTGGAGCGACGCAGCAGGCCAAAGACCTCTTCCTTCTTGAAGTTGCCCTTGAAGTAACCCTTTGCGCGGGCATCCTCCTCGGTCAGGTCAGCAAACATGCTCTTGAACCGGCTGAAGGGAATGTGGTGCACAGCGCCCATGACCACGCTCACCCAGTCGTCGGGCTTGTCGATGATGCGGGGCGGGGTGTCCAGCAGGTGATCCTCGGGGAACAGCCAGTCGATGTTGTCGATGCCATGGCTGATCGCGTCGATCTCGCTCGTCTCGATGCCCGCATTCTCAAACGCGGCTTTCATGGTGCCGCTGCCCTTTGCGGTCTTGACGACCTTGTTGATGTCGTCGATGCTGTGCTTCAGCACAGTCTGATTGTTGTCGTTGTCGAAAACATTATGCTTCACGGTCTCATCCTCCTCGCTGTCGGCCTTATCGTTGTCTTCATCGGACACCACAGAGCCGATGATCGCATATACGACATTTTTCTGTTTTTCCGTCAGGGTGTTAAAGACATCCTCTACGGTTTCTTCCTTGTTTACATTCTTCTCGTCCACCATATTGGCATCCTCCTGTGTTGCTTGTGTTTTGGCCGCCTCGGTGCTATGGGTCATCTCCTCCAAAGGGTTCCCATCCGGGTCTATCCCGTGAGTCAGGCTCAGTCCCTCGTCATTGTAGATAAAAGCCTCTCCGCCCTCGTAGTCCTCATCGGCGCTGTGTTTGACCACCTCGTCGATCAGAGCTCCAGGGTTGCAGCCCGCCAGCACCAGGCTTACCTCGCGGATAAAACCGTGCTTCACGGTGTTTCCCACCTTGGTCAAACCGTTCGCAAAGATAGAAAAAGCGTTCAGGTCGCCATTTTCCACGCAGGAACGGGCGGTTTTTCCGGTGTCGGTCTCGTTGAATTTTGCGTAGCAGTACATGCCCCCCGGCCGGTTTTCCAGCAGGCAGCGGCCGATCACGTTCTCCACGTTGGAGTGGTCATGGTTGTATACCATGGGAACCACTTTGCCGCTGCACTCCTTGAATGCATCCTGTGCGATCACAAGCCCGTCATAGCACCTGACATTCGCTTTGGTCGCCCAGCCGCTGCAATCGTAGTCAAAGTTAACCATTTTGATTTGCAATACTCCTTTCCACAGCGTCTCGGCCCTGATCCGTCACGGTCTTCTGTGCTGTGATTTCTTCATTGGATCGACTAATGTTCGAGTTCCGCAGTTCATCCGCCTTGGGGTCCTTACTGGGTTTCATCCCGATCACCTGTCGGAACTCATTGCTCGTCATGATCTCATTGCGGGTGAACTTGTCTGCCATTTCAGCTACCACCGAAACCGGTGCCAACTTAAACGGGTCGCGGAAATACATTACGCTCTCACCGTTCGCCCGGTCCTCGTTCGTCAGGAACTTCCGTCGCATCTCATCTACGGCGGCCGCCACGATCGGCTCGATGGTCCGGTTCTCATAGTTGGTCATCACCTTATCATCGGCGGTCCCGTTCATGATCTCAGGAGTCAGCCCCAGCTGGCTGTATGCCATGTTGGTCAGGTACTCCACGGTTTTCAGCAAGTTGTTTTCCAAGCTCCGGTTCAGCTGGGTGATGTGCTCCGTTGCATCCGCATAGGCAATGCCGTATTTGGAGCCGGCCAGCTGTTCCTCCAGATCTTTCAGCCGTTCTTCTGCCTGCTTCTTTTTGATATCCGTCCGCACGGTGTAGGGCAGCTGAATGATCATATCAAGCTTGTCACTGCCAACTTGCTCGTCAATCACGTCCATCAGGTTCAACTTCCGGATCAGGCGCTGGATCGTGCCGTTCGGTTCGTTCATCACGGCGTAGAACGGGTTCTCGATTAGAGCCACCCACTTTTTCGGCAGGGTCACTTCCTCTTTCTGCCCGGTCCGGTCATTGTAAAGCTCCACCCGAACATCATCCGGATACCACTCTTTCACCTTTCCTACCCGCATGGACTGGATTTCCATCTCCCCGGTGCCGGGATTCATGTCTATATCCACAGGGACCACAGCCACCACGCCCTCGTCCAGCATGGAAAGGAACATGTCATACCGCAGCGCCCGCCCGGTCTGGTCCTTGTTCGCAGAAAGGTTCAGGCAAGAATTAAGGCCCGAATCAACGGCTTCGTCATAGCGTCCGTTTTCATCGAGCCTTACATGGTTCATGGTAATACTCGCCGCATCCATGGCAATGCGAGTATAAATTGCAGTCAGGATCGTCCGGTCATTGGAGCGGTTCAGCCGCACCCGGTCAGGCCGGTAACTGTACCCGCCGCCATAATAGCTTTTCCCGGGAGGGTCCCGGTTCAAAAATGCATTCCAGGCGTGTCGCAGTCTGGAGCCAAAGGTCTGTGATGCCATTTTGATTTTCCTCCAGACTTACACTTCGGTATACTGCGCGTACATACGTCCTTTCGTGTCATTCTTGTATGCTCTCTCCGCCGCCAAATTCGTAAGAGCTCTTTCTACTGCAACTTTGGCCGCATTTTTAGCAGCTGTACTCACTTGTCGTCCAGTTAAGAAATCCGCAGCATACATGCCATATAGCGCTCTTGAAATGGCTTTTCCGTGCGCAATGCGCTTTTTCTCTCGCTCAACGGCGGTCTTTTTGTCCATTCCTTTGGAGTAATCTTTTTCGATTCGTTTTGCACCCTTGGCACCGTAGTCAATGCGGTACATTGTTTTTTGGTAGCTGGTGAGTTTTCGATCAGGGTCACCATATCGTTTCTTTCCTGCAGCAGTCAGCGTACCATCCGGGTTCTGATACCTGCGAATACCCCATTTCATGCCCTTAACGCCCCAATGGTAAAGTTCGTCATTGTAAGCTTTCATTTTTCCTCCTTACGCACCATGTATCTTCATTGTTGCAGCCAGCGCGCCTCCAACAACAGTGTTCTTAAACTCTCCAGATTCAACAATGCTCTTACCGAGCTTCATCACGTTAGAACCATTATTATAAAGCGTTGTAATGGCCCCAAGCGCGGTAGCTGTCGTAGTTGCAACTTTAATCGCCTTCTGAATCTTACTCGGAGAAGCAGTAAGCTGTGCATACTGTCGCTCTTTTTGCAATCTGTTGATTCGAACATTCAGCTCACTGTCACTCATTTCACGGACACTTTTCTTTGTATGTGCTCGTGTATAGTCCTCGTGATCCGAGATGTATCGCTTTTTTCCTTCTTCGGTCAGAGTACCATCTTTATTCTGATACCGCCGCACGCCCCATTTCATGCCTTTGATGCCCCAATGATATAGTTCATCGTTGTATATGTGCATATTTCATACCTCCTTGCTAATACTCGTATTTTATGCTAAACTTAAGCAAAAAGTGAGGTGTCTCTCGTGAAATTTCCGAAAATGTCAGAAGAACAGGCCGCTTCTATTCTGGATGCCTGCTATGAAAAAGCACTTCATGGTGCCCCAGGGGCAAAAAGTTGTTCGCAGCTGGCAGAAGAATATCTCGAGAAATATCCAAACCCGATTACAGCAATAGATGAATTTGTGAAATGGCAGACTGGCAAATGCACTACTTCCGGTTTTCTCACGAGCCTTGGTGGGATCATAACCTTACCCGTTACGCTTCCAGCCAATCTTGTAACTGTCTGGTATGTTCAATTACGGATGATTGGAACAATTGCAGCCATTTCTGGTTGTGATCCATCAGATGATGACGTACAGGCACTCTCGTACATTTGCCTTGCTGGCGGCTCCGTATCTAAAATATGTAGAGAGGCAGGCGTTCAGTTCACCAATAAACTTACTGCATCTATACTAAAAAGAATACCCGGAGCCGTCTTTACAAAAATCAACCAAAAAGTTGGTTTTCGATTTGTCACAAAGGCCGGTTCAAAAGGGATCGTCAACATGGCAAAGCTCGTACCTCTTGCAGGAGGTATCGTCGGCGGCGGAATTGATTATGTTGGCACCAAAGTAATGGCTGATCGGGCAATCAAGACATTCCTCTGGAAGAATTACGATTGATTCACTCAAATGCATCCCGGTTTTGCTTCCATGCAATGTAGGCATCCATCATGGCGGCCACTGCATCAATCTTCTGATCCTGCCTCTGTTTGTAAAGCTTCCGGTTTCCGTTCGTATCCACCAGTGTAATACAGTTTCCCATGGCAAATTGCATCAGCTTTTCGTCAAACAGCAGTTTCCGTTGTTCGCTCAGCTTTTTCAACTCACCTAGTGGCACGCTCTCTGTCCGGGCACCCTGGATCACTTTCGTAATGCCAAAGGTTCCGTGCTCGTCACCCCAGCGCTTCACAAAGTCCTGGGCGTTATACGGATCGTAGCCAAACGCGCAGATGTCGTACTCATTCTCCTCGATAAAGGCTTCCAGGTCGTCGTACACCTGCATCATGTCCAGGACCGTGCCGTCAAACACGAACAGGGTCCCTTCCCGCATAAACTCCTCATACTGCTGCCGTCTCGAAGCCGGAAGCTGGGAAAGCGTATATGCGCTGATGTAATCCCGGGTTTTTACCCCAAAATATCCGTTGGAAAGCGGAAACAGGAACGTAAACGCGCAAAAGTCGTCGCCCATCGAAAGGTCTGCTCCCATTGCACAGGGCATCTGCCAATATCTACGGGGCCGGTGACAGAGCGTTTCCTCGTAGGGGAAGAAATAGGTGTAGCCCTCCATCGGCAGATTGAAGCGCTTGGCCAGAATATCATTCCGGGCGCTGGGCGATTTCTCTGCACGCTCTACATCCAGTTGGTAAGTCTCGTAGCTCACAGTCTTGCCCAGGTTCGGGTTTGCTTTCAGCCACATCTCTGGCTGGCCCACTTCGTCAATGGAGTCCAGCTTGTAGTACCAGATGCTCACATGCGGGTTGATGTACTCCCCTTTCAGGATCTGCATCAATTCCATTTTGATGTCGTCGCCGCAGCCGTTGCGCACGGTGCCCTCGGAGGAAGCCGCCACGATGAGGTAATTCTCGTTCTTGGCTGCGCCCTGTTCAATGGCACCAATGGGGTCTTCCCGGATGTCGCAGGAGAGCCACTCGTCCACGGTCGCCACAGTGTCACGCCGTCCTTGCAGCTTCTCAATGGTCATCGGGCGCACTTCCAACAGCGAGTTCGTCAGGAAATTCTCGATGCCTTTCTTGGTGGAAGCCATCTTAACCCGCTCGGACTTTGAGCCGGTGGTGTTCTGCAAGCTTCCCTCGGTCATAAATTGGAACACAGGGCCTTTTGCCCGCGCCAGTGCCGTCCGGAACGGGGCCAGCACTTCTTCGGCCTGCTTCATAGTTGGGGCCGTCGTCAGCTGCTGGGTTGTTGTGCTGTATGCGGTCAGGAAATATGCCTGCAAAAACTCCAGATACATGGTCTTCGCGGCCGATCGGGTAATGATGAGGTACTGCTTTGTCACCAGCCGCTTTTTCAGCCGCCGGGTCTCATAGTGGCCGCCTCCGCGTGCATTCGGCACAAAGACGCTCCGCTCTACAAAGTAATACCAGCCAAAGATCTCCTCTGCCCAAAGCTTGAAGCTGTCCAGCAGTTTCACATCGCTGCCATCCGTCAATGTCAGTTCATCCTCGCAAAAGGAGATAAATCCGTTGACTGCTTTGTCGTCATAGTAGATGCCCGGGTTGGCGATCAGGTCGTCGATCCGCTCCATCTCCATGGCAATTTCCCGGCATACGGGTATTTCGCCACGCATCACGGCCTCCCGAAAACGGCCGTAGTAGATCGGCGTGGCCGTGTTCGATAATGCCATTTTCAGTTCTCCTATTATAATAAGGTAGTGACTTTACGTTTTTCGCTCGTAATAGGGCTTATCCGGTGTGTCCAGGCAGTCCATGCTGTTCGGACAGGAACCCGTCTTGAACTTCGCGCAGCCTCTGCAAAGTCTATACGCGTCCCTCTGGTTTACCTCCCAGTAGTATTTCTGTTCCAGCCACTGGTCCACCGCGCTCATCATCTTGTTCATACTTTTGTATTACTGGGCAAACGGGTCTCGCTGGTCACTTTCAGCCGCCACTCCATTTCGGCAGCGCTGTTCTTCAGGGCCTCCATCGTGGTGCTGCTCTGCGGTGGGTCAAAACCCAAAAGCCGAACTTTCACAGCAAGATATGCCTTCGCAGCTTCTGCCAGGCTCTGATCTTCCAGGAACTCGTCCCAGGTGTTCTCTCGGTCTGTGATAGAATATCCATTCGGAGGACCAATGCCAATCTGTGTCAGTGCCAGCAGCGACATGTTGATGTACATAATGACATCTGCATCGAAGTCTGTACACTCCTCCGCGATTCCCAGCAGCTTCTTCACGCTCGTCAGGATCGAATTCATGTTGATTCCTCCTCGGCATCGCCGTCGTCGCCCATAATGTAACTCATCATGGTATCATACCAGTCCTTGTGCGCCTGTGCCATCAGTTCAAGCTCTGCCAGGTGACGGGATGCTCCGTCCTTTCCCATGGCCGCTTCTTTCTGTGCACTCTCCTCAACCAGCTTGGCCAGCCTCCCCGCATCAATCGCCACTTGACCGGGCTTCAGCAAAACAAGGTCTCCCCCAGCACTCGGAGCAGCGTTTCGCGCGGTCACAGCCTGATTCTCATCCCTCCGCGGGACAATCTTCATCCCATCAAACGTGATATCCCCGGCCCGCGTTGCCCGCACCTGCTGCCCATCCACATTCGTGGCCAAAGCATCGTCAAAGTCGAAGTCTTTGTTCCGCGATACAGCCGTATAGCCCTGCTGGAGGCCTGCTTCCGCAATGCCCACATTCGCCCAGAGCAGTGCTTCGTCCAGCTTGGTCAGCGCCAGGCTTCTCGCGCGGCTCGGTGCAAGGTGCTGGAGCATCGCCTCTGCCTCTTCCAGCTTCCGCCGCAACCCCATGGCGTAGTCCTGCTCTCGCCGGTTAAATGCTTTTTTCTGGTACATACTCATTTCCTCCATGGGCAGGTGTCACCCAGTCTTCTTTCTCCGTCCGGCAGCTTCGGGTCCTTTCCCGTTCCGTAATGGATCGCCTTGTGCGTTGCCGCCGAAACACAAACGGCGTTCTCCGGGTCAAGCAGCTTTTCGCTGTGTTGGAGAACGTCATCTTTTGTTATGGGGTTTATGTGGTGGATGGAGATCTTCGGTCGGATCGGCCTTCCGTCCCGAAGCACCCAGTCCGTGATGGGATGGTCTTTGCACCCAAGGTCACACCCCATGTCCCGGGCGATGATCCGGTCTCGGAACTGCCGCCACTCTCTCGATTGGTAGAAGTCCTGGTTCAGCCATCGGTCAAACCCAAAGGTATCTCTCCCCACTTCCCCGTGCAGCTGTAAATACTCCAGCCTCTCCTTGTATGTCGGCAGCGTGCAAAGTTCCGTGTAGTTTTTCATACACTTGCTCCACATGGCCAAGCAACTGCTACAACAAAGCAAGCAACCATCACTATAAAACGGCCGGCGTACGCGACTGATTCGTTTTCCAGAACCGACATCAGGTTTCCTAGAAAAATGAGAATCAGCCCAATAAGCCCAGTCCAGTCACGCCATGTCATATTCGTCATCCTCTCCTAGACCATTGTATTTCTTCATAGCAGCAATGGCCTTCTCGTACATCTCCTCGGAGTGCTTTGCATTCTGTAGTCTCTCGGTCTTTGCCCGCAGCAGCTTGTTTTCCTCTTCCAACTTTGTTTTCTCCAACTCGTTCTTAGAGGTTGCCAGTTTCAGAAAATGGGTCGTCTCAGCGCTGGATGCCGTACCTTCCAGCAGTCGTTTCTCAACCAGCTTCATCGCCAGGTTGATCATATAGTTTTCTTGTGCTTCCGGGGTTCTTGCAGGCCGCGAAGTTGCAGCCGACATTTCGCCCGGAGCAGACTTCGTAGGTTTCATTGCAATAACCTCGTTTCACATTCTTATTTTGCTTTTGCAAGGGCTCATGGGAGGTTTCAGCAGCTGTTGCCTATCACTTGAAAGGAGAAGAAAAAACATCACTGTACAATGGAGGTTGAACATGATATGAACGAAAGGAGAGTACCATCTTGGTCAGGGATGGTATGATTCTGTCGCGAGAACACGATCTTCTCCCATGAGCCCTTGCAAAAACTGCCGAAGCCCTGGTCTACTCCCCAGAGCCTCGGCAATTGTCTCTATGTGACCCTGCTCGATAAGGATACTATTTTCCCTTATATAGGTCACTCCTTCTTAAAGCCCAAATATCAATTTTCCCTCCGGGGAAATATCAAAGACCGGCGCGATTTGAGAGGGGGTGCCATTTTCGAGACCCCCTCCCTATGCT
>ERZ1034925.80-NODE-80-length-54822-cov-66.192160_pt1 | contig 54822 bp, 72 predicted proteins | sample MGYA00520687_ERZ1034925 | MGnify/ENA primary metagenome ERZ1034925 (study PRJEB33766, sample SAMN09781758) | gut metagenome | biome: gut microbiome | host: Homo sapiens | place: Madagascar | study: EMG produced TPA metagenomics assembly of the PRJNA485056 data set... | reverse complement strand
TAAAGTAATGACGTGCCTGTAGCCGTGTTGCGTGACTGTAAGGATTTGATATGTACCGGCTGAGAAATCGGCAGGGAGCCAGGTGTCAACCTGGTGGACGGCGGATGATACGAAGCCGGTATCATTAAAGTCGGCTGCACGGCACGTCATAAGGAACCGCAAAATTCCGTTGGTTGTATTGTGGGCACGATTGGAGACGGGTGCATTGCTGTAGGTGTTTGATTTAGCCCAGTAGTGGGGCTGGGTGCGCCGGTTGTTGCAACCGGCACCAACCCAGCCCTTATGTACTGGGATATAAACGTTGTCTCCCCATCGTGCCCGATTTAGGCTTGCAATAGTTTGTCTTCCACAAGGAGTGTGGCGCATGGCTGTAAGGGTTTGGTCGAACTCAAGCAAGCACGCGGCGAGCGAGATGGTGATAACCATCCAAGCGCCGCGTGTAAGCTTGGTGTAGCAAATGTACTCCTTCGGGGAAGACGAACGTCTGCGCTGACGTGAGTGGGCTTGAACGATGGCTGTGGCACATGTGTGTAAACGAGTGATGTAGGTCAGGTTTCTCGATGACGACGTCTGTTTGTTCGCACAGACGTCGTCATCGTTAGCAACCTGAGCGCTAAACGGATGCCATTCTTCAAGCCGAGGGCGGTGTGCGCCGCCTTGCACAGGCATTACGCCGTGGAACATTTCTGTAAGGTTTTGATTGTACCAGCCTTAGGATACGGGATACACTCTGGATTGTCCAGAGGAAATCCCGTATCTTTGAGGCGGGTATATAAATGTGGCGTCCTGCTCTGCGCAGTTCCGTGTTCTCGGAAATTCATATTGGTTTGGTTGTGGACGCAGCTTGTGTACTGCATCCGTTTTTTTAGGCGTTTGTCAGAGATTGGCTACAAGCGTGTCGTATGCAGCTCGCGAGGTCAGCAATGCGTTGCGCATGAGACCGAGCGACATAAAGCCGTCGATGCGCTCCGGTGTCTTTGCTCTGTTAGTTGTGACATTCTTTCCTCTTCCTCGTGAGATACATCCCACCTTCTGCTCCTTGGCAAAGCCAAGACCTCCGATGCGTCGCTTGCCGGTTGCGGTAGCACGCAGAGCGTCAAGAATGAACGTAGACAGCGTGTCGATGTCCTCCTTTACGTTGATTATCGGGAGGACCTGCGTTGCCCATGAGTGACCGTCATAACCCTTGTAGAGGTATCGGTTAATCATGTTTACCGATGTCGTGAGCGTTGCACCCCGTCTACAGCACGAACGCGACTCTATCTCCTTCTGAAACGTCTTGATGCGTGTAGAGGAAAGCGATATGCTGCTGCCCTTGATTGAATAGCCGAGAAACTTGAACCAATGGTTTGCGTCAAGATACTCCACCTTCTTCGGGTTGAGTTTCATCTGCATATTGCCAAGCTCCTCCGTAAGAATGTGCATCGCCTTAACGTAGTCACTACCGACATAAAGCATATCGTCGGAGTAGCGGGCGTAATAGCCTTCGAGCTGCGATAGTTTCTCGTCGATATGATACAGGATTACGTCTGCGAGCCACGAGGCTACGGAGCAACCCTGCTTCAACGACTGATACTTCTCGTGCAGCTCACCTTCGGGAGTGAAGTACAGGTCAGAGTGATAGTAGTCGCGAAGGACATCTATCAGAGCCGAGTGTCCGTACTTTTCCTCCACCTTGTCAAAAGCTGCGTCAACGAACTCCAACGGAACACTGTCAAAATACTTCGACAGATCGGACTTGAAGCCGAGCACATCGGAGGTCTGCAACGCACACATACGGCGTGACACCTCCTGTACCACCTTACCGCAGCCGATACCTTTCTGATACGAGCGACAGCTCGGATGAACCATCTCGGGCATAAGCTCGAAGAGAAGGTCGTTGGCGATGGAAAGCAGCACTCGGTCGGCAGGCTCGTTCACATACACGGTACGGAACTCGCCGTTGTCCTTCGGTATCTGCGCTGTGTGTGGCGGCATAATCTTGTACTTGCCGTCACGGATACGCTGATACATGAGTGCGCGCGCCTCGGGTTTGGTGAGCTTGTAGAGCACGCCTTTGGATATGTCCTTGACAACACCTTTGGCGATTGCGTACTGCCAGCGTTCGGGGGCGAAAAACATCTCTAAAATCTTATCTTCTTTCATAATTCTGTTATTATTTAATGGTTAGTAAATAAGTCAAGCGGTTACGATGTGTAACCACTTGCGGTTTAGGCTGCGGAGCGTGTCTTGTACTCCACGATGGCGGCGAACGAACCGAAGCCGTTGCGCCATCTTGATTTCTCGTACTTCCATCCGTTTTCGCGGAGATACTTACGGCAGGCATAGCGTGACATAGGCATTGACTTGTCCAACGCTGCGTTCACACCCTCGTACTCGAAGGTGTAGAAAACAATTCTGTACTTCATAATAAACAAATTTTGGTTTGATGGACTATCCGCTGCTGCTGAACAACGGATAGGTTTAGGCTTGTCTGCGGCTCACGGACGGGTGCCTGTCTGTAAGCGTGTGATTTCAAAGCTTGCAAGGAAGGTCCCTTGCCTGACCGATAGGCGGGTAAGGGACCTTCTTCTGCGAAGCTTTCATAAATGTGAAACAGTTGTGGAGATCACGAGTCCACTCGCGTCAGTGGGAGACTTGTGATCTGTCACTACTGTTGAAATAAATATGGTCTTCCGGCACGCCTTTTTAGGCTGCGCTGCCGTAGGTTAGCTCATGGAGCAAAAGAAGTCGTCAGACGTGAAACACACGCCTCCGTACTCCTCTTCCACCTGCTCGTCAGACACAAGCTCGTCAGCAATGGCAAGCTCTCCGTATGACGGCTCGTAGCCGAGGATGGCTTCAAGCATGGTGGACTTTAACTCTACAAGTTGTTCTCTCGATAGTTCTGATACATACATAATTCTTAAAGTTTTGGTTTGTAGTGCCGTCTTCAGACGGCTTTTAGGCTGTAAACCCGAGGTATTCTGATAGGGTATCTATCATTAGCTTGGTTACGCATTCATCATCTATGTCGCTGACGTATTTGTTTACGTCACATCCATAGAGTTCTTCTCCTTCTTCGACTGCTTGCAATGCCTGTCTTGGAATGTCTCCTATAACGAAATCCAAATCAGCCTTTGTCTCGCAATCGTAAATGAAATCATCAGGAATGTTGAGAAGCACGTTGTCTTTCTCATCAACGAGATGCCATTCATATTGTCCTGGAATAAATCTTACGTTGCTCATAATTCTTATGTTTTGGTTAATGTGCGCAGTCGTTAGCTGCGCTTTTAGGCTAATCCACGTGCTCGTAGATGTGGCGCATAGCATCAATAGTTCGATAGTAGTCCTGCTCCTCCTCGACTTCTACCATGCCGTCGATATAATCCTTAGAGGTGAGTGTTATTTCGTCGGCATGATACTTTTCTGTAACTTTATTTACCGCCTCCTCTACGCTGTTCGCTTCTACGCTCACAATTTTATTGAGCGTTTCTGTAATTGATACATAATATCTCTTCATAATCTTTAATAATTTGGTTAATAATGTCAGAGGGATTGCTCCCTCCGTTTTCAGGCTACCACTCTCTGCTATAGGCGAGCTTGCCATCGCCGGCTCTACGCATAGCGTCTGCAAAACTCTTAAAATTGACTGTTGATGCACTGCGTCCGTAACTACAGTAGCAGATATAATCCTTGCCGTATGAAGGACTGCCCCATCTCTCGCAAGTATATATCCACATCTTTAGCTCGCCAACAATGATTGTGTATCCATCTTTCAAGTCGCTGTAAGCTGCACGCAAATTAGCTGTGCGTGTTCCTAAATCTATTTTCTTCATAATTGTTTGTATTTTGGTTTGTAGAGCCTGCATAACGCAGGCGTTTAGGCTAATCCCGAAGATGATGTTTCCATCTCAACGCTTTCGGGAGGGAGTTCACAACCTTAAAGGGAAGTTTGTAAAACCACCGACCCATATTGTTCAGCTGGATTGCATACTCTTTGTCAATTCTCTGAAAGCCACGCTCACCGCTATTGTCGATGGTGTAGCAGAAATACTTGTTGTCTTTCATAATCACAATAATTTGGTTTTTGTGAGGGAGATATGCCTCCCTCGATTTAGGCTGCAACGCTCGGCTGTAATTGGTGTTCTTCGATTACCTCCTTTATCAGCTCGTCCTCGTCACAATAATACCCCCAGCAGGAGTCAACCTCCTCCCAGTCGTAATCGTCCTCGTCCGCTCTCTCGCTGTCCTCGTAGACCTTCGTGTAACGCACCTTCTTCTCAAGAACAAAGCCTATCACGTCGCCCCACATCCATTTGCCGATACACTCTACTTCGCTTTCCATAGCGGAAACCGCACGTTTCTGCCAGTCCTTCGTTGTGCCGCCGTGCCGTTCAATAAAACGCTCCTTTGTACAATAGGAGAAGCCTTGAACGTAATCGCCCTGGCAGTAGCCGCGTGACGACCATTCGTGTACCGCAATCTCTGTCTGACAATTTGAGAGAAGATAGATAAAATCCTTCTCGTCAAGAGCTTCGGAGAGCCAGCTACGGATGCCGTCCTGCACCTCGTCGGGTGTAAATTTCTGCATCTCATGCCATTGTTTCTCCTCGTTTCCGTATCCGAAATAATGCTCAAGATACCACATGTGGTCCGAACGGTCGTAACGAAAGCGTAGAGAGTCGCTAAGGTACTCGTTGATGTACTTGATGAATTTCTTCTGCGGTACATACTTGCAAGCAAGCTCGCATACTGCGTCGGCAAGCGAATAGTCGTTTGAGTAGAACAGCTCCTCGTAGTTTGAGGCTTCCGACAATTTGTTCCTGTCGCTGTAATCGAAAAGATGTACGCCTAACATATCCCAGTCCTTGCACGGACACGGAGGATACTCGTCGCGACGAATCTTGATTCTGTAATCACCAATTTCTTCTGTTTTGATAATGTCTTCACTCATATTCAATTCTTTTTAGGGTTAATATTGTTCCGTTGCCGGTGTTGCTCCGATTGTGGTTTCTTTCCCCAACGGATAAGCCATGTTACTCTGACTCCTTGTAGTAGCAGCGCACTTCGCCCGCCTCCTTTGCGAGGAGAGGGAGTATCTTCAGTGCGTTCTTGTAGCATACGTTCAGCTCGATGCTCACCACCTCGTCGTAGAACATCTTGAACTCGTTCTCTTTAATGATACCGAGGTGTCTTTCGTCCATAATGAAATTGTAGAGATGGTATGAGTCTCTCTCCACACTGATGAATATCGCAAGAGCGTTGCCGCCGTAGATGCCAATCTCGTACTTTCTCTCGTTCTGACGGATGATTGCCTTGCCCATCTTGTCAATCCATTTCCATTGTAATGCCATAATTCTTCTGTTTAAATGGTTTGTAATTGTTCCCTCCGAAGAGGGATTTTTAGTCGATTAGACTCTCGTTGAGCGTGTACGCTTCAATGTCGTACTCGTGATCGGTTCCATTGGTACACTGGGATTGGTGGTGATAACCACGCAAACCCTCAATCTGCTTTTTTGTTGCTCCGTCGTCCTTGGCTACCTTACAGCATCTTCTGATGCTACCTGCTACAACAAGCAATTCTCGGCTTGCGTATGTATTCCAGTTATCAGTGCGATAGAGTGCATAAATTTTCTTTGCCATAATTCTTCTGTTTGTTGGTTAATCGTACCTCCCAAAAGGGAGGCAGTTTAGGCGATAGCCTGTTCTTCTTCGCGCATGTACACAATCTCAGAAAGCCAGTTGCTGAAATTGTACTTGATGTTGTATGTACCGAAGGCATCGAAAAACCAATCTTCAAGATATGCTCTATCCTCTTTAGCTCGCTCGCTGTCTTCTGCGGAATCCAAACGAGCAACCATTTGAGGAAACAGACGGAAGTAATCATCTCCGGCATACTCAGAAGACCAACGTGTACCCGTAATATGAGCGGGATAATCGTCCTCGATGTCTGCGAAATTTCCAGGCATACTATGATTGTTCATGTGAAGATATTTCTTCATGTCTCTATTTGATTCAAGAGCAAAATCCCGCGCAAGAGACTGGATATTCTTGCCGTACAAATCGGCAATGTATTCCTCTATATCCTCTGGGTTGTCGCAGTCTTCCAGACACTCACGATAAAGAGCTTCTATCGTTTTAGCGAAACTGAAAACACCGATGTAGTCGGCTACCTTCTCGACAACCTCGCCTTTGTTGTTCATAACAACTTCTACAATATTCTTTTCCATAATTCGTTGTTTTTAGGTTATACTTGCACTCTCCACAGGGGAGAGTCTTTAGGCTAATCAGAACCACCAAGGAATAAAACATGCTATGTTTTTAGCCTCCTTGTGGGCTATTCTTTTCGTCTTCTTGTCAACAGAGCCATCAAGACATTGCGACATAGCACGTTTGAATAATGCGCCCATCACCCAATAAATAGGAATGTAATTATTAGGGCATTTTTCAAGGTCAATACAGCCTGAATGTAAAATCTCGCAAATACACTTGTCAAAAGTATCTTTGTCTTCAAATTTACGAAGAACTTCATGGCACTTGTCTAAAAAATCTTTTTCTGTCATAATTCTAAATGTTGGTTAATAGAAATCCCCACCCGTGATAGTGAGGATTGATTTAGGCTAACCGAACATGAGCGAGTCAATCATTTTGTAGAATGTGCCCTCGTCGGTGCTGTTGTAGAGATAGTGTACAAACTTGCGTCTGTCCTCCATTCTCAAGACTCTGTAATAATGCTTGAAGTCGGAGAAATTGCCGTTTATCCACGACTCGTGCATTATCTGCATCATTTCGTACTCGCCTGCCACCTCGTAGGACTTAGCCTGCTGCGCAAGCGTTCTGCTTCTCCTTTCGGATGCTCTTTTTGTTGCCATAATTCAGAAATTAATTTGGTTAAACGTTGTTCTGTGCAGATAGGCTGCACAGATTTGTTGAGGCTCAATAGCCACGATACAGGATTCTCTTGACAAGCGCATACTCGTAACCTCCGTCCTGCCCTACGCAGTAGGTAAAGCTCGGCTTGTTATTACGCAGCTCAACCCACAGACGGGAAAGTATGCCACAGCTCTCGATTTTGCCGTACTTCATGTTGTGGAATACCTCGTCGTACTTTCTTTTCTGACAGCCCAGTGCTTGACAGAAGCCGTCAGACAGCTCACGCAGAGCGCTGTCGGTAAGCTCGAACGGACACCTCTTATAATGCTTGTTGTTGTAGATTTGTCCGCTCAAAAAATCGTTCATCGTGAATTGTCCTGCATCGGCAGCTCTAAGCAAGCCGACGAGTGTTTTGTAAGTTCTTTTCTTCATAATCTTATTTTTGTTGGTTGGTAATGTAGGCGCACGGAATTTGTGCGCCCCGTTTAGGACTCTTCCACAGATAAAGGCTCACAATCTACACTTCCGACCATGTTGGCGTTGCCGTCAAGCCATGCTTTGTAAGCTATTTCTTTCGCTTCTTCCTCGTTGTCGGCTTGCACTTCCACAAAACCATAAGAGGTTTCTTTCAGGTTTACACAATATGTTTTCATAATTTTCAATTTGTTGGTTGTAGTTCCTGCGTGCAATCGTCACGCAGGATTTTAAGGCATTAGCGACGGAAACGGCTCATATCCACGCCGTAAATCTTCGCAAGGCGCAGAATACCATTGGCGATGCGCTCAAACCATGTACGTACAAACTGCGAGGTTCTTGCGTCTGTTCTGCAATAACCCCACTCCGTGCCAACCTTGGCAATGTCATAGTTCGTAAAGGCTACGTTCACGGTAGAGCAAAGACCGGCAATCCATTCAGTCAGCAAATCAAGAGCGGACATTCTGCGTCTGTCATCTTTAAATTTCTCTACATAGAACGTGTCAAGCGCAAACTCAATGCGCTCCCTGTCGGACATAGACTCTACATCTACATCATCGGAAGATATGGAGTCAAGGATGTAAGCATACATTTTGCCGTTCACTTTGTAATCTCGTGGGTTCTTTTTCATAATCCTAAAATTTTAAATGGTTGATAAAATGAACCCGTGACAAAACGTAACGGGTTGTTTAGGCTCAATCGTGATAAGCAATGGCTACAATCTCAACCATAGCGTCGTGAAAATCATTCTCAGATTTCGGATCATTGTAGTCGGTCATACGTGCGTTGTGCATCTTGCGGGCTGCAATCTTTGCCTTGTTTATCTGATACATCAACGAACGTTCAAAATTCTTGTCGCAATTTCTGTCTCTTAGCATAATTCAATGATTTAATTGGTTAATAGTAGCGGAGAAATATCTCCGCTGTTTAGGCTATCTGCCGAAGTATTTGCGCTCGAAATCTTCGTAACTCTCGCAGTTGAAGACAACCGCAACGCATTTCAAACCACGGGCAATTAAACTCTGTTTGACTTCTTTTGTAAGCTGCTCGCCTGTGTACACCTCAAAAGGAGGGAACACGAAATAATTCTGTGTCATAATAATTCTGTTTGGTTAATGGCAGGCAGCACATTATCGTACTGCCCGATTTTAGGCTCTACGGCTCGATGCGTGAAAATACGGCGTAGGTATGTCTGCCTGTCTCGCTCTTCTTCATAAGCTCCGCAAACTTCACTGCGTCCTCACGGGTTGCAAACTCACGCACGACTTTCGGTGTAAAACTCGGGTAAAACTCAAGCACTACAAAATTTTTCTCTGTGTTCATAATTCTGTGATTTGGTTGGTTAATAGACCCCACAATCGTGGGGATTTTTAGGCTGCGGACTTATCTTTTACGTACTTCGCAAGGCTCTCGAACGTTTCGTCGTTCTCCTCTGCATCGTAAAAATCGTAAAATCTGAAAGTCACGACGCAGAAATCCCTGCTATCGCCCTTCTTGTCGCTCGTGCTGCAAACATCTACATAAAAGCTGTAGCCGGAGGAGTAAAACTCAATGCACATGCCTACATGATTGTTAAAATACATATCACGCTGCATCTTCTGAACCTTAGGAAGAATTTTCTCTGCGAGTCTTCTCGCCTCTGTGAGTCTTTTTTCTGTCATAATTCTGTAATTTATTGGTTAATAGTCCGTGCGCATGATTGCGCACAGGGTTTTAGACAATGTAAGCCACGGTAAGAAATTTGCCGTCGTAACCAAGGAACTCAACGTGTGTGTAGATTTCCTGCATCTTCGCGAATACGCTCTCCATGAACAGAGAACCCTCGCACTTAATTCTTCGTGTTGCCATAATTCATTTGTTTTTATTAGTTATTTATCGTACTGCCTAATTTGCAGGCAGTTTTTTAGGCTGAATTTTTCAGAACACAAAATCCACATAAACAAGGCGTGAACCTTTGAATTCGCTCCAATAATTCACATTGTCGTACTTGTACGCCTCGAATTTTTTGGAACTTCTGTTGTACTCGTCACGCACCCAAACGGGAGCGGACTCCGAATTTGCCAAGCGGAAAAACTCACCACGCTTGACTCTGCGCATTTCTATCTGTCTCATAATTCTGTAAGGTTGATTTATCGTACTGCCCCACATCGCAGGGCAGCATTTAGGCTGAAAGTTTCCAAGCGCAATTATCGTACTAATCACTCTCCACATTGCAGCCGAACAGGAATTTTTCCAAGCGCAGCGTACTGCGGTACAGCTCAACGCAGAACCATCGACCATTTTTCGTACTCGTCCAGATGAACGTCACAAGAAGAGCGTAGAAAACTCCAAGCACATTCCCAATTATCGTACTGCTTACAAGCAACACACACGGGAGCAACTGGATAATTCCAAGCACAATTATCGTACTTGAATAGATAATCTGTCTTTTCTTCATAATCTTATAATTTTATTGGTTGGTATTGTTGGCAGCGCAATGCTGCCATGATTTTGGACGCTCGCTATTATACGATTGAGTAACCAAGACATAAAGCGTAAAATACTACATAGCACATGGTTGAGAAATAAATAAACTCTTTCATAATTCTTTTTTTTAATTGTTAATAAAATGGTTAATGGTGGCAGCCTGTCGGCTACCTTTTAGGCGTTAAACGAAAACACGATAGTACGCAAAGGTGAGAAGGAGCATATCCATTTTATTGTCAATGTTGATAGCGTGTGTTTCAACGCCTCCGCCTGATACTATCAGTTTGCCGTCCTCAATGTAAAGAAATGAGTATCCGTTCGCAGGCTTCAAAAAATGATGCTTGCCCTCGAATGTTTCCTTGCCCTTCAGCGTTTCAAGGAAATAATTGTACATTGCTGTTGCTACGCTTTTTTCTTTCTCTTCCATAATTCAATAAATTTAGTTGGTTGATAATAGGAGCTGCGTGAATGTCACCACGCACGCAGCCATTGCCAAGGAGTCACGCTCTCTTTGCGTGTCCCAGAACGCTGCACCATATTGTACAGCGTACCCCTTTGGGCATTGTCGCCGTCTCATAGAGAACGGCAGCGAGTAACCGCCCAATTCCTCGCACGTTTTCACGAGATAATCCCGCACGTCGCACACACATTGTGTGCAGTTAGGCTCTACGTACAACCTTATGAACGTATTGCAGATTTTTTGGTAATACCTCACACGGAATAAGCAATAACTATCCGTGACGGCTGCTTTTTAACCAGAGCGCGCAGCCGTAACAAGCGCAGCACGTTAGGAACTCGTCCATGTGTGCCAAACGTAGAATATGAATTATGAATTATTTTTAATTTCTCGCAGTCCTCACGCCGGACTCGCACTGCTTCCTCAGTTTGCCGTCTGTCTTTCCGCTCTTCTCGTTTCGCTGCCTTCAGTCGTCGCACATCAAGCAGCCGCCTTGTCGGCTGCGCTGCTCTCTGCGCTAAGTCCGCCGTGTGTGGGTAGTGGCTATCTACCTGACACACGCCGCCCTGTCGGGTTATTCACCCGACCTGTGCCTGTGCAAGTGACAAACAAGAGAGTTTGTATTGCTGAAACAAAGGTTAGCGGAATTACAAACGGCTTCCTTCTGGTCGCTGCCGTAGGGCTATTATGTAATAATAGCTAGTATGTTAGACGCTATAAGCGGAGTCGAACCGCTTGAAAGTCCAAAATAGCGAGCACGAAAAAAGGTGCACCGAATAGCGATGCACCCTGTTTTGTGTGTGTTGTGTGTTGTGTGTTACTTTTTGTCTGCCTGTGCTACTTCTTTTTCAACTGCTGCGAGTGCAGCACGTGCTGCTGCGAGTCTCTCCTGTAAGCTCTTTCTTTCTTTCTTCTTATCCTCCACCGCTTTAAGACTCTTTTCGTAGTCCTTAACCGCTGCGAGGACATACGCCGTGAGTTGTGGCAAAGAAGACACAAAGGGCGTGTTTATTTCCCTGTTAGTTTTAAACCACTTCGCAAAACCACTCAAACCCCGTGTGTGCGCCACCGCCTCAACGGCAAAAGATATTGCGACGTTTGCGCATCCGCTAAACTCATCATTAAGCCAAAGGCAATAATTTACTGCGTTGTCATAGGCTTGTTTCGCTTTCGTGTACTCTTTATATAAAGAGTACAGGGAGTCGTAAGCCGTGGGGCGGTCTGTGTCTTTCTTTGCTTGTTGTTGTACCTCTGTATTAAGCAATTCACATACTGTTACATTGTCTACAACTGATTTTGACGCTTTTAAAATGTCTTGTAAATCCTTGTTGTTCATAATCTTATAACTTTAATATTATTTGTTGCGCTCCTCTCTTTCGTGTGTTCCGTGTCGCGGAGCGTATACCACACGGAATACAAAGCCCCTACCGCTGTAGGTAACTTGTAAGGCTTGCACCTTTACAGGTGCAAAGGTAACGGAAAAAATCGAAAGTTACAACCCCCTATTTTAAGGCAATTTCAACCGCATAACCAACTGAAATACAAGTAGTTAGGTATTTTAACACTTGTTAAAAGGTGGTCGGTATTTCCTATTATTGCTCTATTTTACGCCAATTTCAGCCGTTTTCATTTGTAATAATTCCAAACGACAAAAAGTGGTTATAAATTGTAAGTAAAACAGGGCTAAAATGTTAATTTGTAATTATTACAGGAAAAAGTGTTAAATTATTAACATTTGTTAGTTGATTTAAATCAAGCCTGTTTTATAACTAACTGATTTTCAGTGCATTATCTCTATTTAAAAAACAGGCAAATATTGTTTGCAAATATTATCATATCTGATTATCAATGAGTTACAGGTTTCAAATCGAAAGTGTTAAATTAACAAAGTTTAAAACATCCCCTATTTTTGGGGTTTTGGATAAACATGCGTTTTAAGAATTAATATACAGGCGTAAATGCTTGATATTCAAGCGGTTACAACTTTTTATAATGTAAAGCAAGGCAAAACAGGAATTTTTATGATTGACACTTATTAACGCTATATTATTGCATATAATATAAAGAAAACAGGGTGCGCCCCCCTGAGAATTGACTATTTGACGGCATAGTCACCTCTTTTAAAAATTTTTTCTTCCGATTTTTGGCTTTGTGTAAACTTATGTTCCCATTTGTTAAAAACTGTGAACTTGTATATTTATGTATATTCAGTTTTATTAACTTCCTGGCGGTCGAAACCGGGAAGTGGAACGTCTGTCTGTCGCCGAATAGCTATGTATATTTATTATACACTCGATGTAGGATAAAAATGCACCAAAAACCTCGTATTTACGGGAGTTTGTGTATGATTGTAGAACTTATTTTGTACCTTCGTTTCAGAGGCATGTGAGGATAGGGGTTGAGAACCTTATCATACACTACCTACACAAACCCCGTGTTTATCGGGGATTTGGCTGCATTTGAAACCTACATTAATCGTTCATTTTCTGTTAATCGGAATTGACCGTCTCTACAGTCTGGTTTTATCAGATGCAAAAGTAGTAAAATTAATTGTAAAAGTATGGAAAACCTCATGGAAAGACTCGGAAAAGAGTTGGAGGAGGAAAAGATGGCGAGGATTAAGCGTCGCAGATGGCGCAGGCGTTTCAAGTTGTTGATGGTATTCGGAGTGATAATGTTTTCTATTTCTGCCGTAACGGCTGCATTCACCAAGTCATTGGTAGCTGGATTTATGGTACTGGGTATTGTATGTATACTCTCCTATCCGCTTTATCAATTATATAACGAATGTGAATTATAAAGTCGGGAATTACAGAGGATAGCATGTTTAGTATGCCGATAAAAGAAGTTATAGGTTATTTTAAAATAATGGTTTAAATGAAGAAAAAAAATAAAAATAGACGAATACTCTACGGGTATCACAATTTGCGCGAGTTATCGGAAAGAGCTTTGCGAAATCTTGATGGAGCGATGGACAATGCCCATGATGTAGCCGTGATGCGCTATGTCTTGTTGCAGTTCTATAATTGGTTCAAAACGGGCTACAAGGAGATGCCGCTGTTCGAGAGAGACGCGTTCGCGGATGATACCTGCAACTGCTTCGCGCAGCTTATCTCCGACTATATGAGAGATATTACGAAAGAGAAAAATAAGAACAAGGTATGAAACAGGAATTATTGGATGATTTGCAGCGTCTGCTGAAATGCCCTATACCAAAGGTGCAGTATGCCGGTGATGGTGCTCTTCACGCATGGTACTGCGAGGCGTGTGAGTTGAAAGAGCGTATAAAATCGGGAGAGCCTATAGACATACAATGGGTGACTCGTCCTCTCAATGTGCTTGTGGTATCTGGTGACGGCACGCTGCCTGACGGAGGTCGGTATGGTTGTTGCAATTTTATGCGTCATCCACGTCAATATTACGATGCGGCAATATTCTTTCGTTACTTTGTGTTTGCCATTATTGTTTATCACAGCAATAACAACCCTACGAAGGACGATATAGATGCCTACGAGCTTGCGCTGCGCGAGATGGAGGAGATATGGGTGCCATATAATGAAAGGAGTAGCAAAGGATAGTAATTCGAGGATGATAAAGATAATAAACAGACTTGCCGACAGCGGATTAGCCAAGGTTGGATTTCGTGAGGTTACTCCTTGCGAACTATGGAATAAGGTTGTAGATAATCATATCGTTGAAGTTTACGGCTTAGATGATAATTCTGACAACCGCGAAATGTTAATGGATTTTTTACAAAGAAAGGAGTAGTAACAATGATTAACAGAGAGGACATTAAGGAGGGCTTGAAGTTTAGGATGTCCAATAACAAAATCGAGCGTAAGCATCAAGGTGCCACGGATATGTGTGAATCCATCCAGTATCTGACAACGCTGAAAACTCCGCACGGAGACAAAAATTATGTAACGCCCGAAGTACCGCTTTTCGAGGTATGCGGCGGTCCGAAGCTGATAAGCTTAGCAGACAAGGAAGACCCGCATTGCGCATGGGTCGGCGAGTACATCAAGGTTCGCAGCGATGCGCTCGGAAAGAAACCGCTCTACATATCCCTGGGCGACGTGATGCAACACGGATTAGTTGACAATAAAACCCTAAAGGACGTGTTGCGTAATGAGCGTGAGGGTAAGTCCACGCGGTTAATCCCAAAGAAGTGTGTAGCGTTCCGCGACATTACCAATGGCATGTACGACACCTTCAAAGCGAAGAACCACGACTACGACAATAGCTTCTCGGAATTGTTTGCGGAGTGCGGCATGACATACGCCTACGGACACATGGCAGAGAAGTTGAAACGCGTGAAGTCACTGATGTCTGACGAGGAGAAGGTGAAGGGCGAGAGTATGAAAGACTCCCTGCTTGACCTTGCGAACTATGCGATACTTACGATTATGGAACTTGATAAAACAAGGAAGTGAAATGGCGAAGATTGTATTAGACCCCAAAGAAAGCGGAATGGAGCTTTTCTTCAAATTGTTCTTTAGTGCTACAAGAAAATTGGGCTTTCAGACAAAGAGGTGTGCGAAGCATTCAAAAAAAGTCTGTTGAAGCAATAGAAAATGCTCCGGCAGAGGAAAGATGCGCCTGGTATAATTCGCATGAACACTTCAAGCTGCGAGTAGAAACAATAAATGACAAAAAGTAATTGTAACTTAAAATCTAACAATATGCAAGAGATTGTATTTAGAAGTAACGATAATCAGGCACTGACAACGAGTGTGATTGTTGCAGAGAAGTTTGGTAAAGAACATAGCGACGTTCTTAAAGCTATAAAAAGTTTATTTACGACAGGGGAAAAATCCCTTTTCGTTGAGAACCAGCAACTTGCGAAGATGTTTTCCCTTACAGAGGTGGAACAGCCGATGCCTATTGGTGGCGGTGTGAAGAAGCTGCCTATCTACGTGATGAACAGGGACGGCTTTACTCTGTTGGCTATGGGCTTTACGGGGTCGAAGGCTTTGGCTTTCAAACTGGAGTATATGAATGCCTTTAACGCTATGGAGCAACAGATACGTCAGAGTTCTGGTGTTCCTCAGTCATTTGCCCAGGCTCTTATGCTTGCTGCCAAGCAGCAGGAGCAGATAGAAGCTCAGCAGAAGCAGCTTGAGATGCAGAAGCCGAAAGTAGAGTTCTTTGAAGCAGTGGCTGAAAGCAAGACCGCCATCGACATCAAGGCAGCTGCGAATACCCTCCACTTCAAAAACATCGGCAGAAACAAGTTGTTTGAAATTCTGCGCAACGTGAAAATACTCATGTGGAACAATCTCCCATATCAGAAGTATGTTGACTGTGGATATTTCCGCACGATAGAACAGAAATACACAACGCATGACGGTGTAAAAATTAGCATCAAGACACTCGTCTATCAAAAGGGAATGGATTTTATCCGCAGAACACTTAATAATTTGGGTTACAAACAGGTTGAGCAATGACTAAGGACTGGAGCGGAAACGGCAAGAGCACCTTCATAACAATCGGTGCGAGCAACCACACGGACAAGGAGCGTGAGGAGCATGACTTCTACACCACATCGCCCGAGGCTATAGACAAGCTCTTAAAGCACTTCTCTTTGCCGAAGAAGATATGGGAGTGCGCTTGCGGTACTGGATGCTTGTCAGAGCGTCTTGTTGAGTTCGGGCACGATGTTGTGAGCACCGACCTTATAGACCGGGGTTACGGCGATGTGCAGGACTTCTTTAAAGCGGATACGATGCCCGACAGCTGCAAGTGCATACTTACCAACCCACCCTACAAGTACGCATTGGAGTTCGTGCTGCACTCGCTTGGCTTGCTTCCTAACGGAGGCTTGTGTGTGATGTTTCTCAAGACAACATTCCTGGAGGGTCAGAAACGCTACGAGAGGCTCTATAAGAACACGCCGCCTAAGTATGTACTGCAATTCTCAAAGAGAGTGCTGTGCGCAAAGAACGGCAAGTTCGCTGCAATGCGCAATGGTGGCGGTAGTGCAGTCAGCTACGCATGGTTTGTATGGCAGAAAGGTTACAACGGAGAAACAACCGTAAAATGGATATGAGCAAAAACAGATACCGCAACAAGGCGCCCTACTCCACTCTACATCCCGACGCAAGGCACTGGACTCGCAAGGGGAACTCGTGGAAGCAGAAGATTGGCTACGATACCGAGGATGAGGCATGGGAGTTTCTTGAGCAGAACCCGAAGCTGAAAACAATGGGAGCTGTAGTTTATAGGTGTCCTGTGTGTAACAAGTTTCATGTTTCAATACATTACAAAAATGACAAAAGAGGAATTTCTTAAAAAGGCTCATGCGATATATGGAGACAAGTATTGTTACGAAAGAACAATACTTGGAGGACATACTGAACGAATCTGTGTAACTTGTAAAGAGCACGGAGACAGGTTTCCTGTAAGAGGATACTTCCTTCGTGGACATGGATGTCCAGAATGTGCAAAAGAAGATTCTTTAAACAAACAAAAGAAGAGCATCAAGCAATTTGTCGAAGATGCTCGCAAAAAGCATGGGGACAAATATGATTATTCGAAAGTTGAGTATAAAAATGCACTAACGAAAGTTTGTATCATTTGCCCTATACACGGAGAATTTTGGCAAACACCAAATGGTCATCTAAACGGTTGTGGATGTAAGAAATGTGGCGATAAGTACAGAGGCGAAAACGCTCGCTTTACTAACGAGCAATTCATCAAAAGGTCTCAAAAGAAATGGGGTAACAAATACTCTTACGAAAAAACGAATTACATTGACAATAAGACGAAGGTTTGCATTACTTGTAAGGAACATGGAGACTTTTGGCAATTCCCTGCAAATCACATGAGATGGGAGGGATGTCCAGTTTGTGCAAGACTACAAAACAAAGATTTGGTGTTCGGCATTGGAATCAACGACGAGATTACTCCAACAACAAAATGCCATAAGGCTTATAACCATTGGCAAATGATACTTAAAAAGTGCTTCGACCAAAAATATAAGACACGGCACCCTACCTATAAAAATGTGACTATGTGTGAAGAATGGAAAAGGTTCTCTGTGTTTAAGAAGTGGTTTGATACGAATTACGTAGAAGGGTACGATTTGGATAAAGACTTGCTGTCTGATAACGGTCATAAGATATATTCTCCCGATACATGCTGTTTTATACCGCATAGTCCAAATGTCCTACTTAGCTCGAAGAAACTGGGCAAAGACGGACTACCGAGAGGGATAAACAAGGAAGGCAATTCTTATGCGGTTAGAGTCTGCTTGCATAAAGGGGAAAGAATTAGAGTTGGCAAAATACGCTCTATCGATGAAGCTGTTGATATTTACAATAAAATTAAAAGAAAAGAAATAGTGTCGGCTGCATTAGGGTGTTACGAAAATGGTTTAATAGGAAAGCGTGTTTATGATGTTTTTTTAAACTATGACTTTAGGAAATTTGTTGTATAACATGTTTATAGCAAAAATAGTTGAGATATGAAGAAGTTTTTATTATTTGCATTAGTTGCGGTGGTGTCGCTATTGGCATTGTGTAGCAGGAGTCAGAGATTCCAAGGAGGCAATCGTAAGTTGTACGACACTATTACGGTTTACTCTGTCGATAAAATCGTAGAAACGTCTGGTAACAAAGAATCGTTTGGTACAGAGACCTATTATCTTGTGGCTACAGATAAGGGAGCGTATCGTATAGATTTGTATGGAGTCTGGGGTAATGCCCAACTCGTTGGAGTTATAAAACAAGGTAGGACATATATCGTTCAAACACAATGGTTTGATGCTCCAATCATTAAGGAATACAAGCGTATAACTAAGCTAATTCGTGAATTATGAAAAAGAAAGGATATTACGAATATACACCGCAGATTTACCCAAGGAAACTTTGGGTGATGTACAATACGTCGGAAGAAGAAATAGACAAATGCTTTACCAACATGAAAGGCGAGCCTCTTGTTCACAACGGCGAGCCTATGAGTGAAGGAAACTACGGAGGTATGGTTTATGACGAATGTATGAGTAAGGCAGGGAAATACTTCGGCAATCTCGTTGTCTTTCCAAAGAAGAGCGATATGACTATGAAAAATATCTGCCATGAGGCATATCATGTTCTATCGTCTATCAACGATGCGTGCGATTTGGAAAGGATGTATAACGGCAGAAATGAGCATCAGGCATACCTTATGGGTTGGATATGTAATTGCATCAACAACGCTCGTTTGGGTATTGGAGATTTCGTTGAACTAAAAGACAAGGAGGAATAGCTTATGGATAAAAATGAAAAATTAAAACTTGGTGACATTTTTCTTGCGCCAAAAGAATTTTTTCTAAATAATTCTGTCGGAAAGCTAAAGCAGCAAATAGAAAGTTATGCGGAAGTCAGAAAAGATGGCAGGGTTATGTGCGCGGTTGTTGAGGATGTAAATTCAGTTTTCCCCCACGAATCATTATATACAATCGCTGTGAAACAAAAACAATTTGCACCTCAAATTAGGGTTTGTGTCAGTAAGGATTATAACCTTGATTGTTTTGAATTACTTTCTAAAGAAAAAATGAAGGTTGCTTGTGTGCTTTGGTTTTGTTTTGGGGTTTAATATAGGAGGAATAGCTTATGTTTTTGGGATTTGAAAACTATCGCGACATTGATGTGCTAAAAGGAAAAACACTCGTTGAGGTCGAGAGAAGCCATTATGACTCAAACGATGCTTTGTTTTTCAAAACCGCTGATGGAGAATTTTACATTATGACGCACAATCAAGACTGTTGCGAGAATGTATATATAGATGATATTTGCGGCGATTTCGCTGATTTACTGAATGAGGAAATACTGACAGCGGAAGAGTTAAACAACGACTATCCTGTAGATGAAGAATGTATTGAAGATACTTATACTTGGACATTTTATCATTTAGCAACGTTTCATGGGGATGTCACTATTCGATGGTTTGGAACAAGTAACGGCTATTACTCCGAGAGTGCGGAATTTTACAAAATTAGTGAGGAAGATTATAATGTTCATGTAAATAGGAACAGCTTATGATTAAGAAAGGAGATAAGCGCAAGAAGCATTATAAGTGCAAGGACTGCGCAATGTTTGCGGACGAGGATGCAGATGGCGCACCCTATTGCCTCGCCAAAGACCTCTACACGTTCGTAATGGGCAAAGATGAGGCTTGCGAGGAGTTTGTAAAGTGGAACGGTAAGAAATAACAAACAAAAACAAAATGGAAAGAGAGAAGATAGTAATAGAACTTTGTGGCGGCAGGATGCCTGAAAAGGCACACGATGCCGACGCGGCGTATGATGTGTTCACCAAGGAAGATGTAAAAGTGCTCGACTATGAGCGCTATGCAATACCGCTCGGCTTCAAAATACAACTGCCCAAACACCTTGCAGCAGTTATACAACCAAGAAGCGGAATGTCTGCAAAAGGTATGCCCTCCCAAAAGATGTGGAATGGCGAAATCATTAAAGAAAAGCGAATTGATGCCGATGTTGAACTTGGCTTGATAGATAGCGGCTATACCGGCGAGGTGAAAGCAATCGTGAAAACCTTGGGTATAGGTGCTTTTATGTCAGGAGACATTTTTATCCCTGCCGGCACAAAGATAGCACAGATGCGCATTGTGGAGATACCGAATACGGAACTTGTGAGCGGTGTCATCAAAATTCAAGAAAATGATGACAAGAAGCGTGGCGACAACGGTTTTAATTCAACAGGAGTAAAATAACATGGCAAGCAAGACATACATCGGCATAGACCCTGGCTCAAAGGGTTTCATAGCAGTAATGCACCCTGACGGCACGCGCGAGTATTGCTCCTTACAGGATTGTGACTATCACGATATTGCGCTGTTTCTGAAAAACATCAAGACGGTGTGCGAGGAAAATTGCGTGTGCTGTATGGAGGAGATACACGCCATCTTCGGTTCGTCGGCAAAGTCCACATTCTCGTTCGGAGAAACGTTCGGAGTACTGCAAGGTCTGTTGATTGCGCTTGAGATACCCTATCATCTTGTACCTCCGAAGACTTGGCAGAAGGAGATTTGGATAAGTCACGATAAGGTTATCAAGAGTTACTGCGGAAAGAAAAGCACGGACAACAAGGCGACATCCATCAACGCCGCAAGACGATTGTTTCCGACCGAAGATTTTAGACGTACAAGCAAGTGCAAGAACGTAGACGATAACAAGTGCGATGCAACGCTGATATGCGAATACGGGCGAAGGAAATGCCTTTAAAGAAGATAAAACATTGTTTAACTAAATAAGTATAGATATGGATTTTGGAAAGAAGTTATATTGCGGCAATTTTGCGGTTACAAAGAAGTCGCGCAGTCTAAGTAAGCAGGAGTTGAAGGAACTCCGCGACAAGGAAGGTATCCGTGAGGATGTCCGCAAGCATCTGACACGAGGCTCGCTTCCGTACATTTGCGTCGAAACGGTCGGCGGCGGATGGAAGGTGGAGTTTGGCATCGGCACGACGATGTTCGAAGCAATCGACGCGCTCGGCATGGTTCGTGACGAGAAAGGCGATTGGCGCACTCACGGAACGGAAGGCAAGAACGCAGAGGCTATCTTTACCGGCATGTTCGTTGATACTACCGTCGTTGGTGATGCGGAGTATCAGACAGCAAAGATGAAAGCCATGAGCGAGTATATAGAACGAAACACAAAGCATGACAACGAACAGCTATGGGCGGAAAAGTAGAGAAGCTTTCGGCTAAGATGAAGTCGCAGGCAGTCGGCTTGGGTCTGTGCCAGCAATGGACTGACGAATGGGCCGACGGCACGTCGAAAGACGAGCTTGTCGAGAAGTTTGTCAGAGGCATTGACTTCTGCATAGAACACAACTTTCCGTCATGCGAAGTGATACGGAAGGAGTTCGGAGATGTCATTCACGACCACGGCGTGTACGTGGACGAGAACGTGATTACGGACGACAAGCCGACGGTGATATTAAACGGAGAGTGCGTCGCAGGACTGACCTACTCTGGCAAGAGCTGCGGCGACATATATGTAAGGCATGACTGCGAGGCGACTGTATTTGTAAACGGCCTTGCGAGAGCGTTTATCAACATGTACGACAATGCGGAGGTGGAAGTGTATTGCGAAGAGGGTGCAAAGGCTTTCGTCTATCTGCACGGCGGCAGGGTCAGAAAGACGCGAGGTGATGTCACAATTAGAGAAAAACACAAGGAGAAGGAAGAATGAAAAGAAGTAGTGGTGAGGCGATAGATTCGCTGTACGGGCAGTTGAAGGCGTTGAGTGCAGACGCGAAGTACGGCTTTGGTATGTACAGAACAGACTGGGGTAAGGTAAACAGCGAGAGCTGGAACAGGCTCCTGGTGGGCTTTTGCAAGAGTATCAGGGAACTTGCCAAGGACTGCCCTGTAAAATATTTTGCAGGAGCGTTCTATACGTTCAACGGAAAGATATACGAGGTGGTGGAGCCGATTGTTGTGGAGCAGGCTTACCAGTTGCTTATGGAGGACTTGTTCATAGCACCCGTGCTCGGTCGTTCCACAATCAGAAAAGAGTCGTTCATCGACACCATCAAGAACTACAACGTGCTTGTTCCGCAGTTCGACGTTGTGGCGTTCGCCAACGGTGTTGTTGACTTCGGTCTTGCGCGTGTGGCTCCTACGGCGATGCCATTCTCTCCGCATTATCATGTGACTTACTATCATCCGTACAACTTCGATCCGAAAGCGAAGTGCAAGAAATGGGAGAGATTCCTGCTTGATGTGCTGCCCGACAAGGACTCGCGTGACATCTTGCAGATGTTCATGGGACTCGGCTTGGTGCAGCGCGGCGACGCATACAACCCGTATGAGGGAAAGATGTCCGACAAAATAGAGCTGTGCCTTATGCTTATCGGTAGCGGAGCAAACGGAAAGAGTGTGATATTCGAGGTTATGTGCGCCCTGTTCGGCAAAGACCGCATATCAAAAATGGACTATGCGGAACTTACCGCTGACGGTGACGAGGGCATGAGAGGGCGCTACCCTATCCGTAACGCCATCTTCAACTGGTCTTCCGACTCCGACCCGAAGAAGTTCGGACGCAAGAATACAGGTATGTTTAAGCGTCTTGTAAGCGGCGAACCTGTACCGTACAGAAAACTTGGCGAAAACGTACTGGAGTCAAAGAGCCTTCCATACCTCATCTTCAATCTCAACGAGCTTCCGTTCCCCGAGGATGTTACCCTCGGCTTTATCCGACGCTTGCAGTACGTCAGCTTTGACGTTACCATCCCGAAAGAGAAGCAGAACCCTCGTCTTGCTGCGGAGATTATCAAGGAGGAGCTTTCTGGTGTGTTCAACTGGGTTCTTAAAGGCGAGCGTATGTTGAGAGAGCGTAAGTTTCAGTTTCCGTCTGCGGAAGGTTCGCGCAAGCAGCTCATTCTTTCATATCTCGGCACACAGCCCGTGCTGGCATGGCTAAAGGCGTATGAGATACGCTGTGACAAGGGAACGAAGGGCGAGATACCAGTTTGGATAAACGCCAAGACGCTGTATGACAGCTTCAGACAGTTCTGTGAGGATAACAATCTTGAGGAAAAGGAGATACCGTCACAGCAGAAGTTTGGCAGAGTGATGTGGAACTCCTGCAAGTTCTACAAGAAGCGCACGCCAAGCGGAGTTATCTACGAGACATACGGCATCACGGAAGCAGACCTTGCGGAGCACTTCCTCATATCCAACATGAAGAGCGCGGAAGAGACGCAGGAATACAGCTTTATCAAGGACGACCTGCCTGCAAAGAAAGAAGAGTAAACAGAGATAGTTATGGAAGAGTGTATCATTAAAATCATCGAAGATAAGTATGCTCTCGAAATGGGCCTGCGTATCATCATGGAGACGGCAGAAAGAAAGGCACTTCCAGAAGAGGTTTTTCTGCCGACCTTCAATGACAGTTTAATTGAAGAAACGTTTGTGGCAACGCTTGAAAAGGTTGCCGGCAAGAAGTTCAAGTAGAAACAGAAATAGCCTTGCAGCAAAGAAATTACTGCGAGGCTATTTCTGTATTTATTTATCTTTTTTATTTTTATAAAGAAGGCAATTTTTACACGAAGTTGGATAGTTGACTGGTAAATGGAAGTGAATCGTATTGTTCTCCACATCTATCTCATCCTGCTTGATTTTGTTATAGTCCGCCTCAAGCGACACAATCTTCAGCCAGTCAGGAGAGCCTTTCTTGGCTTTCTTTTCAGCAGCAACCAGCTTGCGCAGAATGGATTCCTTTGAAGTTTCCTTTGCAAGTTCCTCCGCGGTTATCTCGTCGTTCCTGGGCGAGTTTGTGCCCTGTACATCCGCGATGCGCGCCTGAACGGAGTCGAGTGCTTCGAGCTTCTCAATCTCGCGGAGCAGTTCAGCTTTGGCCCAGTTTAGGCCCTGGCCTTGGAAAGCCACATTCCAAGCGTCGCCTTTACCCCAACCTGCCGCACGCAGGTCGGCATATATAAGATATGAAATATCCGCCATGTTGTACTGCTTTTTCAACTTGTACATATAGGCTGATAATGTGTATTCTGACATAATTACTCCTCCTCTTTTTTGTAAACAAATTTAACATAGCAAAAGCACCGGTAGTGCAGCGGTGGAAACGGGTCTCCGAAGTGGTGCAGATACGTCGTCTCATCATCGCAGTGCGCGCACGGATACGAACTTCCTCGAAAGATATAGTAGCCTATCGCCCCATGTTCCTTGCCGTACTGCTGTTCAGCTCTACCCCATGCGACGGCGACCATTTGTCGCGCGTTGCGGACGATGTTCTGGTACGCCGAATGGAATACGCCCTTGCCGTATGAAGGCGTGGCGATGTTTATATCCTCCTTTCTTGCCTTCGTGATTACGGATGTGGTGTACGGGTCCTTATATCCAGTACGTATTGCGGACATGAGCTGCGAGTCGGTGTATTTCATCAATACGCCGGCCTTGCACATACGCACCATGTCCTCCGCAAAGTTTTTCAGATAACTGGTGGTTCGCTCCATTGATGTCTTGCCGAACACCTTTGACACAAGAAAGGCTTCCGTGCTCTCCGTGCCGATATTCAATATCGAGCACGCGGTCTTGGCGCAGACGGCGATGTCGCTTTCTATTCCGTCAGCAACGCCTAACGCAATGCGTTGCGAGGCCGCAATAAACCCGTTCTCGTTTGTCAGTGTCGCTCCCCTCCTGTATTTGGAAGCGAGCGACACTATCTCACGGGCAACCTTAAACAGTCGCTTCTGTACGCGCGACTCGCAGGCTATCTGCGCTTTCGTTCTGTTAAGTGCGTATTCTCGTGACTCCATAAATTACTTTCTTAGATTCTCATCCCAGTTGTTGCGTCCAGGATAATTGCCGTTCTCGTCCCATGCCTTGTCAGACCTCTTCGGTCTGCCTCTTTTGCCGCGACCAGTGTTGATGTCTTCGCCAGGCTGCTGATTGTTAATTTTTGCAAGCGCTTCCTCCTGCTCGATGTTGTTCTCAACCTGTGCCTCCTGGCGTTGGATGTCGATGAGCAAGTCCTGCTGGTCTTCCTCTTTCTGCTCGCGCATGATACGAGTAAACTCGTCGTTCTTCGAGAACTTGGAATTGCGCTCAGAAGCAGTCTGCTTCGAGAGGAATTTGTTCTGAACCGCAGTGGCCAGGTTTGTGATAAGCTCAGTGTCGTTCTGATGGATATAGCTCTCAATCCACGCATTGACCGGCAGTGCAACCATTGAGGCCATACAGTTGTTCTCCGTTCCGATGCCAAACTTAGTTATACGCACCAACTGGTCGAGGAACGGCTGCAATCTCTGTGCGTCGTTCATGGCAGCTTCGAGGGCTGGAGAATACAGCAGCTTGATTGCAACGCCCGGCAGGTCTCCCGATTTGAGTTCGGGCGGCTTCACGGTAAACGAAAGCTCATAGATGAGGTCATAAGACTTGTTGAGCTGTGTAGCGAAGGCGTTTGACGCGTCCGTGCCATTGAGGAACTCCGCCTTGCCGTCCGTGTCGGTAATCATAATCGTCTTAGCAGCGCCGTTGGTATCGCCCTTTATCTCTATCTCATCCCCCTCGCCGGTAAGCGTGAGTATCGGGAAGGCGTACGCCTTGTTGTTCTCGCAGAGATACGAGAACGCCTCCTCATAATCCTCGATATTGCGCTGTACGGCAGACCAGCAAGGGCCGTCCTCGTTGCGGGCGTATGCTACAGGTATGAACGGGAAACCGTGCCGCTTATCCTCAACACAGGCATATTCGGACACACCGAAGATAGACGCGACCTTTCTAAAGGCATTTCTCGCAGTGCCTCCCGACAGGTCTTTCTTGAAGCGGTAGAACTTTTCCTTGTCCCATGCTTCAACCCACTCGATGCGCTCCTCTCCTTTCTCGTCATAGTCCACATACTTGCGTGCAAACGCAATCAGTTCGCCGGTAAGTGGGTCGTATCTCGGAAACAGTGTATCGCCACGGTCGAACGAGAGTGTTCTCGTTCCGAATTTGCCGTCGCCGTCGAAATAGCCTACAATGGCACAGTCTGCAACCTTCATGTATGCGGATACCGCCTCGAAGAAGCGTATCTCCATATCGTGCATGAGCCAGCCCTTCTTGTATTTCGTGAGCAGTTCTTGTAGTTTCTCTTCGCTACCTTCTTCGGTTCCCTCCGCAAGCTCGAACTGAATATCGTTGCCAGTCACATGAAGAACGTGCTTGGTGTAAATAACCTGCTGAAAGGCAAACGCAGTGCGCTGAATTTTCTGCACGCACCAAAGTCCCGTTTCCGGGTTCTTCTTCCAGATGTCGGGATATTGCTGCGGGTCGCAAATCCTGTGCCCTGACGGATAGAACTCGCGCAAGAAGTCCTGCTGTGTTTTGATGTTGCGGTACAGCACATCCGCAGGCATACAAGGGTCTTCATTCTCGGAAAACTCACGGTCGATAATTCCGTGTTTCATATAACCCTTCGGGGTCACTTCGTAAAACGGCTTTCGGACGAGCAGCTCCCGCACGTCTTTTACATTGTTTAAAGCATCCATAGTCCTTTTATCTTTTTGTGTTTCTTTTTAGTTAAGCTGAAAATCATTATATATAGCCATGACTCGAAGAAGTCAGGCGAGTGTCCTACGTACCGTTTAGCCATCTTCTTAGGCAGTAGCTTGAAGCCTTTGTCGTCGCTGTTGTCGTCGCGGCGCAGCATCTTTCTCTCCTTCTGCAAAATCTGGCGCAGCGGCACCTTGTCAAATCCGTCGCCAGAATACTTGCGCTCAAGCAGTGATGGCTCTATTGAGATTTGCTTCTCCTTTATCATCTTGTAGAACAGGAAGGCGCATTGTGATTTAAGGTCTTTGTACAGGAATCTGATACCCTTTTCTTCCTGATGTGTCGTAGCAATAGGTGCTGCCTGGTTGTTGAACGGCACTGCATCGGCAAAGAAGCCTTTGAAATACTGACCGATACCCTGCAAGTCGTAAGTGAAGTTACATTCTTCCACACCCCATTCATGCAGCTTCGCCTGCACCGCAGATACGAGCGTTTGAGAGTCGAGGCGCATTACTACAAGGTCTTTGCAGTGCCATCCCTCCCACAGCCACATCACAAAGTTGTCGCCGCCCGTAAAGGCAATGTCGGCAGATGCACGCCGCACTCCATCTCCGACCTGTACGGCGTTGTCGAATATTTCTTCGAGGTCTGCCATTTTTATCATATCGTCGCCCGCGGACTTCCAGTTCCAGTTGGCTTCGAGGTCGCGCATACGTTGCTCCTCGTCCTGTTGTGCAAGGTTGGCGAGATATGATGCGTCGGTAGAGATAAGTTTGATGTTTTCCGATACGTCGGCACGAATGAATGTGGCGGATTTGATGAACATTTCGAGCTTGGTATATCCGAGTTCGGCATAGCTTTCTTTCCACAGCTTATCTATGATACCTCCGCATTGTTCGTAAACCTCCTCTCGCGTATCTCCCCAATAGATTGAGTCGGGAGTATCTCCGTCCATGAAGCAGTAGCGTATGACTCCGTCACGCTCGGGGATAATGTATCCATCCTCGTCTACCCACCAGTCTATGAATTTGCGCACCCACGACTCAGGATCAGGGTTGCACGTTATCCAGAAGCGGTTGCGGATTTGCGAGGCGTTACGGTTGTTGGTAAGCAGATACTTGAACTTCTTGTACGGACACTGGGTTCCCTCGTCGATGCACACGTATGCGAACTGACGGCCCTGGAAGCGGGTCTTGAAGTCCTGGTACGAGCCTGCGTAGTATGAGAATTTTAGCCAGCCTCCGTTGGTGAAGTTCCACGTCATATCATTCTGCGACTTGTTGTATGTGCCGAACTGCGAGAAGAGCTTGTACGAGTCCGTTACAAGCGATTGAAGGTCATCCTTCTCGTTACGCAGGATTGTTGCATGGAAGTCTGGATTCTTAATGTCTTTCAGTACCTCCATGAGAGAAGAGAAGGACTTGGAATTGTGGGTGACGATGAAGTCTTCGACTACAAACAGTGCATCCGGGTTGTCTACGGCAATGCAACAACAATTCCTCTTTCCGATTTTCTTGCAGCTTACGATACGTCTTACAAGTTCCTTTTTCTTGTAATTGAACCTTACCGACCATTTCTTTTTCGCTGTTTTTCGCACATAACACACCGAACCTAAACTATCAACCAAATACTTAAAGTCGGTAGCCTGCTTGGAAGTGCGGTATTTTTTGCACCAATACTCGCCGCTCTTTCTTCCCGTATTACTGATAAGTCTTTCGAGTGTAGACATTCTTTCACTGATAGAAGCGAGTCCGTAGCTTTCATCAAACTCCACTGGCTTGACGCACGGAATGGTTATGTCGTATCCGTCGGTGATATATTTCTCAATCTCACAAGCGAGATGAGGCATACACCGCCTGCTTCCGTCAATGTAAACGTTCCAAATATGGTCGTCAGAGCAAGTTATCTTCGCTCCGTCGGATAGTGTAATCTCGTAACAATCTCTTTTCGGATAAGCGAGGAGTCCCAAAACACGATGTCCTTTCCCGTCCGAACCGATTACGGTATCCCCATATTTCAGCTCCTTGATTTTAACGAAACCCCTGGACGTTAAAACCATCGTATTCTCATCGAGTGGCCCACCTCGCGAGCCTCCGACTATCTTAATATCAGCATCAATGGCAAGCATACGCTCCTGTCCGCCACGTTGAGCGATAATCTTCAACCTGTCGGGATGCTTCTTGTCTTTATCTCTTAGTGATTGAATGTACTCTTGAGTGTAAATAGGCTCTCCGGTATCCAATTTCAACCCTGAAAAACAACTTTTCTGCATATATATACAAAATATTTATGCAAATATATCGAAAATATTTGGTTAATTGTATATTTATTCATATTTTTGCGAAAGAAAACGTATATTTATACATTAATGGTAGAAGAACTACCGAAAACCAACACAAAAACTTTTATATATGACAGTAGAAGAACTGCTTTCATTGGTGAACAAGGAGGTTGATACCACCAAGTTCAAAGCACTTAGCCAGAAGACCATTAACGAAGAACTTAATGACGTACTGGATGAATTTGGTGACGACGAGGCTGCGAACGCCAAGATAGTCACCAAGGTGGCAAACCGACTCAAGCGCATGGACGGCAATCTGCACAAGAATGTCTCTGACGAGATTAAGAAAAGCAGAGAGGAAGCCGAACGCAAGAAGAAGGAAGAGGAGGAGCGCAACGGCAAGAAGGAAGAGGAAGGCAAGCCTGACGACAAGTACGACAAGCTGCTCGCGAAGCTCGAAGCTCTTGAAAAGGCAAATGAGGAGCGCGACAAGAAGGCATCAAGAGCCGCTACAATCGAAGCGGTCAGAAAGGGCTTGAAGGATAAGTTTGACAAGGCAAAGCTCGAACTTAACGATTTCTTTCTTGACACAGCAATCTCCAAACTTGAAATTCCCGACCATGATGCCGATGTAATCGACCTGGTTTCAAAGGCAGAGGGTATTTACACTACCGACTTCAAGCGTGCTACAGGCAACACTGCTATACCGCACAAGGGCAGCGGCTCTTCTTCTGGCGGCGGCAAGACAATCCGTGACGACGAGTGGGATGACATCATCGAATCGAAAGGGAAGTAAACATTTTAATTTTTAAGGTAAAAAGTTATGGATAACAACAAGGATTACTACGGACAGATGATGGCGCAGGGTGCAGTCAATGCTACCGGCGCTGTAATCTTGCAGTCAGAAATGACTATCGGTGGTCAGCGTCATGTGTTTGTTGACCTGCCTGGTGCCGTTAAGGAAGCGTTCCGTCGCCCTCCGATTGGCGGTGTCCTGAAAAACCCGTTCCCTGGCCCAGCCAAGATTTATGCCGGCGACCTCATCGAGCACAGCCTCGGTTTTGCGGACAACAGCGGCGGCACAATCAAGGTACTCAAGAGCTATGAGGTGGCTAAGGCTACCACCGCTGCTACGGATACAGCCATCTACATCACACGCGACGGCTATCACCACATTCCGTTTGTGGGCGACAATCTCATGGTTGGTCCGAAGGACTTCAAGACAAAGGGTAAAGGCGTGCTCGTTACTGCGGTTGAAAATGACGTGCAGGACAGCAAGGATGTTTGGAAGGTTACACTCGCAGAAACTCTCGGCTCCCTTATCGCCGGTACGGTTCTCGTGGAGGCGGAAAAGGCAGGCGCAACTGTTTCTGCTATGGTTACAAACCCGAACTGCTTCGCTCCATGCGACGTTGACATGCCGTTCCATACACTTGCCGGCAGTGACAAGTTCTATGCTCCGCGCTACCTCAACGACTTCTGTCTGCTCGGCACTGACGTGGTTATGTGGAAGTCGCGCATGAGTCCGATCCCGCCGGCTGTAGAGGCGATGAACAAGAGCCGCTACGCAGAGTGGTGGTACGCAGAGAACTAATCGGAAAAACACACAACACAAAAACGAAAAGATATGCCAAAGTTTGATTTTAATAATTCCCGAAAGGCGCGTTTCTTCAGCGACCCCGAGAATACAAGATACTTGCAGAAGTTTATCGACAAGAAGGACATCTTCCATGTAAACTACGGCTGGTATCTCACGCAGGGTACTATCGCGCCCGACCTCACGCCTACCAACCATAAGGGCGTGGCTACATTCTCAGTGGAGGCATCCGCTTTGCACGCTGCAACGCTCGCTAACCTCCGTGCTCCGCTCGCAGGTTCGTTCCAGAAGGACAAGGGTGCATTGGCAGTTTATTCTGCCACTATTCCCGACTTCATTACCGACGGCTTCAAGGAAACCGCAGAGGAGCGCAACTACCGCGAGAAGCAGTTTGAGGAGTTTGGTAACGACCGCGACCTCGTAAAGCAGTGGCGCAATGACACCCAGGAGTTGATGGACTCTCTCGACATGACCATGAACTACATGGTGGCAAAGCTGGCTACAACCGGCGAGCTTGACTATACAGGCATCGCCCGTGGTATCCAGATTCCGCTTCACAAGGTGCCGATTCCGAAGGAGAATTTCAGAAAGTGCGGCAAGCTCGAATGGGCTAACGTTGACTGCAACATCCTCGAACAGATGCGCAAGATTGAGAGCGAGTGGCGCAAGGAGTTCGGTCAGAACCGCCTTGCCCTCGTATGGCAGATGACCTACGACACCTTCTACAACACCTTCCTTGGTAACAAGCAGATTAAGGAGCTGTACATCAACTGGTGTAAGGCCCACTATGTTGCTTATGTTGAGGACTACGGCGTGAACACAGAGATGTTCCTCAAGGCGTTCGCCGACATCCAGGGTATCTCACGCATCGAGATTATCGACGAGGAGGAGCGCAACCTCAAGTTCGACGGCTCGGTTGTCAAGGTTAAGGGCTGGGATGACAACATCGTTGTTCTCCGTCCTGCCGGTAATGCTTTCGAGTACGAGCGCAAGCAGGTTGCTGACAAGCCGATGTTCGAGAAGTACGGAACCAATATCGTTCAGAAGGTGTTCGCGCAGACGAACAAGGGTCTCGGCCTGCTCTGCAACTCTACAATCGCCAACGGCGACTACATGGAGTGGCATACCGACCTCATGTTTGCCGCAGTACCGGCGATGCTCGACTTCCCGTACCGTTGGATTATCGACATCACCAAGAAGGGCGAAGGCGTAGCTGCCTAAACATAAAAACTATCCGTCCTCCTGTGGCTGCAATCGGCTGCACTTGGACGGATAGCGTAAACAATCTCTGAATTTAACGACAGAATAGGCATTATGGATAAAGGCAATAAAATTCACACACTGGAGGACGCACTGTTCAGCAAGGTACGTTTCAGCATACCCGAGGACACGGTGCGTACAATCCTCATTGAAAGAGCGCTGGACGGAAACATGGCGTATGTAGACGCCAATCCCGCCGATGTTCGCCTTGCCTATGCAGACATTCTAAAATGGCTTGTTCTCGGCCCGAGCAAGATGAACAACACTTCCGACTCTGATAACGGATGGAGCCATACGGAAGGTGGTTTTGAAATATCCGAGCGTGACCGTGCGGAACTCAAGGCGGAAGCCAACGCAATCTATGCGAAGCTTGAGCCAAGTTCGATGTTAAAGAAGAAGTCGTCGTTCAGAATAACCTCTCATGGCGTGAAGCGTGCCGACATTTCGGCGTTCGGATGCCCGCTTCCTCACATTATAAAATAAGGATGTATGAGAAAGGCAAATATCAGGAACCCGAGATACCCTCACACGATAAAAATCGTTAGGGTGCTTGTCGGCAAGGCGGACGAGAACGACCCGTTCGCGGATGACGACGCAAAGGTCGGCGAGGATACGGAGATTGTAATCTACGAAGGCGAGGGCCGCAGCTATACAGATACGACTACCGAGGGCGGCAAGAATGTTGACGAGAACAAGAGGAAGGCATCAATTCCTGTCAGATATGACGAATGGGATGCCGGCAGATGTCCTCTTGATGGCGACATGATTTACGCAACGGTCGGCAACAACACCGAGGTCGGAATGGTGAAGGACTGCGAGCCTGACAATAATAGAACTGTTGTTTATTGGGACTTTACAAGGGTTTAGCGTATGGCGGTTTTAAAATCAGTTCACGGCAAATATTCCGACCAGCTCTTTTTCCGTCTTTTCAGAAATGTGAAAGAGTACACAAAAGAGATGATGCTCGAAAACATGGAGAAGATGGCCACAGAGGTGTTGAGGACAGCTTATGCTGAAAGAGATTTCATTTCTGTTACAGGAAACCTCATAAACTCGTTTGCAGTCGGTATCTACTACAGGGGCGAACTTGTTAGGGTTGTTGGTGCTGCGGACATGGGGATAGAAAAGCCAGTAAGAGTATCTCTCAGTCCCGGAGAAAAATTGTCTGTAACACGATGGTGGGATGATGTACCAGTCTTCCCGACCAAGAGTGGAGAACCTGGCAAGTACATAGGCAATATCGGTCCAGGACATGTTGATGGAAGACAAGCCGCTATTCAGAAATTGAAGTCGATGAAACCGTGGAAAAGGGACACATACTCTCTAATTGTCGTTGCGCCAATGGTTTACGCAGACTATGTGCAAGACAAGATGGGGCACGATGTCTTGACCAGTGTACGTGACGCCATGCCGCAGATTGAAAAAATTTGCTATATATGATAAGCATAAAGACACTATACTACGATGTTGGCAATGCCGTAAAAGGCATTTGCGACAAGGTTTATCCAAGAAACCGCCCGAAGTCTGTCTGCGACAGGCCCGACAGCTATATCGTTGTGTCTTTCCCGTCGAGCATCTACAACAATGAGATGAACGACGACGGCAGTTTCAACGACTATACAACTACCGCGCAGATAGAGATATATGTCCGTGACAAGACATCCGCCAGGAACCCCAATACGTTAAACGTATCTGCGGTATCTGAAAAAGTCGGTGCGGTAATGACAAAGTTTCCAATCTCAACAGACAACATCATCGTGACCAAGCCTCGCGTCACTCTGCAAACAGATGACGGCGACGGTTTCTCGGTAACGATAGTGCAAGGTTTGTTAAGAACCAAATAACACAAAATAAGGTTTAACTAAAAAAGTATTAAATTATGGCAATGAAGAAAATTCTTGAGCTCAAAGACCGATTTGTAGGCCCTAAGAGCATCTTGTATTCAAAGGGTATGATTGACCTGTCAAAGCCAACAATCGAGTTTACTCCAGAATTGGAGCTTCCCGTGGAGGTTGACTCACTGAAGGCGACAATGGAAGACCCGACCGTCAACCACTACAAGGTAATAGGTCTTGGCGGCGATTGGGCGACTACCGCAGAACTTGGAGACTTTAACGTAGAGATGGTTGTGCCTTCCAAGGCAAAAGATTTGCTCTCTGCAATGTTTGGCGAGGATGCTGTTGGCGACATCACCAAGTTTACTATCAAAGGTTCTGGTGATGCAGCTCTTGATGTTACAACAGGTTATACTGGCACCGCATTGGAAACAAAGAAGTTTAAGATGACCGGCACAATCTGTATCGTTGACGAAACAAAGGACAACTTGATGGTTATCACAAACCTTTCGCTCTATGCAACTATGCAGTGGGATGAAACTGGAACCAAACCTGTCGCATTTAAGTTTAGTGGTTCTGTTGAAGGCGCTGGTTTGAAGAGCGTTGCTTGGCTTACAAAGGCGGCAGTATCTGCTTAAAGCAAAAAGCGGCGTAACGCAATCGAATATGAAGCGGAAAGCGGCGGACTTATCAAGGGTCGCGGTTTTCCGCTTTTGTTTTTACAAGACTTAACATCAAGAAAACAACATGGAAGAAAAGAAGATGGAACAGCCCAGTGACGAGTTACAGAAAGCTCTTGACAGCGTATTGGAGGCGGAACCCGAAGCGGTTGTGTTCATGGGTAAAAAGCGCAAAATCGGTTGGCTTAAACGAGGTGCGATAAGAAAATTCTCGCACGTCACGACAAGAGAGGAAGACGAGTGGAAGCGTGGCGTAAAGTTGTGTGCCATCGTTCTTCTTAATAACTTTTGGAAGCTGCGCTTCTTCTACTGGGCTTACTGGCGTTGGTTGTACTATATCAAGGACTTGGATGCCATCGAAGTCTTGAGAGTTGTTGACGCAGCTAAAAAAAAAGTTCCGTCGGTAGTGTGCTCGCTGACTACCATATTAGCGATAGGGATGACGGATCTGGCGATGACGATGACGAAGAGAGAAGTGAAAGCTACCCGAGCAGGACAAGCTGGGGAGCAGCCTTCTCGTTAGCCGAAAAGTTCCCGTTCCTCTTTGCCACGCGCTACGGCATCAAGGCATACGACTACTGGTGGGGCTACACTTCGGCACAGATAGACCTCATGGTTGCAGACCAACCCATTATTGTGTATAAGAAAGACAAGAAGCGCAACTCGGACGGCAGTGTCAAGCACACCGCAAAGGAGATGGACGACCTTTGGGATAACTGGGTAAAGAAGAAGGAGAAGGAGGGCAGTCTTGTCGGCAAGAAGATTAGCCTCTCCGATTATTTAAACAACAAAATCTAAACGATAAATATTTCAGGATATGGCAAGCGGAAATTTAGGCGATTTGTGGTTCCAGCTCGGAATAAAGGATAATTCCCACAAGGCTCTGAATAGCATGTTGAAAGACGTTCAGAGACTTGAGGGCATGATTAATTCGTTAAATCTTAGCATTAATAAAGAGCAAGACCCAAAGAAGAAGAAGGAAATGAAAGAACAGTCGTCGAACGCCCTCAACTATCTCCATCTTCTTCAGAAGGTCAATATCGAACTCAACAAAATTAGCGGCATCAAGAATGTCAATGCTGGCATTAATACCGGCGAACTTGACCGTGCAAAGAAAGCTCTTATGGACTTCCGTAATGAGCTTATAAACTTGCAAGCAGGAAAGACGGCGGGCGGTGTTGATAACGCATTTATGTCTGCCTATAACGCAAAGTTCAGAAACCTAATCACTGACGTAAGACAAATAGAAAAGGCTTTTGACAAGGAGAATACGCTGTCCGCATCAAAGAATAACGCTGCAAGACTAAACAGGGAGCTTGAAACGACAAAAAACAAACTTGCTGAAATTCAAAGCCTGCAATCAAGGGGTATACGTAATAGAATAGACACCACAGCGCTACTCTCTGGCGGAAATACGCTGCGCGGTGTCAAGCGAAGAATGGAAACCATGCTTGCTGACGATAATCTCTTGGCTAACGGTGCGAAAGTCAAGTCCCTACTGTCTGATATAGCCTTCGCATACACGAAAGCTACTGGCAAGGTTCAGGAATACAAGAGAACCGCAAGCGAGACAGCTTCCGTTGACTCGGCCTTTAGTAAGCAGAAATTGGCTGTTGAGCAGATAAACACTATTCTCGGCAATATCGACAAACTAAAGGGTAAGAGTCTTGAAATTGGCACGGATACTTCAAAACTTACGGCGGTACGCGGCGAGATAGAACGAATAAAGACTACTATTGAGAGCTTCTCGGGCAAGCAGTTGCTAAACAAAGGATTCGGCGATACTCTTAACGAGCTTCAACTTTGGAAAGAAAGAGTGAATAGGACTCTGAAAGACCAAAGCGGTGCCAATCAGAGCGCGAAAGCAACCGACCGCAACCTCGAAACAATGGAGGCGAGATACAGACGCTTGCAGGAGCTTATAAGCGAGGTGAACAGAAAAATACGCGAACTCAACGACTCTGCCAGACAAGGCTTTAAGGTCGGTGCTGACACATCAAGAGCGGAGAGTGCCATTTCGCGACTGACGGAAATGCGCGACAAGTTCAACAATGCCGACATTGGCAGCAAGAACGCGGTGGCGGAACTGGTTTCGGAGTACAAGATACTCAAAAACGAAATCGGCAACGCCAAGTCGGAGCAGGACAAGCTGAACAATGCCATTACGAGAGCTAACAAAAAGCAGGACAGGAAGAACGAAAGACAGGAAGCACGCGACAACAAGCAGAGATTGTCTGAAATAAAGGCGACGGAGGCTCGTTACGACTCGCTTGGCAATAAGGTAAGGGCGCTCAGACGTGAGTTTAGCCGCGGCATATCGTTGGGAGCCGACGTGAGCAAAGCGGAGGCTGAGATACATCGTCTTATCGACATTATGCGCTATCTTAGACAGATGCGCACTTGGCTTGTAGATGGCCAGAATGTAGTTGGTCGTATAGGAAGTATCGGTGCAGGTCACGACACAACGCTGGCGGGACGAGTGCTGCAAGACCAGAAAGCAACGAACGTAGCGGCACAGGAGGCTATAAACAAAGGCATACGCAGGGGTATCGACTTGGAGCGTGAGCGCCAGCAGGAGATAGCGAAGTCAGCGGCAAAGGTGCGTAGCGACTTGGCGGCAGCTCTTGCGGGCGCAAATGCAGAGGCGAGCAAGATGCACGGCACGCTGAATGACATAAAGTCTCTCTTTTTGCAGGGCGGTATTGTGTACGGTGCGCAGTCGCTTTTCAACGCTATTGTGCAGACGGGCGGCGAGATTGTACAGCAGCATATAGCTTTGCGCTCCATTTTGGGTGATGTCACAAAAGCGGATGAGCTTTTTGCGCAGACGCAGGAGCTTGCATTGCGTTCTCCGTTCAAGTTCGGCGAGTTGAATCGAGATGTCAAGCAGCTCGCAGCTTTCGGAGTGGAAGCCGATTCTTTGTATGACACAACCAAGCGACTTGCGGATATTGCATCAGGTCTTGGAGTCAGCTTCGAGCGATTGGGCTTGGCATACGGCCAGGTAAAGGCGCGTTCATGGCTTGATGGTAAGGAGTTGCGTCAGTTTGCATACGCAGGCTTGCCTCTGTTGCAGAAGATAACTGAATTGTACAACTCTGAGGGTAAGAACAACAAGACCAACTACAAGCAGAGCGATGTCAAGGAGATGATTTCCAAGCGTCAGGTCAGCTTCGAGGATGTTCAGAAGGTATTGTGGAAGATGACAGACGAGGGAGGTCAGTTCTACAATATGCAGCTGGTGCTGAGTGAAACGCTTCTGGGTCAGTGGAACAAGTTGAAGGACGCATGGGAAATCATGCTCAGTAGGTTCGCGGAAGGCAAAAACGTCATCGGCGGCACCTTTATGTTCGCGATAAAAGGCGCTACGGATTTGCTTCTGACGATAGACAAGTTAAGCCCTGCCCTATTGACATTTGCGAGCGTATTCCTGTCAAAGAAGCTGTTTGGTCTTGCTTCTTCGCGCTTGGGTATCGGTTCAATCGACAGGAATTTGAACGACCAGGCCAAGATACAGCTCCGCAATTACGCCATAGAACAGCAGCAGCTCGTTCTCGAAAGAAAGATAACGCAGGAAATAGCGACGCAGAACGTTCAGAAAAGAGCCTATTGGCTCGCCGATGTGCAGACGCAACAGGCGGTAATGGGCAGACTTGCACTGGAGGGTAAGTTGTCTATATTGCAGATGCAAAAAGCCGTTAGGGAAGGTCTTATCACAAAAGAGTTAATTGACCAGCTTGTCATTATGGGTCAGATAACCGCAAGACAGGGAGAGATAATTCTAAAAGACGGTACAATGGCTGCTGTAATGAATATGACCGGCTCGAAGCTGAAAGGCATGTTGAGCTTTGTGGGCGGCTGGGTCGGACTGACATTTATGGCTGTCACGCAGGTTATATCGAGCATCTACAACGAGTTCAGCGCGATAAAGGAGAAGGCGGAGAGCTTGCAGGCTCCAGATTCTGACTGGATGAAGGACTACTATGATGCCCTGGGCGCAAAGAAGGGCACAACGGACACGGAGCTGAAAAAGCAAATTGACAGCATGAAGCAGTTGCTTATAAAGAGCGACGCCTACACGAAGACTATTGATGAACAGATTAAAAAGGCGAAAGACCTCAATGAGCAGTATGACATCCTTCGAAAGGGTGTCGAGAACGCGAAGAACGTAGCGTCGGGCGATGCTGGCATGATTGCAGACGCAATAGGTTCTACGGGTGGCTGGAAATCGGGAAATCCGTTCAACGACACCATTGAGGAGAACTTGAAGGACTTGCAGCACTCCACCGATGCGTACCAGCTGAAATTGTCGGCGTTTGACGAAGTGACAAAATCAAAGATGGATAGCGTTGCAAGCGCCATCCTTGGCGCCGCTGGAGCAGGCAAGACGCTTGAGGACAAGATACGCATACTGGCAGATGAGGGCGGACAGAAATGGGCGGTATTCCAGGCCAATATGGTGAAGTGGAATAAAAATATTGGCTTTTCTATAAAGGTTCTTGGCAACAAGGCGAATGATGTCACGTCGGACATCAACGAGATTGCCAATGATGACGTTCCGAAGATACTCAATACGATAAAGAAACACCTCGGTCTGTACGGCAATGACTTCAAAAATTGGTGTAACCGCAATCCTGAACGGTTCCGAAACATGCTTCTGCAAATAATGAATGAAGCTACATGGCTTGTGCCGCAAATCAAGAAAAAGCTCGAAGAACTTACGGGCTTCGAATTTAAGCCGAGCGGCAATAAAAACTCGGTGACTGGAAAAACCGTTATGCAGGAGCGTGTCTTTGAAAATCTGAGAGGCAATCAGAAGGCTTACGACCTCATATCAAGCTATATCGCAGAAGGATCATGGTACAAGACCAAGAACAACGCCCAGTCAGCTTTGCAAGACCTTTATAATGAAATGAAGTCACGTCAGAAAGGTGGAGCCTCAAAGGCGAGCATCGCGGAAGCCAAGAAGGACTACGAAACATTGCACAAGGCGGTTCTGCAAGGCTTCGGGTACAATTTTATCCCCGAGGACAAGAAATCCAATAAGGTTCCGAAGAACAAGGGCGACAAGAAGGATAAGGAGCTTGATGAGCTGAAAAGACAGCTTGAGGACTTCAAGGCCGCGAGACAGGCTTACCAGAAGTTGAGGAAAGAGGCCGGCATGAGCCGTGCGAAGGCAAAGAACGAGGTATTCGGTCTGTATAAGGACTTGGACTGGAAGAAGATTGACCTCGACAATTATTCCGGCAGCATCGCCCGACTGAAAGACGGTTTCAACTTCGACAAGACGAATGACAGAAAGAAATTCAGAACGCAACTCGACAAGGAGAACTTTGAGTGGCGCTTCTCCGAGGAGCTGAAACCCGAATGGGAACGAGTTGCTTCAAACTTCAAGGAGGCCCTGGAGAAAGGCGTGAAGCAGGCGAACTTGCAGAAGGAACTGTACGAGAAGACAGGCAGTCTGGACTTCGCTAAGCTCGCCTTTCAGGACGGCGCGGTATGGGATGAGCTGACAAGAAAGATGGCGGAGGACTTCAAGAAGAACTTCGGCCACGATGTCAACCTCGGAATGACCGAAGCCGACGCGAAGGTTCTGTATAAGGACACGCCTCTCGCTCTTGAGGCTTGGCAGAAGATAACGACCTTGGTAAAGGATAATTATGTCAAGAGCTTGCAGCAGGCTGCGGACATCATCGCACAGACTGCGAGCACGCAGGAGAAGATAGCCGCCATCTACGCCAAGTACGAAACTCCGATTGCACAAGCAAAGGAGGCGGGCGATAACGGGCTTGCATATCGTTACACGCGCCAGCGTGACAAGGAGGTGAACTCCGCTAAAACGGAAGCCTTCAACAAGAGCAGCGACTATATCACGTTCTTTGGAGCGGTGTCGCAGCTCGGTATGGATCGGGCATCCGAAATCGCTTCGCAGATACGCGAAAACATCAATCAGGCACTTGCTGACGGAACTATTGACGCTCGCGAGTACGGCAAGCAGATACAGCAGCTTGACGAGCAGTTGAATAAACTCTCAAGCGGCAAGAAAAACTTCTTCAATGCAGGTTTGAGCGGCGTTGCAGAACAGCGCGTTCAGAACGCCAACGAGGAAATCACCGCGGGCGCAGCATTGAAGCAGGAGGGTGAAAGACTTGCGCAGGAGGCTACGACAAGACTGTTGGACGCGCTGAAAAACAGTGATTGGGACGGCGTTGCGAAAGCTACTGCGGGAGTGCAGGAAGGCAAGAAGAAGGCAAAAGAGGGAGAGAATAAGATTAAGGAAGGGCAGGAGGAAGCGAAGGCTGCGAACAAGTTCAAGAAAGCCATGTCTACGGTAAGCGTAGCGGCTGACAAAATAAACGCCAATATTCAAGGTGTTGTAGCTGCGTTCAACGACATTAAGGACACGGCAAGCGCACTCGGCGTAGATACTGAGAGTAACGCATGGCAGGACGCAACGGCGTTCTTTGACTCTCTCAACGGCATTTCCAATTCTATCTCTTCCATCGCGACAAGCGCTATGTCGGGCAATGTCGGCGGCGTCATTCAGGGTGTAGTCGGCATCTTTACCTCTCCGTTCAAGGCTTTCGCTGCGGCGCATGACGCAAAGCAGGAACGCCAGATAAAGCTCGCCGAACGCAACATCACAGAACTTGAGCGCTTGCGCAACGATGTAAAGACGGCAATAGAGAACACTCTCGGCGGTGTTTATTCGTACAAGATGGATAAGGACACGAAGGCGACACTCAAGAAAGTAACGGACAACTACGAGAAGGGTCAGAAACTCCAGAAGTCAGGCGTGCTTATCGGCTACAACGGCCCGTACACAAGTGACACCTACAACGCAGCCAAGAAGTCGCTTGCCGAACCCGACAACGCTTTCCTTGCGGAGCAAGCATCCCTCATGGCGCAGAAGGACGAAATGCAACGACAGCTCAACGCCGAGCAGGGCAAGAAGAAGAAGGACAAGGACAAGATTGCCGACTACAAGCAGGAAATCAAGGAGATGGAAACGACCATCAAACAGCTTGCAACCGACTTCCTCAAGGACATCTACGGCGTAGACATGAAGTCGTGGGCGAGCCAGCTGACCGACGCAGTTGTAAGCGCATGGGGAAAAGGTGAGGACGCCATTGATGCCTACAAGAAAAAGGCCAGGGATATGGTGAAAGACCTCACCAAAAACATTCTCTCGCAGAAGATTATGGAAAAGGCTCTTGAAGGTCCGCTTGAAGCGCTCACAACGACCATCAAGCAGAAAGGCAGACTTGAACCCGAGGATGTAGTGAACGTTGCTGATGAACTCTACAAGCAGACGGACGACGCGGTGTACAACATCACGGCGATACTGGAGAGCCTGAAAGACAAAGGTCTTGACCTTTCGGCAACCGGCGACAGCAGCCTTACCAACGGCATCAAGAATATCACGGAGGAAACCGCGGATATTCTCGCAAGCTATGTCAACGCCATCCGTCTTGACGTGAGTGTCAACCGCGCCCAGGTCAAGGACATCGGAGAGCTATTGAAGATGCGTCTCCCTGAAATGGGCCAGATACAGAAAGCACAGCTCGGGCAGCTCACGCAGATAGTCATGCTTGCGGAAGCCCGTAACGAGAAACTCGATCGGATGATGGATTGGATGAACGCGGTGTCTACAAGCGGCAGAAAAAAGCTCTATATCAGCTAATAAAGTGGATATTTATTGTTAAAAACGCGGATAGTTATATATTAATTTGTATAATTATCCGCTTTTTATTATTTTTGGAGAAAATTAGGTATATTTATGCAACACTACAATGTCTTCATACAAAAAGAGCAGGCGGGAGCGGTGGTAAAAGAGACCGTAGCTGACTTCGACGTGTGGTGCGCCTCCATACCGTTCGACATCGGCATGGAGGTCAAGGAACCTGTAGTAAAGGACTGGAAAGACGAGGATGGAGAAGACTCATATCTCGGCGACAGCCTTAAATTCTCGGCATACGATATGACCGTGAAATGGTGCTGCAAGGGCGACAAGTTCTCGGCTAACGCAGTAATAAGAAAGTTTCTGAACTACCTGAGCGGACGCGACGGTAGCGGCATGAAAATGAAGATGTACTGCGACTGGACTAAGGTAGGAAGAAGACACATCCGCCTCAAGAAGGTGTCCGACGACGCAGACCTGCACCGCGACAACGAGGGAGATGTGGTAACGTTCTCAACAGTGTTGAGAGTTGGAGACCCCGTAACGGAAGTGACATTAAGCAAATAGAGACATGGAATGGAAACTTTATCATAAGGACGGCACGCCACTGCGTGACACCAACGGCAAGGAAATTTCCGTTCATTCGCTGACATACGACGGCGAGTGGATGGGAGAGTGTTCCGTATCCGTATCAATAGAGAACGAAGCTCCCGTCGATTTCTCAATCGGCGATTATCTGATTTACAGAAACGAGCGCTTCGAGCTGAACTACGACCCTGGCAAAGCAAAGCAGGGCCGAAAGAACGCTCTCGGCAACTCGTTTAAGTATCCAGACATAAAACTAAACTCCCTGTCCGACGAGCTGGCAAGAGCGGAGTTTCTTGATGTTGTGCTGAACGACGAGGCGCAGCTGCACTACACCGCCCTACCCGACTTTGTTTTCTACATCGGCTCACTTGACGATTTGCTTGACAGATTGCAAGCTAACATGAACGAGCAGTTCGGAGACAAAGCATGGAAGTTCTATTCACGCAACTGGAAGAGAAGCCAGACACGAGGCTGCGAGGCTGCAAGATGGGAAGAGATATATGGTGGCGATACAACCAAAGAGGACACTGGCGTTGCAGACACCGAGATAGACTCAACTTCAATCAGTGTACAGAATCAGACCGTATGGGAAGGACTTGCGTTGGTAAACTCCCAGTTCGACGTGAACTTCATAACGCGAAACAGAGAGGTGTTCGTTGACACATCGGGCTTGCTTATGCAGAACACGTTCAAGTACGGCGCCGCATTTGGACTTGTCGAGATTAACCAGGACGCAGAAAGCGACCAGAAGATTGTCACGAGAATGAGGGCATACGGTTCGGAGAAAAACCTACCCAACAGATACTACGCAACATTAAATATGGAGGTGTGGGCCGACTTCGCGGATACGATACAGCTTCTCGATCATACCGCATGGTATGCAGCGGACATCAAGCTTGGTGGTCTTAATGTTGAAAAAGCGTCGGCGTATTTCACCAACCATATCTCCGACGGACAAGGCTCCTCGCGATACTCCGTAAGTCTGCATGACGGCGGCGTTGTCGTCAAGGCTACGGTAACGGTTCTTCGTGCGCCGTATTTCGAGGAGCATATCGAAGTGCGCATTGCGGGCGGCACGAACGAGGAAAACTCGGTAGCCGACGCAAGAAAATACTACGAGGCGGTAAAGTCAACAAAGATGATTCATTTTGTCAGCGGAGTGAACAAGGATGCTTTCCCCGACAACAGAAAAGACTACGCTACCGACCATCTGCCCAACAACATGGCGTGCTCTCGCTTAATGCTGCCAGGCTTTCCGCAGATGTCGTTGCAGGAGTGGTGGAACAGCCACACTGATAAGCACGCATCGCTAAACCCGACCGGCGCGGAGCTGCGCTTCTCGACAAGAACCGACCGCCCGTGGGTGGAGTCAGCTACAGCGGACATCATAGGCGTGCGACCTGGCAGTGTATTCTTCGATACGGAAGATATAAAAGAAAAGAAAGAAGAAATATTTCCGACAATCAAAGAGATGGAGGTGGACGGCGTGCGCATTGACGAAATCGCGGTTGGCACGAATGTAGAGGACAACGGCGTGTTCAAGGATGGGCAGGATGTTCCTTCATGTAAGGTCGAGCTTAACGAAAAGGTAAACTTCGACATCAATGCCTTAAAGCAGAGCGACTTCTCCATCACCATGACGGACGGAATGTGTGCCGGCAGAAAGTTTAAGGTGTCGGGAAGTGTAAAAGAGAACGGTCGCTGGGTGCTCACGTTGCAGCGAGTGGAAGACATCGGTCTGTATTTCCCGTACAAGGACTTTCAGATTAGCAAGGGCGATCATTTTGTATTGTCGGGAATCGAGCTGCCTGTACAGTACGTCGAAGCGGCTTCCGAAAAGCTGCTGCGCTACGCTATTGCATGGCTTATAGAGAACGACCACACCAGACACACCTACGCACCGAAGATTTATGACATCTTTATGGCCCGTCAGCATGACGAGGCAATGGCCGACACCTCGGGGGCAGTAAAGAGCATACATGACACAATCAAGGAGGGCGACATTATGCCGTTCAAGGATGAAGACCTCGGACTTGACGCGGAAATAATCATCGACAGGCTGACAATCAAAGAGGGAAACGGAAAGATACCGTCATACGAGGTAAGTCTGCGTGAAGACAAGGAGGCAGGCACGCTGCAAAAGATGCAGGAACAGATAACCGCGCTCGGCAGAGGTAGCGGTAGCGGCACTACGCCTGCACAGGTTAAGGAATATATCGCGAGTGAAGGCTCGAAGTTGTTTCTCTCAAAGACAAAACAGGATGTCGCGCAGAAACTTATCCGCTTTTGGGAAGGTATTGCTTTTGGCGAGCAGTCTGACAGCAATGTCCTCGGCATCTCCTCCGACGGCATCGCCACCCTCAAAGAGGTCGTATCGGCGGCGTTCCGTTCGGGTGCGCTCGGCTCTGGCTTCAAGCTTGGTGATTACAACGGAGGTAGTGATAGCTACTTGGAGGTAGACCGCCTGCTTGTGCGCAAGGCTGCGGAGTTCGTAAGGCTCGTAATCCGAGAGCTGCAAAGTGTCGGCGGCGAGATAGTCCTGTCACCTGCTGCCATGAAGATTAGCAAGGTGGACTTCTTGAAAAAGGGAACGCTGCTGCCCGAATACGGACCGACACCCTTGCGATATGACGTTTACCGCTGTTCGTTCTTAACTAAGCGAGGCGACGAGGAGATAACGAACCCGTTTGCCGTCAACGACCTTGTGCGCTGTCAGACATTCAACATCAAGGAGGGCACGACGGCGAACGCAAAGAACAAATATTATTGGCGCAGAGTGATGGCGGTCGGCACGGACTACATCGACATTCTCGCCTTGTCGGGAGGCAACTACGGCGACTCGCAGCCAGAGGTGGGTGACGAGCTTGTTCAGATGGGCAATACAACCGATGTGGCACGCCAGTCGGTGCTGTACCTCTCGGCTTACGGCTCTGATTCTCCGTCTATTAAGCTGTACAAGGGCGTGAACGACTATACGCTCGACGGCAAGGAGATATTCGTGGTGTCACGCGATGAGATTTATGCGCTTGCGTCAATGTTCAAACTCAAAGTGAAGGACGGCGACACAACAAAGGAAATGACGCTTGCGGAGCTTGTGCTTAACGTGGACGGACTGACTTATACGGTAGCGGCGAACAAGCAGGAAGTGGACGGACAGATAGGCAAGATAAACACAACGCTATCGCAGAACGCAGAGAGTATCACTTCGCTTGCACAGAAGCAGACGAATACTGAGAATAAGGTATCGAAGATAGAGCAGACAACGGACAAAATCTCTCTACAGGTTGAAACGACCACGAACCTAAAGAATAGCATCGTAGGCTCTGCGCTGCGTCCGTGGGATGACATCACGAAGATTGCAGCGGCTCACTCGCAAAAGGTAGAGATAACAAGCGGTGGCGGCGTCGGCGGTTCAAACTATGCAACGTTCAGTGCGTCGGGCGCTACAGCGAACACATACACAGGTCTCTACTTCAAGGATGTGCGTGTGTCGGCTGGCAAGACGTACGTATTTAGCGTATGGGCGAAGCTCGTCAGTCTTTTGGATAACGGTGCCTATTACTCTATCAAGCGCTTTGACGGCGGTACGGAAGGTGCTGTTGTCAAGTCGGGCAATATCTATCTGAGTATAGGTGACTGGAAGCTCTTTACTGCGACGTTTACCGTACCCGACGGCTGCACGAAGCTGTTGCTTGAGCTTGCCGTGCGAAGAAACGGTGCTATCGACGTGTGCCGCCCGATGATAATGGAGGGCACGGAATACGGCGGCTGGAGCTTATCGCCTTATGACAAGACGGAAGCAGGCAAACTGGAGTCGGGGCTGAAAAGAGCAGGCATTGACCTTGAAGACGACACCATCACGGCGACGGCTAACAAGTTCATGGTCAAGAACAACAGCGGCGAGGTGACGGCGAGCGTGAACGAGGACGGTTTGCTGGAGGTGGGTGCAGGTCTCTTCTCTGGACTGATACGCAAGAAGAAGACTATCATTACCCCCGACAAGCTGGAAGGCTACACAGAAGAAAACTCGATTAATGGATATATCCGACTAAACTTTGTAAAGACGGGTAGCTTTGTTGAGCTTTCGGGCGACATCGGCAAAAAGACAGGAGGTAACTACCCGACAATAATTCTGCCATTTCACAATCCGAACGCAAGCAATGCCAGCCTTGGTGTGACAAGCGAAGAAGCGGCGACGTGTCTCGGACAGACATTCATTGTAAGAAATAATACAAGTCCGGCGATAACAATCAATATCATTGGTTACACGTCGCTCGTCGGAGGCAGCGATGCAAATCATCCCTACTGGCTTGAAAGCGGATGGATGGCAGTCCTTACCTGCGAATTTGTATATGTCTCGAACGCCAATACGTATGCTATTGTATGGAATGGATATAACGTACCATTTTCAGCTCCAATAGCGCACAGCGACGAAGGAGAAGAAGCGGTTGCGGACGAAGGAGGAGAATCTACTGCCGACGACCCGACAGCAACAGAAGAAGAACAACCAAAAGAATAAGATATGAAGAAAATAGTTAGAGGTAATGACTTCACTCTGCGCATACCAGTGTGCAAGATAGTGAACGGCGAGCAGGTGGCTTTTCCGCTGCCTGCCTGCACGGACATCGTTGTGAACATCGTGAACCAGTATCGGCGTGTGGCTCTGAGCTACGCTATCGACACAGCGGAGGACAACATCATCAATGCGCGTGTCGAGGGCGACGCTGTATCAGTGGGCACATACGCCCTGGAAGTGCGCGGTAAGATTTTTGGCAATGACTGGCGCAGCAAGGAGTACGAGCAGTTCTGCATCGTAGACAACAACGCTTCGGGCGATACGGCGTTCAACGGCGAGCTTATCGAGGGCGAGGATTCCGTGGAGATGAACACGGCGCTTGTTATCCTGCCTCCGACGGCAGAACTGACGCAGCTCATCAACGACGCGAACACGGCTATTGAAACGGCTAAGCAGACGGACGCAACACTCAAGGCTAACGAGAGTGAGCGTGTTTCTGCGGAGAAGCAGCGTGTGGCAACGGAAGTCGCTCGCGTGTCGGCAGAAAACAAGCGCAGCGAGAGTGAGGAGGTTCGCCATGCAGCGGAAGTCGAGCGCATGAGCAACGAGGATGCGCGAAAGACAGCCGAGGCGCAGCGTGCCAATGCCGAGACCGAGCGTGCAGAAGCTGAAAAGACACGCACAGCAAACGAAACCGCCCGTGTAGCAGCAGAAAAGCAGAGAGCAACTACTTTTGCCGAGCTTACGGCGAACGTAGACACGGCTGTCAGCAAGGCGAACAGCGCAGCAAGTGCAGCAAACGCGGCAACTGACAAGGCGAACACGGAGGAGGACAAGCGTGCGGAAGCCGAAAGACAGCGTGCTGAAGCAGAAGCTGCACGCAAGCAGAACGAAAACATGCGACTGGAGGCTGAAACCGAGCGTGTACGCCAAGAAACAGCGAGAGAAACTGCGGAAGCAACTCGTCAGAACGCAGAGGTGGAGCGAGAAAAAGCTGATGCCGAGCGTGAGAAACGTGTGTCCGAAGCAATATCCAGCACGTCTTCTGCCGCAAAAGCCGCCACTGACGCAGCAGCCGTGGCAACAGAAGCAGGTAACAACGCAGAAATCAAAGCGACAGAAGCGGAGAGAGTGAACGCCGAGCTTAACGGCAACGTGCTGACCGTCACCAACCGACAGGGAACGGCGAAAAGCGTGAACCTGACCGATGCGGACGAGCATGTGACGGTGAACGTGACCACAACCTTAGCATCTGTCAGTGTTGAAGGTATCATTCTGAACGTCTATATCAACAACGGAGCAGATCCGCAGCAATATACAACCGACAGCAACGGGCAAGCCGTGTTTACGGTGACGAAAGGTTCTACCTACAAAGTTGTGTTTCCCTACATAAAGGGATGCGCGATACTGAACCCCGTACAGCATGTTGCAGCTGTAGGCAACCGCATCATTGACGCTGTGTATACTGAAGAGACGATAAAGTTTGAGCATGTCACGGTGAGGATGCAGAAAGCCAACGAAGATGACGTTTTGCAGCCTTGGGAGGGAGCGCCTGTACATGTGACAATAGGCGGCAAGAAAACAGACTATATCACGGACGCGCAGGGCGTGGCGAGTTTTGACGTGAAGATAGGAACATCTTATACCGTTGCCGTGGATAAGGTGGACGGCATGTATGAGCAGTATGACAACTACAGCAGAACACGCAAAGCCATAGCAGATTCTTATCGTTTCAACTATGCCTATCACCATTACGAGAGCGGCGTGTGGCTTGTAGACGACGAGGGCAAAAAATGGACGTGGGACGCATGGGAAGCGAGCGGAAAAGACAAGACTCATCTTGTTTTCGTGTGTATAAAGACTCTCGACACGCAGCGCTACGGCGGCGACATCTATATCAGCATTGATCTGCTTGCCAATTTTGGGCAGATACCAAACAAGCAGTGGGCAAACCAAAGCGTCCAGTTTGAAAATATACCACTGTACGGTATAGAAGAAAGTGACCCGCAGTATTACAAGTTTGTCTATAACGGTCTTGTCGCGACAATAACAATTATTACCGAAGGCGACGAGCGGAGCATCGAAACACCGTTCTGCGACTACTGCTACTCAAAGACCGTTGACTGTGCCGGCGAGGCATGGCAGGGTTATGGGCCGACACTCGAACAATGGAAACTGGCATGGGCAAACATTGATTATGTCATTGACGCCGTTAACCTCAAGTTTCCCGAGCTCGGTGTGAGCGTCAATAATTATAAAGGAAACAAGTGGGCCGCTACGCAGTACAGCGCGACAGCCGGCTATTACTTCAATACGGCGTCGTTTGGTTCAGGCAAGAAATCTCTTCTTCTGGCGATTCCCTTCTTCGCTTGCCCCTCTCCCTCTTTATCTCGAATAAATTAAAAATAAGAAGAAACAATGAGAAAAATAAATTTTGTAAAAACGTTTGTGTCGAAAGGACAGTACAAGGAAAAAGAAGAGAGAGAAGGAGTGTGTATCGTGCATCTTGACGGTGTGCTCAACGAGGAGTTGGGTGCATACGAGTGCGTCGAGTGCTCAATGCCTGTTGGCGAGTATTCTGAGGCAGCAGTCAACGAGGCTTATGCTGCATGGAAAGTGGCAACGGCAAACAGAAGACTTACCCAGGCGAAGCGCGAGGTCTTGAAGAAGATAGAGGCTTACGACACATCCCCTGCTGTGAACGGCTTTGCGCTCAACGGTACGGTGGTGTGGCTTGACAAGGCGACACGTGTCGGACTGATGAACTCCACAAGTATTACAAAGGCTATGGGGCAGCCGACGACAACGCTGTGGCTTGGCGAGAGTAAGATGGAGGTTCCCTGCGATACGGCGATACAGCTGCTTTCGGCGCTGGAGATGTATGCGCTGGAGTGCTTCAACGTTACGGCGGCACACAAGAAGGCAGTGAGTGAGCTGACGACCATCGGGGAGGTTGAGAAGTATGACATCACGGCAGGCTACCCTGCGCAGTTAAAGATGGAGGTGTAGTATGACATTAGCTATCATTATACTCCTCGCTCTTGCGCTGTACGTTTTCAGCTGCTGCGTGGCAAAACGAGTGCCGACCATGCTATCTGAGGTGTACTACCTCGCAGATAAAGACTGGCTCTTTCCTGCGCTCATGGTGACGCTCGGCGCATCGTTCTTGCCGCTCATGCTCTCGAAGGGCGGCTTGGAGTGCATGGCATTCCTTACCTGCGTGGGCATTATCTTTGTAGGCGCAGCTCCTGCGTACCTCAACGAGAGTCAGCGCACAATACACAAGTGCGGAGCTATCACGTCGGCAATAGCAAGCGTGGCATGGGCGTGCAGCATCAACGCCCTGCCTACCGTTCTGTTTGCCGTACTCGCTGCTGTGTTCTGCATTTGGAAGCGTCGCTACTGGCTGTTCATCGTCGAGTGCTGCGCGATACTCAACATCGTAACAACATTATTTATCTAAATCTAAAACAGTATGGAAATCAAGGTAAAACGAATAGCAAAGAAGGAGACGTACACAATCGGCAAGATGTACGTTGACGGCGCATACGTCTGCGACACGCTCGAAGACAAGGACAGAGGACTGACTTCTAATATGTCGATTGCGCAGATATGCGGAGTTAAAATCAAGGGCGAAACGGCTATACCTACTGGCAAATACCTCGTCGATATGAAGACGGTATCGCCGCGCTTCGGAGGTCGGGCGCAGTATCAGTTCTGCAAGGGCCGACTACCAAGGTTGTGCAATACACCTGGCTATCAAGGCGTGCTGATACACTGCGGCAACACAGCGAAGGACACGGATGGCTGCATCCTTGTCGGAGAAAACAAGGCGGTCGGTCAGGTGCTTAACTCAACGGCAACGTTCCGTAAGGTATACGCAAAGCTGAAAGCGGCTGACGAGAGAGGAGAACAGATTTGGATAACAATCGAATAAGGAGGTGCAGATGGATACAGTATTGCAGATTATAACATTGCTTGTAAGCAGCGGCATCGTCGGACAACTCCTCTACTACAACTCTCGGAAACGAAAGGAAGCTGCGTCTGCACAGAAAGACGAAGACGCGAACGCAATGGCTTATGCTCAAGAATGGCACAACCTTTACGACCATGAGCATGAAGAGCACATGGAGGAGCGCGACCGACTGAACAACAAAATAGACTCGCTCTACGACGACATTGGCAAGCAGCGGACAGCCATCCGTCAGCTCAAAGACGAGAAGAACACGCTCCTTATGAAAATGCACGAACTGCAATGGAATGAGTGTACCGTGAACGGATGTATGAAGCGAAAGCCACCGAGAGACTACGGAAGAGAAGAAACTGATTAATAATAATGTCAAAAGTAAAAGCGTATGGATATAAGAGAAATTCTGATGCTACTGAACTGCATCATATTGGGAGCGACAACGCTCTTTATTTTCTACAAGGCAGCGCAGCTCGATATAATAGATGAAGGCTACGACGAGAATAAGCGAAACCGACAAGGCGCAATCGGTTGGTTTGTGGCTTCGGTGTTCGTAGGCGTTCTTGCACTGCCCGTAATGATGCTACGTGAGGTGTACCAGTGGAAGCGATACAAGCTGCCGAGTATTGAGTGGGATGATATTTGCCGCTACGGCTTCACTATCATCGTTGGCTCTATGCTGCACTTGCTCCTGCTTGTTATGACGAGCTGCGCGACTCCGAAGCCTGTTGTGCTTGAACGGGTAATCAACAAGACGGACACGTTGTATAAGACCAACTACAAAGCAGATACGTTCCGCGTACATGACTCCATCTATGTCGAGAGCTACATGATAGGTGATACAATATACAAGACAAAGAACGTGTACAAATGGCGTGACAGAGTGAGCGTGAAGACGGACACGATATACAAGTCTATTCTGCGAGCGGACTCGATACCAGTGCCGGTGCCGGTTGAGCATAAGGCGACATGGTGGGAGCGGACGCAGATGTTCGCAGGCAAGATAGCGGTCGGAGCGGTGGTGTTATTCGTTATATCACTGCTGCTTTGGCTGATACACAGAAAGAGATAATATATAGATTGGTTAGTTGTTAGTTTTTAGTTTAAGGTGATTTGTTTTCAGGAGCCTTGCCTGTCCGTGATGGATAGGCAAGGAGTTTAAGTAAACTACCCATGAGCTAAAGACTTGCGTTTTTTACAGTGTTTAAATAAATATAAATATAAATAACAGTGCATACAACTTTGGGAAAAAATGACTAACTTGCATCGAATAGAACTAACAGACATTTTACGTCAAACCAAAAAATCACTATGAACGAGGATGATAAAAGGATGTTTCTTGCTCTTGTGAAGGGTAAGGACATATCGGAGATTATTTCTTTGCTGGCAGAGTCCGGCAATCAGTATTCACGCAGAATATTGCGGTTTTTCCGCTGGTTCAGCAAGTGGGTTCCAATACTCATAATGACGGCGCACATGTACGGCGTGTTTGACTTTAGCCGCAATCCAAAGGAGATGTTTGCCGTGCACAGTGCTAATTGGGCGTGCTACACATTTATATACATCATGGTCTATATACTGCCGATGGTTCTTATTCTTGCGTCGCGCTTCTTCTGGCTGTGTTGGAAGTATCGCATACCGTTCTTCTACTTCTTCGGTGTCAACTCCATACACCTTGTCTACTGGAGTTGGTACACGACTAACGAGATGGTGATGGCGCACTTTGCAATCATGGCGTTCACGTTGTTGTTGTATATCTACGGAGCTGTTGACTGGTTCTGTAGTAAGTCGCGCCTCGGCAAAAAGATGTTCAGTTAAACTGAAATGCTATGAGAAAGATTTTCGGCTACAAGATGCTCGGCACGTTGTTGCAATCGCTTGCTAATTCGTGCTTTAAGGCAGACGAGCAGCAGCGCAACGGCGAAAAAGTAACAGCCTGCGGCATGAGCGACGACGATATAGAAACGCTCTGCCAGGACATACTTCCTAATATGCTCAACCCGATGATGAGCGCAGAGGAAGTAAAGGACAGACTTTGTGTTAGCGATGCAACGCTCAATAGAATGGTAAAGCGCGGCGAGATACCGAACGGCGAGTGCAAGAAGCGCGGACACACACGATACTGGAAGAAGTGGGACATCCTTCACTTTTTAAAACAGAAGAGAAGCAAGTAAAGAGGCTTCTCTTTTTTTGTTTTCAATTCTTTCCAATTCTTCAAACACTGGAACGAATATTTTGCAATGTGATAGTACCGACTATCACCTTATATATCTGATTATCAGCATGATATAAAATCTTTGAGCGTGTTATGGCGTTATCCGTCACAACTCGCTAACTTTGCGGTGTAACGTTACAATAGTGTTAGTTAATATTGGGGATTTCAAAAGATTGTATTATGGAAATGACAGATGCAAAAATAGTAGAGAAGAAAATCTACGAAGAGGGGAAGAAGCGCGATGAGTATGCTTCTAAGGCAACAGGTAATGCTGGTCTTACCCTTGGTATCATCGGCACAGCACTCGGTGCTGGTGCTTGGTTGTTTGGCGGTAACAACCGCAGCGTGTTTGGTTCTCTTGGTGGCAGCAATATGCCTGAGAATGTAAACATCAACACTTACGGAGCTAACTCAAGCTCAAATCAGCCAACCGCCTTGCAGGTAATGGAGAAGGAATGCGCTGATGAGGTGAAGCTGCTTACCGACATGTTCGGTTTAAAGCTCGACACCGCTAACAAGTTCTACGCTATGCGTGAGACTGACATCGCAGAGAAGTTCTCTATGTACAAGGGTGCTACAGATGCTATCAACGCTGAGAACCGCCGTGCAATGCAGGCTGAGTTCGGTCTTTACAAGTCTCAGATTGATGCGGACTTCGGTCTGTACAAGAATCAGAGAGACCAGTACGATGCGTTGCAAGCAAAGTATTGCGACCTTGACAAGAAGGTAGCCGTTATGGAAGCCCTCACTCCTTACAAGGAGAAGCTGATGATGGCTTACGTGAACGAGAAGTGCTGCCGCAAGATTGATGGTGTCCTCGGACTCCAGAGCACTCCTACTGTTACAGTTCTTCCATCCGCAAACTTTTGCGGATGTGCTGCTACATCCACTCCCACTACAGGAGCGTAACAGAGCTGTAAGGAAGTCGGTTAGACGGACTAAGAAAAAATGAGTTGGTGAGGGGCGTTTGCCCTCGTTGGTGGATGCCCTCTCACCTCTCTATAACATATCACCAACTTAAAGATATTGATTATGATGAATTTTGGGAACAGCCCATTATTGGATATGGGTACAGGCCAGCAGCAGCCGCAGATGATGGATGCCGAGCTACAGAAGATGTATGAGGCAATACAGCAGAAGCGAGCATCTATCAATATGCAAGCGCAGCAGTCTTCCACCCCACTTTGGGATGAGATAGACAAGATAGAAGACAACTTGACAGGCGCACAACGTCAGTACTTGATGCAAAATCAGGAATACGTTAATAGCTTGCAATATGTGTCTAAGCTAGTGCAAGACGAAGAATTGCGCATCATACGCCCTCGTATCGAAAGCACTCAGCAAGGACAGGATGCATTGAAGAAACATCTATCTCTGATGCAACGACTGAGAAAAGAAGTAGCGCAAGCAGAGGAACAAAAATCAGCTATGCTTAACGATTATATGACAAACCATAGTGATAAGACTTGGCAGGAATATCTCGCTATGGTTCAAGGAGCGAAGAAGGGAGGGAACAAGAAATGAACTTACAAAAACTGAAAGAACGTCTTGCGCCGTCAATAGAAACCTGGATAGACGCAAGAATTGACGACATGATAAAAGGCAATCCGTCGCTTGCCATACCTTCTGTGTATATGAAACGAGCAGCGCACAATATCGTTTGTCGTAACAAGGAAAAATGGGAAGAGAAAATTGACAATCTATCCCTGTTTGTCGCTGATGAAAATGGAGTTGTTGATGCGGAATCTGTTTTCGATGACGCGATGCAAATACTGAAAGCGATGGAGAAAAAGCCTTTTGATATAGGGCTTCTTCATGGCACAATAGGCGATGGATGCATCTCTATTGATATGCCTGACGGTATTATCTCTGCCTTGTTGTTTGGCAGCAACAAGAGTATAACCATTACCACAGATGATATTGCCGAATTAAAGAATATATTAATCAC
>ERZ1034925.78-NODE-78-length-55074-cov-37.385521_pt1 | contig 55074 bp, 41 predicted proteins | sample MGYA00520687_ERZ1034925 | MGnify/ENA primary metagenome ERZ1034925 (study PRJEB33766, sample SAMN09781758) | gut metagenome | biome: gut microbiome | host: Homo sapiens | place: Madagascar | study: EMG produced TPA metagenomics assembly of the PRJNA485056 data set... | reverse complement strand
TGTCAGTCGTTGAGCGATGTCGTTATAGACGATAAGCTGCTGATTAAAATCCTCCCAATATCCTATCTGGTCCTGTGTTTCAAACCACTTGTTTCCTGTTTTCTTACGAGCTTTTTGAGCCTTTCCGTCAATAATGACTTTGTGTCCATTTATGATTATATCCTTGCCGCTTTGTTCAAGACGCTGACGACAGAAATCTGTAAGTAAGGCAGCGTTATTTGCTATGTCATCAATCCCTGCCTCAAGAAGACGTTCTTTGTCAAATGACAGCAGATAATGCTTTACAGCAGGATACTGTTCAATATCATAGTGACGTGCAGGAAAAGTGGCAATAAGATATAATCCAGCATAGTTGTATCCATACCGTTTGATATCCCTGCCTCTAAGAATTGGTCGTATAATCTCGGCAGAACGCGGGTCTTGAGCTATTAGTTCCTGACGCTTTTCTTCGTCGATGATGAACGCCTCGTTGCACCCAGTAAGGATCCCACGATTGATTTTGATATCCCAGTCCTTGAGTGGTGTTCCGACGGCCTCGATTTTCCGCTTGATGGACTGCTCGATGGGGGTGAGAATGACCCAGGAGTCGCTTGTGGCGAAGGCGCATTCCGTGGCGTTTTGTCGAACAAAACCGCTCAAATCATCTCGACAACCAGGCCTGGCTATGTAAGAGATAGTACTGCCCTTGTTTTCGCCTGCCTTGGCAAAGAGTAGAATATTGGTATCCACGGTAGCCGACTCGAAGATTTTCTGCCCAGCAAAGTCGATGAGCAGTTCAGGATTGGTCCTGGTGGCCAGGAAGGAGCGCATGGAAGCTCCATATCCGGCTCGCATCCATTTGTTCGATGTAATGAAGCACAGATGGCCGTTGTCCTTAAGCAATTGCCAACCGCGCTCGTAGAACAGGCAATAGATATCCCCCGTGCGTTCAAAGGTCTTGAAGCCCTCATTCTGATAGAGGTTGGCCAGCTTTCCTCCATCTCCCTGCAATTGGATGTACGGCGGGTTTCCAATGACGATATCAAAGCCGCCTTTGATGGCGAACATCCATTCGGGGTCGAAGAAGTCTGCCGTGGCATTGAGGTCGGAAGAAATCCAGGAGGAGAGCTTCTGCGCGATGCGCATCTTTTCGTCCACATTGGAGTCCTTTGCCGTCTCAATGGCGATTTTCTTCTTCAAGTCTTTGATGCTTCTGTCGATTACGTTTCGTCTCGCCTCGTTGGCATCGTAAGTCAGATTCTGCTGTTGAGGCTTTTCATCGTCAAAGAACGTGAGCTGCTCGGGCTTCGGAGCCATCTGGCGATAGTCCGGCTTCGCCACAGCAAGGCGTTGTGTCTGGAGTTCGGCAATAGTTTTCTCCCATTCATCAATACGGCTCTGGTCTGGATGGCAGGAAATCTGCACCAGACGTTTGCAAGTCAAACGTGCCAGTTCTTTCTCACGCGCTTGGAGCCTTTTCTTTTCCCTGCGGTTTGGCGGGCAAATCAAATGCTGGCTAATCTCGTAGCGTTCGTCCTGATACTGCTTTAGGAGTTCATCCCCCATATCCAATTCTATAGAGGTATCTTTTTGCAAGTTGATGAGGGTATTTGCAGCGACAAATCTTGTCTCCAGGTTAGGCAGTGGCGCGATGCCAAAGTTGCGTTCGGGTGCATTCAGGTCAGGCGTCTGCTCGCAGATGAGTGATATGAAGAAGCGCAGTTTGGAGATCTGGACGGCAATATTCTGGATATCCACGCCATACAGGCATTTTTCAATCAAGTGCATTTTTGCCTTATAATCGTCCAATTCTCCCATTGACAATTTGCGCAGAATGCCAATGATGCGATTCAGCGCACCGACGGGGAATGCTCCTGACCCGCAGGCGGGATCCAGAATTCTGACCTTGAAAAGAAGGTCGGCAAGCTCCTGCCTGGCCTTGGCATCAGTGGTCAACGCCCCTTGCAGTTCTTCTCCACGAATCAATTCCTCCAACAAGGAAGGCTCGTATGCGGAATTAGTTTTGAGGTAGGCTAACAGGCTCTCATCCACCATATAATCGACGATTTCACGCGGGGTGTAGAAAGAGCCGGAGTCATTGCGGGCAGTCTGCTGAGTTTCAGGATTGTATGCGCCAAGGAGGTTCTCAAAGACTTTGCCAAGCAGTTCCGGGTCAAGGGCGACCGTCTGATCCAGTGCTGAGTTTTCCTCGACTGTGAAATTGTATCTTTCGAGCAATGGAAAAATGCCTTTTTCGGCATCAAAGAACAGGCAGTTTGGCAATTTTGCCGCAACGCTCTTCTTCCTGCTGAAGCCATCTACGTAGATGGCAGGGGTGTTGGAAGCTTCGTCTTTGCGGTCCAGACACTCGAAAAGGCCACCGTTGAGATAAGGAATACGGGAGAACAAGGCCTTGATTTCAGCCTCGACGCAGGAGAATTCGTCGGCATAGCGGTAAAGAGCGGATACGCCGTGATCGCTTTGTGCGGCTGGCCAGACCTTGGCAAACGCCCGCTCACTGATTTCACGGTTCAGAGTAGCGAAGAAAAGGTTCTGCAAATAGCAGCGATAGTAGTTGTTTTGAGTGGCGCTGTCGGGACTGAAATCCTTCAAGTGCCTTGCAACTTCATCCGCCTTGAACAGCCCATCTGGAACAAGCCCTTTCTGCTTGATGAACCAGACGAAAATGAGGCGTGTGATGAGGCGGATGAGATGTTCCTGCAAAGCCTGTTTCGGATCATCCGCGTCTTCCAGATTGGGATAGAATACACCGACTTCATCGGAGGCGGCCCACTGATACCAGTCGAACAACTCATGATAGAACTGCTTGGTCAGGGCCTCGACCGAGAACGCCTCCTCCACATCCGCCAATGTCGCCTTGGGAAGTCCGTGCAGACGCTCGAAACGCTGCTGAGCGGTGCGGCAATGCCTCCCTGGACCAAGGATATAAGTATATCTTCTGGCGTTCGTTCGCTCATTGACAATTTCACCTTCGTCGTTGAAATGGACGCTCTTCCGAACAAAGGTAAAACGGTATGAGTCGCTGGTGCCGGAATGGAAGACACCGATGGCCGCGTCATACTCGCCGACCACCAGCCACTTTGCCAACGCATTGTTCAAAGCGACTCGGTTTCGCTCCAAGACGACCTTGTCATTTACCACGATGTCGAAAAAAAGCAGCTTGCCACCCTCCAACGTTGCCTCTCCGACCTGACTCATCCGATCAATCAGCTTGCTGTCTTCGGGAATGCTTGCCGGTGACTTGAAGAGCTTGCAACCTGGGAAGAGGTAGTCATAGACATCCTGCCAGTCGGAAAGGGAATACTTTCTCTGAAGTGTGGTTGCGATGGTGGACATGGTTGTTATCCTGCTTGGCTTTGGATGTTCTACTCAATGACGGCGGGGACAAGCGTCTCGGATATGATGATGTCAGGACGCCCTCCAGCCTCACCATCATCCTGCCGCTGTTCTTCCTCCACAGGGCTTTCATCGATGTACTTGGCGATGACGCGCTTCAGGGCTTTAAGATTCTCGATCGGCTTCAATTTGTTCTTGGAAATGGCGTTGATTTCCTTATATAGCTTCACGAATTTTTGCTGGCTAATGGCATCCTTCGCCTTTTCCATAAGCCGACGCTCCTCGTCATTCACAATGGGCAGTCCCAACATCGCATTCAGATATTTCAAAGCCTGCTTCTGCTGGGGAAGTAGCGTATTGGTGACCGCCTGGCGTTTGCCAGCCGCCTCCTGATGACGCTTCTCAAAACCATTCAGAAAGCCAGTGATATGCCCATAGTGAATATCCGGGATCTCCCGTCGGGGCTCGCTTTCCTCGCATCTAAGCATCTTTTCTGCGTCAAGGAAACTGATGACCTCGGCATCGCCTTGCCTGGAAACTGCAAAGAACAAGTCCCGTTTTGTGTTCTTCAAGTATGCGACAGTTGCCTCGGCGGGGAACATCGAATGCGTTATGTCATTCTCGCGCCGCCCCGTCCTAATCTTAAGGGGAAGGTCAACAATCCTCTTGAACCGTTCGGGATGCTCATCGCGGAATTTGCGCAGCCAGAGGAGGATAGACAGGCGTTCGTCCTGTTCTTCCGTGTAATTGGCGCTGAATAGCCCGAAAGAACCGGGCTTCTCGTCATCCGGCGAATAAATCTGGCTATCGCTTCCCAAGGCATGATGGAAGGCAAGAAGCTTCAGGCTGGCCTTCTTCTCAAGTTCAATGGTGTCATTGACCTCGGAGGTGGGGAAGAAATTGTAGATGGCGATGGACTTGTTCGTGGAGCCGATTCGGTTGATTCGCCCGACTCGTTGCATCAGACGGGTTGAGTTCCAGGGGGTGTCGTAATTGACTATCAGACCCGCACGATGGAGGTTGACACCCTCCGCAAGCACCTCCGTGCTGATGATGATGTCATAGTCATTCCTGCTCAGCTCCTTGGCGAGGTTGGCGTCGAAATTCGCGGCGATTTCCTCCTGGACGCTGTCACGGTTTCCCGCATGAACGGCGAGGACACGGGTTATCCCGTCCTTTGCCAGCCTTTCCTTCAGGTAACGGGTCGTGTCCTCAGCCTCTGAAAAGACAACGACCTTGCCAGACGGATTCCTGCGCTTGTTCAGAAGCGTGGACTTTAGTGTCTTGAGGAATTCATCGTACTTCGGATCGTCATTCACCATCTCCCAGTATTCCCACAAGTTTTCAAGCGCTTCCTTGTCCTCCTTAAGTTTCTTGCGGAACGTGGGCTCGAAATCATCAGCCGCGAATACCGCCGCCGATGGGTCTTCCTCGTGCTTCCGTTCGAAAATGGCCATCAGCTTGTCCTCCTCGTCATTCATCACAAAGTCCGTGACGTTGACATCATGCAGAATGAACACCTGATTATTGTCCAGCATCTTCAGCATGGCGTCCACACTGTCCAGAAAATGCCTTAATGAACGTTTGAAGGCGTGGAAGCTGCTATCCAGCCGTTTGATGAGGATGTTCTTCATGATGACAGGAAGTTGCTTTGAAGCGATGTCGGCAATGTTGCTGTATCGACTCTTTGGCTCCGGCTTCAAATAGCCGATTGCCATATATCGGCTGTAGTTCAGTTCCTTTGCCAGGCATTCAAGCGTCCGGTCGAAAAGGAAATCCAAATCCTTGCTCATTTTATAGAACATCTGGACAGGCGTTGATGATTCAGGGAAGACGATTCCCTGTTTCTCAAGATCGTCCCGATAAAGCTCGTTGTTCATCAAGTCGGCGCGCGTCCTGCGGACGGTCAACGGAAAGATGACATTGCTGCGCAGTTCCTCATTCACCCCCTGGATAATGGGCTTCGCTTCATCAATGGGCATCAGTCTTGCATCATCATAGCGCTTGACAAGGGACTTGAAGAACTCGTCCAGATTTGGAATGTCCAAATCCGTGTTGCCGCCATCTTGGAATAGATAAGTCTGGCTGCGAATGTCCGCAGGACCATTGTTTAATGGTGTCGCGGAAATGAGTATGATCTTTTTGTGTTCCGGATTCTTGCCCAGCGTTCCGCCTTTCGGTGCATACGACTTGCAAAGCCGTTGCAGGATGTCATAGCCCTCCGAGGAGGCGGTTCGAAACTTGTGGGCCTCGTCCACGATGACAAGGTCATAGCTTTTGAAGCGTCGTTCCTCCTTGTGGATGCTGCCATTGGTTATGATTTTGCAGGTTTTAAGTCCAAAGTCATCCACCGTGTTTTCCCAGGATTTTCGCACGGCTGGCGGGCAGATGATGAGAATCTTGGATATATGCTCTGGGAAGCCGTTTCCGTAGAAGAACTTCTTGGCAATCATCAGGGCAACGACGGTCTTTCCAAGACCAACGACATCCGCCAGGAAGAAGCCGTTGTACTTGCAAAGCTTGTCGTATCCTTGGTTTACGGCATCAATCTGGTAGGACAGCTTCTTGTACTTTGGTGGCATGTCCACAGCATCAGGATTGTAGTCGATGCCGGTTCCATAATAGGCGGCCAGCATTTTCACATACAGCTCAAATGGGGTAACCTGATCGTTTAGGTAGGTCTTCGTCTTGAGCGCCTGAATCTGTTCGGGAAGGATGGATACACCCTCGTTCCAGAGTTTTTCAAACTCGTTAGTGGCGAAGGCAACATCATCATATTCATAGAGTTGCACATTAAACTCGTAGTTTGAGATCTTGCTTGCGCCAAGGCCAGCATCTGTAAGATTGGATGAGCCAGTGATGACGCTTCCCTGATGGTGTTCTGTCCAATTCGTCGGGCGGAAGATATAGATTTTAGCGTGAAGCTTTCGCGTCTTATGTGCGCGGATTTCAATCTTGCCTGTTGCGACATCCTCGACAAAAAGGCAGATGCCATTTTCAATATCGTGGCTGTAGCCGCAGGTTGCGATGTCCTTCCTGAAATTAGCCAAGGCCTCCTTTATGGTCGCTTCATCATCGCCCTTGAAGAGGAGTCCCTCCTCGTTGTATCTAGCGAGGATGTGGTCAGCGTCAATCCCTACTAGCACACGGATGTGCGGCACTTGCTCCAAATATGGGCGTATGGCAAAATAGCCGGATGCACGGAAAAAACCCACGAGTGCGTCAAAGAACTCAATGTCGGGATTGTCCTGGAATACACCCTTGAATTTGTTCAGAAGGGTGTTTGCTCCGTCATTTGTGAAGAATTTCGTTGACATTTAGATGGTTGACTATAAGTAAATCTGAGTTGTTTTGAGATGTGACGATAATGTATCATCCTAAAAGCCGGCAAAATTACACTATTGAAGAGCGACACCCAACCGTTCCAACAACAATAGGTCCCTTGCCAACGACTCCATTGACCAGCGCACAATTCCTGCATGAGTCTGGAGTGAGGTGGTTTCTATGCAGTCGGAACAGTCCAAGATCTGCGCCACCGAATGGCCGACCTGCCGTCGGACAGGCCTTGTCTCCAGCGTGCACTGCCCTTTTGTCATGGTTTGTTCGGCCGCCACAAGCCCCCTTCGAACCTCATTGGGACACCTCTTTCTGCAACAAAAAAGCCCCGTACAGCACTAATGTGCTATGCGAGGCTATAATCAGCAGACGCGAAGTAAGTTAGAACTTAGTTGAGAAGGCCAGTGAGAAATTGCGCCCTGGTTCCTGGTATGCCAGGTTTCTGGTCGTAGAGAGGTAGTTTGTGTAGCATGTATTGAAGAGATTTGCGGCGGTGAATGTGACAGCGCTGTCCATTTCCCAGAGTTTGAATTCGTATCCAGCCCTGAGGTTCATGGTTGCCCAGCGTCTTGAGGATTGGACTCCCTTTGGGGTATGCCTTTGTCCTCCTGCGGCTTCTGCCTCGACTGCGATCCAGAGTCCGTTGTTCCACTTGGAGCGGAGTCCGACCAGTCCATTGACCGGCGGGTTGTAGCGCAGGTAGGTATGTTCGCTTTCGTTTTCCCCTTCCATCCATGCGACTGCGCCGTATGCTGTGAGTTCGTTGGTGAGTCTGTATTCCCCGTCGAATTCGACGCCCTTGATGACTGCCCTTGCGACATTGCTCATGCGTTCGTTGTAGTATTTCACGCCTCCGATAGTGACCGGGTTGCCGTACGCCTTTGCTTCGATGAGGTCGTGGAGTTGATTGTAGAAGAGCGCCAGGTTTGCGCGTGCCTTTTCGCCTTCGTAGTGGAGTCCGTATTCGACATACCACGAGACCTCCGGGTCAAGTGACGGGTCGCCCCATGTTGCCGTGCCCGCGGTTGCATTGAGCTGGATGTACTTGTAGCGGTCCATCAGGTCGGCGGTGCGGTATCCCCTTGCGCCGATGATCGTCATGGACCACTCGTCCGCGAAGTCCCATGTGAGTCCGACGTGTCCGCTCCATGCCCGGTCGCTGGAGGTCAGCCGTTTTCTGACGAGAGTCTTCTTTCCATTCGCGATATTCGTCGCATACAGCTTTGCGCTCTTGGACCAGTTGTAGTCGGTTCTCAGGCCCAGGTTCAGCGTCCAGTCCTCGGCGATTGCCCAGTCGTATTCCGCATAGACGCCTGCATTGTTCTGGACGGAGTCGGAGAGCGGGTCGTCCCATGCGGAGAGTGGTCCGAGTCTTGGGTGTATGATTTTCTTGAGTCTGCTGCCGGTGTAGCTCCAGCGCCAGTAGTCTGCGCCGATTGTCAGGTTGTGTCCATCCGCCAATTCGATGTGGTTTTCCTGGCGTGCCGAGAGTGTGCGGTGAGTTGCGTTTGGCGCGACCAGGACCTGTTGCGGGCCAGAGGCGACCTTGTTGAATCGGTCGATGCGGACATGGCGTTCGATGATGCCGAATCCCAATTCGAATGTGGACTTCTTCCAGACGTCTCCATCGGGTGCGAGGGTATGCTTCAGCGCAAAGTCCTCGAGGGTCGTCCTCGGATAGACGACCCGTTGTGAGATTGCGGGCAGGTTTGACGCTCCGGGGAGTCCGACGTCCTTTGCGCGGTAGCGGCTGTACTTGAACTCCGTGGCATTCCAGTCGTTCCACTTGTAGCCCAGCTTCAGAGTGCTCTGGGCGTCGTCGAAGAAGCTGTTCTTCACCTCGTCATGTGCGCCGTCCTTGTATGAGTTGCCGCTGCGCATGCCTCCGGAGAGATATGCCCAGAAATCCTCCTGTGAATAGGACGTCCATGCGTGGACTCCGTATCCGTCGCCGTTTGTGGTGCCGGAGAAGGTTGTGCCGCCGTGGAACTCGGGGGAATCGGTGAAATCCGCCCCCTTCGTGATGACGTTCACGACGCCGCCAATCGACCCGCTGCCGTAGAGCTGGCTGATCGGCCCCTTCAGGACCTCGACGCGCTCGACCTCCATGGGGAGGACAAGTCCAAACTGGGCGGCGACATCCGTTGCGGTGATGATGCGCTGGCCGTCCAGGAGGAAGACGAGGCGCCCCCTGTCCAATCCGCGGATATTGACTTCTCCGCCCCAACGTCCGTCATGGGAGACATTTACGCCAGGGAGTCGGCTTGTGGCGTCGGAGAGGGAGAGGGGCTGGAGTTCCTGGAACTCGCGCTCTTCCATCACGGAGACGCCACCCGGGGTCTGGGAGACGAGCTGTGGAACGCCGCGGGCAGTCACAATCACAGGGGACAGGACAATTGTAGGCTCGGGGGAGGGCTCAACGAGGGAGACGGCCTCCGGGGGCGCACCCTTGTCCTCGACGACTGCTTCCTGTGCAAAAAGACCCAATGGCATTGCCGCCATCAGAGAACCGAGGAGAATTCTTGAGAGTTTCATGGGTGAATTGTCTATGGTTGTCGTTGGTTGTCCTGAATTGTTCAAATCTTTCCAGATGTCGAATTATCCTGGGAGGGCAGTTCTGGCGTCTGCCCTGATGTGGAGCATGTCGTTTTCCGGGGCTACTTTGTCAAGTATGTAGTTTTTGCCGTCACTCCCGGGAGCATTCCGAGTTTTCCTGCGAGAGCTCCGAGCTGGTCTGTGTTTCCCTCGAGGATGAGGGAAATCAGATTTGCCCCGAAGTCGCGGAATGGCACACCCATTCGTCCTCGCATGAGTTCCTGGAAGTCGCTCAGCAGTCGGTTCACCTCCGCCACGACCTCACGGTTTTCGATCCAGATTGCGATAACAGCGACACGTTTTGTCATTTTTTTTGTGGGTGTGGGGTTGGTTTCGTGTAGTGAGCGGTCTTCCCTGCGCGTCGTGGATGGGGTGGGTATGAACGCAAAAAAGCCCGCAGCTCCCCTTTGGGGAAATGCGGGCTGTGAATCGAGGTTCCTGAATGCGTATGCAGGCCGTTTCCATCCTTGTCGCACCGTGATGCGGACGCGGACGCCTTTGCCTTGAGCTCTTTCAGGATTCGTCTATTGGATTCGTCCGCCCGCTGACTCAGGTTTCACCCCTTGTCGTAAGGTAACTGATGCCTTTTTTGAAAATCCTGGGCTCCTCAACCAGGCTCAAACTGGTGACCTCCTGGGCCACAACCAGGCGCTCTATCGACTGAGCTATGAGGAGCATTGTGGAAAACGGGCATACTTTAACACAGTGTCTGCGGTTTTCAAGTCACCCTGCGCTGTCATTTGAGCAATGGTTTTTTGGGGCAGGCGTAGGGATTCCTTCCCGTGGGGGTGATTGTCGGCGCACGGACGTAGGTGCATTATATTCATTCCTTTCGTCCAGTCGCCGACATCCCGGATGTTTTTTTCGCGGGGTGTCGTGCGTTTTTCCCCTCCTCGTTTCATCCACCATCCTACAGAAGCAGCCATGTCTCCTCTAGAAACCTGTTTAGCCTTCGCGGTCGCGATAGTCGCCGTCATCATCAACGGCATTCCGCAGTTGCTTTACGCCCACACCCGTGGTTTTGCGTTGAAGCCTGCGGGTTTTGCATATTTCGTGGGTTCGTTGGGCAACATCCTGACCAGTTCCGTCACCCCGATTTCCGCCCAGGCCGAGACCATCACCGTGGCGAGTGTCCGCAAGAACCTCCGCAACAACGTCAGTGCGATTGTTCTGGCCGCCGTCATCATGATTGTCCTTGGGTTGTGTGGCGGAGTCACCAAGATTTCCGACTTTGCCGGCAAGACAGTCATTTTTGGCATGATGGCGGGTGTCGGCCTGATTTTGGCGGACGTTGCGTGGGAGATGTACGGTGTTGAGAAGCGGATCACCCTGGTTTCGATCATTTCCGCGTTTGCCGCGCTTGTCATTTTCCGGGGCAGCCCCAACAAACTCGTGTGGATGATATTCTTCTCCGTCACGATTTCGACCCTTGACTTCCTGTTCCTCCAGCGTCGTCGTGTAGACATGAAGGAGATGATCGAGGAGGGTCGCGAGGTTCTTCCGATCAGCACCGAGTGGCGTTTCTGGAAGAAGGAGTACTGGTCTGACTTCAAGTTCATCAAGCCGACCATCAACCTCACCGTCATTTTGAGCACCCTGAGCATTGTCATGCTCAACATTGGCGCCAACATTTCCTTTGGCGGAATCACCGCTTCATTGGCGAGGACCGAGCAGAACTTCGACCACCTGTCGATCATCAACTCCCTGGCGGACTTCCCGAGCGCCCTCTTCGGCGGCCCGCCCATTGAGGCAATCATCTCCGGCACCGCGACGGCTCCTGCGCCTGTGGCCTGCGGAATCGTCTTCATGGCAGTGATGGGCATCATCATCCTTCTTGGCTTCGTGGGTCGTCTTGGCAAATATCTGCCTTCCCAGAGCATTGCGGGCTTCCTCTTCATCATCGGCCTGCTCATCACCTTCATTCCGAACCTTCAGAGCGTCGCGGCCTCCGAGGAGCCGAAGGACAGCGTTTGCGGCTATGTTGCGCTTGGCATCACCGCCTGGTCCAAGAATCCCTTCCTGGGGATGGTGGCCGGCGTCGTCGTCAGGTATTGCTCAGCCTATATCGGGCTGTAGTCCCGGCTTCAGTCGACACTTAAGGAACAAGAGGCGGCCCGCCAATCCAGTGGGCCGCCATTTGCCGCAGAGGAAAGAACATGCCCTGGAATTCCACATACACAGTCCATCTGGCCCCTGGATGCGACCCCGTCCTACAACTTCGTGACCTTGGGGGCGGCTTTTGCATCTACTCCTTTGACATGACAGGCGAGACCGCCTGGAACCTGGCCGCGTCCGCCAGCCTTGCCGAGAAGCTGAAGCCCTACCAATTTGACGGCATCGTGACAGTCCAGACGAAGTCCAGCGGGTTGGCCCAGGCCCTTACGACCCGTCTTGGGATGGACAGATACCTGGAGATCCGCAAGAGCAGCAAGCCCTTCATGGTGGAGCCTGCGGGTGTCAGCGTCGAGTCGATTACCACCCATGCCAAGCAGGAGCTTTGGATTGGCAAGGAGAAGTACCTTCCGTTCGTCGGCAAGAAGCTCTGCTTCCTTGACGACGTAGTCTCCACTGGCGGCACAATCCACGCGATGCTTGAGCTCTGCAAGCAGACCGGCCTTGAGATCAGCGTGGTGGCCTGTGCCCTTACCGAAGGCACCCGTCACACTGAATACCAGGGCATACCGATTGTCTCGCTGGACCACATACCGCTTCCTGGCAGATCCTAGCCCAGGCGGCGCGTTTTTATTCCAACCGTCCCATTACTACCCCCCAGGGAAGAAGAACCATGCAACCTCCGATGATGTGGCTGGACTGGCTGATTGTAGTCATTCCACTTGCAGCGATAGTATTCATAGGCTTTTTTGCGGAGCACTACGTCCGCAATGTCTCCGACTTCCTTGCGGCGGGGCGTCGTGCGGGGCGGTATCTATTGGCTGTAGCGGACGGGACTGCCGGCATGGGCCTCATCTCGGTAGTTGCGATCTTCGAGCAGAAGTACCGTGCGGGCTACGGCCTTGACTTCTGGAACAACCTGTCGTTGCTCGTGGGGCTTGCGATGACCCTCACGGGCTTTGTCACATACCGGTTCCGCGAGACCCGTGCCATGACGATGCCGGAGTTTTTCCAGCGTCGCTACAGCCGTGGCTTCCGCATCCTTGCCGGCATCCTTGCATTTGTTTCCGGCCTCATCAACTACGCGCTCTTCCCCGCGGTGGGCGCCCGTTTCCTCATCTACTACTGCGGGCTTCCCCTCAGCCTGAACATCTTCGGCCTCCAGGTTTCGTCATACGGGTTGATCATGGCCGTCGCGTTGCTTGTGGCGCTGGCGATCGTCCTGGCCGGCGGCCAGATGACGACGATGATCACTGACTGCTGCCAGGGCATCTTTGCGTATTTCGGGTATGCCGTAATCACAATCACCCTTCTTTACATCTTCTCCGCCAACGACATGCGCGAGGCCGTCCTGTCCCGTTGCGACGGTGAGAGCTTCTTCAATCCCTTCAACATCGGGAGTCTGTCCGACTTCAACATCTTCTATGTGATCATCGGCATGATATCGATGGTCTATGCCCGCAACGCGTGGCTTGGCAGCCAGGGCTACATGACCAGCGCCACCAGCCCCCACGAGCAGAAGATGGCCGGCGTCCTCAGTTCCTGGCGTGTTGGCTTCATCAACATTGCGTTGATGCTTCTCGTCATAGGCGCCTACACCTACATGAACAGCCCGAAGTGGCGTCACAAGGCCGAAATCGTCCAGGCCGAGTTGGAGATGCGGACTTCGGAGGAGTTCAAGATCAATGAGTTGAACGCCCAGTTGGCTCAATTCGACGTCGATTCCCCCGAGTATGAGAGGGTAAGCCAGGAGCTTTTCAAGGCCGAGGGCGTCTCCCGCACCATAAGCACCCAGATGCTGGTGCCTGTCGCCCTGCGCAACATCCTTCCCATCGGAGTCACCGGAATCTTCTGCGCACTGATGATTTTCCTGATGGTCTCGACGGACACCACCTACCTCCACAGCTGGGGGACGATCCTCATCCAGGACGTCCTCCTTCCCATCCGCAACAAGCCCATCAAGCCGGGCACCCAGATACTGCTTCTGCGCCTCTCGATCTTCGGGATCGCGGTGTTCTCGTGGTTCTTCAGCTTCTTCTTCAGACAGGGGGACTTCATCCTCCAGTACATGGCCTTGACGGGCACGATCTTCCTGGCCGGCGCCGGCTCCTGCATCATCGGAGGCCTCTACTGGAAGCGCGGGACGACCGCGGGCGCATACACGGCGATGATAGTCGGCTGCTTCTTCGCAGTCCTGGGCGGCTATCTGAGCCAGAACTGGGGGACCTCCGTCCATCCATGGCTCAGCGCCAGCTTCCCGGAGTTCCTGGAGGGTTTCAGGCAGACCCTTGAGAGCGTCGGCAACGCCCTCCCAATCGTCCAGTGGAATACCGACCCAGTGGAATTTGCAAGAAAATTCCCGATCACGGGGCAGGAAATCTACTTCATCGGAATCGTCTTTTCGGTGCTGGGCTACGTGCTCGTCTCCCTGCTGACCTACAAGAAGCCCTTCGACCTGGACAGGATGCTCCATCGCGGCGAATACAACCTGGAGCACTTCGTCGCAAGGTCCGCCCGGGAATCCAAGGAGGGGTTCTCGTGGGCGAAGATCGCGGGCATCAACGAGGAATACTCCAAGGGCGACAGAATCCTGGCGTACTCTGTCCTCATCTGGACAGGCTACTCCTTCCTCGTCTTCCTCGTCCAGCTCTTCTGGAACCTGGTTCCCGCCTGGCGCTGGTCGGAGGATACCTGGGTCAACTTCTTCCTCTACTACACATTGCCGCTCTCCCTGCTCGTCGGCGTCGTGACCACGGTCTGGTTCACAATCGGCTCCGTCAGAGATCTCATGAGGCTCTTCTTCGTGCTTAAGGAAAACTACGAGAAGGGAGTCCCCTCCGACGACTCGGACAATGGACAGATCCTGACAAAGTAGACAACGCCCTTCACTTTTTGCAATGAGCGCCCTGCAGTCGGCCAAGCCAACCATCCGTGAGGCAAGGGAGTCGGACATTCCGCAAATCCTGGGGCTTCTTGACGAGTTCGTGAAGCTCCAGGTGATTCTTCCCCGCGACCCCGAGGAGATGCGCCGGAACTATCCGAATTTCGTTGTCGCCTTTGACGAAGCCGGCAGGCTGGTTGGCACGGGCGCGCTTCGCCCCCACGGCGAGGGGCTCTTCGAGGTGCGTTCCCTGGCTGTCTCCCTTCCGTGCCAGGGCAGTGGCCTTGGCAGCCAGCTTGTGGAGGCTCTCCTGGAGCGTGCGCGTGCCATGACATCTCCTGTCAGATGTGTATTTACCCTGACAAAACGCCCGCGTTTCTTTCAGCAGCTTGGCTTTCAGATTGCCCCGAAGGGTGACTTTCCCGAGAAGATATGGGCCGACTGCCTTGCCTGTCCGAAGTTCAATTGCTGTGACGAGGTGGCGTTGAGGATTGACGGGTCGGATTTGGCGGTTCGGAATCGTGTTGCGGGTGTGTGATTCCGCGGTGTTCCGCATGGTTCTCCGGTGGCGTCATTTGCCGGTGCTGTCCGGTTGAAAATTCCCCTCGACAGGTTAAAGTACGCGTCCGATACGCCAGCATAGCTCAGTTGGTAGAGCAGCGCATTCGTAATGCGCAGGTCAAGGGTTCAAGTCCCTTCGCTGGCTCCATTTGGAACTCCGATGTCCTCGCATTCAGCGAAAGGTGTCGGAGTTTCTTGTTTTATTGTCCTTCGTCATCCACATTTTCCGAGGGAGTTCCGCTATATTTTCCAAGGTTCCCGCGCTTTGTGAAACGATCCTTTCCGCCGCCCCTTCGCGAGGGGTTTTCGGCCGCAACCACAGATACGTCAATGAACATATTCAAGAACCTCTCTTTTTCGCTGGCACTCCTGGTTTTCGTGGGTTTTGCCGCCTTTGCGCCCCTTTTGACGGGTGACACAATCGGCGTCGACAAGCTTGCCGAGGCGCTTGACTCCCCGTCCAGCGTCACCTTCACTGCCAAGTGCACAAATGCCGCCGTGGTCAAGAGCTACACCGACGGCGGCAACATCGGCAATGCCGAGGGGACGGGGGCAGGCAGGGTGCTTCCCGCCGCCGGCTCCAGCTTCCTCCAGATGACCGGGAGCGGCAGCCCAGTCAACGGTCTGCGCCCCGCACGCGTCAGGTCCACATTCGCGTTCCAGGTCGCGGGCGCGGGAACCCTCTCCTTCAACTACAGGGCTGCTACATACGGAAGCGACGACGATGTCCTCATCTTCTACACAAGCGACATCGACGACACCCTCTTCGAGGCGTCGGGGGAATACTGGGGCGTCAGATACTACGACAAGGATGCCCAGGAGTATGTCTACGACTTGCTTGATAACGACTTCTTCAACGATGGGGAGTTTTCCTTCGACACGACAAAATACGCCCGAACGGTCACGGTGGCGCTTCTTGCCCCTGCAAAGGAGGACTACACCGGCCCCGACGCCGATGAGAAGAAGGAGAATGTCATCAAATACCAGGCGTGGCTCGACAACTTTGTCTGGACTCCCGACGAGACTGCGGTTCTCTGCGGCTTTTCGCCCGCCCCGGGTTCTGACTTTGGCGGATTTGGGGCGGAAATCTTCCTCATGACCGACTACATGGACAGCGATGGCAACCCCGCCGTCACTTTCAGGTATACCCTTGACGGCAGTGCGCCAACTGCGTCATCTCCGGTCTACAAGGAGACAGTGGAGATTGGGGAGGACGGCACCGAGACAGTCAGGGGAATCCAGATTGACGAGACAACGACAGTCCGCGTCGCGGTCTTCGAGGGGAGCAAGTTGATTCGCGACGACCTTTCGGCCACGTATACGCTTCGTGACGCCCCGTCCGCCCCTGTCGCCACCGCCAGCCTCCAGGAGCCCTTTGACGGGACGATGGACGTGGTTGTGAGCGCAGCCACCACGGCGTCGAGCCTCATGTACTACTACACGGTCGACGGCAGCGAACCGACCAGTCTCTCCAAGGTCGCGGAGAAGGGTATCTGCCAGGTCACAGGCCCCTGCATCCTGAAGGTTCGCGCCTCCGACGAGGGGATCCTCGGCGAGACGGCGACTTTCCAGGTGGTCCAGGATCCCGCCCCCGCGTTCAGCGTCCTGGCGGAGCTTGAGGGGTATCCCTCCGGGAACGGTCTCTTTGACACAAAGGCCTCCATTTCGATTTCGGCCGCCGAAGGGCACCGTGCATTCTACAGGCTGGGTGCATCCGCCCCGCAGGCCTACTCCACCCCGATCGATGTCTTCTCCGACACGACAATCGAGGCGGTGTCCGTCCGCACGGAGGAGGTCACCGGCATCGTTTCCGGTGGAGTCTGTCCGATGAATAGCGCTCCCGTGTCAATCGCGCTCAGAAAGAGCGACTCCAATGATGACGGGAAGTGGATTACGGACCTTGACTTTACCCAGGGCTGGAATCTTCTTCCAATCACACGGGAAATCTCCTACAGCATGGGGAAGGACCTTGCGGCATGGCTCAACCCATACGGATACTCCCCCGAGGAAAACTCCTTCAACAAGGTCGAGAGCCTCGCCTCGGGGAACTCGTACTGGGTCTACCTCCCGGATGGAACCCTCCCTTCCAGTGGAAAACCCGCGTTCCGAAGCCTCAGCCGGGAAGGGGACGCAAACCCGCCCGATGGCAACTGGAGGCTCGTGGACAAAAACGCACTCTTCTTCTATAACGGAACACACTTCCTCCAAGTCAAGCCCGAGGACAACCTTCCCGGGTGGAAGAAGTAGGACAACCTTGAAGAGAGGGGGAACGAACCCCTTGTCGTGAATGCCCTGTTCCCTGCGGCGGGAAATGCCTGCCATCATGGGGAAGCAGGGCTTTTTCGTTTTTTTTGACGGGGAGTGCTTGAAAAGTCAAAAAAAGATATTAAAGTTATTTTGTGCCTAGAAAATGCCAGCTGAACGTGAATTCTCGCTGAAATGGCATAAGGCACATTGCACAGGCGGGCGGCGGTTTTCATTGTCGCGAGTTCTGTGCCGTCAACAACAAAAAAACAAGGAGGAAATGAGAATGAAGCGTTACGTTTGTCCCGTCTGCGGGTATGTCCATGAAGGCGACGAGCCCCCCGTGAAGTGTCCGCAGTGTGGTGTTCCTGGCAGCAAGTTCATTTTGCAGGAAGACACAGGTGCCAAGAAGGTGTGGGCCTGCGAGCACATCATCGGCGTCGGCAATGATGTCGATCCCGAGGTCAAGCAGGGGCTCATCGACAACTTCAATGGCGAGTGCACCGAGGTCGGCATGTATCTTGCGATGTCGCGCCAGGCTGAGCGCGAGGGGTATCCGGAGATTGCCGAGGCCTACAAGCGCTATGCCTTCGAGGAGGCAGAGCATGCGGCGAAATTCGCGGAGCTTCTCGGCAACGTCCTGGTCGCCGACACCAAGAAGAACGTCTCCATGCGCGCCGATGCGGAGCAGGGTGCCTGCGAGGGCAAGCTGAAGCTGGCGAAACGCGCGAAGGAACTCGGCTACGACGCCATCCACGACACTGTCCACGAGATGGCGAAGGACGAGGCACGCCACGGCGCAGGCTTCGAGGGCCTGCTGAATCGCTACTTCAAGTAACCCAGGCGGATACCAGAAGGCCGAAAGGGGGCAGGCGATTATTCGCCTGCCCCCTTTCATATGTGTGGATATACGCTATGTGCTGTGGGCGATTCCCGATCCCCTTGTGCCGCTTCTGTTTTTCAGAGACTCCAGTCGATTGGGAGGGCTCCCTTAAGGGCGAGGGCCTGATTTGTCCTCGAGAAGGGTTTTGACCCGAAGAATCCCCTATATGCCGAGAGTGGGGAAGGGTGGGGCGATGTGATGACGACATGCCTTGTCGTATTGATGAGCCGTGTCTTTTCCTGGGCGGGCTTTCCCCAGAGGATGAATACGATTGATTGCGGCAATGCGTTGCATGCCGCGAAGATTTGGTCTGTGAGGCATTGCCAGCCCAGGGCTCTGTGGGAGAGCGGCTTCCTTGCCTCCACGCTCAGGACAGTGTTCAGCAACAGCACCCCGCTGGCGGCCCACTTCCGGAGGTCGGGCTTCTGTGGAGGTTCGAGTCCGAGGTCGCTTTGATACTCCTTGAGGATGTTGCGCAGCGATGGCGGCTGTGGAGTCTGTGGCGGGACTGCGAATGCAAGCCCCATTGCCTGGTTTGGCTCGTGGTAGGGATCCTGCCCCAGGATTACGGCGCGGACGGCGGATGGCGGCGTAAGCCTGAGCGCGGTGAATATCTCGCCTTCGCCGGGGTAGACAGTCCTGCCCTCCTTCCGGAGCTCTTCGACCCTGTCCAGCGGGTCGAGAAAGGGCGTCTCCTTCAGAGCGTGGCGCCAGCTTTCTGGAAATTCCTCCATAACTGCCTTATTTGCAGATAGTTACATCAATCTTTGCAGAATGAATTCCTTTCGGGCCGGGGTATTTTTTGGTCCCATGAGGAAATTCACGAAATTATCGAGTCGTCTTGCGTTTTCGACGGTTACGAGTTGCAGCCTGATGCTGTCTCCCCTGATGAACTGTCCGAATTCCTCGGGGTTGATTTCTCCGAGTCCCTTGAATCGTGTGATTTCGGCGTCCCTTCCGATTTCCTTTACGGCCTTGTCCCTTTCCTCTTCGGAGTAGCAGTAGATGGGTTTCTTTGACTTTCCCCTGACCCTGAAGAGTGGCGTATCCAGGATATACAGGTGTTCTGCGGAGAGGAGCTGGGGGAAGAACCTCAGGAAGAAGATGATGAGTAGATTTCTGATGTGGTATCCGTCGGGGTCTGCATCCGTTGCGATGACCACCTTTGCGTACCTGAGGTTTTCGATATTGTCCTCGGTTCCGAGCGCCCTCATGACCCCGTAGAGCTCCTCGTGCTTATAGAGGACGTCCCGGCTTGCATTGCAGCAGTTGAAGACCTTTCCCTTGAGTGCGTAGACAGCCTGGTGCTGTGCGTTTCGGGTTTTTGCGACGCTTCCCGCGGCGGAGTTTCCCTCTGTGAGGAAGATCATCGAGTTTTGGCAGAGCTCCTTTTCGTGGGGTTTTTTGCGGGATTCGGTTTCATTGAAGTGGAATTGGCAGTCCCGGAGCTTTTGGATTTTGAGGGATGACTTTGCGGCCATCTCCTTTGCTCCTTTCCTGATGCTCTGGATTTGCCGCCGCAACGCCTCGTTCTTCGCCAGCTTCTCGAAGATTGTGGTTTTGACGTCCGGGTGTTTGAAGAGATATTGGACGACCGCCGCCTTGACCTCGTTTGCGATTCCGGCGCGTATTTCCGGGTTGCAGAGCTTGTGCTTTGTCTGGGCGTCGAAGATCGGGTTGTTGATCTTGATGGCGATTGCACCGAAGATTCCTGCGCGAATATCCTCCGCCTCGAACTGCTTGTCCTTCGGGGCAAGTTCATTGACACCCTTGACGATGCCCTCCTTGAATGCGGCGAGGTGGACTCCGCCGTCGTTTGTGAACTGGGTATTTGCGAAGGAGTAGTAGTTTTCGTTTGCGGAGTTTGTGTGGCAGAAGGCGAACTCCAGGGTGTCCGTGCGGTAGTGTATGACCTCGTATAGCGCGTCCGACTCCATCTTGCTTTCGAGGAGGTCAAGCAGTCCGCGCCTGGAGTAGAACTTCTGCCCGTCGATTTCGAGGGAGAGTCCCGCGTTGGTCCAGGCGTAGTGCTGCAGCCGCCTCTCGAGGAACTTGCGTTCGAAGTGGAACTCCCCGAAAATCTGCGTGGAGGGTTTGAACTCCACGCGGGTGCCGTTTGGCTCCGCAGTCTCGCCCCTGGTCTCTTCGACGAAGACTCCTTCGCGGAAGAGGACCTGGGCCATCTGCCCGTCGCGGTAGCTTGTCGCCGTGAACTCCTGGGAGAGGAAATTCACGGCCTTGAGCCCGATTCCGTTCATTCCAATCGAGGCGGAGAAGACCTGCGCCTTCCCGTTCTCGATGGTATTGAATTTTCCTCCCGTGTTTGGCTTGGAGACGCAGTCCTTCAGCTTTTCGAGAGGGATGCCGCGCCCGAAGTCGCGGACGGTGACAGTCTTGTCGGCGAGAGTGACGATGACCCGCCTCCCGAACCCCATGATATACTCGTCGATGGAGTTGTCCACGACCTCCTTGAAGAGGACATAGATGCCGTCCTCGGTGTGGTCTCCGTTTCCGAGGGCTCCGATATACATTCCAGGGCGCAGCCTCAGGTGTTCGACGCTATCGAGGCTTCGAATGGCGTCGTCATCGTAGTCTGCTGCATCTCCGCCTGTGGTTGCGGGGGCGGATGCGCTTCCTGAAAAGAGTTTATCTTCGTCTTCGGGGATCACGGGGCAGGGGGGGGGCTGGGTGTTACTTCTTTCTTCCGCGCTTTGGGGACGGGTTGGAGTTGGGTTGCCTGAAGCCGACTCCGCCGGAGCGGTGCCGTTTCCTGGGCATTCCCTCGTCGTCGAGCAGCGAGTCGTCGTTGAGTTCGTCGAGGATGTCCGGCTGTTCCTCGTCGTCATCCCATGATTCGTCGTTTTCGTATTCGGGGTCCATTTCGTCGAATTCTTCCTCGTCGAGGTCGTTGTCGAAGTCGTTTTGCAGTGAGGAAGCCATGACGAGCTGCCCGCATTCGGGGCAGAATCCGTCCTCCTTCTCCACGTCAGAGACCTTCACCTTGCATTCGCAGTGTGGGCATTTGATGGTTTCTCCTGCCATATTGGTTTTCTCCTTGTCTAATGGGTGAGCTGTTGGTTTTGGGAACGGGGTCTGGCGCGTAATTTACACGCGGCATTGGAAATCATTTCCTGCTTATGAATCCGACTTTGCGCTTTTCTGGTGTATGGCCATGAGGAATTCCGCATTTGAGTTGTATTTGCGGAGATTGAAGATGAGCCTTTCCATGGCGCTTGCGGGGTCTCCGATGGAGCATAGTCCCTTTCTGAGGGACCACATGAGGTCGAGTTCTCCTGGGTCGACGAGGAGTTCCTCCCTTCTGGTTCCGGACTTTGTGATGTCGATTGCCGGGAAGATCCTGCGGTCCGCAAGCATTCTGTCGAGGTGCAGTTCCATGTTTCCCGTGCCCTTGAACTCCTCGAAGATCAATTCGTCCATCCTGCTGCCGGTATCGATGAGTGCGGTGGCCAGGATTGTGAGGGAGCCTCCGCCTTCGATGTTGCGTGCGGAGCCGAAGAACCTCTTTGGCTTGTGGAGCGCATTCGCGTCAAGTCCTCCGGAGAGGATTCTGCCCGACTTCGGGGCGAGGGTGTTGTATGCCCGTGCGAGCCTGGTGATGGAGTCCAGGAGGATGATGACATGCTTCCCGTTTTCGACCAGGCGTTTTGCCCTTTCGGAGACGATGTCGCAGAGTGCGGCATGGTTTTCGGGCGGTTCGTCAAAGGTCGAGGCGACGATTTCCGCGTCCACGAGCCGTTTCATGTCGGTGACCTCCTCGGGGCGTTCGTCAATGAGCAGGACGATTAGCGTGACATCGTCGTTGTTTGTGAGGATAGAGTTTGCGAGTTTTTGGAGGATGATTGTCTTTCCCGTGCGTGGTTGTGCGACAATGAGTCCTCTTTGTCCTCGTCCGATGGGTGTGACCAAGTCCGTCACCCTCATGGTGAGTTCATCCTTTCCCCTTTCCATGAGGAGTCTTTTTGTGGGATAGAACGGGGTGAGGGTTTCGAAGGCGTGGAGCCCGTGCCTTTGCGAGAGCGGCAGTCCATTGACTGCGACGACCTTGAGGAGTGCGCTTCTGGCGTCGTTAGGGCTGGGGCGTCTGATTGTTCCGAGGATGCAGTCGCCCATTCGCAGTCCGTACCTCTTGATATAGACTGGGGTGAGGTAGATGTCTTCGGGGGAGGCCTGGTAGTTCAGGTCTGCGGACCGCAGGTAGCCGTATCCGTCCCTGGAGATTTCCAGGACGCCTTCGCCGTAGATTGTGAGCCTCTGGTCGTTTGCGTCCCGCTGTGCGTTCACCTGGATGATCTCATCCACGAGGGCGCCCGCTGTCGGGAATTCCTTCAGTGCGATGCCGAGTTCTTCGGAGAGCTGGACCAGGATGTCCGTGTCCGTGTCGAGCAGGTGTGGTCGGTTGAGGCGTGGTCTTGCGGCCATTTTCTGGGGCGACGTCTCCACGTACGCTGGCCCGACCAGTTCGTCTTCGAAGTCTCCGATGTATTCGGGGGGCGCGGCGCCCTCGTCCTTTACGAACTTCCCCTTTCTTCCGTTCTTCTTCTTCGGTGGCGGCGGTGTCATTGCCGTCGTTGCGGCACCCTGCTGTTCCCTTGCGGGCTGCTGGTTTTTCTTCTGGGAATCCTGTGGAATCCGGATCTTCTCCGCCTTTGCGGTGGCCCGTTTAGGCGGGGGCAGGTTGACGACTGGCGCGGAGACGCCTCCCTTTGAGAGTGTGACAAGGCCTGAGCCGAGATTTGGTATCAGGGTGCTGAAGAGCGGAGTCTCCTTTGTGGTGGAGAATTCGTCATGCTCGTCCTTGTCCTGGACGGGATATGCGGCGTCCTCGTTTTCGTCGCGTGCGTCTTCCGGCGCCGGGTCGTTTGGCGAGAAGGTGTAGCTTTGCTCTTCCGGTGCTGGATTGTCTGTCCTGTTTGCCATGTGGTGACTTTTCGGGATTATTGGTTGTGTCAATGGGAAATTGTCTATTTGCGGGCGTCTCCCTCCTTTTGGAGGAGTTGCAGGAGCCCCTGACACTTTTCGCGGAGTTCCTGGATGGTTCCCGTGGTTTCCAGGACGTAGTCGGCGTTCCGCCGTTTTTCGTCCATGGAGATTTGCGTTGCCGTCCTTCGGCGGATTTCCTCGTCGTCCCATCCGCGCCCGCGGAGTCTTTCCAGTTGCATTTCCGGTGTGCACCAGACTGCGACGACGGCCTTTACGCCGCTTGCCGGCCGCCATTTTGCTTCGTGCCAGAGTGGGATTGCGGCGAAGAGCGGCTGTGGCGCGGCCTGTCGGTCAAGCCGTTCCAATTCGGCGAGAATCATTGGGTGGAGGAGCGCGTTCAGCCAGGCGAGTTCATCTGGGTTTGAGAAGACGAGTTTTGCCAGGGCGGGGCGGTTGAGTTCGCCGTCGTCCGTGAGGACATCGCTTCCGAAGTGCCTGGCGATTTCGGCGAGGGCGGGGGTTCCCTTGCGGCAGATTTCGCGGGAGATTTCGTCCGCGTCGGCGCAGATTGCCCCCATTTCCCTGAGGAGTTTCAGGACCGTGCTTTTTCCTGCGCCTATTCCGCCTGTTACAACGATCATTGTGGGTCTCTTTGGTTGTCGTCGCCGCTATTGTTCCGGCGTCCAGCGTCCTTCGATTTCGCCGATGATTCTGGCGGGGACATCGCCTTCGAAGTCGTCGACCCGGATCTGGCGTGCATCCGGATGCTGGTGTTTGAACCAGGTGATTTGCCGTCTTGCGTACTGGATGGTTCTGTTGGCGAGGATTTCCTGGAGTTCACCGATGCCGTGCGTGAGCTTGCCTTCGAGGAAGGCGGCTATGTCCCTGTATCCCAGCGCCTGCCATGCCGTTGGGGCGGTGGCCAGCCCATTTTCGAGTGCCCTTGCGCATTCGTCGACCCATCCCCTCTCGAGCATTGCCGCGGTCCGCGCCCGGATTCGTTCCTTGAGTTTTTGGAAGTCGGGCATGATGCAGAACTGTGCGTATGCGGGGTCTGGCGTGGCGGTGTCCCTCCTGTGTTCCCAGGGGGGCCTGCCTGTCAGCCTGGTGACCTCGACTGCCCGTGCGAGATGCCGCGGGTTCCTGGCCACGTCTTCGGGAATCTTCCATGATGCGGCCAGTTCCGCGCGGAGCCTGTCGCATCCTTCCTCGGTGGATGAGTCGACGCGGAGCTCCTCGGCGAGTGCGGCGTCGCTTGGCATGAGCGAGAATCCGTAGACAAGCGCCCGTGCATAGAGGCCGCTTCCCCCTGCAAGGACCGGGAGTCTGCCTGAACCGGCAATCGACTTGAGGAGTGGCTTGACGACTTCGATGAATCGGCTCACATTCCAGACTTCGTCCAGTTCGAGGCATGCGACGAGGTGGTGTCTTGCAAGCGCAAGCTCTTCTTCGCCTGGCTGTGCGGTGCCAATGGGCAGTCCCTTGTAGATTTGCATCGAGTCAAGGGAGACGACATCGCCGCCGGCCTTGTTGGCAAGGCGCGCGGCCACGGCGCTCTTCCAGGAGCACGTCGGTCCCAGAATCAGTGGAATCTTCATGAAGGCTTTTCTTCGCTGTCCTTGCCGGAGGTGCGTCGCGCCAGGAAGAGCTCGTAGATAATAAGGGAGACTACGGAGCAGGTGATGGCGCTGTCGGCCACGTTGAACGCGGGCCAGAACTCGAAGCGCAGGAAGTCGATGACTCCCTCCGGGTAGAAGAATCTGTCGACCATGTTTCCGAGGATTCCGCCGAGCAGGATTCCGCAGGGGATGGCGTATCCCCGCTTGCCTTCGGTAATCCTCCTCCAGAAGAGGACGAGAACCAGTGAGACTAGAAGCGAGAAGCATCCAAGCGCCCAGGTCCTCCCCGCGAAAATCCCCCAGGCCGCGCCAAGATTGCGCCAGTGGACCAGGCGGAAGAACCCAGGGATCAGGACAAGTCCGCCCTTGCCTGGAATCGGCCAGGCGCGGCAGACCAGAAGCTTAGTCAGCTGGTCCAGAATCAGGACAGCCGCCGCGCACAATCCTGGCCAGCCCGCCAAAGCGGTGGTCGAAAGGGAAAGTCTTTTCACAGAGGGGAAAATGGAGAGGAGACAAGGGGGGGGAATAGATGCCTGGCACCATACTCGGCAGGCGTGAGACGTAAGATAGCAAGGGTCGCCGGATTTGCAAGCGGGCTGGCTGTAGCCCGTCAGCGGACTTTTGCCTCCTGGACGAATGGCGCGGCCGCCGCGGCGCACTCCTGGAGCGTGGACGGCTTTGTCCTGGCTGCGCTTCTCAGGGTGACGTCGGGCAGGTTTTCGTGTGGGACGAATGGCTGGAAGATCCAGCGTCTTGCGCCCCGGACATCCTGGGCGGCGGCCACGATCTCCGCCGGCGTGTGGAATCCCTCCAGGACGGTGGTCCGGAATTCGTAGTCCCTTGCGCCGTTCATGATTATGCGTATCGACTCGCGGATGCGGTCAAGGTGGCGGTATTTCACGAAGCCGGGGTAGTTGGCGAGGGCGCACTTGATGTCCATGGCCACATAGTCGACAACCGGCAGCACATTCCTGAGCATTTCGGGATTGGAGCCGTTGGTGTCCAGCTTGACGAGAAACCCCTCCTCCTTCAGGAATGCAAGCGTGTCGGGCAGCGCCGCGTGCACGGTGGGTTCTCCGCCCGAGACGGTCACCGCCTTCACCCACTCCTCGCGGTACTTGTCAAGCCTCTCCTTCAGGGCCTTGAAGGAGAAGGTCTTGGCGTCGAACCTGTCGAGCAGGTCGGGGTTGTGGCAGAAGCCGCACCGGAAGTCACATCCGCTGGTGAACATGAGGACGGCCAGCTTGCCCGGGTAGTCGACCAGGCTGGGCTGTCTCATGATGGCGTTTATGACAGACTTGTCTTCTGGACTATGCAATTTCAAGCGCCTCGTCAAGGATTGACTTGATCATCTCGGGTGAGATGATGCCCTTGCCCTCTTCGGAATAGTCGGTCTGCACGCCCAGGAACTGGTATAGCTTCGAGTGGCGGCAGACGCTGTCGAAGGCGTCGGGGTCCGGGTTGACGAGGTAGTGGCTCTTTCCTTCGGAGTCGGCGCAGGAGATCACCATCGCGGGGATTCTGCTGGGATTGAGGCACTCGCTCTTGCAGAACTCCACCAGCCCCTCTTCGCTCAGGACATTGTGGTACTCCTTGTGGAAACGTGCGTAGCGGGGATCCTCCGCAAGCATCTTGTCAAGGCGGCGGTTGAGCATCGCGCACTTTGCGCAGCCCGGCTTGCCGAAGACATTCACTGTCAGCTGGTTCTTTTCATCGGACATGTTGCTGGTCTCCTCCTGGGATGGCTACTCTGCGAAATCAACGGAACCGTCGCCGCCGACATCGGCGTGCTCGACCGCGTAGTCGCCGCGGTGGCGGTTGACAAGTTCGCCGTAGCGCTTCGACTTGTTCCAGTTCTGAATCTTGCTGAAGTATCCGACGACGCGCGTGAGACCGAACACGTCCGCTGAACCGCATTGGACACATGTCTCCTGGAGTCCGCGGGACTGGTGCCCGCAATGCTGGCAGTATGTGAATTCGGGGGAGATTGTGATTTGCGCGGCCTGGGTCCGGCAGAAGCTGGCCCGGATGAGTTCGCCGATCGCCTCGGGCGAGGGCTTTTCCTCGCCGACGAATGCGTGGATCATGGCGCCGGACTCGATGAGCGAGTGGAAGATGGCCTGTTTGCGGATGCGCTCGACCAGGGAGACGGGCGCCTCGGCGGCCAGGTGGATTGAGTTGGTGTAGTACGCCACGTCCTCGGAGTCGCCCTTGTAGCAGGTGAGGGCCTCGTCCCGGTAGTAGAGCAGGTCGGCCTTCGCCAGGCGGCGCGCCGCGGACTCGGCGGGGGATTCCTCGAGGGTGAACTTGAGCCCCAGCTTGTCGGTGTACTGCTTTGTGCGCAGATACATGTGCGCGGTGAGCCTCAATGCCATGTCGTAGGCCTCCTCGCTCTCATGCATCTCCTTGCCCAGCAAGAACTTAACCATGTCATTCATGCCAAGCATGCCGATGATGTAGGTGCACTTTTCGAGTTCGATGTACGGCCGTCCGTCGCATGCGGTCTTTCCGACCTGCCACAGCGGGCGTCCCGGCTCCGACATCATTAGCGCGATCATCTTCTTCTTTTGGAGATGCGCCTGGATGACGAGGTCCATCATCTTGTCGATTTCCTCGCACGCCCCCTCGTAGTTTCGCATTCCGCGTCTTGCGGCTCGGAATGCGCACTGTGGGAGATTGATGGTGACATTCTGGAAGCCGCAGAACCTGAGGCACTCCGGGTGCCTGAGCATTCTGTTGTCGGTGATGGTGGTGCGCAGGCGGCAGCATGCGGAGAGCGTGACCTCGTCACGGTCGAAGATGAAGTATGTGGAGCCGTTGTGGCTGGCCAGTTCGCATGCCTGCTGGAAGATCTTGTACTGTTCGGGATCCTCGAAGGTTTCCGCGGAGACGTGGAAGTCGCACTTCGGGAATTCGAAGATGCGCCCGTTGCGGTCGCCCTCGCCCCAGACCTTCAGGAGCGCGCTGGTGAAGCGGCGTGCCTCGGCCTCGTATTCGCCGTAGCAGACGATGTGTTCGCCGCGTTTTTCGAGTTCGGCGGTCACCTTGTCGTCGATGTAGAGCCCGTTCTTGTCGCTGTAGAGTTCGCGCAGAACCAGCCGCTCCTCGCCATTTGCCTCCTTGAAGTAGAGGTTCATCAGGCGGTTGCCGTTGGCGTCGGTCTCCTCCTGGAGCCTTTCGATGAGCGGGTGGACCGTCCCCTTTGCGTCCTTGAGCTGGTAGCATCCGCCTGGCCCGACCGCGGGGACCGACTTCATGTAGCTTGGGACTCCGGTGTGGATGTTGAAGTCGAGGAAGAGGGTCTGGCCGCCCCTGGAGAATGCGTTCTGGCTGCCGTTGAAGATCAGTTCCTGCGCGACCTGCTTGAGGTGCTTGTCATCCATGCCCACCAGGTATGGCGCGTAGAAGATGTTGATGTATGCGATGCCGAGGGCGCCGGCGTAGTTTGCCTGCATTGACGCAAGGTATGTGTTCAGGTGCCCTGTGAGGACGCTTGCGCTGCGTGCGGGGAAGGACTCGGTGTTGAGGTTGGTCAATCCGCAGAGCCCGTATTTCTTGATGTACTCGATGGAGTGGCTCGAGCAGTAGACCCTGTGGGGATAGCCCAGGTCGTGGAGGTGGATGGCGCCGGTGTCGTGGGCGGCCTTCACCTCGGGGGAGAAGATCGCGTCAAGACCCCACTGCTTCAGGACCAGCTCCGCAATCGAAAGATTCACCGCCTCGGGGTTGTTGTTGACGATGTTGCTGTTCTCGTTCGACTTGGAGTACATCAGGTTCTCGACGAACTCCCGGGGAACCGCATACATCGACAGGTCGCGAAGACGGCCGACATATCCGTGGGACTCGAGGACGTTGTTCACCATCTCGCGGATCAGCAGCGTGTTCACGCGCTTCATCTTGCTGGCGATGATCTCGTTCTCGACCTCCTTCGCAACCGCAACGGCCTCCTCAATGTCCATGCTCAGCTTGTCAACAAGCTTCCTGACAATCTTGGTCCGGTCCCAGGTGCCCAGGGACGCGTCCCCCATCGACTGGACAAGCAGGAGGCTCTGGTCGGTCAAGTCGCCCTTGCCGCCCTTGGAATTGCGGTCGCTGACGCGGATCGCCTGGCGGGCAAGCTCACGGCTCTTGCGGTAGCGCTTGTACGCGGCGACAGTCGCGGGAAGACGGTGCTCCGAAAGGGTGATCTCGACTACGTCCTGGACATCCTCGATGTTCGGCACGCGGCTTCCGTCTGCCTCGGACTGCACATAGTATTCGCAGAGGGGGTTGTCAAGCTGGCGGATGACGTCGGCGGCGATATCCTCGGCCTCCTCGCGGGTGAAGGGACGCCCTTCCTGTTCGGCGGCGGCCTGGCCGGCCTTGTAGATGGCAGTGGCGATCTTCCTGGCGGTGAAGGGGACAATCATGCCGTCGCGCTTGCGGAATTTCAAGAAGGGTGTCTTGTCTGGGCTTTCCATTGCGGTGTCAGATATTTTTGGAATGCAGGGGTTTGGGTCGGGCGTCCCCCAAGAAGCCCTCCTTGCTCAAGGTGAAATACGAACTCTGGGGGCTTTTTGAAGGTAGGATTTAGAAAGGTCGCAGGCATACTATATATAGCGAATTTAGGTCTTGCAACCACAATATCTAGTGGAAAGGAAAAATATTTCAACAATAGTCATAACCCCGTATGATTCAGGTGCATAGCCCCACGCTTTTTTCCTTGCCGGGGGTGTTTCCGGCGTCGGCAGGGGTGTTTTCGGGGTGTGGGGCGCCCCCTGTCCCGGGCCTTTCCCGCACGGTGGGATTCCACCGTGCGTCCTGCCTGTCCTAGAGTCGTGCGAGATACTTTTTAGCCCGTCTTGGATTTCCCTCGCCCTTTTTGACTGCGAGGATTATATGTCTTACGGGGTCGTTTGGGACGAGTGACAGCTCCATGTCTTCGACCATGTCGAATCCGAATGCCGGGCATGCCTCGACGAAGAGTGGTTTTTCCTCCGTGTTCCAGCTTTGCCCCTTCATCAGGACGAATACCCCCCCTTGTGCGAGCAGTTCAGCGGCGTCTGGGAGGAGTTCGACCCCCTTTCCCACGGCGCGTGCCGTCACCACCTCTGCGCGGTGTCTGAGGTCCGGGTGTGAGAGCCTGACGTCCTTTCCCCTGAAGGAGTATGCCCGCGCCTTTCCCTCCCTTGGGATGACCGTGATTGCCGCGTTGAGGAAGTCCACCTTCTTCTGGCGTGCGTCAATCAGGACGAACTCCTGCGTGGTCATGCAGGCCATCAGGGGAAGCCCCGGGTAGCCGCCTCCGCTTCCAAGGTCCATTACGACGCTCTGGCCTTCGCACAGCGACTCCAGGACGGGCAGCAGCGTGAGGGAGTCCAGGAGCGAGAACTTAAGGTAGTCCGCCGGTGTAGTGAGCCGCGTGAGGTTCAGCCACTGGTTGACGCCGCAGAGGTGGCTGTATATCGCCTGGAAGACCTGCCGTTTCGGATTCGGGTCCGGGAGGTTCAGGGCGAGGCAATTCTCCCTGAACGCCTTCCAGTCATCCTCGGGAAACTCCAGGATCGGGTATTTTCCGGGGAGGAAGTCCTCCGGGGAGCGGGCCGGATGGGTGGATGCGTGTTTTTCCATGTGTCGCGCCAGTTACCTTTTCCGGACGGAGAAGCCGAAGCGCCCCAGTTCCTTTCCGAGGGAGAAGTAGTGTCCGTGCGCGTAGGCGAGGAGATTCGCCTTCTCGATGTCCATGTGGCCGCCTTCGTCTACCAGCGAGGAGGTCACCTGCACCGCGACCACTTCGCCGATGTAGGCGATGTGCGAACCCAGGTCGAGGCGGTGCCTCACCTCGCATTCCAGCGCCAGGGGGCACTCCTCCACGATTGGCGCGGTGATTTTCGACGCCATGGCGGGGGTGAGCCCGCGTTTCGAGAACTTGTCCGTGTCCCTGCCGCTGATGACTCCGCAGTAGTCGACGGTTTCCGCCTGGTCTGCGGACGGTATGTTCACCGTGAAGCACTTCAGGGTTTCGATCTGGTGGTATGTGAATCGGCTTTCCCTGACGCCGATGGCCACCATTGGCGGGTCGGAGGCGACCGTTCCCGTCCATGCGACGGTCATGATATTCCAGGGGAGGCGGTGTCCGTCGCCGGTTCCGACGAGTACTACGGGGACCGGGGCGAGCTGGGTGCTGCCGGGCCAGATTGTCTTTTCAACGCTCATTTGTATTGTGAGTCCGTGGTTGTGCGTGCCTAGATTTTCGCGGCGTGTCCTCCGGGGCCTTCGAGGAACCATCCGCACTCCTTCATCAGCTGCGTGAAGCGGCGGCAGTATTCGAGGTAGATGCTGCGCCGGAAACTCTTCGCCTCCTCGGAGTCCTTGTCTGCGTTCTGGTCGTGGAAGACGGTGCCCACGTGGGGCTCCATGGTGATGCCGCCGTCGTAGCCGGATTCGCGCAGGTCTATCATGATTGCGCGGACATCCCCCGTGCCGTCCCCCGCGAAGGTGTACCTGGGGTCGGGGCGGCTGCCGTCAGCCTTCGGAAGCGCGACTGCATCCTTGATGTGGACATGGGTGATGAAGGGACGGCATCTGCGGTAGAATTCCCAGGAGGACTGGATGGGATATGGCTTGGAGCCGAGCTGTCTCAGGTTGAAGCACGGGTTGCCCGTGTCGAAGATGAGCGTGAACGCAGGGCTGTCGACTGCATCGATGAGCTTCAGCGTGTGGACATAGCTCATGCCGCCGTAGTTCATGCAGTTCTCGTGGCCATAGACGATTCCGTTGTCCTCGCAGATCTTCACGAGTTCGCGGACCTTCGCGAAGATGATGCCCTCCAGCTCGGGTGAGTCCCCCGGCTCGTCCTCCGGAACCAGGAACGACATTCCGCGCAGCATCTTGCAGCCAAGCTTCTGCATCCTGGGAATGGCTGTCAGCAACTCCTTCCTGCTCTTCTCGAAGTCCTCGTCCTTGCGGGGATGGCACGCCCAGTTCGCAACTGCGCTTCCGTAGCAGTTGATGGAGACTCCCGCCTCGGAGAGCTGCTGCTCGAGTGCCTCGAATTCGCGGTCGTCCATTGTGCCAAGCATCTTTCCATCGACGTTTCTGAGTTCGATGTAGCGCCAGCCAAGCTCCTTCGTGACCTCGATCTGGCCAGCCAGGTCGGCGCACGCCTCGTCTGCAAATCCTGAAAAGAACATTGCCTAATCCTCCAGTTTCTGGGTTGTCTTGAAAAAGGTTTTCGCGTATTTGTTCAGCTCCGCAAAGGGGTGGAGCTTTAGGAATTCCCGTGCCGTGACGACGACCCTGTCGCTGCATCCCTTTGGCAGGAGCAGTCCCGCCGCCGTGCCGAGGCGCTTCATTTCGGAGATGTACGCGGCCCGCGCCAGGATTGAGGCCGCGGCCACCGCGATGTCCGCCTCAGCCTTGGGATGTTCGTCCAGGACGATTCTGCGTCCCCGTTCCTGGAGCCGTCTGCGGACGAGGTTTCCCTTTCCGAACTGGTCTGAGATTGCCCTGGGGCACTCCGGCACCTTTGCCAGTAGTTCCTCCAGCGCCTTTGCGTGTCCCCACGCGAGGAGCTGGTTCAGGTTTCCGATTTGCGCGTGGAGTTGGTTGAGTCGTTCCGGGCTGACGGTGATGAGTGAGAACCGTCCCTTTAGAACCCCTTTGATGACTGCATCGAGCTTCACGGCCTCCTTGTCGGAGGCGAGGAGCTTCGAGTCGCGGATGCCGGCGTCGATGAGCTTTGCCGCGCTCTCCGCATCTGTGAATGCGCATGCGACGACCAGCGGCCCAAAGTAATCCCCTTTTCCGGATTCGTCGATTCCCGCGTGGGGCTGGAACATCTGCGGATCGTCCCTCAGCGCGATTTCCAGATCGGTGGCCTTTGTGCCGTCTCCGCGCAGGAGTTGGGGCTTTGCTGAGGGAAGCGGCGCCCTGCCCGGAAGGAGTCGGCTTGCGGCGGCCTCTGCATCCGCCCCCTGGAACGTCGTCTTGCCGGAGTGGTATGCGACCACGTTTGTCTTTCCGCGGGTTGCCCTCCAGTATGCGTAGGGTGCGTCCGAAAAGACCCATCCGTCGGCGGCGAGGGCCTCCTTCAAGGCGGCGGCTTCGGCTGTCGCAAGGGTGAAGACGAGTGTGGCTGGCGCTGGCATCTGCTACTCCCCGTCCTTCTGCGAGGGCTCCGCCGCGGCCGGAGACTGTTCCTGGGCGTCAACCGCCTTCTCCTCCTTCTGGGCCTTTGGGAAGGTTGCGTTCATTGCGGCGTCCAGGTTCAGGACCTTTGCGGACGCATGTCGCTTGACGAGCCGTGTCAGCAGGATGACCAGCCAGATGACGACCAGCATTCCGAGGAATGCCAGCCCGAGGGCGATCAGCAGCCGCATCGCCGTGTCCATCGTGGCGGGAGCCTCTTCCTTGGGTGTGTATGAGAGGACTATGTCGAACATGGCTACTTTGCTATTGGTGTTAGTCTGTAGAGGACGCGGTGGCGGTACCGTTCGGATTCCCTGATTTCGAAGTCGTCGGGGGCCAGCCCGACAAATTCCATTGCGCTGCGCAGCGACTTTTCGTTTCGCGCCAGGTAGTATATCGAGAGTCCCTGCTTGAAATACGTTCCGAGCCAGGTGTCCAGCGCCTTTTGGCTGAGCACCGGAGCCTCCAGGTTCCTGTAGGTGGTGATTCTCGGCATGAGCCTGCTGTAGTAGTTGAAGGCGGTGGAGTCGTATGGGTCGACCAGGAGCCAGTTCGCCTTGGGAAGCCCCACGAAGTTCAGGAAGACTTCCGGATGGGCTTGCGGCCATCCTCCCGTGATGCCGTATCTCCAGGAGTCCGCCCCGTCAATCCTGCTGGCAATCAGCCTAGTCCAGGCGCTGACATCGCTGGAACCCCTGTAGTATGATTGCAGGAGATTCTGGGGAGGCTCCGACGCATAGTCCATCTCGATTCCGGTGAGGATGTCGCCTCCGATTCCCAGGAGGATTCCCGGCGCGACCGCCCAGAACGCGAGCTTTTTCATCGTGAGCCGTCCCAGTCCGCTGTCGGCGAGGTTTGCCTTGAAGCTGAGCGCCGCCGCAAGGGTGTAGAGCGGAAGCAATGGCAGGAAGACCCTGGGAAATGGCGCCCGCCCGACGGCTGTCGGCAGAACCAGGAAGAGCAGGATGACCGCCGTGGACCCGTATGCGAGGCAGAGGGCGAATCTGTCGCCGAATCTTCTGCGCCTGATGGCTGGCAGGAGCAGGATTCCGAGGTGGCACCCGAATGCCAGGGCCAGATGCAGGAATACTAGCAGGCGGCTCTCCCAGCCGCCGGAAGTGCGCCTGTTTGCCATGAACTGCGCCCACAGCGTAAGGTAGTACGAAAGGCCGAGGATGCCCCCGAGGATTGTGGGGAGAGCCCTCCGGACGGCGTCCAGGAACCTGGCCCCGGAACCCCTCTGGACAACAGGAAGCAGGAATGCGATGGAGAGGGCCATGGGGACAACCACCGCCGTCGGCATGACGAGGGGGAGCATTGCCGAGACGGCGAAGAGCCACAGCGCGTTCCCAAAGGTTGGATTATCCCTGCGGGAGATTGCCAGGGTGACCGACACCGTGGCGAGAAACATCGCCAGGGAGTAGCCCCTCATCTGGTAGGCAAAGCCAGAGAAGACTGGACTGGCGACCATCAGAAGCGCGACGATTAGCGACAGTTTCCTGCCAAGCCACTTGCGCCAGCACGCCCCTATCGTCACAACTGTCAGGCATCCGAAGGCAATGGATGGCAGACGGAGAAGCAACTCGTTGCGGTGCACCGGGTAGAAGAAGAATGATACAAGGACGTAGATGCGCTCGACCGCGTTGCAGAGGAAGTGGTTGTTCGCGATGGAGTAGTCCCTGAAGATTTCAGGAAGGGTTCTGCCGAAGACGAAGTATTGGAGGGAGAGGATTTCATCGTACCAGAGGTCGGCCATCGCCCAGCGCAGAACCCTCAGGACGAAGAATGCGGCGAGAGCCCAGAGGATTAGCCGGTGGCGGCTCTTCTCTCCAGCTCCCCCGACATGCGGCTCCAGGTCGTCGATGCGGGATTCCCAGAACCCCCCGGCGCCACCCTCCAGGTGCTTTTGCTTCATTGTATTCTCCAGTTTGCTAGGCATCGAAGTTGAATGTGAGTCCGTCGTATGCGAGCGTGCATCCAGGCGCCACGAGCTTTGAGTCGCGTTCGTAGAGGATGTCGTGCGTCAGATGGGTGAGCCAGGCGTGCCGTGCGCCAATCCTGTGGAATTCATCTTCCGCCTGGAAGATGTTGAAGTGCGTCGGATGCGCCTTCCAGCGCAATGCGTCCAGGACGACGTCAGTCACACCCTCGAGCTGCGCGTATGTCTCGTCGGGGATTCTGCTGCAGTCGCAGATGTATGCAAGGGAGCCGATTCTGTAGCCGTATGTCGCCGCCTTCCCGTGGAAGAGCTTCAGCGGGACGACCCTGACTCCGTTCACGTCGAAGGGCTCTGTGACTGCCCGGTAGGAGAGCTGGGGGACGCTCCAGCGCGGCGACCCGTCCGAAAGGTATTTCAGCTGGTCCACATAGCCGAAGCGCTCGTGGACGACCCGCAGGTTCTCCTCGGAGCTGTAGAAGGGCAGCTCCTGGCGCGAGAATACCGTGAGGCCCTGGAGGTCGTCAAGCCCGTCAAGGTGGTCGCAGTGCGGGTGCGTGAGGCAGACTGCGTCAAGCCCCGTGACGTGCTCTCGCAGAAGCTGCTCCCTTAGGTCGGGACCGCAGTCGATGAGGATTCTTGTCTCTTCGACTGTGACCAGGCCAGAGGATCTGGTATGCCTGTCCCTGGGATCCTTGGACTGGCAGACTTCGCAGTCGCAGCAGAGTGTCGGGACTCCTCGGCTTGTGCCCGAGCCCATGAAGGTGAAGAGAGCCTTTTTCATTGGCCTTGCTCCTGGCTTTTCAGCAGAGCCTGCCGAAGCGACAGGTTTTCGGTGTTGAGGCGCGATATCCAACTCTCCAGTTCGCGGTTGCGCTGCCTGAGCATTCGCAGCTGCTCCTCAAGGTCACGGCGCAAACTCGGATTGCCCTGGACGCCCTCCGTGTTTCCGGAAAGGGTTCTGAGGGCCTGGCGCAATTCTATCGACGCCGCAGAGGAAAGGTCGCTCCCCGCCGGCGCGTAGGAGACAGCCTGCTGAAAGTGCCACGCAGCCAGGGAAAGGTCCTCTGGATAACCTTGCTGAAGAAGACGACCCGCGGAAAAATGCTCCTCGGGAGTCATGGCACGAAGCTCCTCGACAGGGTCCGAGGCAGAACACCCGCACAGGAGAACCGCAAGGAAAAATACAAGCGCGTGCACGCATGAAAGTAAACGCCGTCTGGTCATGGAAGATACTTTAACCCACCTCACCAGAGAAAAATGACGCAAGACAGAACTCGGACAGCCCTCCTCCCGAAATCTTCACCCCCCGGCCACGGTAGGGTCATCATCCCCTTCCTCGTTCGTTTTTTCAATTGCCCCCGATGGCATAGAAAACATATATTATTCAGTGCCAGGGCGTTGAAGCCGCCCAGACGACAGGTTCCCAGACCTCTGTCGCCAGTCGAGCAGCCAGCAGAGTCCCTGGCATGGAATTCCCCTCCACTTGCCCCACAGTATCCCGAAGGAATTGCAGACGACCGCATGATAGAGAGGCCGCTGCTGCGGCCGCGAGAGACCCGACCACAAGACAACAAGGAGACACCCATGAGAGCGCAGATGAAAAACGCCACGCTCCTACGGAACACCATTGCATATTGCATGTTCCGCATCCTGTCCGCCAGTGTCATCTGCGGCACACTCCTGCCGGCGGTGGCCTCCATCAGTGTGGCGTGTAGGTAATTGTAGTCGCCGCTGGCCGCCTCATTCGTGAAGGCGTCCATGTCCTCCTTGTTCTCACCGGTGCGACGGAAAGCCAGGAGGATGCGCCCGAGAATACAGCACACATTGCCGTACTTCCGATGAAGCGGACGACCTTGACGGTCTGGCGGAGCATGGTCATTGCTTCGTCTTCGTTCATTTGTGTGTCAGCCTGCTTTGGGGTGCTTGACGGCTTGGGTGGTTTCCCACGGGGCAGTGCCAAAAAACGCAGATTAATGGCTAAGCCAGTCCGTTTTCTTGAATATTAACGCCTTCATTTGTAAATACTTGCTATATTCCTTCAAGAAAGGCGCGAGGATGCGTAAATACCTGGAAACCTGCGGATCCGGGGGGGGTATTCAACGTTATCGGTTTCCTGCCAGTGAAGTCATCATTTTGTAGCGCTATGATTTCTCCTCTACCTAGAGGTCTTCAAAAAAAATCAACCTTTTTGTGGAAAATATTCACATGCAGACTTGACAATTCCACAAAATTGGTTATAGTAGGTGTGTTGTTTCAAAGACTCAATCAGAAAAAAGCATCCTTAACCGCACAGCATAACCACGAGAGGGAGAAGGCACAATGGGAAAACTGGCAAACGAGGTTGGGAGGTTTCTTAGGAAACTTCGAATCGACAAGGGGGAGGTTTTGCACGACATGGCTCAAAAGATGGGCTGCTCCACGGCATTCATATCCGCGCTTGAACTCGGAAAACGGCAGGTGACCAGGGATTTTCGCGATCGCCTGTGCGAGACATACGCGCTGTCCCAAGAACAGTGCGCTGAATTCGATGACGCCATTTCTCTTGCCAAGGACAAGATCGAGATTGGTTTGCGGGGTTTGAATCAGAATTCAAGGGATATGCTCCTCGCTTTTGCGAGAAAAATGCAGACATTGAACGATGAGGAATCTTCCAAGTTACTTGAGTATTTAACCCAAAGGATTGACACTGACAATGGCAAATAAGGCCAGAAGATTTGCAGACGGAGTTCAGGTGACGCCTGTGTCGCGTGCCGAGTTGCGTGCCGAGGCAAGAATAATCCGCAAATGGCTAAAAATCGAGGATGTGGACTATCTGCCCGTTCCTCGTCTGCTGGAAATGTTGCAGGCCTCGTGCGATGATTTTGAATTCTTCGTCTGTGAGAAACCTGACCTTCCTAGGAACACTTTTGCGAATTATGTGCCAAGTGTTCATTGCATTGTCATAAAAGAGACTATTTACGACATGGCCTGCAAGGGGGACGGTTTTGCCAGAATGACGGTTGTCCATGAGATTTCGCATCATATTCTCCACCGCAATCAACTGGGGAGTCTTGCCCGGAAAACAAATACGCCTCATAAACCTTATGAGGATTCCGAATGGCAGGCGACCGCGTTTGCGAGTGAATTGCTGATACCACACTACCGTCTGCATGACGGCATGACTGTCGATGACGTGGTGGAACGCTTCGGAGTTACACCTGCCGCCGCGAGATCCGCACTAAAAAATTATAGCCGATAGGGAGGAACTATGATAAATAGCACATAGACATTCATAGAAAAGCGGCATCTGGGAATTGCCGTTCCAAGATGCCGCAGAGTAGGCATGGCTGTTTTTATACACCAAACCATTGAAACTATGGTTAGTATAATGCTTCCATGCCGAATTACAAGCCGTCCCGTAATTTTTTCGGGGAACTAGAATTCAGCATAGAGCTATATAATGAGAATTAACAGACCTATGGTCGTCCATCCGGACACACTGTTGCCCGGAATGCAGGGCGCATTTCTCGCAGCTCCATTCCTTAACGATGGCGCTAATCATCTCTACACTCCAAGAGTCCAGAAGTACATATCCATGTACCACCTCAACATTGGAAATCCTGGATACACTGACAACGAGGAGGAGATTCCAATTGTTGACAAGCCGAAATTGGTTATACCAGGCATAGTCTGGCCATTTCATCAGGTAAAACGGCACATCACTCCCATGTGTGGCGGCCATTTCTTTGTGGACGATGATGTGATGATGCGGTTCATAAGGCATCCTGAAAACTACATTCCCACACTGCGGAAGTGCTGTGTTGTCCTGTCCCTCGACTTAAGCACATACCAGGAGTTTAGGTTGCCTATCATCCGCCATAATGTTTACCTGAACCGCCTTTATACCCAGGAACTTCAGCACAACGGAGTGAATGCGGTTCCCGTTGTCCAATGGCGAGACAGGAAATCGTTTGCGTTTTGTTTCCTTGGAATCCCACGCGGAAGTGTCATCGCCATATCTACCATGGGGGTGCTGTCAAACACCATTTCCCTTGCGTTATGGAAAGAGGGGGCCACAGAAGCGTTGAGGCAGATAGAGCCGGAGGCCGTGCTTCTATACGGGGAAGGCATTGATTTCGATTTTGGTGGAATTGATGTCTTTATGCTTGAAAACCAGACGATAAGGAGAATGCGTAACTATGGGAGGTGATGGTGCTTTTCTGGTCAATGGTGGATTTGATCGGCAGGTATATACACTTGATGTGACAGTCGGGGATATCAAGGTTCTGAAAAACCCTGCAAAAAGGAACGATGGCTTGCCGGAATATTCTAATACTCCACATACGGCATACTACAGAAAAGACCGCAAGGAGCGGACAACGCAAATCCGCTTCTATCGCGGGCGATATGCCAAGTATGACGTGGATTGGGGGCATGCACACAAGGGTTGCCCGTCGGGTGTGCCGCATATCCACGAGTGGAAAGTCGTCAAGGATATGACTGGTAAGCGAAAAAGCGGCGTTAGTCTTGTCAGGCAGGAACCGCGCACGCTGAATTCGCGCGAATGGATAGTCCTAAAACCTATCTTGCGTCAAGCGGGATTCAAAGGAGACTACAAAAAATGATGAACTACTCGCAGACATGTGAGTTTGATACCTGGGAAGAGGTGTTTTACGACTACATAAAATGCCCTGGCTGGAATCAGGTGAGGATTGGGTTCAATGGCATTGAGTATTCGCTTTCACTGGGTGACTTCATCCAGTATGAAGACAAAAATGGGATAATGCATTTCCATGAGTTTCCGGATGATGTCGAGACAATGATGGATGCCCATGTCCTGGAAGGTGGGATGTCCCCTAGGGAGCTGATGCGCAGAAAAGACTTGGAGTATTTCGCTATGGATTAGCCGAGTATCCCCGGCGGGCTACCGTTGGGGACAAGTGCAGGCTATGTGTTGTCGTCGGACGGGGCGGTGTCCTTTTCGGCCTCCGCCTTGGTGTTTTTCGCCTCCTGCTTCGGCCGATCCTCGTGGGACTTGCTCTAGCCCATCTTTCTCACTTTCGGGGGTATTTGAGCACAGACTGGCACAACATTGGGATCAACATCTTTTACTGGATCGAGGCGATGTCGACGGGGCGATGTCGGGCGGTCACGTCAAGGATTCGCCGGGCGGCTCGAGCCTTTTCCTGGTGACAGGCAATGAGGCGACATCGATAATGAGAGTCCTGCATACGAGCCTCTGCCTTTCGTCTGGTTTCCAGGACGACGGATTTGGTATTCGTTCTCGTTCCAGTATGGCATTGTGATTGTTGCATAGCAATGAGGCAGGAGCAGACGTCGTGCCGCCATTCAGGTACAGGCGACACCGGCTTCCTGCAAGAGCATTCAATCCAGCGCAGTATGATGATACGCCATGACGGTAATCCAGGCAAGACTGGGCTCCTCCCCTCTTGTGCAGTGTCATCATCCCCTTTCCCCCTTTTCATTTTCGATGGTTTTTCACCTTCCTCCTTGCAATATCCAGGGAGCGTGCTACATTAAACCCGTTGACGCCGCGAGGTGTTTGACACATTTGATTGCGGGATGGAGCAACCTGGTAGCTCGTTAGGCCCATAACCTAAAGGTTGGGTGGTTCAAATCCCCCTCCCGCTACCAATTTCAAGACAGAGGAGCCCTGGTTTTCGCCAGGGCTTTTTTGTGTCCGCCATTTTTCGTGCGTGGTCTCCCAGAAAGAAGAAAGCCCCGATTTTGGTCGGGGCTTTTGCGTTCAGGGATGATGTGCGCGGCTATTTCGTCTTGTAGTATTCTTCGAGGAGGTCTGCTATTCGTGCCTTCTTGTCTTTGACGAGTGCTGGGTCGGTGGTCCATTCGATGAGTGACGTGACCAGTTCGTCTTCGACGGCCATCTCCTTTATTGCGGTGGAGTGCCACTCTGCGCTCATGTCTGAGGAGTTGTCGACAGCCTTTTCGAGCATATCCAGATACATCCAGTCCTCGATGCCGTCGCGTATCATCTTGATGCGCTGTGTGGGGATTGGTCCATCCATTGCGGGGTATGTGAGCCTTCCGTCGCCGGCGAAGTCTTGGAAGGACTCCCCGTACCAATCGCCTCCGATGAGTGGGCCGCCGGAGATTGGGTCTGGCACACCCACGATGACGTATGAGCCCGTTTGGTTCTTTTCGTAGATTCTCCAGACAGTTGCGTTGTAGTAGAGGAAGAAATCCGTCTTGAACTTCTTGTTCATGAAGCCCATCAGGAGCCGGTTTGCTGTGGACGGCATTTCCAGGAGGAAGTTGGCGTATGGCGCCAGTGGCGTGCAGCAGACATACCACCCGATCTTTTCGCCCCGTGCGCGGGCCTCTTCGATGCCCTTCTGGTTGTCGCCATAGACCTTTGTCAGGGGGATCCATCCGTCAACGAATCCGATGGTATTGCTGGCCTGTCCGAATGTGCTGTCGTACATCGTGGTGTAGATGGGGACTTCGGGTGCGATTTCCCGGACGCGCCTGAGCGACCTGCTGATCATTTCGAACAATTCCGCGGGGTTTTCATCGTAGCAGTAGAAGTATGCGTATTCGAGGAGTCCGGCGGCCTTGACCTCATCGTAGGCCTTTTTGATCGTTGCGGCGAGCGCGTCATCGACCTCCGTGTTGATGTAGCCGATGTTGAAATGTTTCGACCCGTTTTCGATGAAGAACCTGGCGTCCTCCACGATGCCCGCGCGGTCGGGCCCCGCGTACAGGTAGTCTGGCTGGAGTCGGTGCCTGATGAGGAGCCTTGCGATGTCCCTCCAGTATTCCTTTCGTCCTGCGGCGTCGGCCGGGTAGTTGCCGAGAGCCGTGAATGCGACTGGCGAGAAGTATGGGACGCCTTCCTCGAGTGCGAAGTCGCGCACCCTGACCGTGTAGGGCAGGGTGGTTTCCCCGCCGTTGTCCCAGGTGACCTTGACCTGTCCCCTGTAGAGTCCTGGCTCCTGGTTGACGGGGACGTTGACGTCCAGCCACCATGCCTGGTATGTATTGCGTTCGACGGGGATTGGCGTGTCGAGATACTCGAGGATTGGGTCGGGCCAGTATCCGTAGTAGTCTGCCCTGTAGTTGTGGACATCCTCCCTTGTCAGGACGTATCCCATTGGTGAGAGCTTCAGGGATTCAAGTGGAATCGCATTTCCCTCGGCGCTTTTTGGCGGGGCGACGAGTGCCGCCTTTGCTTCGCCGATTTGCTTGGCGGCGAATCCCACGAGCTGTGCGCATTCGCCTTCGCCCTTTGCCGCATCAAGGAAAGCCTCCTTTGACGGCGGGCAGAGGAATGCATACTTGTCCCTCAGGACCTTTTCGGCGGCGTCGCACCACAGGACCGCGAATCCCTCCTTTGCGTTCTTTCGGAAGAAAGTGCGGTCCATTACCGGGAACTGTTCGGCTGTGAGTCTCTCGAATTCGGCCAGTTGTTCTGCGGTGGGCGTATCGGGTAGGTTCTTTTCGAATCCGACGAGTTCTCCGGAGGCGCATGGGATGTCCTCTCCCAGGAGAGCCTTGCGCCAATCCAGTGCCTTCCGCAGTTCTGCGGTGCGTCTGGTGCGCATTGCCGCCTCCTCCTCGGGGTCTGCGATGTCCAGCTTTATGTCTCCGACATAGATCGAGTAGTCGGTCTTTGGGTTTGATGTGAAGATGTCGATGAACTCGATGTTGGCCAGGTTGATTGTGGTGAGTTCCGCGATGGAGATCCTGAAGGTATTCCGTCCCACCAGTGGCGACTGGAAGCTGACAGTCTGTGAGATGGGCTTGTTGTCGGCGCCGATGCTTTGGATCTTCACGCCGATGCGGGCGCTCCTTTCGACAAATGCCTCGATGGTGAGCGTCTTTGCGGAGGTCCAGTCGGTCGGCAGGCTTGGATTCCTGGCGAGATAGAGCTTTCCGGAGGGCCACCAGGACGTGCCTTCGGGCTCGGCATTGCCGATGTAGCTGAACTTCACGGTCAGCCCGGACTCCCCGTTTGGCCAGGGAGCCTGCTTCATCGTCATGTAGACATTGGGCTTGTAGATGACCCAGTCGGCCTCCGGCGGACGGTCAACGGAGCTGGAGTAGAGCACAACCTCCCTCGCCGCCAACGACAGCGAGAGGAGGATTCCGGCGATGAGTAGGAGCTTCTTCATTTTGGGCTCTACAAGGCGCGGCTATTTCTGGACTCTGTAGTACTCCTCAAGGAGGTCTGCGATGCGTGCCTTCTTTGCCTTGACGAGTGCGGGATCCGTGGTCCATTCGATGAGTGACGTGACCAGTTCGTCTTCGACGACCACCTCTTTTGTTGCGGCGGTATACCACTCCCCGCTCATTGCGGAGGAGTCCTCAAGCGCCTTTTCGAGCATGTCGAGGTAGTACCAGTCCTCCATTCCGTCGCGGACCATCTTGAGTCGCTGGGTTGGGACTGGCGCGGCCATTCCGGGGTATATGAGTCGTCCGTCCCCGCCGAAGTTCTGGAAGGATTCGCCATACCATGGGTCTTCGAGGAGCGGTCCTCCGGAGATTGGGGGCAGCGGTCCTTCGTTCACGAAGAGTCCGCTTGAATTCCTCCTGTAGTCTCTCCAGACGGTTGTGTTGTAGTAGAGGAAGCAGTCCGGCTGGAACTTCTTGGTCATGAATCCCATGAGGAGCCGGTTTGCGGTGGAGGGCATTTCCAGGAGGAAGTTGGCGTATGGCTCCAGTGGCGTGCAGCAGACATACCAGCCCACCTTTGCGCCCCGCGCGCGTGCCTCCTCGATGTTCTCCGCGTTGTCTCCGAAGACCTTTGTCAGGGGAATCCATCCGTCAACGAGGTCGGTGGTATTGCTGACCCTTCCGAAACTGCTGTCATACATCGTGGTGTAGATTGGCACTCCCGGCGCTGCCTCGCGGACTTTCTTGAGGGATCTGCTGATCATCTCGAACTGGGATGCGGGCTGTTCGTCATAGCAGTACAGGTATGCGTATTCGAGGAGTCCCGCGGCCTTGACCTCCTCGTAGGCCTTCCTGATTTTCGCCGCCATTGCGTCATCGACCTCTTCTCCGATGTAGCCGATGTTGATGTGCTTCGAGCCGTTTTCGAGGAAGAACCTGGCGTCTTCCACGAGCCCCTGCCTGTCCACGGGCCAGTAGATGTAGTCGGCCTGGAGCCTGTGGCTGAGGAGCATTTTTGCGATGGCCCTCCAGTATTCCTTGCGTTCGGCGGAGTTGGCGGGATAGTTGTCAAGTGTCACGAAGCCGACAGGCGAGAAGTACGGGACGCCCTCGGGGAGTGCGAAGTCGCGCACCCTGACCGTGTAGGGGAGGATAGCCTCGCCGCCCTCGTCCCAGGTGACCTTCACCTCGCCCTTGTAGAGTCCTGCCGCCTGGTTGACGGGTACGCAGACGTCCAGCCACCAGGTCTGGTAGGTATTCAGTTCGACGGGGATGGGGGTGTCGAGATATTCGAGGATTGGGTCTGGCCAGTATCCGTAGTAGTCGGTCTTGTAGTTGTGGATATCCTCCCTTGTCTGGACATAGCCCATTGGGGAGACCTTCAGCGACTCCAGTGGAATCGTATTTCCCTCGGCGCTTTTTGGCGCGGCGACCAGGACGGCCTTGGCGCCGTTGATTGCCTTGGCGGCGAATCCGACGAGCTGTGCGCATTCGCCTTCGCCCTTTGCCGCGTCAAGGAAGGCCTCCTTTGACGGCGGGCAGAGGAATGCATACTTGTCCCTCAGGACCTTTTCGCCGGCGTCGCACCACAGGACCGCGAGTCCGTCCTTTGCGTTCCTTCGGAAGAATGTGCGGTCTATTATCGGGAACTGCTCGGCAGTGAGTTCCTCGAATTCCGTCAGCTGGTCGAGGGTAGGCGTTTCCGGGAGGGTTTTTTCGAATCCGACGAGTTCGCCTGACGAGCATGGGAGGTCCTCGCCCAGGAGATTCTTGCGCCAGTTGAGGCAGCGCCTCAGTTCCGCGGTGCGTGCGGTGAGCCTGGCCTGCTCCTCTTCCGGGTCGAGGAGTTCCAGCTTGATGTCGCCGATGTATGCCGAGAAGTCAGTCTTGGGATTTGAGATGAAGATGTCGATGTACTCGATGTTGCCCAGGTTGATTTGGGAGTACTCGCTGATGCCGATCCTGAAGGTGTGGCGTCCGACGCCCGGGCTCTGGATGAGATGCGTGTGGCCGACCTGCTTGTTGTCTGCGTCGCGGCTCACGACCCTCACGGCAAATTTTTCGCCGTTTTCCAGGTATGCTTCGACGACGAGCGTCTTGGCGTCGCGCCAGTCGGCCAGTGCATTGGGGTTTCTGGCAAGGAAGAGCTTGCCGGAGGGCCACCAGGATGTGCCTTCGGGCTCGGCGTTGCCGATGTAGCTGAACTTGACGGTCAGGCCTGATTCCCCGTTGGGCCAGGGCGCCTGCGACATCGTCAGGTGCTCGTTGGCCTTGTAGATGGACCAGTCGACGCTTGGAGGACGGTCGACCTTGCTTGTGTAGAGGAGTACTTCACGTGCAAGGAGCGACATCGAGAGGAGGGTGCAGGCGAGGAGCAGAAGTTTTTTCATGTTTTGCGCGTGCATTATGGGGATTTGAGTGCGGGGTTATTTCTGTGTCGAGTAGTACTCCTCGAGGAGGTCTGCGATGCGGGCCTTCTTGTCCCTGACGAGTGCGGGATCGGTGGTCCACTTTGTGAGCGTTTCGACCAGCCTGTCCTCGACATGGACCTCCTTGCGCGCCTTGTCGCGCCATTCCGCGGACATCCTGCCCGGGTTCTTCCAGGCCTTCTCCAGCATGTCCATGTAGAGCCAGTCCTCCATTCCGTCGCGGATGGACTTGAGTCGCGTGGTGGGTACCGGGCCCTCCTTTGCGGGGTAGAGGAGCCGTCCGTCCCCGGGGAAGTTTGTGAATGACTCTGCAAACCACGGGTCGCCGATGAGTGTCGGGAGCCTTCCTCCGGCTATTGGGGTCTTGATGTAGTCGACCTGCTGGTATGTTCCATCGGGGCGTATTTCGTAGACGCACCACATGGTCGCGTAGTAGTAGAGGAAGCAATCCGGGGTGAACTTCTTGTTCATGAACCCCATGAGGAGCCGGTTGCCTGTGGCCGGGATTTCGAGGAGGAAGTTTGCGTATGGATAGAGGGGGCCGCAGCAGACATACCAGCCGACCTGGGCTCCGCGCTCGCGGGCGGCGTCAATCTCCTTCGAGGTCTTTCCGTAGACCCTTGTCAGGGGAATCCACCCGTCGATTAGTTCCTCCATTTCGGAGGCGACGCCGTAGGTGCTGTCGTAAAGCGTGGTGTAGATGGGGACTCCCGGGGCGGCCTCGCGGATGCGCTTGAGGGCCTCGCGCATCATCGGGAATTTCTCCGCGGGCTGTTCGTCAAAGCAGTAGATGTACGCCTTGTCGATGATTCCGGCCTCCTTGCACCTGCGGTATGCCTCCGCAATCTGCGCGAAGAGCTTGTCGTCGACCTCCGTGTTGATGTAGCCGAGGTTGAAGTGGCGGGCCCCGTGTTCAAGGCGGAATTTTGCGGATTCCACCAGTTCAGGTCGGTTGACGTTGAGATAGATGTGGTCTGCCTGGAGGCGGTGGTCAAGGATAAGCTTCACCATCTGCCTGTCCCGCTCCTCCTGGACGTTTTCGCCGCCCGGGTACGGGATGAAGTACTCGATTGGGGAGAAGTACGGGACGCCTTCCGGGAGTGCGAAGTCGCGCACGCGCACCGAGAAGGGGAGGGTGGTCTCGCCGCCGTTGTCCCAGGTCAACTTAACCTGTCCCTGGTAGAGTCCTGCGGGCTGGTCCAGTGGCACGTTGACATCCAGCCACCAAGTCTGGTAGGTATTGCGTTCGACGGGGATGGGGGTGTCCAGGTATTCGAGGATTGGGTCTGGCCAGAATCCCAGCGGTTCGATGTTATAGCCCGGGTTGCGGATTTCCACATATCCGACAGGGGAGAGCTTGAATGCCTCCTTCGGGATTGACTTGCCGCCCTCGTCCACGGGGTAGATTTCGATTTCCGTCTTGACTCCGGCCAGGTCGGCAGTCGCAAATGCCACAATCTGCGCGGATTCGCCTTCGCCCCTGGCCGCGTCAAGCAGGATTTCCTCGGTGGGCGGGCACAGGAACGCGTATGTTTCGCGGAGCACCTTTTCCTCTGCGGCGCACCATCTGGCGGCGAGGTTGTTTTCGGCGGAGCGCATGAAATAGATTCTGTCGATTACGGGGAAGCCCTTCCTGCATGCCTTTTCGAAATCCTGGAGCGCGTCCACGTCCGGGGTCTCCGGCAGGAATTTTTCGATGCTCATGAGATTCTTGATGGCTGCGGGGAGATTTCCGCGTGCCATGGACCTGCGCCATGCGAGCGCTCCGCGCAGTGCGTCCGCCCGGGTTTTGCGTTCACTGGCTTCGGCCTCGAGGTCCTTGACATCCAGCCTGATGTCGCCCACGTAGACGGAGTAGTCGGTCTTTGGCGAGGAGCAGAATATGTCGATGTACTCAATGGCGCTCAGGTCGAAGTTGCTCATCTCGCCAATCTCCGCCTTGAGGGTATGCCTGCCCTTTGACCGGACCGTGTCGAAGAAGTTGAATGTCTTTGGGTCGTTCTTGGTTTTGACGACCAGTCCCACTGGCTCGTCGGTTTCGCAGTAGATGTCAATCAGGAGTGCGTTCACGAGGCGCCAGTCTGTGAGTGCGTCCGGCACCTTGTCGAGGTAGAGTTTTCCCGACGGCCACCACTCCTCGCCGGTCCGTGCATTTCCCTTGTATGTGAACTTGACCGTGAGTCCGGATTCGCCAGTTGGCCATGGGCGCTGTTCCATCGTCAGGAATTCGTCGCCGTTTGTCCTCCAGGCATTTTCGGGCGGGTTGGCTGCGGAGTTGACATAGAGGTCGACCTCCTTTGCAAGAAGCGACAGCGACAGCAGGATTCCGGCTAGCAGAAGAAATCTTTTCATTGTCGTGGCAGGATATGGGTGAGTGGATGTGTTTGACACAGGCAAATTGGGTGTTGCGTAATATACGCGCTGGCTTGACGATTGGGGTTTTGGCATCCTTTCGCCGCGCGAAAAAAGGTGGCTATTCCCCCGCCAGGCAGTCGATGCGTTTTTTTAGGGATTTGAGGGTCTTGTCGATTGTCGGGTAGTCTCTGTAGAGGAATCCCGCCTCCTGGAATGCGGGGGAGTTTTCGACGGCCGTTTCGATTTCCGCCCGTTTGAGGAGCGCGCGGTCGATTCCGACAACGAGTGGCGTGGCGGGGTGTGCGTCAAGCCAGGCGAGTCGTTCGGCAAGACCCCTCGAATGCCATCTGTGGAAGAGCTCCAGGTGGATGATTCTACGGGAACCCTTCCTCCGGAAGGAGTAGTCCGGGAAGATCATCTCGCCTCCGCGCCCCTTGAGAAACGGAGCCTCCTCTACGATGCGCCATTCGGAGTCCGTTGCGAGAAAGTGGTTTCTGAAGAGGGCCACCTCCTCGGGAAGCACAGCGGAGAATTGGTGATATGGGCATTTGAGACGGGAATCCTGGTCGAGTTCCAGCTGGAAGAGCCGTCCCTTCCAGAGAATCTGCGCTTCCAGTCTCCACCATGGCATTGTGCAGACAGCGGGGAAGAACGTAGCCAGCGCGAGGCCGTAGCGCCGTCCCGTGTCCAGCACTGCGGCCGGTCCGTCGACCGTCATCTCCAGCCAGCGGAGTGCGCCGTCGCCGTCCTGCCCAGATTCCTCCGGGGAGTCCTTGATTTCCGCGAGGAGCTGGAAGAATCTGAGATATTGGCAGAGGCGTCGCAGCTGCGCCGCGTCCCTTGCGCCGACCTTGACCTTCATCTCCCGGGCGGTGAGAAGCAGCGCCTGGACCTGCGCGAGGTTGTAGCGTTCCAGGAGCCCCCGCGCGTCAATGTCGTCGAATTTCAGCAGCCGGTCGTTTTCCGGCAGGTCACCGTAGAGATTTCCAACAAGCGGGTTTTCGGGCAGCATTTCCCTGATGCGTTCTTCCCAGTGGCCGAATTGCGGCAGCGTGTCGTTGCCCCGCAGCAGTTGCGCGGATGCATCGAGAATCTCCTTCCGCAGGGTCTGGAAGTCGAGCTGTGAACTTGAGGAGAAGTCAGTGCGGTCTTCGAGGAGCTTCACGATTCCGAGGCCAAGGCTCCTGCGCGTGGTCTCCGCCAGGACTGCCTTGACGTTTTCATCGAGCTGCCCGCGGCTTTCACGCCTGTCCAGTGCGTTGTGGAAGAGTCCGATGAGCTGTTCGCAAAGCAGGAGTTTTTCCTGTGTGAATCCCACGAACCTCGGGAGGATGGAGTCCCTGCGGCAATATGGATGGACAAGTGACTGGGTCAGCATTCCTCGTGTGTCTCCATTGGGTTGCCGTATGCCGGGTGCATCCTGCGTCTTTCGGAGGTATATGTCTCGCTTGTGCCGTCGCTGACGAGTTCGTAGAGCAGGGCGGTCTTGCCTGGCGAGGGTCGGAGAATCCTGCCTAGGCGCTGGACGTGCTCCCTGACGGAGCCGGAGCCCGACACGATGATGCCGATGTTCGCGGCGGGCACGTCAACCCCTTCGTTCAGCACCTTGCTGGTGACCAGGGCTGGATATGTGCCGTTGCGGAAGGCCTCCAGGAATGCTACGCGCTCGGCGGACTTCGTGTGGTGTGTAATCACCGGCAGCGCAAAGGCGTTGCCGAGGCGGTATGCCGCCGCGTTGTCCGCCGTGAATATGATGGTGCGGTCGTGGCGGTGCGCCTCCAGCAGTTCGGCCACGGTGCGGAACTTTGCGGTCGAGAATCGCGCGATGCGGCGTTGGTCCAGGTAGGCCTGCATTGCCTGGTGCCCCTCCGTGGTGCGGCTTGCCGCCCTCAGGAAGTTGCCCCAGCCCTGGGGCGTGCCAAGGCGGATGTTGTTCTTGCGCAGAAAGTCCACGTAGATTCCGTGGGCGCGGGAGTATTCCGCAACCTCGCCTTCGTCAAGGCTCGTGTAGATTGGCACGGTCTCGTATGGCGCCAGGACGGTCTCCCTGGACAGTTCGCCTATCTCCCTGCGGTAGCAGATACGCCCCACTAGCCTTTCGTATTCCCTGTCGAGACCGTCGTCCCGTTCGGGTGTTGCGGTCAGTCCCAGTCGGAATGGCGCGATTGATCCGATGGCGATTTGCGAGTAGGACGGGCCGGGCAGATGGTGGCACTCGTCCACAACCAGCAGTCCGAAGCGGTTGCCGATGCGGTCGATTGTCAGCAGTGCCGAATCGTATGTCGAGACGGTGACATCCTGGATGTCCTGGGTGCCGCCGCCAAGTATTCCGATGGGTCGCCGGAAGGCGTTCCTGAGTTGCAGGACCCACTGGGCAAGCAAGTCCAGGGTCGGGACAATAACGAGGGTTGAGCGGTTCGTGCGTGCAATCGCCATCTGCGCCAGAAAGGACTTGCCTGTGCCAGTTGGAAGGGCGACGATGCCGCGCCTGGCGGACTCCTCCCATCGGGCGATGGCCTCCGCCTGGTAGTCCCTTGGCGGGTGGCTGGAGAAGAGTTCCAGTCCCGGGGAAGTGTAGGCCCTTGCCCGGTCGTCGTAGGGGAAGTGCCCCCTGTGCAACGCCGCGATGATGGCGGAGTACGCGCTGGCCGCCGCCCGGAAGCACTGCACGCGCCTGTCATATCGGCAGTACTCCCCGATGCCGCAGGGCAGTTCTCCGGGAGTTCTGGCCTCGCCGTCGCCCACGAGCAGCGTTCCTGACTGAAAGCGTATTGGAAGCACGTGCGTGTGATGTAGGGATTCGCGTCTGTCAGGCGACCGTCACATCGCTTTCAAGCAGCTTGAATATTCTGGTGAGGGACTGGATGAATCCCAGGATCATCGTCTGCCCCTCCTCGCGCCTGCCTTCCCTGAAGGCCTCCATTATCGTGACGGTCTTTTCGGAGTGGTCGAGGAGTCCGATTGCGGCGAGCTGTCCCTTGAGGCGATGCAGCAGTGCGAGAGTCTCCTGTTCGTTGCCCTGCTGTGCATAGCTTCCCAGGTTGTCCAGGAGCGGCCTCCAGTCCGCAAGCGTCTGTGCCAGCAGCATTTTGATTTCGCCCAGGGAGAGCTGGTATTGTTCGCGCATGAAGTCGTGCATTCTCCTGACAGTCGCGACCTCGGGGGATTCAGCGAGTTCCCTGTCGGCGGCCCGCAGTTCGCGTTCTGGCGTGATGCCAAGCGCCTCCGCAATGCAGAGCAGAAGCTGGTCCCTTTCGAAGGGCTTCGGGATGAATCCCGTGGAGCCCGCGCCGAGCGCCTTTTCGACATCCTCCTGGTATGCGGACGCTGTGAGCGCGATGATGGTGGTGGTGGCTGCGTCAGGCAGCTTGCGGATTTCCCTGATGGCCGTATAGCCGTCCATGATTGGCATCTGTATGTCCATGAATATCAGGTCGAAGTGCTGCTGCCGGCATAGGTCCAGCGCCTCCCGTCCGTTTTCGGCCGTGCGGTAGGGCAGTCCCACGGACTGGCAAATCGTCTCCAGCAGGAAGAGATTTGTCAGGGTGTCGTCCACCAGCAGCGCCCAGTGTTTTTTAAGTTCCGTGCGCGGGAGTTTGACATGGTAGAGGTCTGAGAGATGGACCTGTTCCTCTGGTTTTGACGCGGCGCACTGCAGTGTGAAGTAGAAGCAGCTTCCTTCTCCGGGGCTGCTCTTCACCTGGAGCCGTCCGCCCAGGAGTTCGACCAGTGAGTGGGAGATGGTGAGCCCCAGCCCCGTGCCGCCATATCGCCTGGCAATCGAGATGTCCGCCTGTTCGTATGGTTTGAAGAGGTGGTCCTGTTCGCTTTGGGTCATTCCGATTCCGGAGTCCCTGACTGCGAAGTCGATGGAGAGGCGTCCTCCATCCATGGGTGTGACCTGGATTTCCAGGGCGACCTCGCCGCGTTCGGTGAACTTGACGCCGTTGCCCAGGAGGTTGTCGAGGATTTGCCTCAGCAGCGACGGGTCGGTTCTCATGAGGACGGGCTCCTCCGCGCCGTGGAAGAGCAGATTCACCTTGAGGGGCTTGCCGCGTGCGGACTGGCGTGCCAGGGCGACGCGTTCCTCCGCAAAGGAGCGCAGGTCGAATGTCACCTCGGATGCGGTCAGCTTGCCGGCGCGGAGCTTCGTGAAGTCGAGGATTTCGTTGATGACATGCACAAGGCCCTTTGCGCTGGAGTCGATGATCTTGAGATACTGGCGCTGCTGGTCGCTGAGCTGGGTCTCCTTCAGGCTTGAAAGGAAGCCAAGCAGGCCGTTCATGGGAGTCCGGATTTCGTGGGACATGGTCGCGATGAACTTTTCGCGGGACTGGGACTCCTTGCGTATGCGGCGCAGCAATTCGTCCATCCCCTCGGCAAAGGTCGGGTCTTCCGTTGCCGATGGGTCGCGCCTGGCGTGTCGCGCCGGCTCCTCCAGGAGCTGTCCGACTGGCACGGAGAGATAGTTCCTGAGTGTCTGGAGCTGGCATTTCCGGCGTCTTGACAGGATGAAGAGCCAGTATCCCAGCAGTCCGAGCAATGGGAGCGGCCATATCCAGCAGAAGATGGCATACGCCATGATTCTCCGGCCTATGGCGTCGTTGGTCTTGCGGATGATATCGTCCGCCTCGCCAATGCACCGGGAGAGTTCCTCCAGGGGGCGTGAGATGTCCCTGCTTTCCGCAATCGCCTTCAACTGGCCGCCGACCATGCCGTGGATGTCGTAGAGTCGAAGGATGTCGGCGCGGTCGGAGACGTCTGGCATCATCATCAGCATCCTGAGGCGTGTGTCCTGCCTCTCCTGCTCCGCATGCAGCGCCCTCTGGGCATGGTCGCGCTTCTCCGCCCGCCCGGCCCGCTGGGCCTCGAATATGCTCTGCGAAAGAATGAGTTCCTGATGCCAGGAGCCCCCGACCTCGCTCAATATCGATGAAATCCTCCCTGAAGCGGAAAGACGGCTGCGCAGGAGGATGCCAATGACGACCGACAGCAGCACGTACGCCGCGACCCCCAGCAGGATGGAGAGTTGTCTTCGTGTGAGGTTGGGCATCTGGAGTGGGGCGTCTGCCTGGAGAAATGGTTGCGCGTGTCAGGAGTTGTGGACGGACTCCATGAAATCGTCGAGGATGCGTTGCGCCTGTTCGGCCGTGTCCACGTCGCAGACCTGCTGGTACAGGTCGCGGCAGTCTTCGAGGCGCACTCTCCTGGCAAGTTCCCTGATGTGGGGCACAGCGGCGGGGTTCATTGAAAATTTGCGCAGGCCGGCGCCTATCAATACCGGCAACGCCGACATGTTGCCACCCATCTCGCCGCAAATCTCCAGCTCCTTGTCGGGATACTTGGACATGATGCGGCAGACGTCGCCAATGAGCCTGATGACAACCGGATGGCACTGCTGGTACCACTGCTTGACACGGGCGTTGCCACGGTCTACGGCGAAGAGGTACTGCACAAGGTCGTTGGTGCCGATGCTGACAAAGTCCACCTCCGGGAGGAGGCGCTCCAGGGTCAATGCGGCACTGGGCACCTCGAGCATCATCCCGATGGGGGGATTCCCGTATTCAATTCCATCCTTCCTCAGGGACTCCTGTGCGTCCCTGACCATCGCCTTGATGCGTATGATGTCGCTCATGTCGGAAATCATCGGGAAGAGAAGTCGGACATTCCTGGCGACGCACACCCTCAGGATTGCACGGAGGTGCGTCCTGGCAAAGTCTGGGTTGGTGAGGAGGAAACGGAGACCGCGCCATCCAAGTGAGGGGTTCAGTTCGTCGTCCCACTGGATGTAGGGCAGGGGCTTGTCGCCTCCGATGTCCAGGGCGCGGATTACGACGGGGGCTCCTTCCGCGCCGCCTACAAGTCGTTGGAGGACACGGTGTTGTGTCTCTTCATCAGGCATATTGTTCCGTATCAGGAACATGAATTCGGTGCGGTAGAGCCCGATTTCGCGTATGCCTGCGCTGTGCAGCGCCGGGATTTCGCTGAAGAGGGTGATGTTTCCGCAGAGGCTGATCGTGGTGCCGTCGAGGGTCTTCGGCGAGTCGTCCACGGGCGCGTCCTGGGACTGTCCGCCCGTCGCCTGGCGGCTCCTTCTGCTGATGTTCAGGGCGAGCTGGTACTGCTTCAGCACCCCTGCGTTGGGATTGATGTAGCAAATGCCGGCGCGGCAGTCGACGAGCAGCTTGTCCTGGACTGTCACCTGCTCCTGTATCTCCGAGACGCCAATCATCATCGGAATCCTCAGGGCGCGGGCAATGATGGCGACATGGCTCGTCGCACCCCCCGTGTCACACACAATGCCGCAGACACGCTTCAGCGGAGCAGCCAGGAACTGTGACGGGAAGAGCTCGCGGGCAACCAATATTATCGGGGTGCTGGAGTCCGGCGAGTCGACTGTCGGAACGCCCGTCGAGTCGGTGTTCCGGATTTCGTCCATGATTCTCATCAGGACATCCTGCACATCCAGAAGCCTTTCGCGCAGGTATCTGTCATTGATGTGGAGGAATTCGTCCTGGAATGACCTGGAGGCCAGTGCCAGGGCGGATGGGAGCGTCAGGTGGTCGTCGAGGTATTTGACGATTCTTTCCTGGAGGGTCGGGTCGTCCAGGAGGCTCTCATACATTTGGAAGAGCCCTTCGTCCGCCTCGGAAAGCAAATCCTTGACTTGCCGGGAAGCCGCTTCGATTGAGGCGCGGGCGCTTTCGATGGCGGCCTTGAGGAGTCGCTTCTCCCCCTCGACGTCCTCGGTCCTGACAAGCTTCACGTCCTTCAGCGCGTCATCGCTGGAAAGAACCAGGCATCTGCCATAGCAGACGCCTGGGATGATCGGCGTGCCTGTCTTGAAGAGCACGTCCTTCCTGGCATCGGGTCTAGTCTTGGTCATGCCTTCTGCGGATGCTTGTGAATGCTGGAATGACACCCCCGGGGCGATTCTCCCGCCCCTGGGGAAAGATGTGTGTGGACAGATGACTGTAAGCCAGATTCTGTGCACCGCCCCTAGAGGCGGCCGGCGACCATTCATCTAACGCGACCGATACCCGAAACTGTGCTTGCGCATGGCGCGGGCCGCGCCTCGTTTCCTATTTGGTCTTGCACCAGAAGGGGCTTGCCGAGCCGACAACCCTTGCGAGCTGCCGCGGTGGGCTCTTACCCCGCCTTTTTCACCCTTGCCGACACAAAATGCCGGCGGTCTCTTCTCTGTTGCGCTATCCTGACCGCGGGTTTACCCCGCGATACCCGGTCTTTCAACCGGGCTTCCTGCCCTGTGGTGTCTGGACTTTCCTCCCCGAAATAATCGGAGCGGCCGCCCGTCTCCGTCCACACTCGGTTAATATAACCTGACAGCGAAGAGGCGAAGCCCGCCGCCGGTAGCGAAGAAAGACCCCGACGCCAGAGCTCTGAACCACGAATGGAACCACGAAATACAGGAGTGGAACCACGAAAAACACGAAAGGCACGAAAAAAGAAGGGAGGGGGGAGAGTATGAACCACGAATGGAACCACGAAATACAGGAGTGGAACCACGAAAAACACGAAAG
>ERZ1034925.73-NODE-73-length-56588-cov-12.779439_pt1 | contig 56588 bp, 51 predicted proteins | sample MGYA00520687_ERZ1034925 | MGnify/ENA primary metagenome ERZ1034925 (study PRJEB33766, sample SAMN09781758) | gut metagenome | biome: gut microbiome | host: Homo sapiens | place: Madagascar | study: EMG produced TPA metagenomics assembly of the PRJNA485056 data set... | reverse complement strand
CGATAATATAGAAGATTGGAAATTTTTCAAACTTTGTCAAGAACGAAAAGAAACAGAAATAAATGATAATAAATTAGTTTTACCTGAATTCAATTTAGATATTATTAAATATTATCCGCACCCAATTATTGATTCTTGGCGGAAAGAATTTATTTCTACAGACGTTTGCAATTTTGCTCAAATTAAATATGACCCTATTGGCGGTAATATTTTAATTCCACATTTTGATGAAAATGGTAGATGCGTTGGAATTAGACAAAGAACTGTTATTCAAGAAAATGAGAAATATGGGAAATATAAACCGTGGAAGCATGGCAAAGATTTATTCAATCACCCTCTTGGGTTTAATTTATATGGATTAAACTGGGCAAAAAATAGAATATCTGAAATTGAGACGGCTGTTGTAGTTGAAAGTGAAAAAGCGGTTTTACAGTATTTAACATATTTTGGAACAGGAAATAGTATTTGTGTTGCAACTTGCGGTAGCTCACTTTCTAAATATCAATTTAATCTGTTAAAAGATTACGGATGTAAAGAGCTAGTATTGGCTTATGACCACGATTTTGAGACGTATGGCTCTAAAGAAAGTTATGAAGTTGAAGAAAAAATAGCTAAAATCGGTAATAAGTATAAAGCATATATGAATGTTTCAGTATTATTTGATAGAGAGAACGTCCTTGAATATAAATCAAGCCCACTGGACCAAGGAAAAGACGTATTTATATATCTATTTAAGAATAGGATTATGCTATAATAAAATTATTCCTACAGCCGATATTCGTATTTTTAGTTAATTTTTGTTTGAAGGGTTATAAATAATATGACAGAAGATGATAAATTAAAGGTTCTCAGTTATCGCTGTAAGCATCCACGCTGTCGATATTGTAAATATCATTTTTATCCACATGTGCCATTTGATTTAAAATTAGTCATTACTGTTCTTCCTAAATGTGCTATTAAAGATAAACGAATTCATCCTTATATACTAGGCTTTAGAACGTTAGCAGGATGTATGTGCAAAGAGTTTGGAGTTGATGAAGATAGATTATAAATTATATAAGCCAACATTAGATAGCTTGACATCTCGACAACAAATTTTATATAATAGAAATATTCCAGTAGAAGAACAAAGTAATTGGCTTAATGCCTACTGGAATGATGTAAATGATTTTCATTTATTAAAACATATTAAAGACGCTGCCGTAATGATTACTAATCATTGTATGTGGAAAGATTCTAAAATTACTATTTTGCAAGATGCAGATGCAGATGGATTAACTTCAAGTGCAATTATAGCTAATTATATTTACCGTATATGTGAGAAGGAGCCAACCATTCTAATTCATGAAGGAAAGGCTCACGGATTAGCAGATATTGATTTAGATAATATTATAGATACCACTAGTCTTCTTATCATCCCGGATGCGGCAAGTAATGATTATGAGGAGCTTAAATATTTATATAATAATGGTGTAGATATTGTAATTGCTGACCACCATCATTGTGAAAAATATTCTGAATACGCTATTGTGGTTAATAATCAATTAGATGATTATCCTAATAAGAACTTTAGTGGTGCTGGCGTTATGTGGCAGGTTTGCCGCCAAATGGATGAAATGAATCATCTCGATTATGCGAATGATTTAGTTGATTTGTGTGCTCTTGGTCTCTGCGGCGATATGATGGATTATCACGAAAAGGAAGTGAGAGCGCTTGTCAATATCGGTTATGCTAATGTCAAAAATAAGTTCTTTAAAGCATTTGTAGATAAACAAGAATTTTCTTTGAATAAGATGAATGGCCTTAATTATCTTAGCTCTAGTTTTTACATAGTTCCTTATATCAATGCATGTTGTCGAACAGGCGAAATGGTAGAAAAACGCCTTCTTATTAATGCCTTGTTGGATTATAAATGTGATATAATGATTCCATCATCCAAAAGAGGTGAAAAAGGTAAAGAGGTTCCTACTTGGCAAGAGGCTATTACTGTCATCGAACGAGTAAAACGTAGACAAAGTAAGCTACAAGACGAAGCTATGGAGTTTTTCGAATATCAAATTCAAGCCAAAAAATTGACTGACAATGCTATCATTACTTGCGTATGCGGCAAAGACGAAGCCGAACCGGGTATTTTAGGTTTAGTGGCGAATAAAATTCAAGCGAAGTATCAACATCCTACATTAGTGCTGCAAGAAATCGAAGAAGAAGACGGAGTACATCTAAAGGGGTCTGCTCGTAATTATTCTTATTGTCCTATTGAAGATATGCGTAGTCTTTGTGAAGATACCCGCCTTGTAGATTATGCGCAGGGTCAAATCGTGGCCCTATAAAATACCTTTTCCGTTTATCAACGGGGTAAATTATAATGACTTTTTTTGGTCATTTTATTATAATTTGCTAACGGGAAAATTCATATATATTAGAACAATTCCGTGGGAAATTATAGTACGACTAAAAGGAGTAGTATATATGCAAAAATATATTTATAAAATAGAAAATATGATTAATCATAATATCTACATTGGTCAATCAAATGACCCTCAAAGACGATATAGAGAACATCGTACCACTACTAGCACCTCTTTAATTCATTTAGCTGTATTAAAATATGGAGAAGAAAATTTTCAAATTACTATTTTAGAAGGACCGATTGAAAATTATAATGAACGAGAGAGATATTGGATAGAATATTATCATTGTTGGGTTAAAGACCCCTTGTATCAAGGTGGGTATAATCTTACTCCCGGAGGAGAAGAACCGCCAATCTTAAAAGGAGAAAATAACAATAATACAACTCATACCATAGAGCAAGTAATGATGGCTAAGCGTTTATTAAAAGAAACTGATATTTCTTTAATTGCAATAGCAGATGCTTGCGGATATGCGGATAGAAGTGCTATAGAAAGAATTAATGTAGGAAAAATTTGGAACGACCCAAATGAAAATTATCCGCTTAGGGTGTTACCATTATCTAAACAATCTAACCGTGAAAGATGGGAAACAATTGCGTCACTGTTATATAATACCGATTTAACTCAAAACGAAATTGCCAAAATGTGTGGTTGTCAACGCTCTTGCGTCACTATGATAAATATCGGTGAAAATGGACGCGATTATAATAATGGTAAATATAGTTATCCAATACGAGAAAAAAATGCTAAACAAAAAAGAGGCGAAGACAAAGCTAGAGCAATAGCTCACGATTTAGCAACAACAGAATTAACTTATCAAGAGCTATTTGATAAGTATAATTGTGGTAATACTTTTGTTTCTCAAATAAACCAAGGTAAAAATTATAAATTTGACATATATACTTATCCAATTAGGAAATATTATAATAAACCTGTAGAGACTATGGAAGGTCAATCTTCCAGTACCTCTGCTATTGATACGCAGGGGGAAACGGGTATTGCTACTAATGATAATTAGTAGTTAAGATATAGTCCAAAAAAACAATGCACGATAAAGCATTTGGCTGTTCCATCCCAAAAAAGAACGTAACAGCATTTATTCAAAAGACTAATGAACAATATAAAGGCGTTGACTTCAATCCTGTCTATCTCGTGGATTATATCTGGAATTATGATAGAGTCAATCCAAAATATATTCTAGATATTGCAGAATTGAATATTTATGGTCAGGATATTCCAGAATCTAAAGTTGTAATAGAAGATATTGCATTAGACAATGTTAATGTTCAGCTTTTAGGTGAAGCAAAGGGTCATCCTACCATTAAAATTTCTCTACCTTCTGGTGTAGATGTTATGAAATTCAAGTCTTCTAGAAAAGAGTTTGAGGAATGGACAAGTGGAGAAAAGAAGCTAACCATTGTCGGCAAATGTTCCAAAAATTCTTGGATGGGGAATGTTACAGCACAAATTTTAATTGATGACTTTGAATTAAAAGACTATGAAGAGGAATGGGTGTTTTAGATGAAACTTCAAATTGAAGAAGCTGAATTAAGGAATATCGTATACAAGGCCGCGCGTTACGATATTATCATGAATGCTCTTATTCGTGAGAAATTTGATAAGGTTGATATTTATACTGATTGGGAAATGATTGAGAGCTATATGCAAGATATTCTCAATCAACAGCCTAGTAATATTAGGCCAGTAGATGAAGATAGGGTTAAAGAAGACAGAGATTGGATGGATAAGAATCCTGACTTTGGACAATATAATTAAATAAGAAGTCCTCTAGTTTTTATTTGACTAGAGGACTTTTTTGTGTTATAATATATTTATAAAGAAATCCAATAGAAAGGAGTAGCATAGATTATGCGAATGGCAAAATGTCCTATGTGCGGGCAGCATAATGTCAATGGTTTTAAAAAGCACAACAAGTGGTATTCAACTTGTTATAATAAGGAGTGCCGATATACTACAGAAGTAGGTATGCCGACACGTAAAATGAGTCGTTTTAATTGGAATCTAAACTATGAGCGTTTAACTGGCGAGATTCTTCCTGATGAAATGACTGGTCGGCAGAAGGGCGCTTATATGAAAAAAGAAATTCGTTGCGGCGTACCTGAATTAGTTAAATGTTTTTCTCAAGAAGATTTCGAGGAATGGGAAGAAAAATACGACTATAAAGACATAAATTGGGTTGTGCCAAAAGGCAAGAAACAGCGTGCAGCATATAAAAAGCATAAACGAAAAGAACGTGCAGAAAAAGAAGCAAATTAATTTAAGATTGAAGAAAGGCTGGTAGAATTCCGTGCTTGATAAATATCCTGGCAGTCTTCATAACCACACAGATTTCTCAAATCTTAGGTTAAAAGATTCAATTAATACAGTAGATCGTTTAATGGATTATGCCTTGGAACTTGGTCAAGATGTGTTGGCTTTTACAGAGCATGAATCGGTAGCCAATGCTGTTAAGATTCAAGAAGCATATGAAAAGCGTAAAGAAAACAATCCAAATTTTAAAGTAATTCTTGGCAATGAAATATACCTTGTTCGTAATGGGCTTAATAAGGACAATTTTAATCCAGAAGAAGATAAATATTTTCACTTTATTCTTTTAGCTAAAAATGCCGAAGGACACAAGCAGATTCGTGAAATTTCAACACGAGCTTGGATGCGTTCTTATATGTCTCCTGGTATGCGGCGAGTGCCAACATATTATCAGGATTTAATTGATATTATTAATAAAAATAAAGGTAATGTTATTGCTTCAACTGCTTGTCTTGGTGGGCAATTGCCGGCATATATTCTTAAATATCAGCAGACAACTGACGAGACGTATATTAAACAAGCTATTAAATGGCTTAAAGGAATGGTTAAGCTTTTTGGCAGAGGTAATTTCTTTCTTGAAATGCAGCCTTCCAACAATGAAGAACAAATTTATGTCAATAAATGGATTAAAACATTATCCCATGAATTAGATATTCCGTATATTATTACTTGTGATGCTCATTATTTGAAAAAAGATGAAGCTTTTATCCATGAGACATATTTAAAGTCTCAAAATGGTGAGCGTGAAGTCTCTGAGTTTTATGCGACTACTTATCTTATGGAAACAAAAGAGCTTGAAGGGTTCTTTAAATATTTTACAAAGGAAGACCTTTACGCAGCATATGAGAATATTGAATATATTAAGAATCAATGCGAAGACTATAATCTTAAAAAGCCTTTAAAGATTCCTCAATTACCTTGGAAAGATAGTTATGTTACAGACGAACAGGTAAAATCTTTTCAAAATAAAATTCCTAATTTAAAATATTTAGCCGAATCTAATTTTGAAGGAGATAAACTTCTTGGTCGATTAATTCTTCAAGGCATCCAAGAGAAAAAAGATTTACAGAATCAAGACGCTTATGACGAAATTAACATTGAGCTAGAGTCTGTTTATCAAAGCTCTCTCGTGAACAAAACGCATTGGTCTTCATACTTTCTCAACTTGCAGAAAATCATTGATACCATTTGGGAAGCCGGGTCTATCGTTGGATGCTCTCGTGGTTCTGGTGGTGGTTTTTTAATTCTATATGTTTTAAATATTATTCAAATTAATGCTTTACGCGAAACCACTAAAGTTTATCCTTGGAGGTTTCTTAATCCAGCGCGTGTTTCTGTCTTAGATGTAGATATTGATGTATCTGGGCTTCGTCGCAAACAAATCTTAGACAAATTTAGAGAGGTCTATGGTGAAGATAGGGTTTGTAATGTTCTTACCCTTGGCACAGAAAGCACAAAATCTGCTATTCTAAGTGCGGCAAGAGGTCTTGGAATTGATAATGACGTGGCACAATATATTGCTTCTTTAGTTCCTTCTGACCGTGGTTTAATTCGTTCTTTACATCAGTGTTATTATGGAGATAACAATGAAGGCATGAAACCAGTTGTTCCTTTTGTTAATGAGATGAAGCAACGGCCAGAACTATGGAAAGTCGCTTGTCGAATTGAAGGTCTAGTCTGTCGCTCTGGGATACATGCAGGAGGACTAGTCTTTGTCGATGAACCATTTACTGAAACAGCCGCTCTTATGCGTGCTCCCGATGGAACTATCATTAGTCAGTTTGATTTACACGATCTTGAAAAATTAAGTCTTATTAAATATGACCTACTTTCTGTTGAAGCGATGGATAAAATTCAAATTTGTCTTGAATTGTTAGTAAAATATGGCTATGTTAAATGGTCTGGAACTTTAAGAAAAACTTATGAAGACGCTATCGGTATTTATAACCTAGAACGCACAGATTCTAAGATGTGGAAAATGGTATGGGAACATAAGATTCAATCCCTATTCCAAATGGAAAAATCAAGTGGAATCCAAGGTATTGCATTAACACATCCTAAATCTGTTGATGATTTAGCTACCCTTAACAGTGTAATTCGACTTATGGCGCAAGAAAAAGGCGCTGAAACACCTCTTGAAAAGTATGCAAGATTTAAGAAAGATATTTCTTTGTGGTATCAGGAAATGGACTCTTATGGTTTAACAAAAAAAGAACAAAAAATTCTTGAACCTGTTCTTAAAATTTCTTATGGTCTATGCGAAAGTCAAGAGCGATTTATGATGCTTGTCCAGATTCCAGAATGTGGCGGCTTTGATCTAAACTTCGCCGATAGGTTAAGAAAAAGCGTAGCCAAAAAACGTCCAGAGGAATACAAAAAATGTGAAAAAGAATACTTTGAACGAGTCCAAGAGCAAGGCTTGAGTAAAAATCTTTGCAATTACGTATGGAATGTATGTGTAGCTACAAGTCGAGGGTATGGATTTAACTTATCGCATACGCTCGGATATTCGTTAGTTGCATTGCAGGAAATGAATCTTGCTTACAAATATCCTATTATCTTTTGGAATTGTGCAAACCTAATCGTAGATAGTGGCACAATTGAAGGTATTGATGACAAAACATCTGATTACAATAAAATTGCTCGTGCTGTTAATAAAAATAAATTAGCAGGTATTAAAGTATCACTTATTGATGTAAATAAATCAGAACTATCTTTCACACCAGACGCAGAAACGAATACAATCCATTATGGCCTTGGTGGCTTACAGGGCGTAGGCAACGAAGTTGCGCAAACAATTATTGATAATCGTCCATATTATTCTGTAGAAGATTTTATGGATAAGACAAAAGTAAATAAAACAGTTATGGTTTCTTTAATTAAATCTGGAGCTTTTGACCAATTCGGCAAACGCAAAGATATTATGAAACAATATCTATATACTACAATTAATCCAAAAAAACGTTTAACTATGCAAAATTTTAACGCGCTTATAGAAAATAATCTTGTGCCGCAAAACCTCAAATTTCAAAAGCAAGTATTTAATTTTAATAAAGGATTGAAGAAAGATTGTAAATATAATACAGATTATTTTGCATTAGATGGCGTTTATTACAAATTTTATATTAAGTTTTTCAATGAAGATAACATTGAACCAATAGACAATAAATTATGTCTCAATAAAAAAACATGGAAAAAAGAATATGATTCTGTTATGAATGCAGCAAAACAATATGTTACAAATAATCAGCAAGGACTGTTAGATAAACTAAACAATAAGATGTTAAAAGATGCTTGGAATAAATACGCGGCGGGTACGATTTCTCATTGGGAAATGGAAAGCCTTGGCATGTATTATCATAAACACGAGCTAACTAATTTGAATAATTCATTATACGATATTGTAGATTATACAAAACTTGATAGTACACCTGTTGTGGATTATACCTTTAAACGCAATGGCGCTGAGATTCCTATTTTTAAAACTTTTAAAATTGCAGGAACAGTTATTGCAAAAGATGAAATGCATTCACAAATTACATTGCTTACCACTACCGGTGTAGTAGAAGTTAAAATGTCCAAAGAATATTTCTCACAATATAACAAACGTATTAGTGAAATTAGGCCAGACGGTACTAAGAAAATTATGGAGCAAGGTTTCTTCCAACGTGGTATGATGTTGGTATGTAATGGTATTAGACGCGGAGACACCTTTGTATTAAAGGCATACAAACGCAAAGGAAATGTACAGCATCAATTATATAAAATCACGAAAGTGAATAAAGACGGAACCATAGAAATGACTAATAAGCGTTATGGTGAAGACGTTGACAATTAAATAAAATTATGTTATAATATAGGAGTAAACAGAAGTAGTTTGCTCCTATTTTTTGTTTGGAGGTATATATTTGAAGCCAATTGTAATAGCTCTTTATGGTAAATCGGCCAGCGGCAAAGATAGAACAGCTAAACGTTTAACGGAAGCTTATCAAAAAATGGGTGTCCCTGTTAATAACATAGTGTCTTATACGACAAGACCCCCACGAGAAGGTGAAATTGATGGTATAGACTACCATTTTATAGATGTTGATACTTTTATCGATATGAAATATAAAAATAAATTTATTGAATCAATGGAGTTTCGTGGATGGCGTTATGGCACATCTTTTGATTCTTTTAAACGAGATTGCATTAATATCTGTGTAATGGACCCACAAGGAATTAGAGACCTTTCTGCATATTATGTTCTTACATATAATATTGAATTTTTCTATCTTGATGTTCCTTTGCATATTAGATTATTAAGGTCTATTAAAAGAGAGCATAAATTTAAATTTGAATATTTGCGGAGAGCGTTTGTAGATTGGATAGATTTTGATGATTTTTTTTATGATATACACCCTATTGGATATCACCGTTTAAAATATAACAGCAAAGATGACAATAATTTTGTTAACAAAATTATGGATACAGACTATCTAATTTATTCAGCAAATGAATTAAAACGTACCGTTTAATCATTTTAATGCATGGACATAATATTAAAAACATCATTAATCAAATTTTACATAAGAGAGAAAAGAGGATAATATGATTTTTCAAATGCGGCAAGGAGTTTTTGAAACCAATTCTAGTTCAACACATAGTCTTAATATTTGTACAGAAGAAGAGTATGCGGCATGGGAAAATAAACAAGTATTTTTCCTTGAAACTTACAACTGTTTTAATGTAAAAGAAGGTTTCTACACTAAAGACGAAGTGTCTAAGCTTATTGATGAAAAGAATCTAGAAATCCAAAAGCATATTGATGAAAGAAAAGCCAAAAGTTGGGAAGAGCTTATCGATAAAGACGCAGTATTTAAAGAAATTACAAAATATGATTGGGATTATGGCTATCAGAACACAGAAAGAACAGAACTAGGAATTTTTGCAATTACCGACACGAATCCTGACTTTGAACATTACGATGAGCATTTTACTACCCCTTCTGGTGACAAGATGGTGGCCTTTGGAGACTATGGTTATAATGGATAATATCGTATCTTATATCAACGGCAATTATAAAGTTATTCTTGATTTAAATGATGGAACAATGATACGTTGTACAATGGATAACGAATTAAAACCAAAATTTCCTGACTCTATGGATATTAAAATTACTAACTCTTGTTCTGTTGGATGCCCTTGGTGCCATGAACAATCAGTAAGGAACGGTGAACATGGAGACATTCTTTCCCCAAGTTTTATCGATAAGTTACATCCATATACTTCTTTAGCTATTGGCGGCGGAAATATTTTAGAGCATCCTGATTTACTTGCCTTTTTAGAAAAATGCAAGGTGTTAAAGTTAGTTCCTTCTGTCACTGTTAATCAAATACACTTTATGGAAAATCAACAATTTATTAAAAAATTAGTTGATGATAAATTAATTTATGGTTTAGGAGTATCTTTAACAAAAGCAGATACAGAGTTTATTGATACTATTAAACAATATCCAAATGCTGTAGTTCACACCATTGCTGGTATTACCACAGAAGAAAATTATAAGCTTTTAGCTAATCATGGCTTGAAAATTTTGATTTTAGGATATAAAACATTTGGACGCGGAGTGAGAGTGCTTGATAATTTTGCAGCCGCAATGGTTGTTAACTACCAAAAAGAAAAATTAAGTGAGCTTTTGCCGCAAATGATTAAAGACAAATGGTATAAAAATATTTCTTTTGACAATCTTGCCCTAAAACAATTAGATGTTAAATCTCTTGTTTCAGATGCTTTATGGAAAACTTTCTATATGGGCGAAGAAGGCACAACAACTATGTACGTTGATATGGTTAAACGAGAATTTGCTACTAATTCGGCTTCTGCCATTCGATATCCTCTTTTAGATAATATAGAAGACATGTTAGATACAATACATCATGAAAGGGGAAAACGTATTGACTAAATATATTACAAAACGAAATGGAAATAAAGTAGAGTTCGATCTTTCTAAAATTGAAAATGCAGTGTTTCGTGCGGCATTAGACATTTCTAGCACTTTTGGATGGACGCAGATATGTTGTCATGAGATTGCAAAGAGCATTGCCCGTGATTTTGAACAAGCTGAGTATTATCATGATGGCATGACGGTTGAAGATATTCAAGATGCCGTTGAAGAACTACTCATGAGCGATTATCCACATGTTGCAAAATCATACATGATTTATCGTTATGAACATCAGATTGCACGTCAGAAACAACTTGATGAAGCCATTGAAGAAAAATTGATGGCAAAAAAGATTGACAATCAAAATGCAAATGTTGATGAACATTCTTTTGGTGGACGCATTGGCGAAGCAAGCAGCATTGTTATGCGCAACTATGCGCTAAATCATTGTATGTCTACAATGGCAAAAGAGAATCATTTAAATAATGAGATTTATATTCATGATTTAGATCATTATGCTGTTGGCGACCATAATTGTCTCTCTATCCCATTCGACAAACTTCTTAGAGAAGGTTTCAATACTCGTCAAGTAGATATTCGTCCTGCGAATTCTGTTAATACCGCTTTTCAACTTGTTGCTGTAATTTTCCAACTTCAATCTTTGCAGCAATTTGGCGGTGTAAGCGCAACACATCTTGATTGGACTATGGTGCCTTACGTTCGCAAATCATTTAGAAAACATTTTATTGACGGGTTAACTTATTGTGAACCAGATTTTTCTTTCAACATTAAAGAATATGCAGAGCATATTCCAGTAGATGCAGGCATTGAAGATGAAGAATACAAACTTCAATCTAATGCTTACAAGTATGCTATGGATATGACAGAAAAAGAAGTCTATCAAGCAGTTGAAGGAATGTATCACAATCTCAACTCACTGCAAAGTCGTAGTGGAAATCAATTACCCTTTACTAGCGTGAATTATGGTACATGTACACTACCAGAAGGACGTATGGTAATTAAGGCTTTGCTTGAAGTTTCAATTGAAGGTGTCGGTAAGCTACACAAAACTTCTATTTTCCCATGCGGTATTTTTCAATGTATGAAGGGTGTCAATCGAAAAGAAGGCGAACCTAATTATGATTTATTTAGACTTGCTTTAAAGTCAACAGCAAAACGTTTGTATCCAAATTATGTTAACGTTGACTGGTCTAACAATGCTGGATATGATATTAATGACCCCTGCACATATACTTCAACTATGGGATGCAGGACATATAATGGATATGATATTAACGGTTTTGGTCAATTAAAAGACGGTCGCGGTAATATTTGTCCTGTTACAATTATTCTTCCAACTCTTGCAATGGAATCAGAAAGAAACGTAGAAAAGTTCATGGAGCTTTTGGATAAGAAACTTTTTGAAGCAAAAGATATGCTAATTGAACGTTTTGAATATATCTGTTCTCAAAATCCTGCAAGCGCTAAGTTTATGTATGAAAATGGTGTTATGGCGGGGTATGTTCCAGAAGAGGGAATTAGAAGTGCGCTCAAGCATGGTACTCTAGCTATCGGACAAATTGGACTCGCTGAAACTCTTGAACTTCTTATCGGAAAAAATCAGCGTCACCCAGAGGGAATGGCTTTAGCAAAGAAGATTGAATCTCATATTAGACAGCGTTGCGACGAGTTTAAGAAGCAATACAAACTCAATTTCGGCAACTATTTTACCCCAGCAGAGAATCTTTGTTACAAAGCTATGAATAAGTTTAAAGACAAATATGGAATCATCCCAAACGTATCAGACCGCGAGTATTTTACTAATTCCGTCCATACTCCTGTGTGGGAAAAGGTAACGCCTTTTGAAAAAATTGATATTGAAAGTCAGTTAACTGGGTATAGCAGTGCTGGTTGCATCACTTATGTTGAGCTTGAATCAACTGTTAAGCACAATATTGACGCACTCGAAAAGGTTGTAAATTATGCTATGGATAAAGATATTCCATACTTTGCTATTAATGTTCCTAATGATACCTGCCTAGAGTGCGGTTATTGCGATGAATTTAACGATGAATGCCCTATGTGCGGCAGCCATAATATTCAGCAGCTTCGCCGAGTAACAGGATATTTAACCGGTAATTATAAGACCGCTTTCAATAAAGGTAAGCAGCAAGAAGCAGAACAGCGAGAAAAATCATCAAGTGGAGTGAAGGTTCAGTGAGAATAGCTTATATTGATTATTGTGAATGCACCAATGCAATCGGATGGGGCATTTCTTTATATACACAAGGATGCGTTAGAAAATGCAAAGGATGCTTTTCGCCGCAAACATGGGATATTGAAGGTGGACGCGAGTACACTTTTATAGACGAAAATACCATTTGCGGCACTTTTAAAACGACTCCTTATTTTAATCATTTTGTAATTGAGGGTGGCGAACCTTTATTTACAAAAAATTTAAAAACGATTTTAACTTTAATTGAAAAAGTTAAGGCTACTCGTTCTAATATTAAAATTTGGATTTATACTGGATACACCTATGAACAGCTCCAAGAGAGAATCAAAAAGAATAAAGATGATTATTATCTAGAGCCTATCTTACGGCTCGCAGACGTTCTAGTAGATGGTCCATTTATCCAAGAGCAAAAAGATTTAACATTAGCTTTTAAAGGCAGTTCTAATCAACGAGTAATTGATCTTCAAAAAACATGTGCGGCAAAAGGCATTGTACTATTAGACCTTTAAAAAGAGGGATAGATTTACTCTATCCCTCTTTTTTTATTGACTTTTGAAAAATATTATGGTATAATATAATTATAGACGAGAAAGAAAGGAAAAATATATTATGGCAGAAGCAGTAATTGACAATTATGCAATTAATAAGCAAATGTATTCTAAAATTACTCCTCCATCCCAAGAGGAAATAGCAAGTATGATGGCTAATGTAGGGGCTTGGCTGTCTACTCATTATAAGTCGCACTATTATATGCTTTTAAATAATGAGCTACATTATTATACAGTATTTAATATTTTAGATGCAAATTACAATAAAATGATTCAAGAGCTTAAAGAGTGTTTAGCTTTCCGTGGACGCATTCTTGATATTGAATATCAACACGCGGAAGATGCTTATCAAATTTGGATTAAAGAATATAAGACTGATGAAGTCTATATGTTTATGCTGTTTAATGCAGAGGGTTTTGTAATTGAGGTGGACTAATGAATAAACTCATTATCGCGGCCTTTCCCATGTCTGCTTTTAAATTCATGGTGCAAAATGAAAATGGGCAATTTGAAGAACCAAAAACATGTTGGTTAGACAATTTTGAATCGCTTTTTCAAATCTATATGAATCCAAAATATGATATCAAAGAGATTTATGTATTAGGGCCAAAAACCTATATTTCAAAGTTTGTTTCTGTTATCAAAAATAAAGTTAATATTCCAGTTTTTGAGGAAGGAATGTAAGCATGCATCATTTTATCATTAAGAATACTGCCGAGTATCGAGTAGAGACCATTGATGAAGTTGTATCTTTTAGAGAAGAACTTCAAAAGCAAGCCGCGCAAGATGGATATTCCCTGTCTGCTTTTGCTTATTCTGAAAAGTTAGTTAAAGAAAAAGGCGAAATTGTTGATACATATTATATTGTTAAAGCCACCTTCTCAATTAATGACGCAAAAGACCCGATGATTCCTATTTTTGACGTAGTTCTTCCCTATGCCGCAACTAAGCTTACAAGGGATTCTACCGAAGAAGAAAGCGAGGATGATATTTTTGAGTAATTCAGAAACTATTATGATTCGATATGTTGACTCGCCCGAGCTAGAGCAAAAAGACGGGTCAGATTGGATTGATACATATATTGCAGAAGACATTTCAATGCAACCCGGCGAATTCAAACTTATCTCTCTTGGCTTTGCTTGCCAACTACCTTATGGGTACGAAGCTATTTTAGCACCTCGTTCATCTACTTTTAAACGCTATGGCCTTCTACAAACCAATTCAATTGGTGTAATTGATAATGCATTTGCTTCTAATTCAGATATTTGGATGTTTCCTGCTTATGCCACTCGCCCAGTAACTATTGCAAAAGGCACTCGCATTTGCCAATTCCGCATCCAAAAGAAGCAGCCTAAAATTAAATTCACCCCCGTGGATAACCTCTCAGCAGCGGAAAGAGGTTCTTTTGGTAGCACAGGAATTTAAGGAGAGTGTATATGGACAACATAATTGAATCTGCTATTAAAAAGCTAGAATCAGTTGCCATTGACCCCTTTCCGACTTTAAATCCTACTCTTGGGGTTATTTTAAAACCAGAAGATAAAGAAGCGCAATCTTATTTGCGTAGCCTTGAAAAAAATGCCGCAAAATATAAATCTGTTATCAAAACTGGTTTTTGTGATAACACTCAAGATGCTTCGCTTCAAATACGTCAATGGGCACAAGATTCAAGAATTAATGGCATTATTATTATATCAAGTTATGATAAAGCGACTCAATCATTATATGATATGATACCAATGCGACTAGATGTTGATGGGTTATCGTACAAATCAATTGGAAGGTTATATGGCAGCAATGACCCGATTGCTTACAGAAAGGCTCCATGCACAGCTGCAGCTTGTTTAAAAATTATCCAAGAGCTATACGATAGTAAGTTAGAAGGACTAAAGATTGCAGTTATCGGTAGGTCTATGAAAGTTGGCAGACCCTTAGCAGAACTACTTATTCAACAAAACTGTACAGTAACGCTATATCATAGTAAAAGCAATCTAAGTAGTTGGTTGGGCTATAACGATGTTATTGTATCTGCTATCGGTAAGCCTAAGTATTGGAATAGAAAAAATTTAAAACCCTCGGCAAAAAATTTAATAGATGTTGGTATTAACTTTGATAGCGAAGGAAAACTTTGCGGAGATATTGATGCTAAAGATTTTGAAGATTCTACCGCATATATCTCACCAGTTCCAAATGGCGTTGGGGCAGTAACAAATACCGTTCTTTTCGCCAAGCTTTATGCGAATAAAAGAGATTTCTTTGGCGTTGATATGCAATGAAATTGCTCGCACTTGACCAAGCAGCCAGAGTAACAGGCTATGCCATTTTTGAAGATAAGGCTCTTGTTGACTATGGTTCCTTCGAGATAAAATCAAATCAATCTCTTGGAAAAAGATTAACTGATTTTCTTAAAGAAATTGACTCTTTATATGAAAAATATAATTTTGATACGATTGCTTATGAAGATATTCAACTTCAAATGGGTAATGTTGATACATATAAAAAGCTTGCTTACTTTCAAGCCATGATTCTATTTTGGGGAGATAAATACAATAAAGAGTTAATGTGTTTATCTCCTTCTCATTGGAGAAAAATTTTAAAAGAAAAATATAATTTGCAATGGGGTAGAAAAAGAGTAGAGCAAAAAGCCTGCGCGATAAACTTCATTAAAGATGAATTTAATATTGATGTAAATTCAGATACTTCTGACGCTATTTGCATAGGACTTGCGGCAAATATTGAAAGGCATTCTAATGAAGCTGCGTTTTAAAATTCTTTATATCGTACTTTTTGTAGGGGTGATTTTAAGCGCCTATGGATTGTATAATATAATTAATAAACCTTCACCTACAAAAGAAAACCAGCCAATTATAGTTAAAAACATCCCAAGGGAGTTAAATTGGACAAATGACGTTTATATTGTCAATATTTTATATCGGTCTTATGGTCTTGGTAAATATGATATGCCGCAATGCCAAAGTAGATTCCAATTAGAAGAAAACATCAACAAAGATTTACAAGGCAAAGGAGCCAATTATAGAGCTGAAAAACTTTGCTTAACAACAGATACATTAATAAGGTTCTTTAAAGATACCAAAATTCCTATTGTGGTATGGATTACAGAAAATTTTGATTCCCCGCATTGGGAAAATGGTACTATTAAAAATTATGATTGCGGGCTTATCTATAAGATTGATTCTGAATATATTTATATATATACGGGGTCTTTTGGGAATTGCAAAATAGATATTAATTCTTTTTCAATTATTTATGAATCGTGTGGCATTGATTCAACCATTCTTAAAAAAATATAAAAAAATAAGGGGTACCCTCAAATGAGGGTACCCCTTTTGTTTTAATTATTTAAATCTGTTTGCATTAATTGCTTTTTGTAAAGCCACTACAGTATCATTGCCGCAAATACCATCTACTGCTACTCCCAAGAAGGATTGTAGCTTTTTAATAGTATTAGGGCCAATCAAACCGTCTGCGTCAGAAACGCCAATTTTCTTTTGCAGTTTAACGATAGTAGTAGAACCGTCAATTTTTCTGGTTTTGAATTCCCAACCATTGCCTGCATGAGTGAGATACTTAACATTGCCTTTTGGTTGGCTGCTAATAATACCATCTTTGTATGGACAATCGAGCTGCTTTTGGAGAGCCAAGGTGGTTCCTGTGCCCCACCAACCGTCTACTGCGATAGTGGCTACGGGTGCTGGTGCTGGCTTTGGAGCAGGAGCAGTCAAGAAGTTACCCGCATTTAGTCTGCGTTGAAGCTCTTTAACGCAAGCGCCACCTTCTGACAAAACTCCATCAACAGGAGTCCCTAAATACTTTTGCAACGCTTTAACAGAGTTAGGGCCAAACCATCCATCAGGCGTAGAACCAACTGTCTTTTGTAGCACGGTTACCATTGGGGAACCGCCACCGCATCTATCGGTAAATACCCAAGCACCAGTTGCCGTACAGGCAGGCAGATATTTCTTATTCGCAGGCGGTTGTGCGGAAACTACACCGTCAACGGGAGTGGTCAGAACCTTTTGGAGTTTAGCAATTGTGTTTGCACCAAAGTAACCATCTACGACAAGTGGCTTGCTTAAATCATATGCGGGCTTGCTAGAAGGTTTAGAAGTATTAGCAGAAGCCCCGTACTGAGGGCGAATAATTGCTCTAACAACGCCCCAGTTTCTAGTGCGGCGATAGACTCCGCCACCATTACCTTGTGAACCATAAGAACCAGAGGAAGTGTTTCCTTCGATTGTCTGTATGTAAGAACCTTTATTGATTTCAACGATACCTACGTGGTCGCAATCGCCACTATTGTCCCAATCGAAAAGAACAACGTCTCCGGCTTGTGCTCTATATTTGCTAGATAATACTGCGCCAGCGGATTTAGCTTTACGCCAAGCAGTAGTACAACCTGCACCTGGGAAGCCCGCGCATTTTACGCCAGCTTGGGCCAAAACCCAAGAGACAAACATGGCACAATAAGGAACACCATTTGTACCAAAGTAAGGACTCTTAGTAATTTCTGCATACCAGCGGCCATATTTACTGCCTGCTTTTGGGTCATTACGATTGGTATAGCCAATTTCATTTGCGGCGATGCGCAAAACATCTCTTACACTACCCATATTATTTACTCGCTTTCGTATTGTAGGTTTTCAATAGGGGCTACATCATCAAAGCCCTCTTGGCCTTTAGAGTCTGAAATTTCAATGTCTTTTGGCTTTTCGATAGTTTCTTCTTTTGTTTTTTTGGTAAAAAGCTTTTTAAGAGAATCTAGCATTTATACTCCTTTCAGTAAAAAGAAAAGGGGCATCTCGCAAAGACACCCCAATGTTTTTATTCGCACTTGTCTTCGAGAAGATGTTTAAACTGGTCATAGACAGCGCAGCTTGCAAGGCCGCTGACAAGGCTCCCGACAACAAGTTCTAGAGTAATTGGAGCGCCAGTAGTAATAGCAGAAATAACACCTGCAACCACACCAACAACGCCAACAATAAGTGGAATAAAACGATTAATAGAATCATTCGGAATAAGATTTTTAACAATATAGCCAACACATAAGCATAAAACTATAATAATTGGCATAATCATGGTTGAAATAGTAGAAACATCAAACATTTTTTCTCCCTTTAGCTTTGCGCTTGATAGTCTTTAAAATATTCTAATAGCTCCTTTTTTTGTTTTTCAGAAAGCTTTGTGTATATATTTACAAGATTTTCTAGTGTGTCTTCTTGCCTATCTAAGCGAATTTTAATAGCACTTTTAATAATGCGAAATGCCAAGTTTGATACCATTATTCGGCACCTCCAACCATTTCTGAAATCATAATAGTTAAATCTTCTAAAGAAGTCGTATTGGCTTCAAGTTGGTATGGCCCTTTAGTTAAGAATAGCTCTTGTTTCTTTTGGGCTTCTTCTTCGGCAGCTCTTTCGGCAAGCTCTTCTTTGGTATATAAAACATAACGTTGAATGTCAGTATAAGTCTGATGTGCCTTTTGGGCAGGGGCATATTCTTGGTCAATAATTTTTTTAACCATAGCGCCCTTTTTAGTTTTGCCTTCGCCTTTGTCAATATAATCAAAAAGACCGTGTTTCGCATCAACAACACTTACATGTTCGTCTTCATTTCCCGAGACATAAAGAGAAGTGCCGTCTGTAAAATTAAAGCAAATTACTTCATAGTGTGATTTTTCAGGAATTTCAGGAGTGGCTTCACACCACTCTCCATCCAACCTTTCGGGGCGAAGGTATCCTTTAGAAAGGTCAACTTCTTCTTCTGTGATACCAACACCTTGTTCATTATAAATTTCCATTAATACTCCTTTTATATCAAATATCTTTAAATTAAGCAGTAATATAAGAATCGTCTACTGGGAAGAGCAAATCTTTTATACGGTATGGAACAATAACTTGTTTAGTTACTGTCATCTTATCTATTGTAAATTGTGGGTGGGGCGACTCTGCCCACATTCTTACCAGATATGTTATTGGTGTTTCACTATTATTTGTATATGTTGCAATCTTCGTCTCAATTTTACTTGGGTCTGCAACCTGTTTGCAAAATATTTCTCCAATAATATCTTCTTCGTTATTCTTGTTCACAATTTGTATCATGCCGCCATCATCAATTACTGTACCAGCAGGGGGCGCGCCAGGAGACATGTCACCTTCGCCAGCTATCTGTTTAGACCTTGTGTATGTAATATTAAAAGAACTATTTGGTAGCACTTCAAACTCTCCTATAAGTCGTTGCTCGGCTTTTGCTTTTAAAGTAAAAGTATCAGCTAAGAGAGTTTCAGTCTTTTCTTCTTGTTTTGTAATATCTGGAATTCTTGCATATATGCTTTGAATAGAAGGAGCTACCAGGGTGGTATAAGTAAGGTTGCTTTTAAACAAGAAGTCGAAATCTGGAAAAGTAGCTAATTCACCCTCAAAAGAAATTTCAAACAAATAGTCTCCTTTTGCTAAATTATTTAATTTTATTTCTTTATAGTCGGTAGCATCTTGAAGAGACTCACTATGAATCTGTTGAGTATAAGTAGACGTATTTTCATTTTTCTTGCGGATTATAAAATTAACATTTGCTAAAGAATTAAGAGTGCTGTCTAGACATTGTATTGTGAAAGAAAAAGTATTTTGTTCTTCTGGCACAGAAAAATAAGTTGGCAGCCCTTCCTTTATTGTTTGAGCATCTATTGAGATATCTTCTTTTTGTTCTTTAGAGATAGTTTTATCTGTAGGAATTTTAAATAAAATAGACGGAATATACTTAATATTTAAAATTTCATAGGTAGTATTATCACTTTCAAGATTTTGTTCTTGATAATCAATTAAAGTCTTAGCTTGAAGAGTAAGGCTGCTTTCTTTTCGTTTTACTGCTAAAATTGCTTGAAGCAAAGAATAATTTGCATCGTCTGGTTGTATATCTTTCTTAATAATTAACTCATAATTATTTATTTTTGCTTCAATAATTTTCTTATCATCTATTATACTCGTCTTAATGACTTCACCAGTAGAAGTCTTAACGAATGAAATATTTAATGATGTTGGATAATTGGTATCTAAAAAATCAGTTTTTATTTTTAAAATATATTTGTTATCAATACTTGTTATGTTGCCAGAAATAAGTTTTGGTTTTTCTGGTTTGGTATATATAATATTTGATTCAACGTAAGAACTATTACCAGCACTATTACCACTCAAAACTCTGAATTTATATTTATTATTATCAATCATTTGATATGTAGTTGAAGTAATTAAATTGCCATTATATATATTAACCCATTCGCCATCATTAATTTGTACATCAACGATATTAATAGTTGGAGTATGCGGCCCAGAACCATTATTAGTCCAAGAGAGAATAAAATTAGAATTTTCACTATCTGTTAAAACACTAAAATCGCTAACATCTGGTGGAACTTGAATTGGTAAAGCCGGAATAGTAATGTCTGGACTTGCCCATACTGTACCAGCGCTCATATCACTAGCTTGCTGTCTTACATAACATCTAACGGTATATGCAGATTCTTGCCTAGGAAAAGTATCAGTACATGTTACGGTTCCTACCCAATTAGTCATATTTAATTTGTCATAAGTGCTGGTCTCTCTGCCTGCTACTCCTCCTGCATTGCCGTGACCAGCGTATACGTGAATGCCCCAAGCATCAAGCCTGTTTGCGGTCCCCGCGTCATTGCCAGAACGTGCTTGTCCAGTAATCGTTAATGTAGATGTAGTATTAGTATTAGATTGATCAACTTTAATTCTTGCTCTTGTCATCGCAGTCCACGTTGAACCACTATTAGATACCTTTTGTGTAATTTTACCGCCTTCTTGCCAATTTCCCAAGCGCGTCCACCTCCTTTTAAATCTTTTACTAAATAAATATAAAAAAGGGCAAAAATCTATTATAGACTTTTGCCCTTGAAATAATTATATAGTGCCTATTACATGAAAAAACACTAAAGCTTTTTGAATACCGTCACCGCCAGAATTAGAAGATATTGGATATTGCTTATATACACCTGTTTCTGTTAAGCTATTAGGAAGAGCACCAGTTCCAGAAGAGACACCAGCAATAGCATTCAGACCATCAATGTAAATAGCATCAGTGTTTTTATAATAAATTTTTTTAAACGTTACAGGATATTGTCTAGACGTGATTTCTAATGAGGTCATATGCCCAGAAGTAGTTGTAGTACCATATATCTCACAGATGCCACTTTTATATTCTCTAACAAGCCAATCTGCCGCACCAACTGTTTTTGTATATTGGTTTACAATATAGTCTCCTGTTGTACCCCCCCCCGGCAAATCATATAATTGACCTCCAAGAGAGATATGAGTAATGTCAGACATATTTAGACTCCTTTTTCATTTAAATATAAAGTTTCATCTGTTACTGCGGCATTCATTTTAGAATTAGTTGTAATTGTTTCTTTAGACAAAGAAGCATTTTTAACATTCCAAACACTCTTTTCTACAGTATCATTTTGTGGGATTGTATCAGAAGATGTTCTAAACCAGATGTTTTTAGCTCCACTTCTCAAATAAATATTCTTAATTGGAGTTGGCCCACCTTTTATTTCTATAACATAAGCATATATATTTATAACGAAAGCATCATCATCGTCAGAAAAATGATCAGCTTCTTGCTCGAAACCAAATGAATATTCTCCACGTGGCAAAGAAATTTCTATCTTTTGTTCCATATCATCATTTTGTAAAGGATAGCGTTTTGGTTGCAATATAAATGCTCCCGTTGTTGCATTTTTCTTCCATAATATTAACGAAATTCCACAAGTAGACCATGAGTCTCCATTTAAAGCCATCATATTAAGCGAAAGCTTCCCAGTAGATTCTGATATAGTAAAATCTTTCATTCTTTCTTTAAAAATAACTTTTATGTTTTCTTGACATATATCTGTAGTAACTTCTTGCGGCGTTGTCCCACTCGTAGGCAATTGAAACATTACCCTTGGAATAACCGAAACATGAGTTATTTCACTAATATTTACGTCTCCATAAGTATTATCTGCTAGTGTTCCTGCGTAAATTATGATGTTGGAAATAGTATTATTTTTTAATGCCACAATATTTTGCAATAGCAGATAGTTTTCATTACTATCATCAATATTTGGATCGATATCAATTTGGTAACAATAATTTTTAGATAATAAAATAGATTCATCCGTAACCGATATATAGGCAAGAGCAGCGGTAGTATCTTTTTGTGCCAATTGGATATATAACTGAGAAGGGTATCTAACATTTTTAAAATTTACATTGATTTTAACATGATATTTACCCGCAGATTTAACGATTGAGCCAGATACATATTGTGGGGCTGCTGGCTTTGTGTATATAATGTTAGATTCTTGGTGAGTATTTTGCCCAGCGGAATTAACAGAATTAACTCTAAATATGTATTTATGATTATCTTCGCATTGATAGGTAGTAGATGTTATTAAAGAGTCTTTTGATATATTAGTCCATTCACCATCATCTATTTTCACATCAACATAATTACTTGTTGGCGCGTTTTGCCCTGAACCATTATTTGTCCAAGAGATAGTAACAAGATTGTTTGCGTCTATTGTAGCCGTCACGCCTGTTACCACAGGAGGAACTTGAATGTCCCATGCGGGAATCGTTGCCTGCCAAGAAACGGTACCAGGATTCATATCGGAGGTTTTTTGTCTAACATAACATGTCACTTTATATGGAGATGCTTGACGAGGGAAATTTTGGGTACATGTAGATAAAGCTACCCAGTTACAATAATCATGTTTACCATAAGTCTCTACTTCTCTACCAGCGACCCCACCAGCAGTATTATAACCAGAATACACGTGAACACCCCATGCGGCAAGGCGATTGTTATTACAAGCATCATTACCAGAACGGGTTTGACCTTCAATTTTCAATTGATACGTGGTAGAATTTATAACCGTTCCTGAAACACGAATTCTGGCCCTTGTAATTGCAATCCAGTTACTTGAACCACTATACACTCTTTGTTGGACCTTACCCCCTTCGGCCCATCCATATAAAACTGTCATTAAGCAACCTCCAAATTTTTTATTTATCTTAAATATATATAAAAAAGGGGCAAAACCCATAACAGGATTTTGCCCCAATCATTATCGGTATAAATCTATAAGAATTTTTGCTTTTGAACATCCGTCTATAATTTTTGAAGACTGCCAATCTAATAATTCATTTAGCGTCTCACATTCAGATTCTATAGAGTTTATACACTTTTTTAATTCCGCATAAATTATTTGGATGTGATTATATTCTTGCTTTGATAAATCGTTATACATATCTGCCAAAGATTTATTATCATCTTTATATTTTAAAGCTAATTCTGCATATTGTGTAGCGCCATCTATTTCTTCGTATACTTGTTCCAAAAGAGTCTCAATAATAGTCATTTTAAGCTACCTTTGTAACAATAACATTTGCAACTCTTACATTTGTCTCATACAGTGCTTTAAAATTAATAGTTGTTAATGGCGCAGCACAAGGAACAGTGACAATCGCAACGATAGACTGTGAAGTTAAATTATTAATAGTCGTTGCTGTATCTATGGCGTGTGCTCCTGGTAAAGCGTTGCCATTTCTATACATTTGTGTCTCTATTGGAGCCGCCGCCGTGGCAGAAAAAGTAAAGTTGGCAACTATCTCGTAGACACCACTTTTGTTAATTGTAATATTGGTACCATCGCAAGTAATACATTTATTTGAAACTGTTGAAGATGGAATTGGAATATTATTATTGGCGCTTACAGCCGCCAATGTTTGAGAGTCATAAACGAATCTACCGATAGTTTTAATACCCATATTTTCTCCTTTTAAAATATGGAGGGCGTTTATCGCCCTCCGGTTTTCTGAAGTTAGACAGAATTAAAAAGTTACCCCTTGGCATCCACAATTGGTGAAATTAGGAACTACATTATACCCATAAGGGTTAATGCGAGGGATACCACAGAACATATTTTGAGTCTTTAGTTCTGTGACTTGCGCTTGTAGAGATTCAATCTTATTTTGTGCCAATGCATCAAGAATCTTTTGTGTTTGTGCAGTGGTGTTCTCATTGATAGCTGCTGTGTTCATCGCGTTGTTATAATTTACACCGTCTACGGCTCTTTGCGTCTTGCAGCAACAATCGGCAAGCTGGCTAGACAAAGCATAATTGCCGTCTTTAATAGAAGCTTGAGTGTCAGCAAAGTTCCTTAGATTCTCGTAACCAGTTGTAGCTAGCCCCTGTGATAGTTGCATCATATGAAGATTTTCATTATCACTTAAACGACCAACCGCATTTTCCAAATTATTAAAATTCATTGCGTTGCATAGACCGGCTTCTGTAGCAGGCTGTTCGGTTGCGGCATTTCTGTTCCAGCCATTGCCAAACATAAATAAGAATAAAACAATAATCCACATCCAGCCGCCATTGCCCCAACCATTTTCATTACCAGTAACGGCGGCAATATCAGATAAACTCATGTTTTCCATAATTTCTCTTTTCTAACGCGGTTTAATTTTATATTTCTATCTTTTGGCCAAAAAGAATAGACTACTATCTAAAAAAGTTTAAAAACTGTTGAGCTTGCTGTTTTAACTGTTCAAAATCTTGCTGAGACATTTGCCCTGTTTGCATTAATTCTTGCACCTTATTTTGTGCTGTTAGTGGTGTTACGTTGTTCATTTTTATGAAGTCCAACAGTTGTCCCAGTTGATTTTGTTGATACTGCGGAGGATTCCTGTTCTGATATGAGCTTTGAAATAACTGATTCATATTGCTCCTTCCATTGATTGAATTCTTCTTTTGTTATATAATTATCAGAAGTAGCTTTTGGTGTAACGTCTTCTACTTTCTGAAAAGAATATTCAGTAATGGATGATATACCATTTATATCAGTCTCTTTTAAATAAAAAATATCCCTATTATAGTCCATAAGTATTGCTTTGCTGTTTAATGGCAAAGAACACCCCTCAGCTTCTTGCCGCCCATTGACGAACTTAACACTTTGAATTTGAGATGGAGGATATACAGGATAATTTTGCATATTACCATACGGATTATAATAGGGATAATTCATCATAACATACTTCTTACGTTGAAGGACCTTATTATTTATAAGCCCAGATTTAGTTTCCCATAACCTTCTCTTTGCTCATTATTATATGAAAATAAATTGGAAAAAATCAACATTTCTGCCCAGAATTTAAAAAATTTTTAGGCCACTCTATACCAAATATAACAGGTTGTATATGGAGGAAGATTGTTGTGTGGTTGACCTCCACCGTCTGTGCTGATTTGATAAGCCCACTGCGTTCCAGCATTCATTGTGAGCGTACCGTTGTTTGTAACACCGGGTTTAGAGTCAGAAGCATCTCCTAAGTGGCTCCCTTCGATCCCGCCATTGTTCCAGTTACTATGCTTCGGAGGAACCGCTTCTGGAATCTTACCGATTTCATAATTCGGAATTTCACTTTTTGTCAGTGTATGCGTTGCTTCTCCGCCAGTCTGTTTACTTGTATCAGAACCCATTAAAAACGTCTGAATTTGTTCCCAGGTACCACCAATAATTTCAGAAGGGGAAGTTGGCTCCATGCTTTGATATATTGAACCAATAGGATATAGAATATCTAATATATTTACAAAAACGCTCATTTTGTCTCCTTTTTAGTCATGATATGTTGATATTAAGCATTTAAACTAATGTATTATTTTAATGTAATATATTTAAATTTAATAAAGAATAGTCAGTTTGCTTATCACCAACAAACAAACCTAGGCAATACGCTTCCACCCATAGACAGCGGTGTGAGCAGGAATGTAGTCTTGCCCCCCCCTCCTACCTTGATAGATTCATCGCCCGCAGAAACAAATCGACCTACGTCTTTACCGGATTGCATTCTAGTATAGCTGCCTACTGTGCCATTGGGGTCATCACCAAAACTCACTATATGCACTATATATTCCCAGCCTTGATTTTGCTGTAAGGGCTTCTTTGCATCACCCAAATGGTCATGCGACGGCAATTGGTCAATGGAAATCTTGGTAGAACCACCATTTTCTCCCGCAGAAGCAACCCCAGTAGACCCAACAAGACCCAATACTCCGCCAGTCATTTGTTCCCAAGTGCCGCCAATAAGTTCAGAAGGGGAAGTGCTGTTTGTACTAAAATAGCATGACCCTATTGGATATATTATCTCTAAAAGATTGACAAAACTGTTCATAATTTAATACCTTCCTTTTATATCTTATATACAAATATTAATTTAAAGTAAATAGCATTATAGTATTTTGCCCTATTTAAATTTCTACCCAAATGCGGCAATTGCTATCTGTTGGCTCTGTCTCTGAATAGGTAATTAAACTATTTGTTACTTTTTGAGTTACAGCACCGTCCATATTTGTTCCAAGAGAGCTATATAATTTAACACTATCATCATATATAACCGTTCGAATTAAAGTGGTAGGATTTCGTTCTTCCAGTTTTAAACAATCTACGGTATTGGTAGGAGGATTCATATATATAAAATATATAGTAGAACTATTCCATACGGCAAAATAAGAACGATATTGCTTGCCATCGATGCCCACTACGTTTTTACCCATTAAAATCGCTGACTTAATTTCAGAAAAAGCTGCGCTAGAGCTAAAAGTTGATGAACTAAGTGGCTCCATTGTCACGACAAAAGAATCTTGAGTATCAATGTTGTCTTTAATTTGTATTAAACTTGCATCAGAAGAGCCTAGCCACATTGACCCCGTGTCAGTAGCAACATACAATGCACCGTCGATTACAGTTTTACTTGCGGGCAATGCTAAAATGTTAGGTTCTTTATCTCTGATAAATTTTACTCTTGCCATTTTATCTAGACCTTTCCTTTATATAAATAATACAAAAAAGGGCAATAATAATATTATCGCCCTTTTAAAACAAAAATTAAATTGTACCCCAGGTAAGGGCGCTATCAACATAAGCTTTTGCAGCTTCCAACGCGGCATTGGCTTTTTGTTCAGCTAAGCCAGCGCTATCAAAAGCTGTTGCTGGCTTAAAGGCAGCAGAATCTAGACCTTTAACTGCAACGTCAGTGCCTTTAACCGCGATATTACCATTTGCTTTGCCAATAGTAATATCAGCAGCTTGTAACGCGCTATCGGCCTTTTCGCCTTGCGCAGATGTTGCAAAAGTGTCAGTGCCTACATAGGCCGCACTACCTAAACCATGAACGGCAACATCTGTTCCTTTTACAGAGATTTTACCATTGGCAGTTGATTCTGTAATATCCGCGACTTGTAATGCCGTATCTGCTTTAGCTCCTTGATTTGCAGTAGCATAATTAGGAGCTAAACCGTCCGCATATGCTTTGGCATTTTTTTCTGCGGTATCAGCCTTAGCTTTAGCATCAGCTTTAGCATCTGTTAAAGCTTGGTTAGCTTTAGTTGTAGCATCGGCTGCGGCGGCAGTTTTTGCGTCCCCAATAGCAGAAGTTACTTGGTCTTTAGTAAAATAATTACTAAGGTCAGCATCAGACGTACCGATGCGTTCAAATGCGCCATTGATTAGCATATATTCTGTATATGTAGATTGCGCAGAACCAGCAGAAGTTTCATCACCTGCATCTGGCACCATATAAATGGTATCTTCATTCGCAGCGCTTACTGCGGGAAGAGTCTTAACGATTTCTCTCTTTAGGTGGTGCGCATTAGCAACGGCAGAGGTAATTTCGCTATTAACTTCTTCTTTGGTATACGCATTAGCAATGCCATACCCAGCAAGAGTGGTAGCAGCATTGGCCTTTTTATCAATATTTGCTTGAAGGGCTGCTTTAGCAGTAGCTAAATTATCAGCAGCAGTTTTTTCAGCCGCAGCTTGAGCCGCAGATGCTTTTTCTTCTGCATAAGTTTTTGCAGACTCTAGCGCAGCATTTGCTTTAGTCTCTGCATCTTTTGCCGCTGCCGCAATAGCTGCGTCTTTAGCGTCGGTAGCAGCTTTTGTAATAGAGCCTTCGCCAGTGCCTTGAATTGTTTCTAATTTGCCTTTTGCACTAGTGATTTCTCCCTCAGCGGTGGCAACTCTTTGTGCAAGAGCGCTTAAATCAGCAGCGACCGTAGATGGCTTGACAACCTGAACGAATTTTGTGCCATCAAAATAAGCAACATTGTTACCATTTTCGCCAACAACGTAAAGGACATTCACCTCTGCACTTTGTGTATCTGGCAAGGCTGTTACTTGCTTATATATACCGCCAGAAAAAGGAACCGCACCTTTATAAATTTTACGTTCATCAGAGACGAAATATAGTGTATTTTCATCTTTTTTTGCTAAACCAGTAAAGCTAATGGCATCAGTTGATACAAATTTTACAAGAGCCATTATTCCCTCCCTATTGTTTTCCATTCTGTTTTATTAGAAACACATAAATAAGTTTTTGTGACCGTATCCCATTTATAGGTAGCGTCATCTGTTACGTATAATATTTTACTATTTCCACTCTTAGGAAAATCTTCTACAGATGCGCCAAAAGTTATCTGATTAAGGTTATCTGGTGTTATCTGTTTCCATTCTTCTTTATATCTCCACATAACGCCAGTGTCTTCTACAAAGTAGAAACCTTCTGTTGGAGCCAATAAGCCAACTCTTTCTTGATCGTTAGCAAATATCTTTATACAATTATATCCAAGTCTATTACCATTTAAATCAAGATAGAGCTGGCACGTATCAGAAACAAAAATTAAATTTCCATCTTCTACAGGCAATTGGGATAATTTTGCAGCCACAGTAGAATATACTTTGACTACAGCCATGACATTAACTCCTAAAATTCTATAATGGTCAAAGCATTGTCTGTATAAGCATTTGAAGTTTTAATGGCTTCTGCTTTTGCTTTGGCAATTGCATCGGCACTAGCTGTACCACCAGACCCAACAGCCGTGTCAACGTAACTCTTAACAGTTGTACCAACAGGGATTTCACCAATCTTAGTTGATAAGCTAGCATCAATAGCAGCTTGGTCAACTTTAGTATTTAAATTTGCATTAATCGGTTTTAAAGCTTCATCGGTATAAGCTTTCGCAGCAGCAAGCTCCGTCTCGTCTTGTGTATCCGCATACGCTTTAGCCGCTGCCAATGCTTTATCGGCTGCCCCGGCCACTTCGTAATTCGCGGCCAAACTGTCAGCATATTCTTTTGCGCTGGCAAGGGTAGTGGTATCTTTTTCCGCAGCCGCAGCGATGGCCGCGTCTTTTGCAGCATCAGCTTTCTTTTGCGCTTCTGCAATAGCTGCATCTTTAGCCGCACCTGCTTTTGTAGTCGCATCTGTTGCTGCTGCATCAATGGCTGCTTGCTTTGCGGTAGAAACTTCATCCTTTGTTGCGTAACCAGAAAGGTCTACTTTGCTGTCTCCAATTTTTTCAAACTTTTTAGTTTCGCCAACGACAACAAGAATATATTCATCGTAATGGTCTTCAACTGGATACATGTATATTGTGTTGGCATCCGCTTCATCGACACTTGGAAGTGCTTCAACAATAGCGCGTTTTAAGTGGTCTGCCTTCGCAACAGCGGAAGCAATAGCAGCGTTTGCTTCAGTTTTCGTATAAGCATCCGTGATACCATAGCCTTCTAAGGTAGTTGCCTTATTGGCTTTGTTCGCAACAGCAGTATCAGTGTAAGCCTTAGCATCTTCTAATGCTTTTTTGACGGAGCCTTCGCCTTCGCCTGTTAAAGAGTCTAACTTAGCTTGAATTGCTTCAATAGTTGTTTTAAGGTTTTCAACCTGTTCAAAAACCACTTTGAAACCAGAGCCAGTATAAATATAACCTTTATTATCAGTTGTATTGATGTAGATTACACCTTGCTCTTGGTTTTCTTGCGGCAAAGCTGTTACAACTTTAACATATTCTTTAATCTTTGTTACATCAATTTCACCGTCTACACCAACAGGAGATAAATCAAAACCTTCGCCAGCAGCTTTGTTTTGAAGAACATAAGCTTTATATTTTCCATCAACAAGTGCCGTGATAACTTGACCGCCATATGCCGTTGCTGAATTTGCATAGGTTTGAGCCGCCGCCAATGTTTCTTGTACGCTTGAAGCATCTAAAGGAAGTGCGTTGCCACGAGCATAAGCTTTTACGGCTACTAATAAATTTTTACTATCAATTGCCATTTATTATATACCTCCCTTAAATTGTAACGGTAAATGTCATTTTAGCGGCAGCAGGTGCGGCCATTGCATAAGTATAAACTTTATAATCGGTTGCGGCAAAATCGTTTGCCCCTTTTACTTGTACAATAGTCTTTGTAAAATTACTAGCCATGCCAGGGTCGTTTGTTTCTTCGTATTTAACTTGATTAACGTCTCTTAAATTCGCAGGATATGCAAATACGATGTACTGTTGTCCAACAGCGACGGGAATAGTTAGCTTTGTACCAGCCGCAGGAGCAAGAGTCTTAGAAGTTAATCCTCTTACGAAAGTGGATGTTAATTCTGGCGTACTACCAACACCAGTACCATAAAAAGCATTGCGCTTACCAATAAAAGAAACGCCAGAAGATGAAACGCTTCCAGCTGCAATATGTCCATTAGGAGAACTATCACCAAGGTTATCTTTCTTAATAGCTCCTTCTTCATATGCAGCAGTGGCTTTGAACGTTACTGTTCCTTCTGGGATAGTAAAATTATGGTCAACCGCAGAGAGTGGAGAAGTTGCACCTTCTACTACGTTGGTGCTGCCACTAAGAATTGCAAGGTTCGTTAGCGCTCCCGCATCGTTTTTTACAAAATTGGCAGTCAATGTCGTAGTAATGCTAGTACCAACTTCATAATTACCAGCAGTAGAACCTTTAGAAACAGCGAGTGTCGCTCTAGGTGCCGCATATGTTGCTGGAACTCTTTTCATAACAATCTTTTTAATCAATGCGTCTAAATCAGTACCAGCGTCAATTACATCGCCAGTTTTAATACCACCAACGCTTCCTCCGGCACCAAGTTGTACGGTATACGCTTGCTTTGATTTAGCGCTTCCAAGAGTGTGAGTTTGCTTATCATCATCTACGTAAATGATATTATCTTCTGTAGAGATAATAATATTGCTGGAACTAATAGTTCCATCTTCAATTTTTGCAGGAATATTGGCTTCTGAACCGTGGAAAAATCCGACTTTCTTTGAAACTGTATTTTCATCCACCATTGATGTTAATCTCCTTCCATCAAAATAATTTAAATATGTCTAGAATTCTTTCATTAGCACTTCTGCACTGAAAGTCGCTTGATTTAGTTTATTTTCTACTTCAATTGCTTTATCGTATGCAGCATGTGCTACCTTAGAGATATCTTCTGTTTGTTTTATCCAATCATCAAATTTCATTTGTTGTTGGTCCATTTGCTCTTGCATCTTATTACTAAGATTATTTAGTTGTAAAACAGCTTCTTGAAATATTGAAAAGTCATCCGACACAACATAATCAGAACCGTCATTTGGGTCTTGTAAAACATGTACTTTAAAATTAGTGCTATCTGCAATTGATATATCATCAACCAATTCTATGCAGCATAGCACATCACCCTTATAAAGCATCGATTGCGGCCAATGAATTTCCCATATAACTGGGTCATCATATACTTGTTTAAAAACGTTGTATCCTTTAATTTTTTGCTGTTGGTGATACCATTTTAAATATACTTTTGTATCAGGAGTGAGTTGTGCCGCTGCTTCTTGATTAAATATAATACGAAAAATGCGACCGTTAGCATCCCCTTCGCCAACAACAATTTCACTTTCAATGTTTTGGCTTAAAGATTTAAGATTAATAGTGTATGCTTTTAATTCTTGCCGCATTCGTCTTTACCTCCTTCTTCGGTCGCAATGTACGGTTGACATTGAACGTGATTAGATAAATTAATTCGTGGTAAGTCGCGTATTTCATCCATTAGACCATCGATAAAAGAGTTGCCGCCAGCAGTTTTATAATACATGTAACGACGCTCCAAAGACTGCATATTTAAATCATCTATTGCTTTTATTTCATAGCAAAAATAGTGGTGCTTATCGATGATATAACTGCGGGAATTCTCTTGTAATCTTTCTAGGGTAAGCTTTTCGTGCGTTTGCATCTTCTTTATGTGCTCAGACTGAGAGTTTACACAATCGGAAAGATTTGAAATTTCATGCTTTAGAGAGTTTATACTTTCAATAATTTCATCATATTTTTGATTTTTAATAGATTTATAATTGAAATGTGTTTGCATTTTATTATAACACCATTCCCATAATTCATTAATGAATTTAAAAGCGACAGCAAGCGTTATAATTAAAATTATCAATGACTCTATTGAATATTGCGACATAAGTTGCGTTACAGCATCCATGAAGTCCAATATCCTTTCTTATTTTCCGCATAACTAATAACATATAAAAAAAGTTTCTCGACAATTGTCTATTTATGCCCATAAAAAAACAGGGATATTATTAAAATAATATCCCTGAAATTATGCAGTAATTAACCAATCTTAACCCATAATTTTACATGTTCTTCTGTTGGTTCTGTTTCTCCAACATAAACTGTGCCAATATCATCTTTAAGTTTTAAATTAACACGGACAGTATTGCTTGCGCCTTCGCTTGATAAATCGGTAGCTATACCACCAGAAGTAACGTCTCCGTTAAAAACCAACCTTTTATTAACACGTTCAGCGGTACCAGAAAGATGCTGAGCATAAATAGTATTCCAAGAATTATCGGCACTACCAATATTTTGCGCGTCTTTATTTTGAGGAAGAATGGTCGCGGTATTAGAAAGAACTATATTGCCTGTCATGGTGCCGCCAGTAAGAGCAAGCGCGCCAACATTAGCAGGACTCAAAACAACATCACCTGTTTGTTTAGCATCTTCCCCATCAGACGCACCACGTACTGACCTTACGGCACCGGCTTCTGCCCAAGAGCCATCGGAACGTAGGAAAAATCCTGCGTCAGTGGCTTTTATTGGAGCGGGGACTAGACCACTTTTACCGTCATCTGCCGTGTCAGTTCTAAGACCAACAAAATTACCATACGAATTTGTATTGATATTTAACGTTGCGGCTTTGCTGCCATTAAATTCAAACTCATTGGTTGTTGTAGCCCCAGATGGGTAAGTTGTGTCTATATGATTAACTGTAAGTGCATGTGCCAATGAATTAGCAGTTGTAGCTACATTAGCATTATTCGCGTTAATCGCTTGGTCTGATTGGACGGCATGGTCTGCTTCTTTAGCCTTTGCCGCAGTACCCGCCGCATACTCAACAAAGGCTTCCATTGAACCTTCTGTTGTTCCGTCTGCGCTTAACTTGCTTTCATCAACGACAAGATACATAATGTTAGTATCTTTAATTTTTACCGTATCGCCAGTTTGAACGTCTTTTGCTGTTAATAATTTTAACTTTTGTTCATTTTCTACAATAGTCAATCGTTCAAGGGCTGCTTGCGGCACCATGCTTAGAGGAATTGGACTACTAATTAAACCGCCATTAATATTCTGTATTGAAATAGTCGGGGTATCATTTCCACTTTGGAAAGTAGCCGTAGCGATATATTCACCGCCAGCAGGGTTCGCGCCAGTTTTAACATTTAAAGTAATTGGGCTATTTAGTTGTGTTGCGCTATCTGCGTTACCCTCTAAATTACCAACTACCCCAGAGTCAGCGGTAATTTTACCATTAAATTCCACTTCACTCTGAACAGTTTGTTTATCAACAGAAAGCTTATCTAGTTTATTATTAGCATTTTCGTTGACAGTTTTAACAGCCAAAGGCGTTGCCGCAACAACGCCCTTAGCCGCATTACTATCTTCATTCACTGCATCAGACAAATATACTTCACCACGTGATGAACCTGTTGCGTCAGAAGCAGTATAAATTGGCATATATTCTCCATTATGAAGAACTTTTGCCACAAAATTTCTTTTACCAAATTCTGAATTTGGAGAACCTTTCATTGATTATACCTCCTTTTACTCTTCTGCCGTCTTATACATTACATCTACAATAGTCTCTGGTGGCATATTTTTTTCAAAAGTAATTTTTAATTTTGAGCCAAAATTACCATCAAATTCAAGAACGCCAGTTTCATTTATTTTATAAGAGCATTCGCTCTCGGTTGTTGTAATTGTAATATCATAATCTGGCTTATATGAGAACAATATTAAATCTGTCTTTTTGTTTTCATCTTTGGTCCATCTATATTCACTATATGCAATCGGTTGTCGTTTTGGTATTTGAATACCGATATGTACATATGAATTGCCAGACCCGGCATTAAAATTATAAGACGATTTTACAACGAAAGGTCCTTTTATTTGCTGCAAAAACATGTGTTTACCGCCTTTATATTAAAAAGAACCGTTATAGCTAGATTCCCAATAAGAGGGGAGAGGTTCGTTTAAAACAGAATAAGTTTCTTGCTTAAAGAACAAACCTTTAGAATTCAAAGTATTGATATTGGCTTGTTGGCCCATTTGGACGTCTCTTGTGCCGTCATCGCCAATAGAGCCTAAGTAATACCAGCCGCCTGTAGATTTTAGATAATCAAAAGCATAGAACCTCTTATTGACTTCTTCGCCAGCTTGATAAGTAACTATCTTCTGTGCTACAGAAGGATATGCGGGATTTGTGTTATCTTGGCTGGTTAAACCATTGGGCCATCTTGCATTCAAGTAATCAATGATTTCAGGATAAACTTTTTGCTCTGTACCTACCGGGAGCTTTAAATCTTCATCGGTAACATTGCCGCCAATTAAAACGCCAGATTGGTCTTTAATTGAGCCTAAATCATGCCAATATACATTGTCAAAATTCTTTTTATCATCATATTCAGGAACATATTGCTTAATAACAGAGTGCTTAACCCATGTTTTATTATTATAAACAATAGTGTCTGGGGCTGTTTGTTCTCCGCTGCCCGCTGTAGATGTGAAATTATATCTTTTAGAAGGTTCAGAATACAATACAAAAAGATGCCAGTCAGTTGGTCTCACAAACATCTTTTCAATGCTATTAATTGCATTTAGAGTTGTAGTTTCGCCTGTGTTGTAAGTAACAACGATGTTTTGTTTTTCAGTTACAGGTTCACCCATAGCAACTTTTGTCATGTATTTTAAAATAAAATCTTTCGTATCATCTTTTGGGTCAAGTTTGACTGTTTCATCTACTCCGGTATTATATTGAATATGAAACATACCTTTGTCATCGATATAAGCTCTTTTAATTAACTTTATCAATTTATCCTGTGATATTGAAGCATTGTTAGTTTTCTTAAAAGTAACAGTTCCGTCATCCGCAATTACAATATCTTTAACCCAAGAAAGAGTATAGACAGAAGTCTCATTGTTATAAGGTGGGTTTTCCTCCTTTGTATTATATGTAATCGTTAATTTACCGTCATCAGTTAAATTGCCATTTTCATCTTTATTTGTTCCGAAAGTAATATTTTTAATTCCTTTGATAACGTTAGAAGATCGCTTTTTACCATTATTATCTGCCGTAGCATCACCAACCATGGTATAAGTTAGGTGTCCATCATCTTCAAGAAATATATCGTTTACCCATTGCATTTGTGAAGTAAAGATATCTTCTTTTTCAGGAGTTGATGTATTATAAACTACTTTAAACAAGCCACCGTTAAAGCTATTATTATCTTTATTTCGGCCAGGCTGTGTGCTTAGAGATATATCTTTTACCCATCTGATTCTTTTTTCTATGCTTTGCACACCTTGCGCTGTATAGGTAACAGTAACGGTACCATCATCAGCAATACCAATACCTTTTATGGTATTAAAACGACTAATATAAACTTGATAAGCTCGTGGTTTTTTATTCTTGTCATAGATATAATAATCATAAATTAAAATTTTATATTGATTTGTAATATCCTCTTGGATAGTAGGATAGCTTTGAACATTGGCTTTTAATTCGATAGTGCCATTATCGTTTTGGACAAAAGCGTCTTGACTATAAATATAGTTTTCTGGTTTAGAAGCATTGTTGTTATCTGCGGTAGGCGTAATAACTCTCAAATTGCTTAAAGTATCGCCTTTAATACCTTTTGGAATACCAATAGTCCATTTATCATAAAATGGATGTTCTTCACTAATAGCTTCATCCTTTGTGACAGTAGCAGAATTTGGATTAATAATACCTTCATTATCATATTGAGATACAGTTGTAGAAACAAAATCATTAACATGGTATGGTAATTTTATGCCAACATAAAACCAAGAATCTTCATTTTCGTCATCTTTGCGAATATTCAACCAAGTATATTTAATATCATCGTTATATTTTATAACGCCGTCTTCTTCATACTTGCCAGGAACTAAGCTCTTATTAGTTGTATTAAAAGACAAACCAGTATAAATAGGTCCTTCATTGTCTTTCCAAGTGTTGCCATCTTTTTCCCAATTAGAACCAACTTGGCCGTTTTTCATAACTGGATAGCGATAATATTCATTATCACCTCTGGGATTTTTGCTTTTATCTACTACAGATTCAATATTGCTCATTTCCATAAAAGGAGTGCCGCTAGACGGGCCGACAATTTGACCGACATAAATTGCACCACCAGTTTTTGAATCTGTATAATTTAAACCGCGTTTAAAGATTTTACCGTTGTCAGGATGATTTTTATTGCTGGTAGAAAGTAAACAATATTCGTTATACCAGCAGTCTGTATAGTTAGGCCCTTGTTTGAATTTTTCCACCATTGCATCATAAGAAGAAAAAGAAGCCTTAATTGTAAAACTAGCACCTGGGCGAGATGCGTATAATGAATCCATTACTTACACTCCCTTCTCATCTTTGCGAACAAATTCATAGTCAACAGTAAATGAATTCTCATAATTATTATCAGGAGCCACTATCCCAAGAGAGGAAATAGCAAGTTCAGATAGTTCGTAAAAGCCGCTTGGCCCGATACGAATTTCTTCTCCATTAATGGACATTAGTTGCCCTGAATGGCCCCACACACCAATTCTAGAAAGCTCTCCGCCATTATTCATCGAATCAACAAGATTCTTTAGACTATAAGCAGAAATACCACCTTCGGGAATGGCATTTATATCTACTACTCTACCGTATTGAATACCACTATCGGTTGCGTGTTGAATATTGTAATCAATAGATTCACGAGACATTTGTAATAGAATATAATCAAAATCTTCAACTGGCCTAAAAACCATTTCAAAGGAACTACGACTTTTTACATCACTATTGACCCATGTCGCGGCCATGATAATTTCATTATAATCTTTCTTTTCTTCATATAAACCATTTTTACCTATATAATACTTGCTATGTTTTCCTTCTTTGAACTCTTCATATAATGCATTTTCAATAGATTTGCTTCCACTTTTATAAGCAAGAGGAATCATAGCTTTTGCTTCGTTATTATTATCAGGATATAAAACTACTTTATAAGAATTACCACCAGTGCCGCCAACTGGCACAGAAATAGACCGAATATACTGATATAAATTCATATTATTGCTTCCACTGTTCTTCATTAGTTTAACAGTAAAATTCATAGCATAATTTATATCTTGCGGAATGGTAAGATTTAAATAATAATCTACATTTTTCTGAAAAATTTTACCATTTTCCAAACTTATTTTTACATCCTGAAAAGCGGCGTTGGCAGCATCGTTGCCAGTATTAATATTAGTTGAAATAAGTTCAACTCGCGTGTTTATCTTATCGACGCAATTCCTGCCAGTATATCGGTACTGGCCTAATTGAGTGGTCGCCACTGTTCCTCCTTTTATTTCTAAAAATATACCTAGTATTAAATAAAAAGAAGGGCAAAACAATTATACTGTTTTGCCCTAATACATTAAAACCTCTCAACCGCTTGGCTCAGAGATGCAGACATTGTTCCTCCCGGCCCAAGTGGGATAGAAATATTTGTTAAATTAAAATCTCCATAGGTGTTAGTTGAAGCGTCATTAATAAGAACTCTATTGTTAGGTTCTAGATAAAATACTGGCACTGCTGATATGCTAACAGATTTTTGATAAGTAGTATGTAAATACAATTCATATTTAGCTTGGTCAAAAGCACTGTTTTTATATCCACCTGTGGCTAAGGTGTAATATACTTCACCGCGCACCTGAGTATAAGGTAAGCCGTTTTTATTGCATTCTTCTATCTCACTTAACACTGTTTCCCTATCATCACTGTCTGCGTTGATAAAAACGATATTAGGAATTTCTGGTTGGAATATACAATTGACTGTATCAGATGATACCGCATCAGTTCTGCGGCCTATTGCTGATACTGCATATTGGCTGAACCCAGAAGTAGAAGAATCGATAAAATCAAGATAGTAATTACCATCTGCTAAAGAAGAAGATAATAACGTGGCATCTTCTTCTTCCCCGTAAAAACGTTGTGTCTCTAAATTATATATTTGCGGCCAAAAAGCATCAAGTTCTTCAAAATAATAATCAGTATCAATGCGACAATTATGCGCATACTTTAAAATGTCTCCTTGCCATCCGCCAATGCCATCAATCTTGGCATAATAATTACCAGAATCTAAACCAAGATTTTTTGCAAGTAGCCCTTCTAAATATAATTCAGTTCGCCAATCCTTAACTTCGTATGGCTCTAAAGATGAAGCATAATATTTTACAACTTTTACTTCCTTATATTCATTGTCCCAATAAAGAGCTTTCTTTTCATCATAAATATAATAAATAGGATTAAAGTTACCAACTAAAGGTAATTCTGAACGAGAACTACATACTATAGGGAAACAAGCTTTCGTTAAATTGGTACTTTCTTCGGTAAATAATAATAATTCTGATATCTATTATAAATCTTTTCACCTGTTTCAAGGGTCTCTATTGGATATGGTTTCCTATCAATGGCTAGATGATATCTAACATCAATTTGTTGAGAGCTTGCTGTACCTTTTCTTTTACCTTGAATAACATAGTCATTCTTAATATTATTGAATTGTGGTGTTGTATTAATAGAAATTATATTATCTTTATCATTAAACGTATATACTGTTTTACCAGTAGTTACATCAACAAGGTAATCTTTCTTTTGCATATCATCAAGCAAAACTTTGGCCTGGGTTGTATTTAAATAATTTTTAATCTCTCTAAAATGGAATACCCCAAACTCATCATAGAAGTATTCATAATTGCCAAGATATTGTTTTATCTTATCTAAGACGCTAGTAACTGTTTCGCCAAGATTGCAACTTAATTCTGTATCATAGACGAAATCATCATATATATATCCCGCATCGCTGCCACCAGGAACTTGTATTGTGCCCGTAGGTATACTTTCCGGTTTTTCAAGGGCGGCTTCATACCAAGTCATCCCAGCAGAACCGCTTTCATGCGGAACAAGCCACAATGGGTCACTACCAGTCCATTTCATAATGCGTTTAATACGAAGAGGAACATCCTCAATAACAATATTATTGAGGTCTTCTCCACCATAGTGATTAACAACCTCTTTTATAATGTTATATACTAAAACCTTCTTGGTAACATAAGCACCACTTGCATCTTGGGTATCCATCTCGTCTAAGATAACTGCCGCAGGAAAAGTGCCGCCAACCTCTCCATTTAGTCCGCACATTTTGTCTTTTAAAGATAAGTTAATAGTAACACTAGAACTCGCAGAGGAAGCCGCTGTAGCACTTGAAATAAAGAACACTCCTTGCGGGAACCATAAAATAGGATATTCAGGATATTGATTGGTATAATTTTTAACACCTATCTCTACGAAAATTTTTTTATTTATCCCAAAATCATATGATAAATTTTCAATATCGTATTCACCTGCTCCAACAGAAGTTGTTAAAGAACAAGTTCTACGAACGGATGAAGAGCCGTCTTTCGTAAGAGTCCCAGAAGTAATCACTCCTTGTATCTCTTTCAACGGCTCTTCGCTCCAATTAAGCAAAGTTAACTTAACATATTGCTTTTGATTAACAAAATTATCAATAGATTTGAGAAAATTTCTACGTTGTCGCGCACCATTAGCATCTTCATAAAAATTATCTTGCAGATATGGATAGCTTTTTCTCATAATCCCTCCTATTGATAATTAGTTGTCATTACCGTTCCATAATAATTTATCATGCCATCAACAGGTATTGCGGCAATACCGACAGTTGGAGTAGCATTGTCATTACCTGTAATTCCATCTGGCTGCATAAAATAGAAGTCATACCAAGAATAGTTATAATAAATCTTTAGTTGATTATCTATTTTATATACTGTATTTATTTCAGGATTCTCTATCTGTATATCTTCGTCAGCATCAGTATCGCTATAATTGCTTATGTCGAAATCATGTATATCTTGCTCTGTAACAGAAGAATCTAATTTAAATTCATTCTCTTGAAGATATTTAGTTTTATTGGTTCTTTTCATTCTAATCCCCAAGAAGCACATATCATCAATTTCAACATTTTTCAATAGATACAAAACGCCAGATTCGCCAACTACATAAGTATGATAATCATCTTGGTTATGATACTTTATTTTTGCAACCGCGAATGGAGTCACATCTAAAGAAATGCCTTTCCAATAATTCATTTTCTGCGTTATCTGAATTACATTATCTTTTATATTAACATAGGTGTATTTTGCACGAATGTCATCTCCAAGATAATCATTTGGTTGAAAAGTTTTTGCTTCTTGCCCAACGACTGTTCTATCAATAGATGCGCCAGAAATAGATTGTTTAGAACTATTTTTCTTTTTATAGCACACAGTATATTCAAGGGTAACGATATCAGAGGGTTGGAAATATAGGGCTTCTACATCAATATTGTCTGGGATTTGATAATATCCTCTATCATTTACGAAAATTGGAGTATTTTTACCACCAGAAGATTTTGTCTTCATAGAAAAAACATATCCAAGTTGTATCTTACCTTCTGTTCGTATATAGTTAGCCGTCGTATCATCAAATTTTTCTCCTGCCCCTGGGTTAGCTTCTATTTTAATAGGAGTATTTAACCCGCTGCCAGTATCAAACACATATCGACTTGGTTTAGAATGATAATAAATCTTAACATTCTTTAAGACAATAGCGTCAGCTTTTGAATTACTTAATATGCCAGAATATTTTTTATTTAGTTCATCTGAAATATTATTAATAATATTATATGATGCACCTGAATCGGTAGCCCCACCAGCAGTAGTAGTAGCTGCAATCGTTATTTTGTATAGCTGCCCCGGTTGAATAACTTCGATGAAATCTTTGTTGTCATCATCATCTTCATCAGAACCGGCGCTATCACCATTGATTGACTCTATCATAGTTCTATTATAAATGCCAAGGGTGTCTAAAGTCTCTAAAGAAGATGCGTCTTCTACTTCATATACAGTAGCAGAAAAATCCCATAAACGCCTGCTCAATTGAGAATTCGGAGTTAAAGAAACGTCCGTCACCATGACAACCATTGAGCCTTCTGTCATAGAACGATATAACTTCGGCTCTCCATCATTTAACCAAGAGACCAATGATTCTCTAAATTCTCTTTCATATAACCAGTCATTTGTTGTTGTAGTTAGAAATCTTTGAGATGTAATACTCGGAATCGGTGATTCTGGGTATTGTACTCCGGTTTCTTTACTAAAATTCTTAAAGTCATTGCGTACAAGGTCTTTAACATTATAATCATCTTTGTATTCACTATACAAATCTTTTAAAGTATCACTATCGTGATATATTAATTCTGCTTTGTTAGCAAATTCACTGTATACGTCAGATTCAGCAGAAATAATACCACTGATACTAAATTGCTTATAATTTAGAATAGCATTTTCCGCAAACCTAGGATACTTGCTACCAAGAGTATCTATCTTTGTTCTATTAACCACAGGCTTAAAATTAGCAATTTTATAATTGTATCTAATAGCAAACTGCTTTCCATCTCTATAAATATATGCATCGTAGAACTGCGGGAAAACAATTTGAGACATTGTTGGCTTTGACAATTGCATGCCTGTGTTTGAAAAGCCTTCAACTCTATAACGATACCATGTCAAGCTATTAACGGTATTGTCTGTAAAAGTAAAATCAATATCTTGTAATTTGCTACTATATATAGTTTCCCATTCTTTAAAGTTGTCAGCGTTAGAAGCTCGTCTTACGTAAACAGAAACACCATCACTAAAAGAATATTCATTTTTAACCTTAACAGTTACAGACGCAGTTTCATCGTCGATTTGGGCAGTAATGGTCGGCTTCCATTCGTCTACACCAGCGTATTCGCTAATTTGAAAGCGACAATCTCTGCTCAACTGGTATTGATTTTTCGTTCTAACAGTAACGCGCATAATATAATACGCACTGTCTGTAGAAGCTCCTGTATCATTTGAGTTTTTCAAAGAAGATAAATCTATATTATATACTATTTCATTTTGATTAAGATTTTCTCCTGTATAAATAGTAGGAGAAGAGATAATAACTTTTTTATCAGAGTCAAGAATAGAAACAGTATATGCTTGTAGCGTTTCTGTTTCTTCTGATGTGATAACAAAGTTTTCCTTATCGCCATCTATTTCTGTTTTGCCAAAAACAAGTCCGCCTGATAGTTGGAACAATCCTTTATTAAATGCAGGAGTTTTTTGCTCTGCTTCATACGCATCAAATAGCGGAAGCACAATTTTAGGTTGACTAATCGGTCTAATTAAACAAACCGAAGACCACTCAGAAAAATATTGCGTATGAGATAAAAGATACTCATTTTTTGCGCTTTCTTCGTTTATAGGTACATCTGTGCCAGCATAGCTGTCAAATCTAATTTGAACCTTATAAAACTGGTTTATACCAAAAGCGTTACCATCTATTGTATTAACAGGAATATTCGCATAGTATAAACCAGTTTCGTCATCATAATGTAAATCTTGAATAATAAGGCCAGAAGAAAGATTTAAAGCATTTTCATTGTTAAGTTGATTTACACAACTTACATGAACATGCTTAATATTTGCAGATGAATTAAAAGAAGAAAGGGTAAAATACACGCGAGCATTTTCAGTGTGAACAAAAGCATTCTGAAAAGTTGCAATAACTGGTGGATACAAAGTATTGACAACAGTTGCCATATTTTACCCCTTTCTTTTACTGAGTTATTTCGCTATTAGGAAATGGATTGGAACTTGTGTCAATCCAAATGGCCGCATGTGAATTAACGGGTTGTGTATCGCCCTTATAAACGAATAACGTATTTTTTACAAAATTCAAATAATTATCTGCTAAATTTTGCAGCGTATATCTTTGACGTGTTTCAGGGTCTTCTTTGCTAAATACATTAGAAAAATTTACACCAATTGGTGTTGTTTTAGAGAATGCACCTTCCGTAGATACATTGTCTGCTTTTTCATAAATAGTAGTAACAATCTCTCTATTTAGACTAGCAGCTTTTTGTTCATCTGCCATTATTCAACATCCTTTTCTTCTGTTGGTGATTCTTTTTGGTCTTGCTCCGCAAGCTGCTGTGCCTGTTGCTGTCTTTGTGTATCTATGGATTGTAACATTTCTGTAATTGAAATTGGATAAAGTTTTACAAGGACAGCATTTAAAGCATCTATCATTTGCGTCGCATTTATGCCATTTGATGACATAAAATTTTGTAACATATTTTCTATTAAAGCATGAACTCTCATGCGTGTTTCTAATTCGTTCATATCCTTTTATCTCCTTGATTTTAATTCGGCGTACCTGTTGAACTGTCAATCTTACTAACAACTTTAAATGCGCTGGCTTTAACATCATAAGACTTCTTATCAACTGTAACATGACCAATAACATTGGCTTCACCGTGATAATTATAGCCAATACTATGTTTATGTGCATTAAACGTTGATGTGCTAACTTTGCTAGCCACGGCAGTTTTCCTATTGGCGATTTCAGCATCTAACTTGTTACTCAAAGCATTGCATCTAGTGTTAAGTGCATCACATCTAGTGTTAAGTGCATCACATCTATTAGTAAGATTCCTTAGATTGGCGTATATCTGAGATAAATGCTCAAGCAATGTAGTATGGCTCGCATAGTTATTCCAACTATGAGGACTATTAAAGGAAAAATCACCTGCATACACCCAACCAGTTTGAGATTTAATGTCTCGTTTTGCAAGAACAGAAATAGTTTCTCCCGGTCTTAGTCCAGTAAATTCACCCCACCCAGAAACAATCGCTGGATTGATAGATAGATAGTTGCGCCCGGTATATCCACTATTATTTTTTTCCTTTACAGATTGAATAGTTACCCCTTGGCAACCAAGGAGGAACGCACCATTGTTCATACCTTTTTGCCCTGGCGTTAGATAAAAAGCCGAGCCGTTGCTATCGCCACCACCAACAAAATTGGCATACATTTTAATACCAGCGCCACTACCTTCACTGCGGATTTGTATACCATCATCTGCGGTACCAACGTTATTAACAATTTTCAAACCTTTATTGGCTTTCAAAGTTGTCAAGCCATTAAGATGAAAGTCTAAATAGGTATTTTCTATCTTTTCTTGCCCATTAGTATCGAGGGTTTGACGGTCTAAACCAACTCTCCAATATTTATCTTCTGCTTTTTTAATGGTAGAAATTGCAATTTCTTTACCATCTCTTATTTCTGTTGTCTTTTCTATTTCAGCCGGGATGACGCTTGCAATTGAAGAGAACTCTCCCGCAGTAACATTATAACTATGAGTGCTATTGGCAAAAGAAATACCTTGACTAGCATTAACACTAAACTTGTTGGTTGAAACTAAAGAAATATTGCCAGTAGCGATATTATCTTCATTGCCATCTACGCCATCTCCAATAGCAGCTAAAGAAAACTCGCCAGTAGCAGCAACTATTTTTCTCCGTGTATCTGTGGTAATTTCAAGATTATTGTTAGTAATAATTTTAGAAGTGCTTGCACCATCGGGCGAAAGTTGTATATAACTTTTATCCTCATGCCCCAAGAATGTTAAATCAGGACCAATAAAAATTCTATTGTCAGTTTTTTGTGACTGCAAAGACTCTCTAGTATTGCTTGAAGGCTTCGCATTTAAAGCCAATGAAGAACCATATAAGCTCATACTACGAGGATATTCTGTATCTATTGTTGAGCCAGTAGAAATGAATAATGACTTTTTATCATTGTCTGCGTTTTCATATTGGTCAACAAAAAATTTAAATAGATTACCGTTTGACCAGCCGAATTGCGCACCGATATATTTACCGTCAGATGCCTGCGTCCCAAAAGCTCCAACTTTACCAATACCCATTGAAGTAGCTGACCCACTATCTTCAACCGCATTTGTGTAAAATTGTCCAAATTGGTTGATGCCGACAAGGGGATAACGATACCAATCTTTTTGAATCTCTCGTCCATTTTCATCGAGTCGCTTTGGATAATGGCCGTTTTCTTTTTTATATTCTTCATTTGACGTATCTATTTCATAGTTTGTTACCGTGCCGTCTTCTTTATTGCGAGACCAATTGGTATGCCTATAGATAGAGAAAGCTGAGTCCTTGTTAGGGTCAATTTCAACTTCAAGGCTGTCATTTTCTTTAACTGCTGTATTAGCTCCATTAAATTGAATAGAGCTTGTTTTAGAGTTTAACGGCTTACCTTTAACTGAAATATAAGATGGGTTAGCTCCTAAAATGATGCCTTGCGCGTCTGGCGGCACAGAAATTTGGGCACCAACAACGGGATAGCTTTTATAAGCTGGGCCTGGTTTTACATCTTTCCAAACAATTTTATCCCATGAAGTTTCTTTGTCGCTTTCACTCGCCGCACTGGTAACATTATACAAAGCTCTGGAACCAATACGCCATTTACCAATGTAACTTTCTCCATTTGGCTCTAAATGGATTCTGCCTTCTGAATATAAATTATTTTCAGTGCCTTGATTTTCCGGCAAACCAAATGTAGCAGAACCAGTTTCCGCGTCAAGCCAAATAGACTGTCTACCATGAGAATAACCTAAAAGACCAGTAACGCCAGAATCATCATATTCTTTATTGTCTTGCATATCATATGTTTTAGCTGTACCCATAAGTATGCCAGTAAAAGTACTGTCTTTTTCTTTTTTACCAGCCCCTATTTGCGGCGCAAGGACATATCCTTCATCTTCATTAAGCTCAACGTGATTTCCATCCCAAGCATTCAAAGACTGCAAACCATATGTATTTAAAGAGAAATAAATTGGTATATACAATTCAATTTCTGGGTCAATAGCCAATTCTGAACTATAGATGCGACACCTAACTAGATTATTCGTATACTCACCATTATATACGTCTGATGGTATAATGCTCACATTCGTAATACCATTACCACGAATTTGATTTGAAGCTTCTGTTGGGTTTTGGCCGTCTAAATACATTTTGAAGCAGGCACTCATTGGGTGCTCATCGTTGTTCGTTAACGGCTTGCCGCCCTCAGCAGACCAAACAAAATATTTATTAGAAACGTCTAAATCCCCAAAAGACAGATAAATTCCTTGATTCTTATTGTATAAAGGATTGCGGCCATCTGCATTATAAGTGATAGATTTTATCGTTTTTGTTTTGTCTATATTAACAGGATAAATTTTATCTTCATCATTATAATAATAAATTACCGGAACAGGGTAGAACGCATAATATTGGCAAGCGTTGCCATCAACCGTGTAATTAATACTTGCTTTAATGATATAGTTTAAATACTTGCCACTTGTACTATCTTCGTTCCAATTAATTTTACATTTTTGGCCGTTAGCTTCACAGCTCATATATTTAGTTCCGCCACTATAGCTCATAGACCAAGCGACGAAGGTATCATTAAGCTCAAGTTTTTCATTGCGTTGGAACAAGTCTAATTGCAAAACATCATCTTGAATAGATTGCTTAGTGTTCCAAATATATTTATTCTCTTGCCTTTTTGAATAAATTTCCAACGCCAAACTTGAATTTTTATTAATCAGACTATTATCAATAGGAGAGATTTTAGCTACAATATCAGTGCCATTGGTCCCATTTTCACCAATTTTAGTAAAGAAGAAATTTGTGAACTGAGAATATTCAACGCCATTATACGTAACAATAGCTTCTATCTGATTATTCAACGCTGAATAATCATAATCCTTTTTAATGGCTGTTGGGAAAATTTCAGAAGTGCAATATTCAATTTTATTGTTAGCTTCATTCATCACCATAGCGTGCGCTGGTACGACCAACAAGGAGCTTTCCAAAGGGACACGCCATTTTACAGTATATGTTTTCTTATTTACTTCAAGCCCAGCAGGGTCATAAAAGTGACAAGTTAGCGGCTTAATCTCTAGTGGATCGGTATATCTTTCATTATCAGGGGCTACGCCAGATTCGCTATATTGGAATACTTGGTCTCCATTTTCTATTCTGATATAATAATCCGTTGGCGAAGCAGTTCCTTCATTCTTTAATGATAAAGTAGCTGTTCCAATGGCATATTCAACATCCGCTAAAATTTCTTCTTCTTGTGGTTCTCTATCTCTTAAATACACAGAGCATTTAAAAGTATTAGAAGAATCAATATTTTTAACAGGATATGTTAAAATATTTCTATCCCAAGAAGAACCTTCTAATTGAGCAATTTTGTTTTTAATTACTTTTTTAGAACTATAATCAGAAGCCGCATTCATCTGAGTTTTTAGTTCTTCAATAGTCTCATTAAAAGTTAATACTTGCCCGTATTCATCTTGTTTAGACCAAACAAATCTGAATTGATTATCTGCGTGTCCATTTTCTTCAAAGTTTTTATCTTTGCCGTCAATTAAACATGTTAACGTTGGGATACCTCTATCAAAACTAAACTTTTGACCAAGAGAAGAAACAATGGATAAATCTCTTTTCGCAGCTTCGTTGTAAATGATAAAGTAATCTTTCAACACCACTTGGTCTTTATACACACAAACACACATGTATTTATTTTCGTAAGCTCTGTTTTCGGCCCCGGTAGTAGTAAATGTATATCCACTATCTTTATTTAAATATGCCCATCCGGCTCCGCCATACATTCTATAGTTATTTGAAGCAGATGTTACACGACCATCTTCTTTAAACCAATAAAAAGAGCTGTCAGTTGAAAGAGTTTCATTCTTTTTCGTCAAAGAGCCAACTATTCGCAAAGAAGAATCAGAAGTAATATCTCTAAGAGTAGAACCTTGCGGCATAGCTAACTTTAATACATAATCTCCATTTGTAGCACCAATTTTTTTCAATCCATAAAATCCAATATTCTTAACGAATAAATCATCGCCCCAACCAGTAGGTCTTGGTAAAGATTGGATTTCATCTGTCTTTTCAACAAAGTCTTTACAATAAAAAATTATTTGGTCAACATAAAGAAAATTTTCAATGTCTATTGGAAAAATTTGATATTGTTTAAAAAATTGCTGATATTGGAAAGGCGAACCAGTCATTGAATCGCTGTCGAGTGTATATGACATTTTTTTGATTGTTGGATTACCGTTTTCGTCTGTTTCATCTTTATTGTTAAAAGCCAAAACAAAAGAAAGTCCATAATTGCCTGTTTTGGAAACTTTGTGTAGCTTAGGCAAAGAAGTCCTAAAAGACGCTTCAAGCATTATCGCTTCGGCTGATTTAATATCATTATTTAATTCTTCTGCGTCTATTTGAACTAAATTTTGCTGTCCCTCTTGTTCCGCTTCACGATTATAAATAATTAAATAATCTTCTTTCTTATAAGAAGTTAAAGACAAATCCTTGTTATTTTTTGCACTCATCGGATTGCACCCGATAATATTGTAATTACTTAAAGTAGAAGAAACAAAAGTAAGACTACTATCATCTTCACCAGTTTGCGCCAAGCCAACGATATTTTTTTGCTTTGTAAAATCACCTTCCGGTATAAGCACGTATACCATTTGGCCCTGAGAATAGGTAGCTCCTTCTTGGGCAAAAGCTTTTAATTTGCCGCCATTATAAGAAACTAAATATTCTCTGTTTAATGAATTAACGCAACCAGCGACAGTGGCGGTAACTGTTTTATCTGTAGCAATTTGAGAAATTCTATTCGTTACCAACGTATCAATTGCTTTTAAAACATTGTCTTGAATATTCGCCATCGTCAACTCCTTTTTAATCTAATAAAAAAATGGGAGAGCAAATAAATTACTCTCCCATATATTCTATGCTCTACGCATATATCAAAAAAATAAAATGCGCATTACTATAAATTGCCCACTATTTTGTTTTGAAAGCATACTGAATAGCACGGTCATTCAAAGACATTAAAGCTTCTTCAATTTCACTAGCAGAGTTAGCGGCAGGGAATTCTGCTGTAATATGAATATTTTGATTAACATCTTGTGGGTTAGAATTTGTAGCAGCATATTTACTAAGTGCGGCAGTTGATAAATTACTTAGCAAAGAAGTCTTAACATTATCTGTAAAAGCTCTTACGGCTTCAACAGCAGCTAAGATATTCTCTGTATCTGTAGCATTAAGGATTAGCTCTTTTTGATGTAGCAAAGCTAACTTGCCATCCTTAGAATCTAATCCACCGTCGTACCAAGAACCTGTATAACCACCAGTATCAAAACGCTCAAAGCCAAGTGAATAGTCTCTGTATTGGTATCCATATGCTGGGCTACCATTAAAGTAAGATTGTACTAAATCAGCGATTCTACGACTGAAACGTTTGGTAATATTATTACCACGGGTTCTGTCAGTACCCCAATCACCATACATCCAAATGGAGTTTGCAATTCTCTTGGCAAGTCGTTCGTCACTGGCAGCACCAGAGCCGGCACCACCTGCACCACCGTTAGCGCCAGAACCAGAACCACCTGCTCCGCCACCGTTAGCTGCTGCCGCTGCGGAAGCTCTAAGTTCTCTGTTTTCTCTTTCAAGAGCTTGGTTTTTATCTGTTAAGGTTTGCATCTGCTTGGTCAAAACAGACATTTGATTATCTAAAGAAGTAATTTCTTCTTTATATTGTCTTAAGGCTTCTTCTCCCTTTTCCACACTACCAGACATGTTAGCGAGGTTAGAAAGGAATTCATTTTGAGAAGCATTAAGTTTATTATAAGCATCTGTTACGCCTTTAACAGAACCAGAGATATCAGTAAAATTAGTCTTAGACGTTTCAGATAAATCTTTTACACTATCATCAAAGTTTTTCGCATTTTCAACAAGCTTATCAAACATTGCGGTAGTATTATTATTAAACTCTTGAAGATTATTCAGCCAACCAGTGAAAGACGTTGCCCAACGAGTATCTATTTGGTCAAAAGCATCATTATTACCTTGGATAATTTGATTTTGAATATCCTCAATGCCTGTTTTATTTTCATCTGTGAGTAAATCACACATACCAATAAAGTCTTGAATGATATTCTTTTCAGAGGTACTTAGTTGCTCGCTTGTCCCAGCAAGATATTCTTTCAGACTATCAATGATAGTTTGGGTGCGCTTCTTCTTTTCTTCAAGACTGATATTAGCATTGTTCCAAATGTCATCAACTTGTGATTTAGCGTCTTGTAGAGCTGATAATGAATCAGCCTGAGTCTGCTTCATCTGGTCTTTAGATAAGTTATAAGCGTTATTTTGTGCGTCTAATAAATCAGACTGCGCAGAACGCACGTTATCATCATTTGCCGCATAAACATATGAATAATTACCTTGTGTATCACGACGTAATTTCATTTGAGACTTATTGCGCTGAGCTTCTTCAAGGGCTATTTGCTTTTGAAGAATTTCAAGTTGAGCGTTTGCATACTGAACATCATATTCAGATAACTTAGTCTTATCCCGCAAATATCCAAGCTGCTGCCCCATTTGGTCGGTGATTTTGCGTTGAATATTTAAATCATTAGTGCCATCCAAGAGGTCTAGATACTTAGACTGTAGCTTTTGGATATTGTATGCCTTATTGGTAGAATCTAAATAATAATCAGCATTACGATTAATTAACTCCCATTCAGTATTCATCCAATCAAGGTCTGCGCCGCCAAACATAGAAGAGGACCAAGATTTTGTAAGGTTAGAAACAGTATTAGAATATTTCTTTTGGAGTGTTTCAAGAGAACTTTCCACCAAATCATTAATTTGAGAAGTTGTATCTAAAATCTTGTCATGAACTTCGTCCCACTCTTCTTTATTATCTTCTGTTCTTTCGCCAATATCGTCCAACATCTTCTGCCAAATGTCTTTTTGCTTATTCAAATCATCTAGCTGGCCTTTATACGCAGCACTTTGAACATCGAGGACTTTATTCATTTCCGTATACGCTTCATCGCCATGAATCATTTCTATGATATTTAATTGATGCTCTAGCTCGTCATTAATTGCGTCATACTCGGTAGCACGCCTATCCATTGCGTCGCTGATTTCATCAATCATATCCATTACATCATCATGGACTTCTTTTACCTTATCCTTTAAGCCGGTCATAAGGTCAATATCTTTTTGAAGAACATCTTTAGAAACTGAATACATTTCTGCTGAATTCTTACCAAAAATTTCAGAAGAACCAGTTTCTTCAAATTGTCTTATTTGCTCAGAGATATCAGAAGTATCTTTCAACGCCATATCAAGATAGCCAGTTCCAAGAGGATTTAAAGTATGACTACCGTTTAATTCCTCTAATCTGACTTTTTCTATCTCTTCGAGCTGCGCTTGCGCAGCTTTCTTTTGCGCGTCCGTTGATTTAGAGTTATTTAGAATTTCTTTTTGCTTCGCGGCCAAATTATCATAAAATTTATTAACATCCATTGTGGTATCATTGAAATATAAACCAAGTTCTTTTAAGTGGTCCTCAAAGTTATCAAATGGATTATCATCAATAATACTTGAATGCAATGCGTGATTTAATTCAAAAATCATTTCATGAAGGTCTTTGATATTATCTGCCGCATCAAGCTGCTTTTGGAAAATCGAGATATTTAAATCTTCAATAGAATCATTCAAATCTTCTATCTGTTGAATTGAATCCTTTAAATCGTCAGATACCAAAGTATCATAACGTTGATACAAATCTTTGAATTTATCTAATCGCTTTTGAGCAGATTCAATTTGGTCTTCTAAAGCTTTTTGCGCAGATTCAGTAGTAGCAGAATTATATTGATTAATCAAATTGTTAACATCATTAATCAATTTTTGATGAACTTGTTTATAATTAGAAATAAAACCCTCTTCATCAAATGTAATTCCATAACCAGAAGACAATTTGCCTTGCAGTTCTTTAGCTTCTTCTTGTTGAATTTCCATTTTTTCTTGATAAAGTTTGATTTGCTTTTGAAGAAGTTCATTTTGTTTAGCTAAATTTTCAGCAAGTTCTTTACCCGTTAGCCGCTCTTGTTCTTTGTTAAGCTTTTCATAATCGTTGCCAATAGCAGCAAGTTTAGTCTCTACTTTTTCATAGCGATCAACTTCGTCTTCGATAGGGTCTTTTTTGCTTGGGGTGTATGAGCTGCCACCGCCACCGCCGCCTTTTCCACCGCCGCCTTTTCCACCGCCGCCTTTTCCACCGCCGCCTTTTCCACCGCTACCGCCACCGCTACTAGTGGTGCCAGGTGCAGTATTTCCTTTACCGGTTCCGGCTTTGCGCATTGAATGATATTTAATTTGCGGGACCTGCATATTGCCTTCAATTTTTTGTTTCTGCATATAGGCTTTAGCCGCATACTTTTCTTGCTGTAAACCATTAACAGAATCAGTGCCAGCACCTTTAGAAGTAAAAGCAGGAACATCAATAACAGACGAGTACGGTTTATTGACCATCTCTACGTCTGCTTCAATTCCCATGGCAGAAAGCATGTCCATAATATCTTCCATGCTTGCACCCGCAGCATATGCGGAAGCAATCATGTGATTTAATTGTTCATAAAAAGCCGTATCATTAATTTCCGCGCCAGCTTCGATATTTGGTAATAAAGCATTTGCTTGTGCTATGACATTTTGCATTTCTGAATAAAGCTCTGGTTCCGCTTCTGGATTGATGCCAGCATTTATAAGAATCTGCTCTGCCGCCGCTGAGCGCAAACGCTGTAAAGCTTCTGTATCGCCATTTAAAGCATCCCGCATATCATTAATATTTTGTTTATTATCGATAAATGCATTGCGTTGCTCTTGTGACCATTTTGACATATCAATATTAAGCATATGTCCAAGATTCGTTGACATATCATTAATAGTATCAGTATATTCAGCGCTACTTTTATCAGCTTTCTTTAGGGCAGAGACGTTTTGTTCAAAATTCTCTGCTAAACCTTTAGCTCCTTCTTGAGATTCTACAAGCTTAGCAGACATAGAATCCAAAGAAGCATTATTTCTGTCTATTGCTTTTTGATTGTCTTTTAATGCATCTTCTAATTCATTATATCTTTTAGAGCCCTTTTTAACTTCTCTTTGCTCAGCTCTTAATGTTTTTGATTGTTCTTCTATTTTTTCATTAGCTTCTTCTGTAACGTCTGCAAAATTTTGCATAGATTTTGTAGATTTGATAGCAGAATCAGTATAGTCTTTAAAATCACCAGATAAACCTAAATCTTCTTTTAAAGAATCTATTTTTTCGCTATCGTATTCGTTACCTTTAGTAATATCATCAATTGATTTTGGATTAATTTTTAAATCAGCTAAAATATCATCCAGACTATCTCCGGCATTTAACCTCTCAATAATTTCATCAATATTAGCTATAGTAGTGTCCATATCAAGGGTACCACTAATTTTAACAATTTCTTCATCAGTCAAATTATCATCGACTTTCTGCAAGAAATCTTTAGAAGCGCCAGCGTCTTTCCAATTTGAAGTTACATCTTTTGCTAGTTTTCCAGCATTTTCACTTACATCTTGTGCTTTTAAAGCAACAGCAGAATCGCTTGTACCTTGTTCCATTCCCTCAACAAACGCGTCTACAAGGGTAGATGAAACTTCATGACCAGTATCTTTTTCTAACTGTTGTGATACCTGCTCTTTATAATCATCAACTAACATGCCATCTTTATATTGATATTTTGCATCATTTGCATACAATTGTGCTAAATTAGTACCTAATGCTTTATCAGCGCTTTGTACATTTTGCCAATCTTCATTGTTAAGTTTATCTTTGGCTGATTGATAATAGTTTTCAACTTCATTTTGCTGGTCTTTTGTCAAGCTATCCCAAAATTCACTCTTATTTTCATCAATGGAAGTTATAAAAGCTTGTAACTGTTTAGCATATTCTTCGTCATTTAAACTATTGTTACCTTGTACTTCATCCATTGCTTGATTAAAGAATAAATCGCTAAAGTCTTTACCGTGGTCTTTAACAAATTGATCAAAACTAGAAGAAACATCTTGTTTACCAGCTTGTAATCTGTTATATGAACCAGACATGGCAATTCTGCTAAAATTCTTATTAGCAGCACCAGCACTTTCATCCCTACTTTTCCACAAATCAGTGTTTTGAGATTGCAATTGAGTGTCTATCGCCCTTTGAATACTTTGTTGATATAAATCCCAATTACCAGCAGCAGCAGCTACCTTAGCAGATTGATCATCAATAACGCCATTCAAAGAATCGGCTGCACTTTTAAGCTGATCTGCGTTGTCAGCACCGTTTTTATAATCTTGATAAAGCTGGTCAAAAGATGCTTTAGAACTTCTTATAGTTTCAGCAGATTGTTTTGCTTCTTCGGCATTTTCTTTAATTTTTTGAATACGCTCTTCTTCTGATTTCTGGTAAGCACCCATTGCAATACCAGCTACTCCAAGAACAGCAACAAGAGCAGTAAGACCTATTGTAACTGGATTGATGCCGCCCGCAAGAGTGGAAAAAGCTCCCGCAAGACCACCGCCACTTGTAGCAGCGCCCTCCATGGCCGTTGCGGCTTCTGCACCAGCAGTTCCTACTTCCGCCAATTTCGTTGCCGGGTTAGCAGAAAAAGCTGTTTTTATTTCGTTGAAAAAAGAAGATAAATCAAGACTTTGTAAAGCCTTAGACAATACCTGAATACTAGTAATAAGTTGCGGCAATGTAAACACAAGATTCAAAATAGTTTCTTCTATCTTTTCTCCTGTAGTCAAATCCGCATTTGCCCAAATGCTACCAAGACCTTGGAAACTTTGCCAAGCAAAAGCAAGGTCTCCTACAGCACCAGTTACATCAATTATAGTTTTGATGTTAGCTTTATCGTCTAAACTTTCCTTCATGTTAGCATTTGTACCCTCTTGCGCAACAAGAACCTGTCCTGCTCGATTCGCATTTTGATTATTCGCTTCAACATCGCCTATACCATACATAATGTTGCCTTTTTGTGCATCTTGCGCCGCGTCTTGTACTTTACCAACATTTCTCTGCAACTCTTCAATTAAAGCTATCATATCTTTTAATTGAATTTCACCATTAGCTAAAGCAGTAGTAAAATCTTCGCCTTCACCACCGTCTGAAAGTTTTAAAAGCTCTTTTACTTTGATAACTATCTTATCAATAGAATTTGTAACTTCTTCATAATCAGCATCTTCAAGCTTATCGAATATAGTATCATTTATATCACTATCTGCTGCTTCAAGAACAAGAATCCTTATATCTTGAGCTAAATTTTTTATTTTCTTTGATACCTCAGTAACCGTTTCTTCGGCGGCTGCACCGTTTTTATCTAAAGAAGTTAAACTTTTAATTGCATTGTTAATCGAATCTGTACGAACATAATCAGACATTTTTTCAATTTGCGTTAACCTGCTTTTTGTATCTTTATCAGTCAATCCCTCTTTAACATCAGAGTTTCGCATTGCTTCGTAAAAACCTTTTGTTCCACTAGCCTGCAAGATGCCATTATCATCTTTGGTTAACTCTATAGCTTTTTCCCCGGTTTGCAAAAAATTTGACATAATCAAATTTGTAGCTTCTGCTTTTTTCGCTAGTTCGTCTTCTGCTGCTACTACACCCTGTACGGCTTTAACTGTATTATCTAAATTAGTATCATATTCTTTAACTTCTTTATCATTCATAATATCTTGATGTTTAAAGCCAGAATCTATTAAAGAAGTAATACTACTAACCCTGTCACCGCGAACATCTTGTAACCCAGCTTGTATTAAAGTTTGCTGTCTAAATCTGTCATTTTCTTTTCTTTTT